>Ga0209299_1001756_pt1 | contig 11828 bp, 14 predicted proteins | sample S_140806_MF_Meta_FD_187326 | JGI IMG/M metagenome (GOLD analysis project Ga0209299, IMG submission 187326) | Freshwater microbial communities from Lake Simoncouche, Canada to study carbon cycling - S_140806_MF_MetaG (SPAdes) (version 2) | ecosystem: Environmental > Aquatic > Freshwater > Lake ...
CTCGTCGGTTAAGATCGCGGAGAAGAATGGTTTCCGCAACATTATCCGTCCGATTACAACCTTCCCAGTCGATCCATACATACTCAAGGCAGATCCAGCCGGGATAGTTTAGGTGCTGCAACGCATCGCGTATGGCCGGAAAAGGAATCTCGTTTTCCTTCATCCATCCACCATTGGGATGAGGCATGCGGCCATGCGTCTGACTCTCAGAGTCTGTATCAGGTTATGCGAATCATTGTGGTTGATAAATTACGTCTGGCTGTTTGCCAACACGGCGTAGAATTTTCCCAGGTGGCTCGGGTGGAAGAGTTCGAAAAACCGATGGAGGCGTGCCGTAGGCCTGCTTGAAGCATTTGGAGAAGTGGAATGCGTCGTGGAAGCCGAGCGATTCGGCGATTTGTGCCAGCCCAACTTCCTGTCGTCGAAGAAGATCAACCGCCATAGCTAGGCGGTGCCGACGGTGAAATCCGGCGGGCGTCTCCCCGGTCCATTTGCGGAAGGCACGGCGAAATGCGTCGGCGTGGAGTCCGGATTCCCGTGCAACCGACGAGACTGTGCGATGTTCGGGAATAGATGCTAAGGCCCGGCGTGCCTTTTCCAGCCAGAGGGGAAGGCCCTGCTCATCCGGCTTTTGCGCCAGCCACCGAGCCAACATCCCATGGACATCCGCAGCCTGCTGAATCGCTTCCTCGAGGTTTTCGACCGGCCTCGTAAGTAGGGAGCGCAGGAAATCTGCCTCAGGACGCGGATCCTTTAGACGCCAGACAGGATGGGCCGGGTCCAACCCGTGTCCTCGCCAGGCATCAAAGGCAGGTCCGGAGAAAGCCACAAAAACCTCGTCCCAACGCGTGCCCGGAGGAGGGCCATAATGGTGGGGGATTTCAGGAAAAACCAGAATGACCGACCCTTCTTCAAGGGGGATCTCCCTGCCAGAAGCATCCCGGTAGACTCCGCAGCCACGGGTAATCAAAACCGCAGCGTACATGCCGTATTTGCGGAATCCATCCCACCCAGTTCCCGTACTTCCGGGTAAAACACCTCCAAAATGCACTCTGCCAAGAGGTGTTTCACGCTCTGGGAAGGAGTAAAGCCGGTATCGGTCAGGGGCCCTCGCCATGTCCGGAAAATACATGCAAAAGTATGGTTCTGTCCATTTCCAAAAAACCCATGATCTCCCATATTGATTAGGTTATGGGAACAGATACCCACGTTTCGGTTTCGCCGGCGATGAAACCCCCTGAGCGTCTCGATTATTCGTTGACCGGTAAGAATACGGCTAAGGCGATCGAACTCGGTCTGGCAGAGGCCGACTGGTATCAGCCTCCGGTTGCCCGAAAGGAGCTGCGAAAGTTGCTGGAGCGGCGTGACGGACCTGCGCTCCGTGATACGGCGCTCTGGTTTGCGCTCTTGGGTCTGACTGCTTGGGGAACCGTTACTTTGTGGGGGACTTGGTGGGTTCTTTTGCCCTACGCCTTCTATGCGGTGCTTTACGCTACAGCTTCAGATTCCCGATGGCATGAAGCGGGTCATGGCACCGCCTTTAAAACGGACTGGATGAATAACGCACTTTACGAGGTGGCTTCGTTTATGGTCATGCGCGAATCCGTCGTCTGGCGTTGGAGTCACACCCGCCATCATTCCGACACCATTATCGTCGGTCGGGATCCGGAAATCCAAGTATCCCGGCCCCCGAATCTAAAAGCCCATTTTCTCAGCCTGTTCGCGATCAATGTTTACGAGGGATATTTTCCGGGTTTGGTCCGGCACGCTCTCGGGCGTGTGACCCCGGGCGAGCGCACCTTCATTCCCGAAAGTGAGTTTCCAAAAATATTTCGAAACGCCCAAATTATTTTGGGCATCTATGCCGCCACCCTAGCCTTATCCGTTGCGCTGCATTCGTGGATCCCGATTTTTCTGGTCATCCTGCCGCATTTTTTTGGGACTTGGCTCATGATCGTCCACAATTCTACCCAGCATGCAGGATTGGCGGAAAACGTCCTGGATCACCGGTTAAACTGCCGCACGGTGTTCATGAATCCGTTCAGCCGGTTTGTGTACTGGAACATGAACTACCACCTCGAACACCACATGTTCCCGCTGGTGCCTTACCACAACCTTCCAAAGCTGCACGAGCTTGTGAAGGACGATTGTCCGCCTCCCTATCCTTCGATCCTCTCCGCCTGGCGTGAGATTCTTCCTGCCGTGCTCCGCCAGGTAACGGAGCCCACCTACCACGTGAAGCGCAAACTGCCCCAACCCCGGCAAAGTGCGGTCGAGCAACTCAAAGGCACAGATATCAAACCGGATACTAAGGGTTGGATCGAAATCTGTGCCTCTGCCGATCTTGGACCAGCCGATGTCTTGCGCTTCGACCATGGACGTAAAAGCTATGCCCTGATCCGCGACGAAAAGGGAGCGCTCTTTGCCACCGATGGCATCTGCACTCACGGGAACACCCATCTGGCGGACGGCTTGGTGAAAGGGGGCATCATTGAGTGTCCGAAACACAACGGACGGTTTCACCTTGCAGACGGATCGCCAGCCCGCACTCCCGTCTGTCGCGGGCTAGCCACCTACCCGATTGAGGAAAGGGGAGGGCGACTCTGGCTCAATGTCCTTAGTCCCGGCGGGGCGGGTGCCAGGCAACAGACGACCCTGCAGTTTCGGGTCGTCAGCAACCGGAACGTCGCCACGTTCATTAAGGAGCTTGTTCTCGAACCACTGGACGACAACGCACGGGTGGATTTCACTCCAGGCGACTATCTGCAGATCGAGATTCCAGCTTACGATCGAATCCAGTTCCGAGACTTCGACATTTCCGAACCTTTCGCCTCCGTCTGGCGCCGTCAAAATGTCTTCGACCTGGAGGTCGCCAATCCACAGGCGGGCAAACGCAACAACTACTCGCTGGCTTCAAATCCAAAAGGGGAGAGGATCCTCCGCTTCAACGTCCGTATCGCCACTCCGCCGCCAGGTCAGGATTGCCCACCGGGAGTCGGTTCTTCCTATGTGTTCAATCTGCGAGCGGGGGACGAGGTCACGGCGATCGGACCTTTCGGAGATTTCCATATCAAGCCGACGCAGAAGGAGATGGTCTACATCGGAGGCGGAGCGGGAATGGCGCCCCTTCGCTCCCATTTGAGTTACTTGCTCGAGTCGGCAAAATCGGCGCGTAAAATCAGTTACTGGTATGGAGCACGGTCGAAACAGGAACTCTACTACCAGGAGTATTTCGAGCAGCTTGGGGCAAGTCATGCCAACTTCAGCTTCCACATGGGGCTTTCCTCGCCGCTACCGGAGGATCAATGGAATGGTTCGGTTGGATTTATCCATGAGGTTGTTCTAGATGAATATCTTCGCCAACATCCGGATGTCCGAGGCGTTGAATTCTATCTGTGCGGGCCACCCATGATGGTCAAGGCCTGCCGGAAGATGCTCGCCGATCTTGGAGTGAGTCCGTCCCAGATTGCCTGCGACGAATTTTGAATCGTCCTCATTATCTTAACGACGGATCGGGCGATGCGCCCAAACTGAGGGTATTTCTTAACCTCGACAACCTTGTCGACTTGCCGAGCAGTTCGATTTGGAAGAATCCGCCTCGCGAGGAACTCCTTAAGCACCTCGCCGCTGACGGATTCGAAGGTGTCCAACTAACCCAAGATGGCCCCCCGCCCCTGGGATCGCTTCCTCACTGCGGTCTCGGTCGTATCAACGAACCAGGGGAGGCTTTGCCATTGGCTGAAAAGCATGCGAAGCGCGGAGATCTCTGCCTAACCGTACATGCGGGCTGGGGAATCGAGGACGATAATGAGGTGTTTCGATTGGTCGAAGCTATCCTCTCCGCCTCGCAAAAAGCCCGGCTACCTATCTTTATCGAAACCCACCGTGCGACAATCACGCAGGATATGTGGCGGACGGTTCAGATTGCCAAGAGGTTTCCGGAGGTGCTCTTCAATGGGGATTTCAGCCACTACTATTGCGGACAAGAAATGGTCTACGGAGGTCTGGAGAAAAAAATCGAGTTCATGCAGCCCATCTTTGACCGGATTGGCTTCATGCACGGGAGGATCGCGAGCCCTGGGCACATGCAGGTTCCGATTGATGCCACCGAATCGCGACCAGCGGCGGCAGTTGGGCTGGTGGATTATTATGCCGACTTTCGAACAATCTGGGCGCGGGCAATGCGTGGGTTTCGGGAAAACGCCGGCCCCGGTGACGTTCTTCTTTTCACGCCTGAGTTGCTCTCAGGAACCCACTACTACGCCCGGCTCTTTCCTTGCCCGGACGGAAAAATGACGGAGGAGTCCGATCGGTACGCGCAGGCCATCCTTTACGCCAAAGTCGTGCGGGAGCTTTTTCAGGAAGCTTCGGCCTTGGCCTGACACTCCTTCCTGAGAATTGCATAATGGAAGGGAGATCGTAGTCGGGCGGGAATCTCATCGCTCGCTGTATCAGGATTTGGCACCTTTTTTCTATGAGGCATCCAGATTTACTTCGCTTATTCTCTAGATTCGCTGTTCTTGTTAAGTTGATCTTCTTCTTTCTCCCGACGTTTTGTCTCCAGGCCGCTGGCGAAAAGCCTTCCCGGCCTAACATTATACTTATTCTCGCTGACGACGTCTCGGCTGATGAGCTGTCGCCTTACGGCGGTGCCATTTCCATGCCTAACCTCCAGAAGTTGGCCGATGACGGAGTCCTTTTCCGCAATTCGTGGGCCACGCCAGTTTGTGCCCCGTCGCGCGCCATGCTCATGACCGGCAAATACCCGCACCACACCGGCTACTATGAGAACCCGGTCGCTCCCGAAGTCCCGTTCTGGAAGGATCCGCGCCATCTGCCGGTGCTGAAGATGATGAAGGAAGCTGGCTACACCACGAGCATGGTGGGGAAAATCCACCCTGGGGATGATTCTGATGTTGGTTTGCTGGGGGCGGAGGATTGGATGATCACCTGGTTTTGGACGGGGCACGACGGGCCGCGTCAAAACCGCTGGTCCCCGCAGCGCCAGGACATGTACGGCGTTTCTTGGTACTGGCACCCGGGCCTAGTCCAGAACGGGAAGGGCGTGCCGACAACGTCAAAAGATTTCGGGCCTGACCTCGAGTTGCGGCATTTGCTGGAGTTCACGGCGGCCGATCGAGACAAGCCCTTCCTCGCCTATTGGGCCACCAATCTCCCGCACAAGGCACATGAGGAGGTAGCTGGCTTGTCCGAGGGGCGTTGGTACTACACCGACGTCCCGGCGTTGGATAAAAAAGGCCGGCCAACCGGAGGCAAGGTGCACGGGACGCTCAAGTCGAACATGCAATACCTCGATCATCTGCTGGGACGTCTCCGCGAAGGGCTAGCCAGGCAGGGGAGGTCAAAGGACACCATCATTTTCTTTTCCGCCGACAACGGCACCGCAGACATCCGCGGCAATAACCAGGTCATGGACAAGAACAGTTACGATCGCGACAACGGCATCCGTGTACCCCTAGTTGTGGGCGGTGGCCCAGTGAAGCCCCGCGGTTCCAGCGAGGTGCTCGTGGATTTTACCGATTTCTGGCCGACCTTTGCCCAACTCGCGAGGTATCGCGGACAGAGTAATACCGATGGGCATAGCTTCGCCCCGTATCTGCTCGGAGAACCGTTTGTCCCGCGCGAGACCATTCAAATGGCGATGAACAATGCACGTTGGGTGCGCGACAAAGAGTGGCTACTCGATGGCCGTGGGCGATTCTACGACACCCGTGGTGCAGCCAACCGCAATGAATACCGGGACGTGAGCGAGTCCAAGAACCCGGAAGTCATTGCCGCACGCAAGCGCTTCGAGAAGTATCTGCAGAAAATCCCGTTGCCGGATGAAAAGGATCCATCCACCCGCCAGGCATGGAAACGTTTCCGCGCCTCACCGGAGGGGGCGCCAGTGAAGGTGTTCCGTCCGGCCTACTTGGATTGAGGCGGGCGCCCCGTCTCGCAACGAGGCACGGGCCTTGGCGGGGGAGTTGAGGGCAGAGCGGCTGATCTTTTTATCGGACGTGCTGGGCTTGATGAAAAATGTGAAAGATCCGGGGAGTTTGATTCGGGAGATCCGGGCGGGTGAGTTGGAGAAGTTGGAGAAGGAGGGAGTGATTCGCGGGGGAATGATTCCGAAATGTCGATCGGCGGCTTCGGCGCTGGTGCAGGGGTTGAAAAAAGTGGAGTTTGTCGATGGTCGGGTGGCGGGGACGTTGACGAAGGTGGTGAAAGAGGAGGAAAAGGCGGGGACGATATTGACGATGTAAAATTGACTCTCAAACCCAACCTTGCATCTTTCAGTTATGGAAATAGTTGCTTCCTACCTCAACCCTTGGCCCAACGATTCGGAGGGTGCAAAAGCAATTTCCTATCAGCCAGCTGATGGCGGCAAGACCTGGACCGAGCACGGCGACATCCGCCTCACGCCCGACGACCGCTACTACCGTTGGGCCGAGAACAACATTACAGAACTCGCCGAGGCTTGAGCCTCACCGAGGACAAAATGACTACGGGTACGAAACCCCAAATGACAATAACGCCCCCACTCACAGGCGTGCTGCCGGTGCTACAATACCCGGTCCGGGCAGATGGTGCCCTGGATATTCCCGCGCTGCGGCGGGAGATTGATTTTGTATTCGCATCCGGATGCGCAGGAGTCACGCTGGCCATGGTTTCCGAAATTACGCGCCTCACGCTTGCGGATCGGCTTGCGCTGTTGGAGGAGGTGATGAGCCATGTTGGCGGTCGAGGGTCGGTTGTGTGCTCGGTCGTTGCGGAAAGTTCCGCCCAGGTGATAGAGTTGGCCAAGGGTGCATTGGACCGCAGAGCCTCTGCCTTGCTCGCCGCCTTGCCGCTGACTTACCGGGTCGAGCCTGCCTGGCAGGAATCGTTTTTCCGCGCCATTCTCGAGGCCGTCCCCCTTCCGCTGATCCTTCAGGATTCCAGTGGCTATCTCGGATTCCCTCTCTCGATGAATGTGCAGTTGCGCCTGTTCAGAGATTTCCCCGGGCGGGTGCTCTTCAAGCCGGAATCAGTTCCGGTCGGCCTAGTCATTTTGCGTTTGATGGAGGAAACGGCAGGCGAGGCGGTCATATTCGACGGCACGGGAGGAAAGTTTCTCCGCGAGAATTTCCAACGCGGCGTCAAAGGCGTGCTGCCAGGAGCCGACACCCCATGGGCCGTGCAATCCTTATGGCGGGCCTTGAACGAGGGCGACACGAAAGCGGCGTCGGAGATCCAGAAAGCGCTTTTGCCGATCTTCATCGGAATGAGTTCGCTGGATTCGTATCTGGCGGCGGAAAAGTTTTTCCTTCGCATCCAGGGCATCTTCGAAAGCGAGGCACTGCTGTCACCGGCCTCCTATTCCATCGATGAAATCGCGCGACGGAATCTTCTGGATGCGCTGCACGACTTGGCCCGCCTCTGCAATCACTCAACCACTCACTGGAAACCCGCATGAAAATCACCGACATCAAAGCCTGCAGCATCGGGTCGCCGGTCACAGACTGGACCTATGTCAAAATCGAAACAGATGAGCCCGGCCTGCATGGTTAGGGCGAGGCCACTCTTCCCACGAAACCGCGCGGTGGGCGATCTCAAGAAGCTCCTCGTCTGACACAATCCGCTCGAGATTCGCAAGAGCTGGAAATCTGCTACCGCCACAGCTACTGGCAAGGCGGCCCGATCGTGACCAGCGCCCTCTAGGGTCTGGATGTCACGCTGTGGGACATTTTTGGAAATATTCTAACAGGATGCGCAGCCAGCGGCTCAAGCAGACGGATGCCGAAGTCCTGGCCGTGCCCGAGGGGGAGGTTATCGACGTCTCCGTGTTCAAGCCCCGCCGGATCCCATCAAAGAAGTGGCGCGAGCTCATCACGAAAGTCTGGGAAGCTGACCCGCAACTTGAAATGATGGGGGATTGACTCTCAAACCCAACCTTGCACCTTTCAGGCATGGAAATAGTTGCTTCCTACCTCAACCCTTGGCCTAACGATTCGGAGGGTGCAAAAGCAATTTCCTATCAACTCAACCAGCTTGTGGTGGATTGGTGATGGGGCGGCTTTCCGGGCATCATGTGCTGGTGACAGGCGGCAGTCGCGGCATTGGCGCAGCCACAGTGCAAAAAGCGCTGGAGGAAGGGGCAAACGTCACCTCGTTTGACATCATCGCGGGGCCTGCTTTGGGCGCAAACGGGCTGTCTTTGGCGGCTGATGTGACCAAGGCCGCAGATATTGCGCGCGCGGTTGCGCAGGCCATTGTCCGGTTCGGCCCTGTCACGGGCCTTGTGAACAATGCGGGCAAAAACTCCTACGCCGATCCTGCCAAGATGACCGAAGGGGAGTGGGAGGATGTGTTTTCCGTCGACCTGAAAGCCGTATGGCTGATGGCCCGCGCCGTTCTGCCAGCTATGATCGAGGCCAAGCGGGGCAGCATTGTCAACATCGCCTCGGTCCATGCCGATATGACTTATCCCGGTATGTTCCCCTATGCCGCCGCCAAATCTGGACTGGTGGGTCTGACACGGTCCTTGGCGCTAGAGGTCGGGCCGCATCAAATCCGCGTCAACGCCCTAAGCCCGGGCTATACAGAGACCTTCTTGTTGCAAGAGTACTTCGAAAAGAACGACCCCGCCCTGCGCGACCAAGTTCTCAAAACCCATGCGATGGGTCGCATAGCCCAGCCATCAGAAATCGCCAATTGCATCGCCTTTCTTTTGTCGGATGAGGCGTCTTTTGTCACAGGTGCCAACTGGCGCGTTGATGGTGGCCTAACAGCACGGTTGGCAGGATGAAAAAGCTACGATCCCAAGCATGGTTTGGCGGGCAAGACAAAGACGGCTTCATCCACCGCAGTTGGATGAAAAACAACGGCCTGCCCGATGACGCCTTTGACGGGCGGCCGATCATTGGCATTTGCAACACCTTCAGTGATTTCACCCCCTGCAACGCCCATTTCCGCGAGCTGATCACCCATATCAAAGCAGGCGTGCTGGAAGCGGGTGGCCTGCCGCTGGAATTTCCGGTGTTTTCTTGCGGGGAAAGCAACCTGCGGCCCACGGCCATGCTGTTTCGCAACCTCGCCTCGATGGATGTTGAAGAGGCGATCCGCGCCAACCCTATGGATGGGGTGGTTTTGATGGTGGGCTGCGATAAAACCACGCCCTCGCTTGTGATGGGGGCTGCGACCTGCGATTTGCCGACGATTGCCGTGTCGGGCGGGCCCATGCTGAACGGGCGCTATCGCGGTAAGGCCATCGGGTCGGGCACCGATGTGTGGAAGTTTTCTGAAGCCGTGCGCTCGGGCGAGATGACGCCCCAAGCCTTTGCCGATGCCGAAAGTGCTATGTCGCGCTCGCCTGGTCATTGCATGACGATGGGCACGGCATCCACCATGGCCTCGGTGGTGGAGGCTTTGGGCATCACCTTGGCAGGGAACGCTGCTTGGCCCGCCGTCGATGCACGCCGCGCGCGTTTGGCGCGGATGTCGGGGCGGCGGATTGTCGAGATGGTTCGGCAAGATCAAACCCTGTCGCAGATCCTGACCAAACAGGCATTCGAGAATGCCATCAAGGTGATCGGTGCAATTGGCGGGTCAACCAACGCAGTCGTCCACCTTTTGGCCATCGCAGGACGCATCGGCGTGGACCTGACTTTAGATGATTGGGACCGTGCCGGCCGCGATGTGCCCACGATTGTTGATCTGATGCCCTCGGGCCGGTTCCTGATGGAGGAACTGGCCTATGCCGGTGGCATCCCCGCCGTGATGAAGCGCATTGAACACTTGCTACACCTTGATGTGATGACCGCCACAGGCACAACGATGCGCGACAGGCTGGCCGACGCGGAAGTGTTCGACGACGAGGTGATCCGCCCCCTGTCCAACCCTTTGGTGGCCGATGGAGGGCTGGCCGTCCTGCGTGGCAATCTGGCGCCTAACGGGGCGATCTTGAAACCGTCGGCGGCAACGCCCGCCCTTATGCAACATCGCGGGCGGGCCGTGGTGTTTGACGACATCGACGATTTTAAAGCGCGGATTGATGATCCAGCGCTGGATGTGGATGCCAACTCGGTTCTAGTTCTGCGCAACTGCGGGCCCAAGGGCTATCCGGGCATGGCGGAAGTGGGCAACATGGCCCTGCCCAAGAAACTGTTGGCTCAAGGTGTGCGCGACATGGTGCGCATATCCGATGCGCGGATGTCTGGCACGGCTTACGGCACCGTGGTGCTGCACGTGGCCCCCGAAGCGACCGAGGGCGGGCCTTTGGCCTTGGTGCAAAGCGGCGACGAGATTTTGCTGGATGTGGCAGGCCGCAGGCTGGAACTGCTGATCTCGCCCGCTGAACTGGCCGCACGCGCTGCGGCACGGTCGCCCAAACCGCGCACCTATCGCGGCGGGTATGAAACGATGTATGTCACCCATGTGCAGGGCGCAGATGTCGGTGCCGATCTTGATTTTCTGGTGGGCCGCCGTGGTGCAGATGTCCCGCGCGAAAGCCATTGATGCGCGGCGTTCACGTTATTCTTTACTCTCATTTTGACGCCGATGAGTGGGTAGACCGCAAAGCTATCCGAGCCCAAGTGCAAATCCGCTTGAACGCCAAGGTCGCCGGCATAGCAGCCCTTGGCCTTGCGACCGAGGTGGCCAAGCTGTCGTTTGTTGAACGCAAACGGTGATGGATTGGGTGGCCCAAGAAGTGGCGGGCCGTGTACCCTTGGGCTTTACGATCACAAGCGCTTCGAGAAGTATCTGCAGAAAATCCCGTTGCCGGATGAAAAGGATCCATCCACCCGCCAGGCATGGAAACGTTTCCGCGCCTCACCGGAGGGGGCGCCAGTGAAGGTGTTCCGTCCGGCCTACTTGGATTGAGGCGGGCGCCCCGTCTCGCAACGAGGCACGGGCCTTGGCGGAAGTGTGCTGGAAAATAGCAGGATCATGAGTGCGGCAGGGGAACGTTTCTGCAAAAATATTCCCTATGTTGGACAAATATTTGTATGCCAGCTTCCTCGCAACTGGTGGGGTTTATGACTCCATCGCGAAATCCCTTGTCGACCATGGGCCGACGACCAGACGGCCGTTGCGGATGGACGCGGACTCGGTCGCCTTGCCGTTGAGCCTGCTGAAATTATAACCTATGAAACAACAGATAAAGAACCTCGGGAAAAGCCTCGGACCAAGGGGACGCGGTCCCTTGACCCGCAAAGCCGAAGCAGGCTTCGGAGTATTGGGCTAAATGGGAATAAAAAAACTTAGCCCTTTGACGAATGTTGCTGTTTTGACCGTTGCGATCCTATTCAGTTACGCAGCCAATGCGGCCCCGAAAACTAAGAAGGATCTCGCCGTAAAAAACGGAGACTTTAGCGATGTATCCGGTCTGGGAGCTGAGGATGCCAGCGGCTGGCGCAGCGGTATTCCCCACGGCTGGTCGGCAATTCCAAGGGATCCTCAGAAATCCATCGACGCCACGTATGCCGTAAACGTGCGGAGCGGGCCGTATTGGCCTGTCTGCAATGTCTCGCAATTGGGGTTTCTGCAGCAGGTGGTAGGTAGGCTCAACGAGACAGCCGATGTGGTTTTGGAATGCGATGTTTTGCAAATGTGGGGGCCGGATGCAATCCTTGGCGTCGCTATTCTTGGGGCGAGTAACACTGCGCTTGCGGTGAAAGAATTCGTTCCAGGAAATCGGGCGGTGTTGGTTGCTCCCGAAGTCCCGGCGGGCACAGACATCACTATTCAGTTCTGGGCCGTCAAAGGAACGACCCCTGGCCTGGACAACATCTCGGTGCGCGCCGAACGCGCCAAAGGCGTAGCTGCTGCGCCGGCGGAAAAGT
>Ga0209299_1001757_pt1 | contig 11828 bp, 9 predicted proteins | sample S_140806_MF_Meta_FD_187326 | JGI IMG/M metagenome (GOLD analysis project Ga0209299, IMG submission 187326) | Freshwater microbial communities from Lake Simoncouche, Canada to study carbon cycling - S_140806_MF_MetaG (SPAdes) (version 2) | ecosystem: Environmental > Aquatic > Freshwater > Lake ...
AACAGACAAGACTACAACTCAAGCAATTCCATTTAAGTTTGGTGGAATTAACCTCTTTTAAATAGTAAAAGACACCTTCGCGGCTCGATTTGCGAGGGTGTCTTTTTTTATTTCCCTGAAGTAATCTGGCCTTATGGAATTAACTACCTGTCTGTGGTTTAACGGCCAAGCACGCGAAGCAGCAAATTTCTATGCAAGCATCTTTCCTAATAGCTCTGTTGCAGATAACTGGATCGCACCAACTGACACACCAGGTAACAAGCAAGGCGAAGAAATCGTTGTTAACTTCACCATGTTTGGTCGGCCTTTCATCGGACTAAATGGCGGTCCACAATTTCCACATTCAGAGGCAATTTCTTTTCAAATACCTTGTGCTGATCAGGCAGAGATTGATAAGTACTGGGCACTCTTGACCGCTGATGGTGGACAAGAAAGTCAGTGTGGTTGGCTAAAAGATAAGTTTGGAATTTCTTGGCAGGTAACTGCACCTGAGATGCTCACATACTTGGGTGGATCAGATGCTGCAGGCTCACAACGTGCCACGCAAGCAATGCTGCAGATGAAGAAGATTGATCTGGCAGCTATGAAAAAGGCTTACGAAGGCAACTAATTCAACTACTGCGTTTTAAGAGTTTACGAAGGAAGTATTGAAAGCGCACGATTAACTTTGATGTAAAGGAACCTCTAGTTCCTTCTGGGACAATCGTTCGTTCGATAAAGGGTCGAGAATGTTTAGTGACTTTCTCAAAGTTCTCCATACTCAGCTCCTCTTTCAAAGTTTCAGATTTACTGTATGAGTCAAACTTTGAGATTTCGATACCACCGCAAAATGGACAGGTAGGGCTGCTATCGGAGACCCTCTTTTGACATTGAGGGTTTAGACAAAGAGCCATGAATCAGATGCTAATCATCGGAAAGCATGCTGTCCCGTTAAAGTCAGTCTTCACAGGCAATTTTAGGATTGATATGGGCGAGTCTGGGTTTTTCCATAAGTTTCGGGTTATTTTTCTCGTAAATTTAAGTGGAAGCGGAGACCCACATGGAAGTACGTGTAAAACATATTAGTCATAAGCTAATTGATTCATTAAGTGATGGCGTATTTTCCATTGCACTGACTTTGCTTGGTTTAGATGTTGTCGCACTCGTATCTAAAATCGGACACAAAGAAGATTTCAATACCGCCCTTTTCGAAGAGTGGCCAACGTTTTTTGCATATGTTCTTGGCTTCGTTGTGCTTTTTTCTATGTGGTACACCTACCACTCATTTGGACAATATACGGATGGCACAAATGCTTGGATCGTTTGGAATCATGGTTTGAACATGTTGTGGGTGGCCCTAATGCCTTTTGGCGTTGCGTTACTTGCCGATACTCTAAACACTCCTAATAGAAAATGGGGTGTTTTCTATTTTGGTATTTGCCTTTTTGGCTATAACTTCATTTGGATAGCGCAATGGTTGTTGTCGGGCTTGAAATTTCCTGTCTCTTTTACGGAAGATTTTCCTTGGGATCAAGAGCTCGCCAAAAAAACAGTGCCAATTTTCTTTGGGTTATCGGCACTAATCGGACTCGCCCTTATTGCCATTTCATTGGTATATCCCTGGATTGCTCTTACTGGTTATGGTTTATATGTGTTAATGAATGCATCTCCAGTCACGAATATGGGAAAGCTGATGGTTCGCCTGTCCGCGTTCGTAGACGGTAAGTGATACTTCTGTAACAGATTTCTATCCTGATTAGCCATTTACATCCACTGTCTTCTCTGGTTCGATTTCGGGTAACTACGGAGAGGATCCACAATGAGCAAAGATCTACAGGAAGTAACAAGACTCATCAATCTATATATTGATGGTGCTGGTAAAGGAAATGCCGATAAGTTAAACGAAGCGTTTCATTCCAGCGCACGTTGGTTCGGCACAATGGGTGGCACTGACTACGACGTTGATAAAGCAGGCTTTGTTGCATTGATGGTTGAGTCCCCAGCAGATGGCGGCCAACTCAAGGCAGAGATCACAGACATCCAAATTGATGGAACCGTTGCAGTTGTGACAGTTAAAGAAGAAGGTTTCTGGGGGACTCTCTCATTTACTGACTACTTTACGCTTTCAATTCTTGAAGGTCGTTGGCAGATTACTAACAAGACATTCGCTCATACAGGTGGCGAGCACGCATAAGTTAACTTGGAATTAACTTAGAGATTCTTGAAAGTAGATCTTTGACCCCATAGATTTCTTTTAACCAAATTGGTTCTTCCCAGACAGGAAATACTATGGATCAACGTGAAATTAACGAGAAGCGTTATGAGATTGCTGCTTCACAAACCTCATCAGTGATGCTGGTTGGGCTTTTTTCTAACCTAGCAATTTTTGCAATAACTGCTTTCGCCGATCTTTCTTCGGGAGTTCAAACTGACTGGAAAGTCATCGTGAGTATTGTTGAAGCATTTTTCTTGGTTTTCGCAATGGGAGTTTTTGGCGACACAGCGGCATATGTTAAAGACATTCCTGCAAATGAAGACTCAACGTGGAACAGAAATGCACGTAAGGCACCACCTGAGATTTTTATGGCAATCTCAGCTGTAGGAATTATTGCAATGTGGTTCTTTCAGATTAGAGCAATCGGAGCATAGTTATTTAGATTAAAGGGGCTGGGGCTAATTACCTCAGCCCTTTTAGTTTTTGAATTGAAATACGCAGAACTCGGATTCACTTACATATGTGGGTGGTGAGGGACTCGTTATCAAACCTTCAAACCATTCCCTTTGACCCACTATGCGGATGTATCCGTTCTTGACTCATCTCCAATGTTTGGGATAGCCAGGGACAAATCAAGCAAACGGTTAATGAATCATGAATTTTGGGAGGTATGGGCAGAAATGACTATCCAATTTCCCACAGGGCTTGATCTCCCCATTACCCTTTTGGAATGCGATTTAGGGGGAGTGTTGCCAAGGGATTGTTAATCGCCCTTGCTGTTGTCCTGATTCCAGTTACTGCCGTATCTGCCCAGAAGATTACCCCTGGATCTACCTGCAAAGTTTTGAACCAAAAAGTTGTTTATCAGAATAAGAGTTATACCTGCACCAAATCTGGGAAGAAAATGGTTTGGAATAAAGGCGTTGCTGTAAAGAAACCAACACCAACTCCCACACCAACAAATGAGAAGCCATTTTCTCAACCGCTTGCTCCCACTTCCTTCGAGGATCTACCTTCTCGAATCGATGGAATTATTTATGGAGCCTGGCTCCAAGCAAGTCAGCAAATTCAAAAATCTTCCAGTCCGCTAGGCACGGTAAATGTATTGGTAGGGCCGAACACAAACCCAAATTATGCAAAGTCAATTGATTCCCTTAATTTACTTTCGAAACTTTACTCAAATTCTTCTCAAGTTAAAAACCTCTACGTCATTAAATATTCCAAAGACGATATCGCATGGGCGCAACAACAATACGAATTGCTTCGCCCGAATAATTATCTTGCAAGCGCTGCTGCAATCTATTGTCTTCGATTGTCAGGATGTATTGGCGGCACTGCAGGAATTAATGCAGCCAGTGATGGGGTGATTTTACTCGGGCAGGGAGGCGATTATGGATATCCGCTCGAACAAAGCACCATGGATGGTGTCGTAATTGCACATGAATACACGCACACAATTCAAGGGATTAATGCTGTGTGTCGGGGAGGTGCGGGTTGCTACGGCGACTTACCACAGTGGCTCATGGAAGGAACTGCACAATGGTCAGGATCGGTAGCAAGATTGAGCGTGAAGTACTCTGACTTTTTAACTTTTCGTACACGAGATTTAGCAAAAACCTATGGCAATACCTCAACACTCACCTCGGATTGGATAACTACATTCCTCAATCCAAATCCAGTTTTTCTGCCAAATCAAGATAATTGGAGTTATTGGACTAAATACCCGTCAGATAATGTTTACTCAATCGGATTTATGGCTATAGAAATCCTCGTCAACATAAAAGGTCCTGGTGCAATCATGAAAATGTATGAGGATGTAGGTCGAGGACAAACATTTGTACAAGCATTTAAACAGGAGTACGGCATTGCCTGGTCTGACGCTTGCCCGATTATTGCCTCTGCTATTGCCGCGGAGATAAGTCGGCAGGTAAAGTCATGATGACGCTGGGCAGATATATCCACTATTCAAGGGTTTGAACCACATCCAAGGTTTGGACATAGAACTCGGATTTACCTACATATGTGGGTGGTGAGGGACTCGAACCCCCGACCCGGTGATTAAGAGTCTGGCCTAGTAAGTTCCTACGCGTGTCTACATGACGCTAGTGTCTGGCATTTGAGCGTGAACTGTCCCTAGACATCCCTCCAAATACCTACAGGTGTTAGGAGGGTGTTAGGGAATTGTTAGGGGATCAAGACTCCATAGCCGATTGATTCGATGAAGGTTCCATATGCGGCGTTCGCCTTTGCAATTGCTGTGGTCTTGGCATCAAGTGCTGCTTTGTTCGCAGCATCTCGCTCGGCAAGAGCTGCCGGTTGGCTGGCTCTGTAGTCGGTGGCGGATTTCTTATGTGCGGCGGTGTAGGCCTTCAGAGCAGCAGATGCAAGTGCACGTGTGACTCTTGTAGAAGGCAAGGACTTGATTCGATCTCGCTCTGCGTAATAATCAGTGCGAATCTTTTCAACATCACTTCGCCACTTAGCACGGTTATCGACTAATGCCTTTTGGTAAGCCTTTGAATTCGCGCTTTGTGACATTGAATAATCCGTATTTGCCTTAGCTATAGCTAAGGCTTGCACTGAAAGTGCTGAACTAACTGCCGAAGTGTTGTCGGTGCTCTTGTCGGTATTGGTTACACCATTTGCACTTACCGTGACAGAGCAAGAAATCATTGCACCGCTTGGCGCTGTTGGAAGATTCCAAGATGTAGTTAATAGTGCAGTTGTTACCGTTAACGATGTTTGCGTGATCCCATTAACAAGAAAGTTAAATGTGAAGCTAGATGGCGTGAAAAGAGTTGTGGTACTGCCTTGAGTGACACCGTTGAGCGTATAGCCAGCGTTATATGTGCCAGGCGTACAGATTAACTTGCCATCTTTTAGATTCAACTTTGGAGTAGTTAAAGTTTTCAAATATGGAACAGGCGTTGGTGTAACGGCTACAGATGCTGCTTGGTCTACTGAGTTATCTGTAGATACGGGCGCAACTGTCACAGTTAATGCAAATGTTTGCGTGGCACTACCTGAAGCATTTGTTGCTGTGATCGTGTAGTTAGTAGCCGATGCAACTGTATTTGGTGTGCCAGTCAGGGCACCCGTTGATGTATTAAAACTCATTCCAGGCGGGGTGGCGTTAATACTAAAGCTTGCGATAGCACCCCCTGTGGAATTGATAGTAAAACCGGTAGCTGTCGTATTAACTGTTCTGCTTTCAGAGGATGCTGAAAGGGTAAATGCAGGGGCTGCAAGCGCGGCTGTAACTGTGAGGGAAAATGTTTGCGTGGCACTACCTGAAGCATTTGTTGCTGTGATCGTGTAGTTAGTAGCCGATGCAACTGTATTTGGTGTGCCAGTCAGGGCACCCGTTGATGTATTAAAACTCATTCCAGGCGGGGTGGCGTTAATACTAAAGCTTGCGATAGCACCCCCTGTGGAATTGATAGTAAAACCGGTAGCTGTCGTATTAACTGTTCTGCTTTCAGAGGATGCTGAAAGGGTAAATGCAGGGGCTGCAGTCCACACTGGATACACAGTTGTATCCGCATCTGTAGTAAATGATCCACCAAGTGCATGTGTCTGGCTACCAAGATTCGTTGTTGACCAGCCTGAAACAGAATAGCCAGCGCGAGTGAAGTATCCATTTGCGGTGGCTGAATCGGGGAGGGTTAAATCAGTGCCGTGCGTCTTGCTGAGAATTTGGTTGCTTCCAGAACCATTTGTTCCGGCTGCAAAGGTGATTACGTAGGTACGAAGCAAGATTAAAAAGGTTACATCCCTGCTTGCAGTTGCATAGTTTGAAGTTGCCGCAGCAGTTGCCGTTACTTGGCAGTATCCCATCCCGGTAAAGGTCAGAACTGCCGTTGATGAGTTAACTGTGCACCCAGTTGAACCAGCACTCTTTACTGCATAAGAAATGGTTGCTGATCCAAGTGCGGTTGCTAATGCAGAAGGGGTTGCAGGTGAATAATCAGTTGTCACCAGATTAGTACTTGGTGCCCAGGTGACAGTTTGTGCTGCCGCAGCAGTTGCCGGAAATTCTGCGAAGATTATTCCTGAACTCGCCGAGTGAGTTACAGATGTTGCACCTGTAACTGTAAAGAAGTTAGCAGTTACGCCGGTTAGCGTGAAACCGGATGCTGCAGTCAGTATGATTGTTGCTGTGTAGGTTGTTGCTGCAGCAAAAGTTGAGGGGGAAGAAGACCAAGAAACTGTGCCCGTGTATCCATTAGCTGCAGTTACTGTTGTGACTGGTGTTGCACCGCTAACAGGTGCGGTAACACCTGCAATTGCTCGTACATAAATAATTGCTGATTCGACAGCGCTTGAACCAAAAGCACGAATTGGCCGAACAGGTGTAGTGCTGGTCTTTGTTCCAGCACCTTGGGTACCATTACTGCCTTGGTCGAACGCGGTAGTTGCATTGTTTTCAGATGAGGACCAATATCCAGCAGTTGCGCTGAGAATCACTTTATTTGTTGTTATTTGATTTAACTCATCCTTTGAAGGCAAATACCAGTCATTTAATCCGCCGCCTCGATAGTTCCTTGCTGCAGAGTCAGCACCTGCGGTGCCTGCGCCACTTTGTCTAACCATCTTCAATGTATTGCTATATCCAGCTCCAATTGCAGTTGAGGTTGTTCCTATCGCTGTGTTTGTGTTGCCGGACCAGGCATATCGGTTATCGGTCCAAGCACTCGCGCCAGTTATCGGTGCAGCTTCAAGATATTTACAAGTAGAAGAAAGTGATTGGCCGCAAGCAAATGTTCCACCACTTGGTGCAACATAGAAAACTATTCCACCACCAGGACCGGTATCTCCGACGATACATACGCCACCGCCAGCACAGCTAATCGAGGTAGCTGAAACTGTTGCACTGCCGCCGGTGTAACCAGTGCGAGTTGTTGTAATCGTGGCAGTAGAAGATGTTCCTGGCGCAACACCTGTGACTGTGACAAGTCCAGTTCCACTAATTGCAACAGAGCCACTAGCAGTTGCACTTCCGCCCCATGTATAAGAGGCGCTGTAGTTAGAGATCTGAACTGTAAATCCATTAGCTGTAGCTGTAGTACTTCCAAAGGTTGGAGTCAGGGCCGCGCCAGTTGTCGAGCTAGCCGATACTGTTGCACTGCCGCCGGTGTAGCCAGTGCGAGTTGTGGTAATCGTGGCAGTAGAAGATGTTCCAGGTGCAACACCTGTGACAGTAACTAGTCCTGAGCCGCTAATTGCAACAGAGCCACTAGCAGTTGCACTTCCCCCCCATGTGTAAGAGGCGCTGTAGTTAGAGATCTGAACGGTAAAGCCATCTGCTGTAGCGGTAGTACTTCCAAAGGTTGGGGTTAGTGCTGGTGCTACTGCTCCAGTTGCCGGAAACCCCGCTGTGATTGATCCTGAATCAGCCAAGTGTGTTACAGATGTTGCACCTGTAACTGTAAAGAAGTTAGCGGTTACTCCAGTTAGCGTGAAACCAGGTGCTGCAGTCAGTGTGATTGTTGCTGTGTAGGTAGTTGTTGGGGCAAAAGTTGAAGGAGAAGAAGACCAAGTAACTGTTCCTGTGTATCCAGTTCCAGCAGTTGTAGTGGTAACTGGCGTAGCACCTGTAACAGGTGCTGTAACACCTGCAATGGCTGCCTCTGAGATGACTGTTGGTGCAGGCCCAAAAGCCCGTACTGGCCTCAAGTAGAAGGGGTACTCCTTGCCGGTGCTGTTCTGGAAGCCATCGTTGAAGAACTGGCCCCACGCGACGTGCTCAAAGCTCTCAGAAGAGGACCAATATACGTTGGCCACGAATCCTGATGCACCAGATCCCGAGTTGATTGCCCCGCTACTGTCACACACTGTTGCATTTGATGTCCAAGCGATTCCTCTCGCCCACTTGCACATTTGATTGAGCTCATCTTTCGATGGCAGGAACCAATCGTTCTTTGATCCACCTGAGTATTCCCGTGCAGCAACTGCTGCAGAGGATGCAGCCACATTGCCAGTTTGAGCAACAATAGCCAAAGAGTTCTTATAACCAGTACCAATGGCAGTACCACGTGCTCCCGTTACAGCGGTTGTTCGATTGGAGTTTATGTTTGTTGCCCAATGTCGAGATGGATCCGAAGATCCGCCTGACCATGTACTTGGCGCTGCCTCTAGGTACTTACAATTTGTTGTACACATCGATCCTGTTGCGCTCTCTTGAGTGAAAAAAGTGGGTGCAACATAGAAAACTATTCCACCACCAGGACCGGTATCTCCGACGATACATGCGCCACCAGCAGCACAGCTAAGAGTAAGAGAAACTGTCAGCGAAAATGTTGAAGTTGAAGTTCCAGATGAATTTGTAGCAGTGATTGTGATTGAGCGAGATGCGAGAGCTCCCGAAGGTGTTCCCGATATAAGTCCGGTTGAAGTACTAAATCTTAAACCAATCGCTGCTATCGCTGTTGAGTCAGCGGAAGGAATTGAATATGAAGAAGCAGTACCACCAGAATTTGTGATCGAGTAACTAGAAATTGCGTAGTTAACTGCTCCGGTAATTGTTGATGTTGATAAAGTTATTGAAGGTGCATTTATGTAACGAATAACTACAACACCTGATCCACCATTTCCAGCGTTATCATTTCCTGAATTCGTGAAGCCACCCGCTCCACCACCACCAGTATTTGCACTTCCATTACTACTAATAGAAAACGGTTGATCAAAAGAGGCGTTTGTTACACCGCCGCCTCCCGTGCCACCTAAAGCCCCTGAAATGTTGGCACCCGTTCCACCACCACCATATGTGGAGCCAGTTATTGCACTTACCTTGCCGTCACCACCATGTCCTTGACCGTCCGTATTTCCAGCTTCGCCAGCACCTCCACCGCCACCGCCCCTACTGCCACTCGATGGCGTTCCTCCAGCAAATCCTTGTCCAGCAATTCCAGTGCCACCATTGGTCTGATTGTGGGTTCCGCCGCCGCCAGATGCGCCATTACCTCCTGGTTGGTTTGCCGTTCCGCCCTTACCTCCACCTGAAACTGAAACTCCAAGTGCCGATGATCCTGTTCCGTTCTGATCTGCAGCGCCACCTGCACCAACGGCGATTAGATAGCTCCCGCTTACCGAAATACCTGTTGTTTCGATTACGCCACCACCACCTCCTCCGCCTCCTTCATTTCCTAAAGGACCTCCACGGCCACCGCCACCGCCACCCCCAACAACTAAAACATCAACGACGGTTACACCTGCAGGAGCGATCCATTGACATGTTGATGTAAAAGTTAAAATCGTATATCCGCCTGATGAAGTGGAACCAGGCGAACAAAAGTTTCCTAAATTACTTGCTGGCACAATTTGGAAAATTTCTTGACCTGTATAACTCCAGAGAAGCTGCATGGTAGCTCCGCCACCATTTTCATGCATCCAAATTTTGATTGGGTAGACTTGCCCGGCGGTCATTGCAAAAGTGCCGGTGGAGTTGCAGTTTGGGTTCGGCCCTTGATCTACCCAATTATTTATTACGTCAGAACCGTTTATGTTGAGGAAAAATCCATCATCAGCAACTGCACAAAAAAGAACTGTGCCGGTTACTGGGGCTAAAATTTGACCCGTCGCATAAACGGTGAATCCATCTGAGTTGCATGAACCCCCTGGCGAACCTGCTCCCCACTGATAATCAATTGTGCTGGTGGCTAGGGTGTGGCAAGTACCTGTAGTGAATTCACTCCTTTCGATAGTTGTAGTGTTTCCACTTTCATTTTTCACATAAAGTGATAGCCCTGCACCTGCTGCAGTGGCAGAAGGTGCAACTGAAATTGAAATCGCAGACAATGTTGAAACTGCTAAAGCTAGAGTTAAGAAATGGTGAAGTGAGCGCCGCACTCTGCGCATGAAAGTAGCGTTGGTAGCTCCCAATCCCATTTCCCTAACCATTAAGCCAGGACCACCAAGGGTCAAAACCTGTTTACTCTTGCGAATCTTGCACAAGTGGTGCTCAAGACCGATGCTAAATAATCGGGGTATTGAGCAGTAATAACTCGCTAAAGGTTGAGAAAAGCGACGGATTCGCGTCTGAATTTACAACCTTTTCCAGCGCTAATTTCGGCAAAGACTTATCGGAATGGCTGATTACTGTCATGATTGTGGTGTGAAAAATGCACGCTTAATTCTGGTGGAAGATGATCCATTCACGCGTGCCACCTTGGGTGATGCCTTAGCCCAGCACGGCTTTGATATTCGAGCCCGAGTGGGAACAGCCTTTGATGCAATCGAAGCGCAGCGAATTCATGATCCGCAAGTTGCCCTGTTAGACCTTGATCTTGGAGTTGGTGCATCTGGAGTCGATGTCGCAATCGCTCTGCGAGAGAGAAATCCAAAAATAGGAATAGTTTTTCTTACAACATACAAAGCTCCTCGATTGATTAACTCGAATCTGCCTAACTTGCCACAAGGTTCTATCTTTCTAAACAAACTCGAAATTAATTCGACAGCAAAAATTGCAACCCAGATTTCTTTAGCAATTCTTAAGCCGCTGGCAAAGCGTGCCTTGCCGTGGGTGCGTAGTGGGCCTTTGAGCACGATGCCTGCATCCCAAATCGAGATTATGAAAGATATCGCTGCTGGATTAAGTACTGCAGAGATTGCCCGCATTCGTGGAGTCTCGGAACAAGCTATTGATAAGTCAATTAACAGGATTTCAAAGAACCTTGGTATTCCTAAATCTGCGGACTCAAATCTTCGAGTTCAAATAGTTCGGGCATACTTTGAAAATAAAGGACAAGGTATTTAAGTGAAACGAACGCCTTGGCTTTCCTGGAGGCTATATTTCCTAACAATCCCCGTTGATCTGATCGTTTTATCGTTATCTAGCGATCATGCAAGTACTGGTTCGAATGATTTCTTTAATTGGTCAATTCTTGCACTCATGGCCCATGGGTCGATTGCCCCAGTTGTTGCCGTTGCTCTCTTCTTTACCTCCAAAGTGAACAGTTGGAAGGCCGATTTGTTTGCGCTGATTGTTTTGGGAGCAGTTCGTGGTGTGGCAATTAATGTTGGCGTGAACGTTTTGGATTTAGCACCGACAGTCTCTTCTGCGTACAAGGTTTTTAATTCCGCGATATCCCTGCCATTATGGTTTATTGGCATTGCGATTTTCGTAGAATCGCGGCGCCAGTACCAACAAGAGTTTGAAGCGCTTTCCCAGCATTATGTGCGAAAAGCGCAATCAGCTGCCAGTAATGAGAACCTAGATTTAACCGAGGTGCCAGCGGGGGATTCGATTAAACACCTTCAATCTGCAACTGCGGAGTTAGCCCATGAAATAGAAAGCGCCCTTGATCATCCAACATCGCAAGCCAATTACGCACAGCAAAAGAGCAAAATCCAAGAGTTAATAAACAAAGAGTTACGGCCAGCCAGTGCCAAGCTATGGAATAGCTCCACCTTATCGGCTCCTAAACTTTCCGTTTCGACTTTGCTAAAGATCTCTTTACTGGAGCAAAGATTGAAAGTCACTTCAGCAGCTTTGTTTTTTAGTCCATTTTTATTCATTGGACTCAATGGGACCCAAGGCTGGCGGTTGGCAGCCACGGAAACAATCCTTGCGACATTCTTGAATATTCTGATTTACCAATTATGTGAAAATCTTTTCAAGAAGTCACTCTTGAGT
>Ga0209299_1001762_pt1 | contig 11821 bp, 5 predicted proteins | sample S_140806_MF_Meta_FD_187326 | JGI IMG/M metagenome (GOLD analysis project Ga0209299, IMG submission 187326) | Freshwater microbial communities from Lake Simoncouche, Canada to study carbon cycling - S_140806_MF_MetaG (SPAdes) (version 2) | ecosystem: Environmental > Aquatic > Freshwater > Lake ...
TTGCTGGTCCTAATACAATATGTTTTTCATTGTCTGTAGCAAAGTGTTGTTTGGACATATCCTCTTTTGGTAATAGATATTCAAACTCATCTATAAATGACTTTTTCTTTTTCTTCTTTGGTAATTCATCTACATAAGCAGGTAGTCCACCCACGTCATAACCAAAATCATTTAATTTTGATTTAGCCCAACTTAAAGCACTCTTACCTCCCCATGCATCATACATTAATTTTCCACAACCATCACCATATCCTTTAGAACTACCTAAATCTACTTCATGACGTGATAAATAACTATACATTCTTTTAACTGTGTCTAAACTAATAGATTCACCATTAGCAAGTTGATTTGCTCTAATCTTACCAACTTCGGTTCCACAAGAACCCCATCCATTTTCATCAACATATTTCAATACAGCTTTAGCATTGTTCTTAACACTATCAGGATAATCAGAAACACTTTCCATATTCTCTTTAATAGGAACACAATTAGGACTACCATCGTCTTTTAAACCAATTGGTTCATAACCTTCCCAACAAGGATTTGGTGTAATATCTAATTTCTTTTTTTCTTTAGATAGACCCAAATTCTTTATAGTAGATGGGGATGGGTTAGCCATTGTCTTATCTGTAACCGTATCAGGTTGCAACCATTCAGGACTTAACTCAACAGGAAAATCTCCATCTGTAATTTTACCCTTATTGATTGAAGCCTTGTTTATAATATCAGAAGATTTTTTATAGAATATTCTAAACCATTCATGACGACAATTATAACCACCACGCCAGAATTGAGCTGATTGACCAAATGAATTAAGTTCATTCTCAACCTCCTCTATTCTCCATACATAATTCTTACTGATTAATTCTCTACAAAACTGACGAGTCGTAGGAATAATTGCTGACTGTTTGATATTACTATTTAAAGCGTACTTATATCTAACTCTATAAAATGAATTGTCTTGATATGAAGTGTCATTTGGAGTTGTTGCGAAGTTTTCTTTAACACTTTCAATTCTATCTATTTCCCAACCCTCATCCAATAATTCTTGTTCTGGTTGTCCTTTTGATAATAATTTACCCAAATAGGTTTCATCCTCTCCATCGGGGATATGAAACTCATGTTGTTCTTCCTTTTTGAAGGCGACCCAATTAACTTCAATAGCGGGTTCGTCAACCAATGAGATTGAATCTATACCACTAACTTCATCATCTTCTTGAATCTTTAATTCAAATATTTTTTCTTTCTTTATCATAATATTAAATATAAATAATTTTATAAGGTACTTAAATCCTTTAATCTTGCTGTTCTATGTTGAATGGTTGTTAATTCATTCTCAACAACATATGTTTTTATTATTGGTTGTTCCATTTGACCTATTTGTGTTTGTGGATTATCAAATGAAGCTTGACCCACAGCACCTTTACTAAATGATGTACCACCACCTGCTTGGTTTAACATTGATAATAATGGTTGGAACATTGTTACTGCTCCTCTTGTCATTACCGCTTCACCACCTTCAGCATTAATCATAACTCCACCACCAGCATGTCTTGGTCCGTCAATCATACCACCATCACCATAGTTTTTACCCATACCACCTTTAGCTGCAGGTTGAAAATCAGTTCCATTAATTTGACTTATTGCTTGTGCTGCTGAAGCTATTGTAGCTGCAGTACCTACAATTGCTGAAATAGTATTAATTGTAACCCATGGTTGACCGAATGTTAATGGAAATGCTGCTGTTGCTTTAGCGTTTGCTATAGCGTTATTTTCCCATATCAATCCAATTGCTGCTGCCTTTTCAAGAGCAACACCCGCTACAGCTAATTTTTTACCATTATCAAATGCTTTCTTATCTCTACCTTGTTTTTCATTCATTAAAACAGTACCAATAGTATTTAAATCTTGACCAAATTTAGCGGTAGCTTCGGTCATCATTCTTAATACTTGTTGTCTATCTTCTTTTTCAGAAACAATTAAATCCAACATTACTTGGTTATGTTTCATCCTTGCTTGTTCAATTGCAGCATCATTATCACCAGCAGCTTTTATTTCAGCATCATAATTAAATTTTTCTGCAGCTCTTAAATCTTCATATTTTCTATCATACATTTGTTTGATAATACCAAAACTTTTAGTAAATCTTTTTTCACCTTCTGAATAATTCTCATTTTCTAATTGTGCTGATTGTTGTAAAAATCCTGCTTTACCTTGTAACTCTTGAACATCTATATCAATTAATTTCTTAATATGTTCTTTCTTTAATAATTCTTGTTTTTCATAATTACCTTGTGCTAATTGAATTTGTAAATCATAATTATTTTGTTCAATAGTTCTTAAATTATCAAAATATTGGATACTACTCTGAAGGTCAGCATTTGATTGTATTTGAGAATTAGTTAATTTACTCTGTAAAATCTTTGTATCTACATCAAAAATTGCTTGTGCATATTTAGATTTAGCGTTTGCAATAGCGTTTGCTTTAGTTTTTTCATCTAAATCAGCTTGTGCAATTTCTTTATCTCTTATTTTCGCTGCATTATCTCTTAATATTTTATAATATTCATCACTTCCTTCTCCAATAGCAGTAATTCTTCTATTATTTTTATCAATTTCACCATCAATAATTCTTACCTTATCTTCAACTAAAGCTGCTGTTACTTTTTTAGCATCTTCTTTTCTTATATCTTCTTTTTGTTTATTGGTATAATGTCCCCAATAAGCTTCAATTTTTGCTTTTTCAGCTAAATAAGTTTCTAATTTTTTCTTATCAGTATTTCTTATTTCAGTTTCTTGTTTAATAAGAATATCTAAATCTTTTATTCTACGGTCATCTCTTTCTTTACGGGTTTGAAGTTGATTTTCTGAATCTTTATTTTGTAAATCTTGATTTAATGTAATACTTTTTGCGGTTAATTCTTTTTGTTGATTTAATGCATTATTATAAGCATCTAATGCTTTAGTCATTTCATCTTTAAAGAACATATTATTAATCAATCCACCTTTATACTTCATATAGGTATCCAAAGCATCTTGAACAGTAGCATCCATACCTTTTATTTCCCTTTCTACTGATTCTCTTTGTTTTATTACACCTCTTATTTCTTCTTCACGAATTGATTTTTGTTCTGCATTTAAATTTTTTAATATATTAATTCTATTTTGACTCCAATTTTGAATTGTAATTAATTCTTTATCTAATGCTTCTTTTGATAATTTTAAACCTTCAGCAAAATCAAGAAATGCTTTTGTACTTTCTTTTGTTTTAAAGATAAGTTCACTCATAGCACTAACAAAAGTAACAATTCCCGCAATAATAACCCCAATACCTAAAGCTGCTAAAGCGGCTTCTAATAATAATGTAACCGTTATAGCTGAAGTTTCTGCTGCAATTAAAGCTTTAGTTGCTAATGTTTGTGATTGTATTGATGTTTTTGCTCCTGTTGATGCTTTACTTAAATTTTCTAAACGATTAACCATTTTACCACTTGATGCATCAAATACCATATTTGATCTATCAGCATTACCATTTAATTTAATATATTCTTTTAAAGCGGCATTTCTTTTTTCTATTTGTTCAGTAACATTTCCTGTAGAAGCAACAGGTGGTACTACTCCACCTGCACCACCAGTAGTTTGACCTTGTTGTTGTGGTGTTTGAATTGGTTTTTTATTAAATTCACTAAATCCTTTAAATATTTCTTTTAAATCATCACCTACAGCTTTAAATTGATTTTTTAAATCTGTTAATTTAACCCCTGAAAATGTCTTTAATAAATCTAACCCACCTTGTAATGAAGCTGAAAATTGTCCAACAGGGCCAGGTAACATTGATAATGTTCCAAATAATTCCTGTGAACGTGCTTTATTCTTTGATAAATTATCATTTAAATCGTTAAACTTTCTTTGAAGAATTGTAAATTCCTGTGATTGTCCTTTACCTGTTGCAGTCAAAATCTCCATCTGTGCTTTAACCGCTCTAATTTGTTTGGTTAAAGACATTTCCTTATCAACTAAAACATCTGTAGCATTACCAACTTTATCATATTCAATTGTAATACTTTTACCAAAATCTTTTGTAGTTTTTTCGGTATCTTTAATTGAATTATTTAATCCATCAACATTATCCTTTGCATCTACAACTGATTGTGATTTAACCTCAATATCAATTTCAATTTTTTTAGCCATGTTATACTAATTCTTTTTTTGTGTCTTGGAAGGTTTGTTCCAATAATTCCTTATTACCTTGTAATGAATGAATAATACTAAAATCCAAATCTACCCATTCAATCTTATTTCTCTTTTCTTTTATATCAAGTGTATTGATAATGTTTAATTTAATTTCCATATTTCTAATTTTTATATTCCACAAGTTCCAACACAGTTAGTTCCTGATGACGCTGAACCATCTAAATTTATTGTATAACTTGGTCCACCTGTTCCATAATTAACTAAATAAACAAATCCATCTCCATTATTATAGTAATTTCCATTAGTTAATGTTACTGGATTAGTTGTTCTTGCAATTAAATCTGTCGTATTAATTGTACATCCAGGACAATTGTATTTTGTTACATTATAATAATTATAACTTCCACCACCTCCACCACCTGTTGGTGTAGGAGTAGGGGTTGGCGTTGGTGTATGAGTCGGTGTATTGGTAGGTGTAGGAGTTGGAGTTGCTATTCCTGAAATTACATCACTATAATTCAACGGAAATACTGCTCTATGTCCCATCATTCTAATTTCAGCAAAATATGTTCCATCTGTAAAAGATGCTTGTCCAACCATTGCTGGTGTTACCACAAAATTCTGTGTATCTGTCTTATATGAAAGTGCTGTATTGTTATCTTGAATCAATCCCACACATATCCAAGGTTTAAAGTATTTCTTATCATTGGTCATTAAATGAAGTGATAAGATATTTAACTTATTATCATTACTAATGAATGGTTCTGCACTATTCAAATACCATTGATAGGTAAATGAAATACTTATATTCCCTGTTCCACTATTATATGACATATCAAAACCTGATGTGGTTCCTGATACACTATTCTCTTTTAATTCGTGAATAATCTCAACATCATACTCCGCCAATTTGTTATTGGGATATACAAAGTTTGAATTATTAATCTGTGATATATATTTTTTACTCATATTTTATAATAAATTAGTTACGTATCCTCTTAATTCATAAGTATGTACTCCACTTGTTGCCACTTGGAATGGTGTACTATCTATTGATGTTCCGTTATTTTGTGTTGGTGCCACATTAATATCTCCTATACCGTCAATACTCCATACTGATTGAGCATATCTTCCACTATTTGTACTTCCACTTGTTTTATTTGTTGTTATATAATAATAATAACCAGCATCAGCTGTAAATGTTACACTATTTGTAGTTGAGAAACTATTAACAACTGAATAAGTTATACCATCAAATGATTTATACAATTGACAACTTCCTCCATAACCAGTATCTACTTGGAATGAAAAATACATACTTAAACTAAACGCATTAGTTGGTGTAGGAGTTGGAGTTGGGGTATGTGTTGGTGTTGTTGTAGGTGTAGGGGTTGGAGTTGCTGGACAAGCTTGACAACCACTATCATATGTGTAAGCATAATTTGTTCCAACAACGTGTGTTACATTTCTTGTATTTCCACTATAACTTAAAACATAATTATTTGTTGGTACACTATACCAAGCACTACTTGTGAATATTGTTGAATTACAAAATGTTGTATTATCACCAGCCATAGGAAATAAATAACCACCATTATAACAAGCATCATATGCCGTTATATCATAAGTTACTATCTCATAAAAATTAGGTGGTATTGGTGTACTTGTTGGGGTTGGTGTAGGTGTAGGGGTAGATGTTTTAGTTGGTGTTGGTGTAGGAGTAGGTGTTTTAGTTGGAGTTTGAGTAGGTGTTGGACTTGGTAAAGGAGTTGTACATTGATTTAATATACCATTTGAATATAATTTTACCAATTTACCAACATTATATCCATTATAATCTTGAAATGCTCCACCTAACCATATACTTCCTTCACTATCAACTGTTATAGATTGTTCATCAAAATTGGCAAATGTTGAATTAGATGTTAATCCAGTATAAAATGTATTATCTAATGAACCATTACTATTATATCTACCAAAAAATCCATAAGCATCTGCTACCAATATTTTATCATCTGATAATACATATATATCATATATGTAAGGATAAAACCCAGATGATATTGGTTCAATATAATTAAATGATGTGTCTAAAGAACCATCATAATTTAATCTAATTAAATATTTTTGTGTTGTTAATCCACTATAAGTAAATGACCCACCAACTAAATATTGACCATTAGATTGTTGATTAATAACATTTATACCAGATATTGAAGATGTTTGACCTGAAAATGTATTATCGTATGTTCCATCACCATTTAATCTAACTAATCCATATGTTGTTACACCACTAAATGATGTAACATTACCAATTAAAATTTTTCCATTAGTATCTTTATACATAACTTGACCACCAGTATTTGGACTTAAAACTGGTTTATATGATGTATCAGGGATACCATTACTATTTAACATTACTAAATTAGTATAACCACTATAAATTGTTCCTCCAGTAAGTTGATAATTATTAAAATTTCCTGCTATTAATAATTTATCACTATTTATTATAGACATTGCATATATTCTATTATTAGATGTAGGGTAACAGTTTCCTGAATAAAATGAAGCATTATAATTATAACTACTATCAAAACCTACCACTAAATATGATGTTCTAATAATTAAATTACTATTAGATTGTTGTACGTAACCAGCAAAATTACCATCTACTAATGATGGAGTTATATTTTTAACTAAAGTACCACATTTATCAATTACAATTGAATTTGAAATACTTGAACCACTATATGTTCCTAATACAAACCCTTGAACTATTATATTTCCATCATTTAAAATACCTAAATTAAGAAGTTCTGAATTTGATTGTCCACTAAAATCACTACTCGTTCCAGGGTAACAACAAAATGGACCAGGTGTTGGTTCCTTTCCAACTCCCATTTTTTTCATAAATCCAAAAGGTGAAAATAAACTCATATTAAATAAAATTTTGTGCGTTCACCAAATATAAACTTGATGAGTCCTTACTTATTAATGTTAAAATATCAATTCCTGTTGTTGTTGTTGGAACATATGCTGAACCACTTATTTGTTTTACACTTGATGCAAATGTCATTCTTGCTGAACCTGTTGTATTAACAAATACAGAAACAGTTTGACCTGGTTTAATATTAGATGGGTTCAAATGTGTTGATGAACCTGAAACTAATTGAAGTGTAAAGAAATTACCATCATTTAAGTTTAAAGATGCTGTAGTTGATGCTATTGATAAACTATTAACATTACCTTGAACTGAACCTGTTATTATTGCTGAACCAGAAACATATAATGAACCACTAACTTCTAATGGTGCTAATATTGTAACTCTATTATCTGTATATGAACCACTACTTTGGAACCCAATAACGGCCGCTCCAGTCATATTTATATTATTAGAATATGTATATATTGCTGGTTTATTTAACCAATTTGAACCTATAAGTGAGTTACCTATTGTAATTCCAATTTCCTCTTGTGATGCACTACCAGTTCCAATAGATATAATTTTTTGATTTGTATTTATAGTGGCCCAACTTTTTGAACCTGTTACATAAAATGATTGTGCTGAATTACCAGAATTTATTAATACTGAACCTGTTACAGTTAATGAACCTGTTATTTCTGTACTTCTCATTAAACTAATTGTTCCACCAGTATAAAATGCACCTGATAATGCACCATTATTTCTAAAACCAATCATAGATACTTTTGAAGTACTTCCTGTATTTTGATTTGTATATATACTTGGTCCTTCTTTAAATAAATTATTATTTAAACTATCAAAATATGATTCAGAAACAAACATACCTATTGTTCTATAAGCACCATTTACAGGAACAGATAAACTACCACTCCAACTATTAATTTCAATTTTTCCATTATAAGGATAATTTTGAATTTCTGTTGTATAAGTTCCACCCGTAGACCAAGCATTGCTTGGTGTTTCACTATGTTGAAATATCGGGCCTTTTATTTGTAATGTTCCTGTAGCAAATAAAACAGGATTTGAACCACTTATATTTAATGAACCTGTAATTGATTGTGCAGCTCCAAGAGAACCAGTTGTAATAAGACCTGTATAATTTACAACTCCACTTGTTCCTGATGTTCCTGAACCAGATGTTCCACTTGTTCCTGAAGTACCAGGTACACCTGTCTCTTGAAATGCTGTTGCTGTATATTCAAAAGTAGGAGCTATAGAACCAGAAAGTGCACCAACAATTGCAGTAAATCCATTTACTGTTTTTCCTGAAAATCCTGTTCTTACAACTGTAAATTCGTTTGGGTCATTTAGTGAATAAACTGAATTTACCGTATAATTTGTACTTGCAAATGGAGATGAAAATGTAATTAGTTTAGTATATTGATTATTATCACTATCATATAACCATCCTGTTGCATCTACTGAACCTGCTTTTGTTGATATACCTAATCCAATACCTGATGTTCCCGCTGTTCCTGATGAACCATTAGTTCCGTTAGAACCTGAAGTACCATTAATACCTGATGTTCCTGAACTTCCACTAGAACCATTTGTACCGTTAGAACCTGAACTACCTGATGAACCATTTGTTCCGTCAGAACCAGATGTACCACTACTTCCATTAGTACCATTACTTCCTGATGTACCTGAACTTCCGTTAGTACCATTTGAACCAGAAGTTCCTGAAGAACCGTTTGTACCATTACTACCTGAAGTTCCTGATGTACCACCAGTTCCATTATAACCACTTGTTCCTGATGTTCCTGATGTTGTGGATACAATATTTTCTCTTAATACCTTATAGGTTGTTGTTTGTGTTGAATCATCCATAACCAACCAAGAACCTGATGTGTTTCCTGTAAATTCTGGTAATTCTGATATTTTTATATTGCTCATATTTAATTTTGTGTTAGTATATTATTATTATCTTGTGTGTTTATATTTTGTGGAACTTCAGATGTTAGTATTTTATTAATTTGTGCACAATTTGGTACACCAAAATGTATTGAACTTCCAATTCTTATATTATCTCTTGATGCGATTGTTGCAAATGCCGTACAATTTTGAAATAAGTTTAATCCTGTTAATGTACCTCCACTATTAAACCAATAACTTGGCATGTTATAACCAAATGGACCATCTGTAATATTATATATATGTACCATTAATGTGTCACATGTCCAATCTAAATATCCATTATCTTCACATTCTTGTTGTGTTATTTCTTGAATGGTATATGGAACATAATATGTTGTTGTTCCACTAACATCATAACTTATTGATGAAGTAAATCCAGATGGTTGAGTTGAACCATATATAATACCACAGTTATAATCATAAAAAACACTCCAACCGAATTGAGTATATAACATACTTGGATTAGTAAAATCAGTATGAACACAGAATGTATAACCTGTTTGATCACAATACTGATACTTGAAATATCTTGTTGGATATACAGATGGATTGTTATTTATCTGTACCAATTCAACTTGAGTTAGTTCCGTATCTGTAAGGTTATAACCATTTATCTTATTCCAAATAAAATATTGGTCATTTATTTTAATTAAATCATTTGGTTTTAAATTCTTATATTCATTTAATTTTAAATAAAAATTACCATTTATAAATCTTGTATTGGCATCATATAGATTATTAACTCTATTGGAATAGAATAATCCATAAGCATCATTATCAGTATAAACATTATATGTTGGAACATCTACATTGGTAGGTTGTTCTGAATTAAATAATAAACATGCACTATCATTATTAATTTTATATTGGTCAGACATACCTATTGGCATTGTATGACTTATAACAGGAACATTCTCTTGAGGAAGGTAAGCTGAACCATTTGAATATCCAATCCATACATTATATGTTGATGCTGAATAGGTTGCATTATATGAGGTTCCTGTTGGAGTATAATCATTTAATACATTTGCTCCTTGTAAATACCATATCAATTTTGGTTTTGTTTTAACTCCACTATAGTTCCAATTCGTTACCTCACTATCTCCATTAGCACTTGTATTAGATGAACCAGCATAATTAATACCTAATGGAATTAATATACCACCATTATTTGGTTGGTCATCTGTATCCCATTGTCTTATAATTTCTGGTGAGAATATTGTTTCAATCTTTTTCTCCTGTGATTTAAAATCAGTTGGGTTATTTTGATTTAATTGACCATATATTCTATTCTGTCTATCTTTAAATTGTTGGTTTCCATAATCTCCATCTTCCAAATCTGTCATGATTAAACTACTTTCAATATAGTTTAATGCTGGTTCCACCGTGAATCCTTTATCAAAGCTTAACTTATCTGTCCAATCCCATACATCACCTGTCCCAATATAATATGAGAATGGTTCAATGATGATTTGATTTTTAACATCAGGGTCAGGTACGAAGACCAAATTAAACTTCTTTGCTATAGATGATAATACATCTATCTGTTTTATAAGATGGTCAACAACGACACTAAAATCAACAAAATCACCATCCACATATGGTATTGATGCACCTACACCTTGAGGGAAATATTTTAATCTTGTTTGGTCATTGGTATATGCCGCATTATCTGATGAACCAGCGTACCATACGTAGTCAATACTTGGTAACCCATATGTATAACCTGAAATATTTGGAGGTAATGTATCTTCAATAACATATCCCAATCCATAATAATCCCATTCCATCCTATAATTAATTGATTCACTACAATAGCATGGGATTCCTGTACCTAATGTGGTAACAATAACACTTGTATTATCTGATAAATCTGTATAGAATATTAATTCAACTCCACTTCTTGGTAGAGATTCAATTGATTGAATTGTATATGAGAACTTTGTTGATGGTGAACTAAAATACCCATACATATATAAAGCTTTCATCCACGGAGTGTTCATAAAATCACTCTTAATAGTATAACCTTGTGTTTTAAATATTAATTGAATTAAATTCCAAACACTTAATGCTGGTTTTAATTGATTGTCATATATACCTTGACTTGGTGTATTAATACAAAATGGTTTAACTCCATCAGCTAATGCTGCTGCTGTTGATGGATAAGCCCCTTGTTTAATTGCTGAAGATGTATATAATCTTGTTTGTTGTTGAGTTGTTCCACTACTTACATTAACCGTATCTCCTGTATATAAATAACCATTATGAACAATTGGATAAAGAATTGGTTGTGGTTGTTCTGAATCACTTGAAAAGTTAGATGTGTACCATCCGTCAGTTACTCTCCCTAAATTAAATTCGTGATTAAATGTATATGTCTCATCATCCCATGGTAATTTATATAATTCTGTTGTTCCTATATCACCGAATAAATTACCAATAGTATTGTATAATGAAACATCATATTCTACTTTTGAATTTAATACTGAAACCTTATTTAATCTTAAATAACCTGAAAAATAAATCTCATCGTTAATTAATATATCACATTGTGCTTTAAGTGTTGCGTTAAAAAATAATGATTGAACATCAACATTAAAAAAACTTTCAAAAAATCTATTGTTCTTTTTTGAACCAGGTAATTGAATCCCAATAGAATAGTCAGAGTTTTTCTTTCCTATATCTTGTAATTCAGCGTAACTTCTATTAATTTTAATCGGTATAGTT
>Ga0209299_1001764_pt1 | contig 11815 bp, 4 predicted proteins | sample S_140806_MF_Meta_FD_187326 | JGI IMG/M metagenome (GOLD analysis project Ga0209299, IMG submission 187326) | Freshwater microbial communities from Lake Simoncouche, Canada to study carbon cycling - S_140806_MF_MetaG (SPAdes) (version 2) | ecosystem: Environmental > Aquatic > Freshwater > Lake ...
TCTTCTGTTCCTAATGCGCCCGCTGCCCCTGCCCCGCAAGCATCTATGGATGTCCCCCATCCAAGTGGGTATGCAGGACTAAACGCTAGTGTTTCTGATATTCCTTCTGCCCCTGCCCCCGCACCTGCCCTTCCTCGCGAAGGCCCATCAGAGTACAAACCTCAGACTTCTTTCCCGGCTGTTGATAAAGCAATGAAGAATTTGCGTACGGCGTATGGGCAGTACGACACTTTTGATCCTATGCAACAGCTCGCATCCTTTGATGCCTCTCAATACGCCCAGTTTCTACCCAAGACAGCAGAAGATATTAGCAATCAACGCGCAGACGCTGAAGCAGAACTTCGCAAGCTATATCCAGAAAGCCGTGAAGCAGCTGAAGCCCTTATGTCTAAGCGCTATGCTGGTCTTGAAGATATGTTTAAGAAGCGTGAAGCTCGCGGCGAAGAAGAACTTAAAGAAGCAGAAAAAGAAAAGGCGCAGACTGCGGGGTTGGGAGTGATGCAGCTTGCGTCAGAACTAGTCACTAAACCGCTGACTAAAATAGATACTTCTGCAGCATTTCAAACTTTTAAAGACGCTAATAAAACATATAGCCAAGCGCGTAAAGATTTCAACGCCGCTAAAGATAAGATTGATGAATCTCGTGAGCTGCAAAAAATTGGGCAGTCTGAGAAAGCTGATGCCCTATACCGTGAAGGTGTTAAAGGTATCTTTGATTTTAAAAACCAAACGGCGCAACTTGAAAATGCACAGGACGCTGCATACAAAAGCGGACTTTTTTCTATTGCTGATAAATCAGTTCAAGCCCAAGCAACTAAGTTGTCTAAGAAAGTTGACCTTGGAAAAGCAGAAGTTGAAACGGCTCTTGGTCTTGCGGGTATTCAATCTGCTGAGAACCGCGCCGCTATTGCAGCTAATGCCGAAGTTAAGAAATACCAAATGCTTGCTCCGGGTAGAGAAGCTAAAACTAATGACATGATTAGAGATAGCGCGCAATCTAAATATCAAAACTGGCTTAAAACTGAAGGCAAGCTGGCGGCATTAAAACCCAATGTAGCTGAAGCCAAACGTCTGCAATTCTTACGTGAAGAATATCTAGCAAACGGGTATACTCCAGAAGAAATAGCTAAACGGCTTGGCGCGCCTAGTGGCGGGGGTGCTGACAGGCAAAGCCTGTTCCAAGTAGAAAAACTGTAACCCGTCAAGTGACCTAAAGGTACGCTATGGCCCGCTACAGAATAACCGCTCCCGATGGCAACGCATATGAAATCACGGGTCCAGAAGACGCTACTAAAGAAGAGCTTATTAGTGCTGTCGAAAGGAAAATAGCCGCACAACAACCCGCAATTCAAACCGCTGGTGTTGGTGAAGCATTCAAGGGCGCCCTTAAGAGAGGGCTGTCTACTCAAGCCACCGGTATTGGTGCGCTGCTTAACGCAGATAAAGAAGCCGCCCTTGGTTTGCAACGCGCCGAAGATATTACCGAGAAACCCGCCACTAGCTTAGAAGCAGTAAAGCGAGCATACGAACAGCAAGGTATTTTTGGTGGGGCCAAAGAAGCCCTGTCCCAAATCCCCGGAGCAATTGCAGAACAAGTACCGTACATCGGTGAGATGGCTGCGGGTGCCCGCCTTGGTGCTATGGCGGGTTCTGTTGTTGCCCCCGGTGTTGGTACTGTTATTGGTGGTACGTTGGGTGCGTTCGCCCCCGCCGCCCTGTCTGCTTTTGGTTCTAACGTTGAACGCCAAGCCGCCGAGAAACAACAAGCAGGACAACCCATCCAAGGTATTGAAACAGGTAAGGCTGCTCTTGCCGCCGTGCCTCAAGCGGCTATTGATGTGGGTGTCCAACGCCTTGTGTTTGGTAAGGAACTGATTGGCAAAGTCCTTGGCCGTGATCTCACATCCGCCTCAGAAAAAGCAACTGCCGCTGCCGCTAAGAAAGCTAATGCACTGGCTGGGGAGAGCATCAAACGCACGCTAGCTACTGGTACTGCGCAGGGTGCACTAGCTGAAATCCCCGGTGAAATCTCGCAGCAAATGCTTGAGCGGTGGCAGGCTGGCAAAGACTTGTTTGATGAGGATGCCCAAAAAGAATACGCCGACACCGCCTACTCCGTAGGGTTGCTTGCCCCGCTGGGTGCGGTGGGTAGGTTCAGTGAACGTGCCGGCGCCCGTGAAGATGTAGCCCGTCGCCAAGCAGAACAAGCCCAGCAAGATGCCCAGCAACAACAGCTTGCGCAACAACAAACCCTACTCGGTGCAGGTGTTGGTGGTGTAGATGAAAACTATGCTGCGCAACAGGCGCTCTTGAGCCAGTACCAAGCCCACAGCAATGAGCTTACGCAAGCTAAACAACAGCGGGATGAAGCTGAGAAGGGCGGCGACCTGCTTACTAAGATTGGCTTGGATGAAAAGATTGAGCAGCTTGAAGAAAAAGAAAAAGGTTTCCACGAACAAGCCGGCGCACTTAATCTAAAGCTGGGGGATAGCGGTGTTGTTGGGGCTACGTTTGATACGATTGATAATGAAGTCGCCCGCCTGCTTGAAGCGTATAACAAAGCCAAGACTCCGGAAGATAAAACCCAAGCACGGGCACAACTGCGCGATGCCCTAACGCGGCAACAACAACTCAAGGGTATGCAAGCGCCCGCCGAAGGGGAAGAAGTTCCTCCAGCCGAAGGCTTTACTGCGCCCGCCGCCAAAAAGAAAGGCAAGAAGAAAGCAGAGGAAGCAGTTGTTGAAGAAACTACTGAAGAAGAAACACCACCACCATTGGTTGGCCCAGTAGTACCGGCACGGTACACGCCTGAGTATGCGGATGCGCTGGTTCAAAAACTTCAGAAGCTTGATACTGAAACACAAAAACCCAAGGGCGTTGGTCTGCAAGGCGAGAAGAACCGGCAGGCTAATTTGTTTGGCGCCTTTAATACGCTGCTTGAAGACGCTCGGAATCTTGAGTACAGCAAGACCGATGAAGACCTTGCTGAAGATTTAAAAGACGGCGCGTCCAACAGCTTAGACATCATCCAAGATCGCCTGAATACACTTAAAGACCGGTTCATTGAAAGCGCCGTCAGTGAAGTAAAGCTTGCCCGAGAAGAAGCGGGCGCGGCCCCTGTTAGTGAAAAAGAAATGTCCGCCATGACGGACAAGATGGACCGCCTGCTTACTGAGATTGGCAACCGTACTGCTACACCTAACTACAACAAGCGGGCTGGCGAAGCAGTAGACCCGGACCAAGAGCGCTTTAACTTTAGCACTGCCGAGCGCCGCCGTTTAATTAAAGAATACGGGCTTGATGAAAACGTTGATCGCCAGCTTGCCATTCTTACTCGGGAGCTTAATAAACTAAGCGCTGATGCAGCAAAACTTGGAGCAACCCGCCCAACTCAGGCAACTAAAGAAGCACTTCAAAAACTTGATGTTGAATTGCGCGAAGCCGAAGAAAATAGAAAAAAAGCGCAGGCTGCGTTAGACACAGTTTCCAGTGTCACTTCAAAAGCATCTTTTGAACAAGGGGCAAAAGCCCGCAGCAATTTAGCAACTGCAAAAAACCAAGTCTTAAGAATTAAAGCTGAGATTGATAAGGTAAAAGCAGGGGCAGCTGAACAAGAGGCCGCCTCTCGCGCAAAACAAAACGCCCCTGAAATTCGCAGGCTCAATGCTGAGATTGATAGCCTGTACAAGGACCGCGCTGAACTGCTGCTGAACAACCTACGCGCACAACTGGCACGCATCAAGAACGAAGTTGCCTATGCAGAAACCCAACGCCCCGGTATTGAAGAAGCCGCAGCCGGTGCCAAGGCTAAGGTTGAACAGCGCGCAGCAGAGGAAGAAAAACTTCAAGCTGCCAAGTATGAGCCTAGCCCGCTTAAACCCCTGCCCCCTCTAGCCGAACGGCAAGCAGAAGCCAAGCAGAAATTAGAAGCAGAACAGCGCGAACTCGAAGCTCTCTTCAATCCCAGCCGCCAAACATCTGCGCAGGCTGCGCTGGATAGTATTAATGCAACACTTGAACGTGGGTACTTAACTGATCCAAAAAGACCGTTAGGCAAAAAAGGACAGATTCAAGTATTAAACCGTTTGAAGACACGCAAAGCTGCACTTGAAAAGAAAATTAAAGCCGAACGTGTTGTTAAAGCAGAGGAGCCAACCGCAAAAGGATTGTCTCCGCTGGCCCGTGCGCAGCGTGAGACCCGTGTTGAACTTGCTCAAGATATCAAGAACGTTCGCAAGATTCTGTTCGACAAGAAAGCTACGCCTAAAGAAAAGCAAGAAGCTAAAGATACCCTGAAGAAGCTGCGCGGCAAAATTAAGAAGGGGGCAGTTAGCTTTGAAACCGCAGTGCCTAAGCTTATGCAGGCTGGCCGTGAACTTGCAAAGCTAAAGAAACGTGGCAGTGAGATTCAACAAATCCTTTCATCGCAAATCGACTTCGCGCGTAAGCGCTCTCAGCTTCTTGCTGATGCAGCCCAAGCCCGTAAAGAAGGTAATAAAGAACTTGCCGACGAAATGAAAGCCGAGCGTCTTGCGCTTGAAAAAGGACGCCCTAATGTAGCCAAGCTTCAAGCTGAGTACGAACAAATCTCCAAGCAAATCCGGGACATTGAGAACCGCCCCGCTACTAAAGAAGAAGAGCAGGAGATTGCCGCGCAGGTACGTAAGACCCGCACTCAGAAAGTTGCAGAAGAAATTGAAGTTGCTGAGCCGGTCGATGAACTGGATGTGCTGCGCGAAACCATTGGCGATGAGTTCTCCCTTGACTCTGATGGCAATGTGTACCGTCGTGGTGCCGCCGAGAACCCCGTTGATGAGGCAGAAGCCAAGTCACTGATCGACGGCATCAAGCCGCCCGAAGGTGTGAAGTTTGTGTACTCGTACACGTACGATGGGTTGCCGCAAGAAGTCAAAGACCAACTGCCGGATGATGGGGATACCAAGGGAGCGGTGCTTCCCGATGGTACCGTGGTGGTTATTGGTGAGGCGCACTCCAATACCGTGGATATGGAGAAGACCGTAGCCCACGAAGTCGTCGGTCACTATGGTGTAGATACTGTTCTTGGTCCGAAGGGAATGAAAGACCTGACTGCACGTACCATGCGCATGGAAGGCGGCATACAAAAGCTGGCTGAAAGTTTTGGCAAGGATGTGGGCGAAGCTACCCTGTCCACCGCTATCTACTACCAACGCATGGCCGACCAAGCACGGGCTGAAGGTAACGAGAAGCGTGCCAAAGAACTGGAAGAACTAGGCCGTATCCAAGCAATGCGCGAACTGATTGCGCACGTAGAAGAAACCCGACCCACCGCAGGCTTCCTGCAAAAAGCCAATCGCTTCATCAAAGAACTGGTTGGTTCGCTCCGTGCTGCTCTGCGTAAAATGGGCCTAAAGAGTTTTGGTCTGGACAAAGTATCATCCTCTGACATCTACAAGATTCTGCGTGACGCCCGTAACTCTGTGGGTAAAGCTAGCGCAGGTGTGTACGTATCTCCAACCAACGAGATTGTCTTCCGCAAACAAGCAGCATCCTATTCAGCCAACATCAGCCAAGCCGCACAACGCGCAACGGATATTGTGGGTAGCAACCGCAAGTCGGTACAAGATGTACTCGCCAACAACGCCGGCCTTCGCTTTGTAACTAAGTTTGTTGATCGCTTTGCTCCGCTTGAGCGGGTTGCTGCTTTCATGAAGGATGCGGCGCAGGCTACCCAGATGATGTACTTCCTCCGCATGCACGACCAAGGCATTGCGTGGACACAGGCGGTTCTCACTAAGGGTCCGCTGAAGTTAGTGAAGGACAACAAGGGCTACCTTATGTTGCAGACTGGCGACGGCCCCAACATCAAGAAGATGGTTGAAGCCCTGAAGGATGCCAACGTCGGCAACCCCGAAGCTACAAAGAAGTTGTTCACCACCTACCTGCTTGCTGAACGTGCGGAGATTGTGGGTTACGACAAGCTGAAGTCTGATCTTGGCATTGGCGTATCGCATAAAGACCTGAAAGAAGTCCTTGATCTCGGGCGCAAGAACGCTGCATTCCAAGAAGCCAAGAAGATTTATAACGAACACAACAACGGTCTGATTGATGCGCTTGTTGATTCTGGCGCCATGAGTAAAGAAGACGCCGCTAAGTTAAAGAACAAGTCGTACGTCCCGTACTACCGCATTGATAAGAATGGTGAAGTTAATATGTTCTTGGGCGGTGAAGGTACCGTGCGCATCGGAGACATCAAGAACCAGCCTTACCTGCATGAACTTGTGGGCGGCAACGAAAAGATTCTTGATGTGTTTGCTTCTTCCGTACAGAACACGCGCCTGTTGACTGACATGGCCCTGCGCAATCTGGCTACACGGAACGCTGCCTTTGGTTTGCAAAGCGCTGGAATGCTTAGAGACGACGCCATCCGTGACGGTGATGGTCCGGCCAGCCCAGATGTAATTCGCTTCAAACTTAACGGCGAAAAGAAATACGCTGTTGTTGATAGCGATAAGGCCGGCATCCCCGCCGAACTTCTGGTCTCTGGTATGGAAGGTATCCGTGTTGCGATGCCGGTCCTTGTCCGTACTCTTAGTGCCCCCGCCGGTATCCTGCGCAAGTTCATCACCCGCAACCCCGTCTATGCAATGCGGCAGATTGTGCGTGACTCAACGACCAACTACTTCCTCACTGGTACAGACAGCAAGCCGATCGGTTCTGCTGCCGCAAATATGTACAAGCTGTTCCGCAATAAGCGGGATGGTTCTATGCCTGACCTGCAGAGCCGGGGGATTGTTAGCGGTAATGTGCTGACGGGTACGTCAGAACAGATGGAAGACATCCTGCTGAATATGGTTTCCGGTAAGCCGGGGTGGGAGCAGTACATGGCTAAGCTAGATATCATGGCCCAGCACGCAGATGAAGCCTCGCGCATCAGTATCTACAATGACTTCATCAAGCAGGGGTTGTCGGACATGGAAGCAACAATGGCTACGCTTGAGTCTATGAACTTCAACAAGCGTGGTACTAGCCCCAGCCTGTTCATGCTGAACGCTATGGTGCCCTTCTTGAACGCGCAGGTTCAGGGCTTGAACGTCCTCCAGAAATCCCTGCGCGGCAAGATGCCGTTTGCCGAACGGTTGAAGCAGCGTAAAAAGTTAGCAAACCGCGCCATGTTCCTTACTGTAAGCACTTTGGCCTACTCGCTCATGATGAGCGACGATGAAGCATACGAAACCTCCGACCCCGCCGATCGGTATAACAACTGGTTCGTTCGTGTGCCGGGGCTTGATGAACCTGTTCGTATTCCCATCCCGTTTGAAGTTGGCCTGATATTCAAGGCATTGCCAGAAGCAATGGTGGATATGTTTGCCGGTGATGCTAAGGCAGAACAAGCAGCCTATGGATTGAAGCGGTTACTTATGAACGCCACCCCTCTTGGGCCATCGTCTCTTCCCGCCGGTATCAAACCGATTGTTGAACTGACTCTTGGTTCCTCGTTCTATTCGGGCCTGCCAATTGAATCTGCGCGGGAGAAACAACTGCTGCCTGAGTACCGAACCCGCGAGAAGACCACTGAAGTTGCTAAATCTTTGGGCAGTTTGTTAGGTGTATCCCCTGTCCAAGTTGACTATCTGATCAATGGATACCTATCGAGTACGGGTCTGGCTCTTGCGGGTATGGGTAACTTCGTTCTTCGTGCGCCTGATGCCCCGCAACAGGCAGAAAAAACGCTATCAGAAATGCCTGTCATTGGTGCACTGTTTCAAACCAACACCGGCTCTGGCTACGTCAACACCTTCTACCGCCAAGCACAGCAGATTGAACAAGCCAAAGCCACGTTCGATGCGCTTATCAAGAAGGGTGATGCTGCTGGTGCCACTCGACTGGTTGAAACTAGCGCCCGAGATATTGCACTAGATGGGTTTGTCAGCAACATCAAACAACAGCTTACTGATCTACGCGATGCTGAGAAAGCAATCCGCGCATCTGATATGGACCCAGCAGAGAAAGCCAAAACTATCAAGGACTTGCGGATTAGTGCGAGTGCGCTGACGAAGGCAGCTAATCAAGCCGTTGCTTCTGAACAATAAATAAAACTCCCAGCCGGCCATCAAAGATTCCAAACTTGTGATTAACAAACCGGCCAAAGGAAAGGGCTGTCTTCAGCCCTTCCTCTTTTGTAGACGCCTCATCTAGGGTCGGAATAAATATCGCGTCTCCCTTGCGCATGCTAGCCCACGGGTAATCAACCTCAAGCTTCTTCATCTGCTTCCGTATCCGGCACGCTTATCCGGATAGCGTTAACCCGCATCTCAGGGCCACGAGTTCTAGCCAACAGGTTCTTCTTGGGGATGTACTGCACAAAATAAAGCTGTTCAAGCTCCCGCTGGAACTCCTCGAAGTTAAACCCCATAGCTGCGCAGTGCTGCTTCAGTGCGCGAATCTCAATGTAGTAATCCTTCTTGCCGGGGGTAACGTCATGTTCAACCCGTCCTGCAATCTGAGACCGCGTAATAGTCTGGTCAATCACGCCGCTGTTACCAAGCACCGCCTCCAACAACTTACTGTTCTCACTGCGGCGCACAACCACAAGCTGGCCGAACTTGTCACGTGTGTACGAATTAAGTACATCGACTGCGGATTTGCTTGCCGACTTGATTTGCTTCCGTGCGTCGGTGATTAGCTTGACGATGCAGTTCTGCAGAAGATTCTCAACCGGCAGATCACAGATGTTGGCGTGGTTCTTACCAAGCAGAATGAACAGAGCGAGTAGCGCAGCGCACCCATCGAACCAGAAGCGCTCACTGTTGTTCTCCACCAGCATATCCGTCAGCCGCTTGCGGCAGTTCTTCACCATCGCCTGACAGGTGTCTCTGTTCTGCACAACCCAGTGCACCCACATCGCGCCGGGAACACCATAGTTCTCATTGAGTTCGTTCATTACTTCTGCTTCATGGGGCTGCAGAGTAACGTCATTGAGCAGCGTGGCTTCAAGTAGCCGGTACATGATAGGCTCGTTGGACGAGTCTTGAGAAGCTAGTACATCCATGAGGTACGAGTTGGATGTCATGAACAACGGGAGCTTCCAGTACGCAGTGTTAACTACCAAGCCGCCCTTAGCCGTTGACCGTTCCTTACCGCCGCCCTCAGACACCCGATAGATAATGCTCTTGGCCCACCGCGCTTGTGACGTGCGGTCATTCTTAGAACCGTTGGGTTGTGTGTCGTTGATGTTTGTAGTGGCCTCATCCATAAGAAGCCCGACGCTGCCAGCCATACCTGCTGCTTCAATCAAGGCAATCTCAGAGCTAGCTGCTGAGATAGAAAACATAGACGGCGGTCCCCAGAACCCAGCCCCCAACCGCAGCGCTAGAGTCTTACCCCTACCGGACCTGCCGCACCCATTGAACGTCAAGCCTCGAATGCCAGTGAATTCATACAGCGGACCAGACGCTGTGACCAACCCCAAGCCAAGCAGCATCCACTCCTTGCGCCCAATCAGGATGTCTACAATTTTCAACCATGCGGCATCTGTACCCTTGACCTTAGTCTTGCTGTTCATTGCGTCAAGGCTGGGCATGGGGAAAGATTCAATCGTGCCGTCCGGCTTGTAGGTTTTCTCACCCAAGACAAACGACTTATCTTCTTGCCACCCATAGCGGGAGGGGATTACGATTGCGTTGTTTCTACGGCTGGCTTCTTCTACCGCCGCCCGTACATAAGAGAACAAGTTAGCGTCGTTGTTAGCTCCCCACATAGCGATGACGTTCTGCTCGGCAAGATTCTTAAGCGTCTCATCCTTGCTAACCACAGCCCGCTGCGGGAATGTAATGGTCTCTGCGCCTGTCGGTTTGTCAGCTACCATGTACACGGTATGCGTCTTGTTCTGGTTAAGGATGTGGACTACAAACAAATCATAGTCAAGCAGCTTAACGTCTTTAACTAAGTCTTCATCATCGTCGCTTTTCTTTTTCTCAAGCTGCTTGTGCATGATGATGCCGCCACCCTTGGCATAGCTGTAACCCTTAGGTGCGGGGGGTCTAGTGATTTTAGGGGCGGTGTCTTCTACCGTCTCCGCCACTACGATTTCTTTTTCTTCCTCGTCGGTCTTCATGTACCGCGCTAGCACCAATGGGTTTGTAATCTTGCCCTTGTGTGGGCAGGTATCACAGGCGGGGCAGCTACTGTTTTCCTCAATCTTTACACAGGAGTACGGCCCTCTGATTTCAGAAAGCTTCTGCTGCATCCGATCATGGGTATACGGATGTAGATCACTCAAGTATTTGTTGTACTCGTCGGCATCCTCACACTTCATGGACCACGACAACAGCCCACGCCACAACGGTTCCATGCCATCGTCACTGGCGTTTTCAATGTAGTACTTGAGTTGGCCACACCCCGTACCATTCAAAGTCTTATCAAGCAGAAACTTAAACTTGTTTCCGTTGTTCTCAAATAGTTTGGGGGCGTTGTCTGCTCTACGTTTGGGGGCCGTGCCGGGAATAACAAGCTCAATAGTTTCAGGTGTTCCGACTAGCTTGGCTTTGATAGCCTCGGCCAGTACTTCAAAATTAAATACATCCCCATCCTCGCTCTTGATAGTGCAGGGTACGGGGTCGGGTTTGTCATCGCTGATGTAATTAAAATTGTATGTCCCCGGCATGCGCAGCACCCGCGCAGCATCACTCGTAACGCTGCGGTCAATCTTAAAACCGTTCTCATGACACAGCTTCTTTAAGTTTTTAGCTGCCGGCAACCACTCAGTCTTGGACACATCCCGATCAAGCGGCCAGTACAGATGCACCCCACCACCTGAATCAACGATGATAGGGGAACCAAGCTGATCAAGCTCTGTGTCTTTAAGAAATTTTCTAGCGGCAAGAAAAGCCTCACGCTTTGTTTGGTACTTACCCTCGCCACAATCAACATCAATAAACAACGAACGCATATACGCTACGTTAGCTGCAGTGCGCCCATCTTTAACAAATGACCCCAACGCAAAGTATGAGTTTATCCTTTGTTGAACATGCCTTTTAGAACCTTCAAGCATGTCCTCGATGGATGTTACAAAGTTGTGGCACTTAGCTTCCGTATCAAACTCTGCCACGCAGTACATACCCGATGAAGGTAGAACCCGCTGCAGGAACTCTACTGGTTCCATACTTGCCTCTTACAAGATGTAAAGTTGCTCCGGTGCTGTCTCACTTCTAGCATGTGCATCTATCTCTTGGATCAAGGCAAAATAATATAGGTACCTCTTAAGCATTTCTTTTTCCCACTCCAAAGGCATGCCGCCTTCAGATATAAACTGTGCAGCGTAGCGAATGAAAACCTCATCGACTAACCCTGAAGGTTCAAATGGTTGCATATCTTTCTCCAAGCATCCTCGGCGCTGGAAGATGTCTGCATGATTTCAAGTAGGCTCTGAACAACGTTCCTATAGGCCGGCGTAACTTCTCCGCCATTGAACCAGTTGTATACAGTCTGCCGTGTAGCGCCGCTGCTCTTAGCAATCTTAGTTACCGGAAAGTCTAGATGTACTGCCCATCTACCCAGTTGATTGCCTAAAGTCTTTGGCGATTTTTCAATGGCGTCTATAACTTTTTGTGCGTATGGCATAGTTTGTAGGGGGCATGCGCCCCCTTCCCTTACTCGTCGTCCCACTCATCCACAAGAGAATCAAGACTGCCGCGCTTCTTAACAGCCTGCGTCGGTTCAGCTTCCTTACGAACCTTGGGTTCGTCCTCTTCCTCCACCGCCTCAACTACCGGCTGAGTCTTGCGCTTGGGCGGTGTGCCCTCAATCACAGGGGCGGGTAGTGCGGGGGCCACTT
>Ga0209299_1001765_pt1 | contig 11814 bp, 22 predicted proteins | sample S_140806_MF_Meta_FD_187326 | JGI IMG/M metagenome (GOLD analysis project Ga0209299, IMG submission 187326) | Freshwater microbial communities from Lake Simoncouche, Canada to study carbon cycling - S_140806_MF_MetaG (SPAdes) (version 2) | ecosystem: Environmental > Aquatic > Freshwater > Lake ...
CAAGGTGTACAGGGTGTACAAGGTGTACAAGGTGTACAAGGTGTACAAGGCGTTCAAGGTCTACAGGGTGTCCAAGGCGTACAGGGTGTACAAGGTGTACAGGGAGTACAAGGCCTACAGGGTGTACAAGGTGTACAGGGTGTACAAGGTGTACAAGGTGTACAAGGTGTACAAGGCGTACAAGGTGTCCAAGGTGTCCAAGGTGTCCAAGGTGTCCAAGGTGTACAAGGTGTACAGGGCGTACAAGGTATTCAAGGACTTGGGTTTAATTGGCGTGGCCAGTGGGATATTGTTACTGATTATTTCTTCAACGATGTTGTTTATTATGACGGAAATAGTTGGATTTCATACTATTATGATCAAGTAAATGGTATAGATCTTAACAACGGTAATCAGCCATTTGATGGAAGTGCGTATTGGGCTAGAATGACAGCCCAAGGTATTCAAGGCGTACAGGGTGTACAGGGTGTACAAGGTGTACAAGGCGTACAGGGTGTACAGGGTGTACAGGGCGTACAAGGTGTACAAGGTGTACAAGGTGTACAAGGTGTACAAGGTGTACAAGGTGTACAGGGTGTACAGGGTGTACAAGGCGTACAAGGTGTACAGGGCTTACAGGGCTTACAGGGCTTACAAGGTGTACAGGGTGTACAGGGTGTACAGGGCTTACAAGGTGTACAGGGCTTACAAGGTGTACAGGGCTTACAAGGCGTACAAGGTGTACAGGGTGTACAGGGTGTGCAAGGCGTACAAGGTGTACAAGGTGTACAAGGCGTACAGGGTGTACAGGGTGTACAAGGTGTACAAGGTATTCAAGGACTTGGATTTATTTGGCGCGGGATTTGGGATGATACAACTTCTTATAGTTATAATGATGTAGTATTTTATAATGGTAGTGCTTGGGTATCTCTTGATATAGATCCAGATACTGGTACTTCAATACCAAATATTGGTAATGTACCACCTGAATCAAGTACTCATTGGCAAATGATTGTAAGCCAAGGTATACAAGGTATACAAGGTGTACAAGGTGTACAGGGTGTACAGGGTGTACAAGGTGTCCAAGGTCTACAAGGTCTACAAGGCGTACAGGGTGTACAAGGCGTACAGGGTCTACAGGGTCTACAAGGTGTCCAAGGCGTACAAGGTGTACAAGGTGTACAGGGCGTACAGGGTGTACAGGGTGTACAGGGTGTACAGGGTGTCCAAGGCGTACAAGGTGTACAAGGTGTACAGGGTGTACAGGGTGTACAAGGCGTCCAAGGTCTACAAGGTCTACAAGGTGTACAAGGTGTACAAGGTGTACAGGGTGTACAAGGCGTACAAGGTGTACAGGGATTACAAGGCTTACAGGGACTACAAGGCTTACAGGGTGTACAAGGTGTACAAGGCGTCCAAGGCGTCCAAGGTGTACAAGGTATTCAAGGACTTGGGTTTAATTGGCGTGGTCAATGGGATAGTGTTACTGATTATTTCTTCAATGATGTAGTTTACTATGACGGAAATAGTTGGATTTCATACTATTATGATCAAGTAAATGGTATAGATCTCAATAATGGAAACCAGCCACTTGATGGAAGTGCGTATTGGGCTAGAATGACAGCTCAAGGTATCCAAGGATTGCAAGGTGTACAGGGTGTACAGGGTGTACAAGGTGTCCAAGGCGTTCAGGGTGTCCAAGGTCTACAAGGCTTACAGGGTGTACAGGGTGTACAGGGTGTACAGGGTGTACAGGGTGTACAAGGTGTACAAGGTGTACAAGGTGTACAAGGTGTACAAGGTGTACAAGGTGTACAGGGCGTACAAGGTGTTCAAGGTGTACAGGGTGTACAGGGTGTACAAGGTGTACAAGGTGTACAGGGTGTACAGGGTGTACAAGGTGTACAGGGTGTACAGGGCGTACAAGGTGTACAAGGTGTACAAGGCGTACAAGGTGTACAAGGTATTCAAGGTCGTGGAATGGTTTATAGGGGGTCTTGGGATCCAGCAGAAACCTATAATATTAATGATGTGGTCTTGTTTAGTGGAAGTACATTTAATTCAATTCAAGACGGTAATATAAATCATTTACCACCTATCGAGACTGATTGGTGGGCTGTTATTGCAAGTCAGGGTATGCAAGGTATCCAAGGTGTACAAGGTGTACAAGGTGTACAAGGCGTACAAGGCGTACAAGGTGTACAGGGTGTACAGGGTGTACAGGGTGTACAAGGTGTACAAGGCGTACAAGGTGTACAAGGTGTCCAAGGTGTTCAGGGTGTCCAAGGCGTACAAGGCGTACAAGGATTACAAGGCTTACAAGGATTACAAGGCTTACAAGGCTTACAAGGTGTACAAGGCTTACAGGGACTACAAGGCTTACAGGGATTACAGGGATTACAAGGTGTACAAGGTGTACAAGGCTTGCAAGGCGTTCAAGGTGTTCAGGGTGTACAAGGTGTACAAGGCTTACAGGGCTTACAAGGTTTACAAGGCGTTCAAGGTGTTCAGGGTGTACAAGGTGTACAAGGCGTTCAAGGCGTTCAAGGTGTTCAGGGTGTACAAGGCTTACAAGGTGTACAAGGCGTACAAGGTGTACAAGGTGTACAAGGTGTACAAGGCGTACAAGGCGTACAAGGTGTACAAGGTGTACAAGGTGTACAAGGCGTACAAGGCGTACAAGGCTTACAAGGCTTACAAGGTGTACAAGGCGTTCAAGGTGTACAGGGTGTACAAGGTGTACAGGGCGTCCAAGGTGTACAAGGTGTACAAGGTGTACAGGGCGTACAAGGTATTCAAGGTCTTGGATTTATTTGGCAAGGCAATTATAGCAGTACCCAAACATATTATCAGAATGAAGTTGTATTTGAAAATGGACAAAGCTGGATAGCAGTATATACAGATGTTAATGGATTTAGTGGCCAATATCCAAGTTTAGATAATACTACATACTGGCGTCAAATGACCAGTCAAGGTATTCAGGGCTTACAAGGTGTACAAGGTGTACAGGGCGTACAGGGTGTACAAGGTGTACAAGGTGTACAAGGTGTACAAGGCTTACAGGGACTACAAGGCTTACAGGGATTACAGGGATTACAAGGTGTACAAGGTGTACAAGGCTTGCAAGGATTACAAGGCTTGCAGGGTGTACAAGGTGTACAGGGCGTGCAAGGCTTACAAGGTGTACAAGGTGTACAAGGTGTACAAGGATTGCAGGGTGTACAAGGTGTACAGGGCGTACAAGGTGTACAGGGCGTACAAGGTGTACAAGGTGTACAAGGTGTACAAGGCGTACAAGGTGTACAAGGCGTACAAGGTGTACAAGGCGTACAAGGTGTACAAGGTGTACAAGGCTTGCAGGGTGTACAAGGCGTACAAGGTGTCCAAGGTGTACAAGGCGTACAGGGTGTACAAGGCATTCAAGGTCTTGGATTTATATGGCGCAATGTTTGGGATAGTATAACTCCTTATAATTACAATGATGTAGTATTTTATAATGGTAGTGCATGGGTATCTGTTGATATAGATCTAGCTACTGGAACTTCAATTCCAAATACTGGCAATGTTCCATCTGACTCAAGTACTCATTGGCAAATGATTGTAAGCCAAGGTATTCAGGGCATACAGGGTTTACAAGGCGTACAGGGCGTACAGGGCTTACAGGGTGTACAAGGTGTACAAGGCGTACAAGGCGTACAAGGCGTACAGGGCGTACAGGGCTTACAAGGCTTACAAGGCTTACAAGGCTTACAAGGTGTACAGGGTGTACAAGGCGTACAAGGCGTACAGGGCTTACAAGGTGTACAGGGTGTACAGGGTGTACAAGGTGTACAGGGCTTACAAGGCTTACAAGGCTTACAAGGCTTACAAGGTGTACAAGGTGTACAAGGTGTACAAGGCGTACAGGGTGTACAGGGCTTACAAGGTGTACAGGGTGTACAAGGCGTTCAAGGCGTTCAAGGTGTACAAGGCTTGCAAGGATTACAAGGTTTGCAGGGTGTACAAGGTGTACAAGGTGTCCAAGGTGTACAAGGCGTTCAAGGTGTACAAGGTGTACAGGGCTTGCAGGGTGTACAAGGTGTACAGGGCGTACAAGGTGTACAAGGTGTACAAGGTATCCAAGGTGTTGGATTTGTATGGCGTAATCAATGGGATAGTTTAACGTCTTATGATTTCAATGATGTGGTTTATTATGATGGTAATAGTTGGGTTTCTACCTATATTGGATTACAGGTAGGAAATCGACCATTTGATGGAAGTTCGTATTGGCAACGTCAAACAGCACAAGGCATCCAAGGTGTACAAGGCGTACAAGGTGTCCAAGGTGTACAAGGCGTTCAAGGTGTACAAGGTGTACAGGGCTTGCAGGGTGTACAAGGTGTACAGGGCGTACAAGGTGTACAGGGCGTACAAGGTGTACAGGGCTTACAAGGTGTCCAAGGTGTCCAAGGTGTACAAGGTGTACAAGGCGTACAGGGCGTACAGGGCTTACAAGGTGTACAGGGTGTACAAGGCGTTCAAGGCGTTCAAGGCGTTCAAGGTGTACAAGGTGTACAAGGCTTGCAAGGTTTGCAGGGATTACAAGGTGTACAAGGCGTACAAGGTGTCCAAGGCGTACAAGGTGTACAAGGTGTACAAGGTGTGCAAGGTGTCCAAGGTGTCCAAGGCGTTCAAGGTGTACAGGGCTTACAAGGCGTTCAAGGTGTACAAGGTGTACAAGGTGTACAGGGTGTACAAGGTATCCAAGGTGTTGGATTTAGATGGTTAGGTCCTTGGAATATCAGTACTGAATATGGTATAAATCAAGCTGTATACTATAATGGCGCTAGTTTTGTCAGCGTACAGGATTTTAATATTGGAAATCAACCAGATTTATTATCTAATATTGGAGTTTGGTGGGATTATGTAGCACAACAGGGCGTACAAGGCGTACAAGGTCTACAAGGCGTACAAGGTGTACAAGGTGTACAAGGTGTACAAGGTGTACAAGGTGTTCAAGGTGTACAGGGCGTGCAAGGCGTTCAAGGTGTACAGGGTCTACAAGGTCTCCAAGGTGTGCAGGGTGTACAGGGTGTACAGGGTGTACAGGGTGTACAAGGTATACAAGGTACACAGGGTGTACAAGGTGTACAGGGTGTACAGGGTGTACAAGGTGTACAAGGCGTACAAGGTGTACAAGGCGTACAAGGTATTCAAGGTGCAGGTCTTGTATGGAGAGGCAATTGGGATGCAACTTCTACGTACAGTAAAAACGATTCAGTAAGCTATAACGGCGCCAGTTGGATTTCCGTTAATGATGGTAACTTAGGCAATATTCCTAGTTATGGATCCATATATTGGGGAGCATTGGCAAGTCAAGGTGTACAGGGCGTACAAGGTGTCCAAGGCGTACAGGGTGTACAGGGTGTACAGGGTGTACAGGGTGTACAGGGTGTACAGGGTGTACAGGGCTTACAGGGCTTACAGGGCTTACAGGGTGTACAAGGCGTACAAGGTGTACAGGGCTTACAAGGTCTACAAGGCTTACAAGGATTACAAGGCTTACAAGGCTTACAAGGCTTACAAGGACTCCAAGGTGTTCAAGGTGTACAAGGTGTACAGGGCTTACAAGGACTTCAAGGTGTACAGGGTGTACAAGGTGTACAGGGTGTACAAGGTCTACAAGGTCTACAAGGTGTACAGGGTGTACAAGGTGTACAGGGTGTACAAGGTCTACAAGGTCTACAAGGTGTCCAGGGGGTACAAGGCTTACAGGGTGTACAGGGCGTACAAGGTGTACAAGGAACACAAGGTGTCCAAGGTGTCCAAGGTGTACAGGGTGTACAAGGCGTACAGGGTATTCAAGGTGTACAAGGTGTAGGAACAATTTGGAAGGGATATTGGGATAGCACTTACACATATAGTCAAAATGATGTGGCATTCTATAATGGAAGTTCCTATATTGCTCTCCAACCAAGTACTAACCAAGTACCAACGTATAGTGATGGAACAACACAAGGTCAGATCGCCTTTACAACACCAGGAACATATACTTGGTTAGCACCAAGTGGTGCTAGTACTGTCAAAGCTGTTGTAATAGGCGGCGGTGGCGGTGGTGGTGCATCATCAGGTGGTGGTGGCGGAGGCGCTGGCCTAGCTTATTCTAATAATATTACGGTTACTCCTGGTAATACCTATTCAATAGTCGTTGGTGCTGGTGGAGCAATTGGTGCAGCTGGTGGACAAAGTTATTTTGTTAGCTCTAGTGTATTATATGCCAATGGTGGTGCAGCTGGTAATACAGGTGCCTCAGGTGGCGCAGGTGGTGGTGGTGGTGCAGCAGGTTATGCAGGCGCCGGCGGCGTTGGTGCTGATTCAGTAGGACCACAAGGCCAACAAGCATACACATCAGCAGGATCATATACTTGGATTGCCCCAACTGGAGTAACATCAGTCAGTGTTGTAGCAGTTGGTGGTGGTGGCGCAGGTAAAGAAGGCGGTCCAGTATACAATGGAGCCTATGCAAATGCCGGCGGCGGCGGCGGGTTAGGTTGGAAGAATAGCATTACTGTTGTTCCAGGAAATAGTTATACAGTAGTTGTAGGCGATGGCGGTGTTGCTACTGGATATAATAGTGCTTCTACACCAGGTGGTGATAGTTATTTTATTAGTACTAGCACAGTTAAAGGTGGTGGTGGCTCCCCTGGAATCATTTATACAAGTGGCGGCGGCGGCGCAGGTGGATCATATACTGGGGACGGCGGCGGTAATGGCGGTGCTGGTGGTTCTGTATTTGGAGCAAGCTTTACTTCTGGCGGTGGCGGCGGTGCAGGTGGTTATACTGGATCTGGTGGCGCTGGTGCCAATTCTGGCGGCGCTGCCGGCAACGCTGGATCTGGTGGTGGTGGTGGCGGCGGCGGATCCGGTAGTTATTTTACTTTCTCTACTGACGGTGCTGCTGGATCTGGCGGCGGTGTTGGTATACTTGGCCAAGGTTCAAATGGTGCTGGCGGTGCTAATGGTTCTTCAAGTCACCAAGGCGGCGGCGGCTACGGCGGATCAGGTGGAGCGGACGGCACCATCGGCGGCGGCTCAGGATACCTTAATCCTACCACCGGCGGTGCATATGGCGGTGGCGGCGTCGGTGGCGGTGGCGCAGGTGGCGTTGGTGCAGTAAGAATTATTTGGGGGTCAAGTCGTAGTTTCCCAAGTACTAGTACAGCAGATGCAACTCAATCAGCAATAAGTGCTACTGGTGGATCTGGTAGTGGTGCTGGTGGATCTAGTGCTACTGCTAGTTATACTGGTGGTGCTGGTGGACAAGCAACATCAGTCCAAACTGGTAGTACTGCTAGTGGTGCAGGTACAGGCGGTGCTGGTGGCGGCGCCCAAGCTGGAAGTGCTGGATATGTAGGTGGCGGTGTTGGTATATATGGCCAAGGTGCTAGTGGAAATGCTCTTTTAGCTACTGGAACACCAAGTGGTGCTAATGGTGTTCCTGGTAGCGGTGTTGGCGGTGCATATGGTGGCGGTGGTAACGGCGGCACAGCTGGTACAGCTGGTGCAGTAAGACTTATTTGGGGTGCAACAAGATCCTTCCCAAGTACATTAACCGCAGATCAACCACTAACATTACCAACAGGAAACGTTTACTGGCAGCAAATGAGTAGCCAAGGTCTACAAGGTGTTCAAGGTGTTCAAGGTGTTCAAGGTGTACAGGGTATACAAGGCGTCCAAGGTATACAGGGTGTTCAAGGTGTGCAAGGTCGCCAAGGCTTGCAAGGTGTACAAGGTGTACAAGGCGTACAGGGTGTACAAGGTGTACAAGGCGTACAGGGTGTACAAGGTGTACAGGGCGTACAAGGTGTACAGGGCGTACAAGGTGTACAAGGCGTCCAAGGTATTCAAGGTGTTGGATTTACTTGGAGGGGCAACTGGAGTTCAATTACTGCGTATACTCAAAATGACCTAGTATATTATAATGGTAATACTTGGATAGCAGTGTATCCATTTGTCAACGGTACATTTACCAACCAAATACCAAGTGATACTAATAATACATATTGGAATAGAGCAACAGCACAGGGTGTACAAGGTCTACAAGGTGTACAAGGTGTACAAGGTGTACAAGGTCTACAAGGCGTACAGGGTGTACAAGGCGTCCAAGGTGTACAGGGTGTACAAGGCTTGCAAGGTGTACAGGGTGTACAAGGTGTACAGGGTGTACAAGGTGTACAGGGTGTTCAAGGTCTACAAGGTGTTCAAGGTGTACAGGGTGTACAAGGTGTACAAGGTGTACAAGGCTTACAAGGTGTACAGGGTGTACAAGGTGTACAGGGTGTACAGGGTGTACAGGGCGTCCAAGGCTTGCAAGGTCTACAGGGTGTACAGGGTGTACAGGGTGTTCAGGGCTTACAAGGTGTACAAGGTGTACAAGGTGTACAGGGTATTCAAGGCTTCAGTATTATTTGGAGAGGAACTTATAGTCCTGCCTCAACTTATACGCAAAACGATGTAGTATTTGAAAATGGTAATAGTTGGATAGCAATATGGCCATTTGCAAGTGGAACATTTACTAATCAAAGACCATTTGAGGGAAGTGCTTATTGGTCTAGAATGGATAGCCAAGGTATTCAAGGCTTACAGGGTGTTCAAGGTGTACAAGGTGTACAAGGTATACAGGGTGTACAAGGTGTACAAGGTGTCCAAGGCGTACAAGGTGTACAAGGTGTACAAGGTGTACAAGGTGTACAAGGTGTGCAGGGTGTACAGGGCTTACAAGGCTTACAGGGTGTACAAGGTGTACAAGGTGTACAAGGTGTACAGGGTGTACAAGGCGTACAAGGCGTTCAAGGTCTACAAGGCGTACAAGGCTTGCAGGGATTACAAGGCCTGCAAGGTGTACAAGGTGTACAGGGTATTCAAGGTACTAAGGGCGAGGGCTTTACGTTCTTAGGCAATTGGACTCCAACATCATATTACTTAAGAAACGATTCTGTTTATTATTCTGGTAGTTCATATACATCTAACTATGGTGATCCAAACGTCCTACCAGCAACGACGACGAATCGTAACTACAACATTCCTCCATATGCTTGGCCAAACCAAAAAGGTTATTGGAATTCTAGTACAACATATCAAATTAATGATGTAGTCACTTATACGAGTCCTCTTGGTTATCTTGGTACTTGGAGAGCATTGGTTGTCACTACTAACTCCCCACCAACTAATGAGCCTGGTATAGATAATGCTACTTGGGCGTTCGTGTATTGGAGTATCATTGCTGGCCAAGGTATTCAAGGCTTACAGGGCTTGCAAGGTGTACAGGGCTTACAAGGCGTACAAGGCGTACAAGGTGTACAAGGTGTACAAGGTGTACAAGGTGTACAAGGCGTACAAGGTGTACAAGGCGTACAAGGTGTACAGGGCTTACAAGGACTTCAAGGTGTCCAAGGTGTACAAGGCGTCCAAGGTGTACAAGGTGTACAGGGTATTCAAGGTGTTGGTGTTACATGGCGTGGTGTTTGGAATTCAACAACAGCTTATACTCAAAACGATATAGTATATGAGAATGGTAATAGCTGGATTGCAGTATATCCATTTACTAGTGGGACATTTACAGGTCAACGTCCAAGTGATGCAAATACCACATATTGGGCTAGACAGACCATGCAGGGCATTCAAGGCTTGCAAGGTCTACAAGGCGTACAAGGTGTACAGGGTGTACAAGGTGTACAAGGTGTACAGGGCGTACAAGGTGTACAAGGCTTGCAAGGTCTCCAAGGTGTACAAGGTGTACAAGGTGTACAAGGTGTACAAGGAGTCCAAGGCGTACAAGGTCTACAAGGTCTACAAGGTGTACAGGGTGTACAAGGCGTACAAGGCGTACAAGGTATTCAAGGTAATGGATTAACTTGGAAGGGCAATTGGGATGCAGTAACATCTTATACTCAAAATGATCTAGTATTTTATAATGGAAATACATGGATTGCGGTATGGCCATTTACCAATAATCCTTCTACATTTACTAACGTCATACCAAATGACACAAACACTGCATATTGGGGTCGCCAGACATCACAAGGTATTCAAGGCTTACAAGGTGTACAGGGCGTACAGGGTGTACAGGGCGTACAGGGTGTACAAGGCGTACAAGGTATTCAAGGATCTGGATTAACTTGGCAGGGTAATTGGAATACAACAACAGCTTACACCCAAAATGACTTAGTTTATTATAATGGACAGACTTGGATTGCAGTATATCCAGCACTAAGTGGCACAATCTTAAATCAAAGACCAACTGATGCGAATACCACATACTGGAACAAAATGACTGTTCAAGGTATTCAAGGTCTACAAGGTCTACAAGGTGTACAAGGTGTACAGGGTGTACAGGGTGTACAGGGCGTTCAAGGTGTACAGGGTGTACAGGGCGTACAAGGTGTACAGGGCGTACAAGGTGTACAAGGCTTGCAAGGTCTCCAAGGTGTACAAGGTGTACAAGGTGTACAAGGTGTTCAAGGTGTACAAGGTATTCAAGGTGTTGGTGTTACATGGCAAGGAAATTGGTCTAGCTCTTATGCTTATACACAAAATGACATAGTATATTATGATGGTAATAGCTGGATCGCAGTGTATCCATTTACCAGTGGCTCATTTACAAACCAAAGACCGAGTGACGCAAATACCACATATTGGGCTCGTCAAACAGCACAGGGTATCCAAGGATTGCAGGGTGTACAGGGTGTACAAGGTGTCCAAGGTGTACAAGGTGTACAAGGTCGTCAAGGTGTACAAGGTGTACAGGGTGTACAAGGTGTACAGGGTGTACAAGGTGTACAGGGTGTGCAGGGTGTACAGGGCTTACAAGGTGTACAGGGCTTACAAGGTGTACAAGGTGTACAGGGTGTACAAGGCGTACAAGGTGTACAAGGCGTACAGGGTGTACAAGGCGTACAGGGTGTACAAGGCGTACAAGGCGTACAAGGTGTCCAAGGTGTACAAGGTATTCAAGGAGCTGGAGTAACTTGGAAGGGTGTTTGGTCCGCCGCATATGCAACTTATACTCAAAATGACATTGTATATTATAATGGTAATAGTTATATAGTAACATGGCCATTTACCAATAACCCACAATATGTTCCTGCTGGCACTGCACCAGCAACTGGTAACCCACCAGTAGTTAATGCTACATATTGGGCACAAATGACTGCTCAAGGTATACAAGGTGTCCAAGGTGTCCAGGGCTTACAGGGCTTACAGGGATTACAAGGTGTACAGGGTGTACAAGGTGTACAGGGTGTACAGGGTGTACAAGGCGTACAAGGACGTCAAGGTCTTCAGGGATTACAGGGATTACAAGGTGTACAGGGTGTACAGGGTGTCCAAGGTGTACAAGGTGTACAGGGCGTTCAAGGTGTTCAAGGCGTACAAGGTATTCAAGGAGCTGGATTAACTTGGAAGGGCAATTGGAGTAGTGTAACAGCTTATAATCAAAATGACCTAGTATATTATAGTGGCAGTTCATGGATTGCCGTGTATCCATTTACTAGTGGTACATTCACCAACCAAATACCAAGTGATGGAAATACTACGTATTGGACTAGGATGACCACTCAAGGTCTTCAAGGTATTCAAGGTGTACAGGGTGTACAAGGTGTACAGGGTGTACAAGGACGTCAAGGTCTACAGGGATTACAGGGATTACAGGGTGTTCAAGGCGTACAGGGTGTACAGGGTGTACAGGGTATTCAAGGAGCTGGATTTAAGTGGCAGGGTAATTGGCAGGCAGGCGTTACATATAATACCAACGATATGGTCACATATGGTGGTAGTACATATGTAGCTATCACACCG
>Ga0209299_1001768_pt1 | contig 11797 bp, 11 predicted proteins | sample S_140806_MF_Meta_FD_187326 | JGI IMG/M metagenome (GOLD analysis project Ga0209299, IMG submission 187326) | Freshwater microbial communities from Lake Simoncouche, Canada to study carbon cycling - S_140806_MF_MetaG (SPAdes) (version 2) | ecosystem: Environmental > Aquatic > Freshwater > Lake ...
TCTTGAAAGCGGCCGTAAAACTTGCCAGCAACTTGAGCAAACCAGGGATCCCGCCACCACCCTCAGCCACCGTCTTGAGTTCGGCGCTGAGCTCACTCGATGTGGTCTTCGTTTCCACCACATTGCCAAACCAGCGTTGCAAGGGCGCAAGGGCTTCGTCAGCCAGGTCAACGCCGTCGCCGTGGAGCCGTTCCAGCAAGGTTTGGGCCATGGCCATCAACACTTCGGTGTACTGCAGGTTGTTGCGGTCCAACTTGGCCAAAACATCCACTTCCACCAAATAAAACCGCCTCGATGCGTTCAGATCGGCGGCATAACGGCGCAATTCGGTGGTCTTTCCGATCCCAATATGACCAAAGAACAGGATGTGCTTTTCGGAAGGCGCGAAGAACGCGTTGCTGGCGGGATCCCAGCCAAACTTGCGCGCCAGGCGGGTGTAGGTTTTCTCGCTGCCACGCGCTTCACGCGTATCGACATAGCGGGGATCCCCGTTCGGCAACGCCTCTTCGTACTCAATCTTTTGCAGAACTTTAAGCAGATGGCGAGGGGGTTGGTAGTCCATCGATCGCATCGGTGAAGATGAGGATAGCGACCCCCCTCAACCCTTCTGCTGCAGCCCCTTCAGCGCCGCCAGGAGCGACGCCGGACTCTGGGGATCCACCATCAGCACGCTGCCGGCCGGAGCGCTGCCGAGCTTCTCGCCCATCGCCATCCAGTCCTTGGCCAGCAGCAGCCGCAGGCCCTCAGCGGCCGCCGGATGGGCCTCAATCACGGCCGCCAGCTCCTTGGCGGAGGCGGCCCGCGCCTGGGCCAGCAGCAGCTGCTGCTTGGCCTGGGCATCGGCCTCGAGCATCAGCGCCTCCTGCTTGGCCTTCGCATCGAGCACCAGGGCCTCGGCCCGGCCCCGGGCCGCATTCACCTGGGATTCGCGTTCGCCTTCGGAGCGCAGCACCGCCGCCCGCTTCTCCCGTTCGGCGGTCATCTGCTGCTCCATCGCCTGCTGCACCCCAACCGTGGGCTTGATATCGCGCAGCTCCACCCGCGTCACCTTCACGCCCCAGGGATCGGTGGCCTGATCGAGCTCCTTGAGCAACACATCATTCACCTCGGATCGGGTGGTGAAGGTTTCATCGAGGTCGAGCTTGCCCATCTCGGCGCGGATCTGGGTGAGCACCAGGTTCACCATCGCCGCCTGCAGGTTGTCCACCGCGTAATAGGCGCGGGCATGTTCGAGCAGCTGCCAGTACACCACCGCATCCACCTCGATCGACACGTTGTCGCGAGTGATGCACTGCTGCGGTGGGATGTCGAGCACCCGCTCCTTCAGTGATTCGTGGCTCACCACCCGCTCCAGACCCGGGATCACCAACGAAAGGCCCGGCGAGAGCTGGCGGTTGTACTTGCCGAGCCGCTCGACCAGCATCGAGCGGCTGCTGCTCGTCACCTTCACGCCGCTGATGCCGAGCGCCCCCAGGGCAATCAGCACGGGAATGAATAGGCCTTCCATCAAAACGGCTCCACTGGCCAGAGCGTAGGCAGGATGGAGCCAATCCACCGCCGCGGCCCGTTCGGATGCCCCCCCTGCCCCTGCTCTGGCTCGGCCTTGGTGCCCTGCTGCTCACGCTGGTGCTGATCGGGCTCGACAGCGACGGCCTGCTGCTGGTGGGGGGCCTCGCGGCCCTGGTCCTGGTGCTGCTTGGCAGTGCCCTGCCCCAGCTGGCGACAGCTCCGCAGCTGCTGATATTCGCGGCCCTGGTGGGGCTGGCCTACACACTTGTGGGGCGCTGGTCTCGCCGCCATGGCGAACGGGTCCCTCCGGCGGCCGGTGCGGAGCTGGCCGAGGTGATCTCCCCCTTCGACCTTGAGGGCGAAGGCCGGGTGCGCTGGCAGGGCCAGAGCTGGGCCGCCCGCAACGTCGAACCCTCCCGCCAGCTCATCAACGGCAGCGCCGTCACGGTGATGGGCCGCGAGGGCACCCGACTGCAAGTGCTGCCCCGCGATCAGGCCTGAACGCCCGTTCCTCAGTCGAAGAACATCAGGCTCACCACCTTGCCCATGTCCTCGGCGCTGCGGCAGCTGGAGAGCAGGGTTTCGCTGTCATGGAAGGCGTAGCAAATCAGCTGGTCGCAGCGGCTGATGATCTCGTGATTGCAGAGGCTGCTGGCCACCGGCAACGGGAGGTCGTCGTGCTCCGGCTTCTCCACCAGGTGCAGCACATGCTCCAGCTGGTCGCGCGATTCGATCGGCTGGCGCTCCAGGCTTTGGGGCAGCAGCACGGTGAGACGGCTGGGGTCCACCTCCAGCACGCTGCGGATCACGGCGGAGTTCACCCCCTGAGCCCCTGAGGTGATCAGGCTGTGGCCTTCATGAGCCAGGGCACGCGCCACCAGTTCCACCAGGTGGATCGACACCACCGGCACGTGCCGACTGCCCAGAATGGCGATGCGGCGTTTGCCCCGATCCTGGAGCATGGCTAGCTCCTGCGCGAGGGTGTCGATACGGTCTAATGCCGGTAGATCGAGGGACCGGGTCACCCGTTGACCGCAAGCTTCGGTGTGAACTTAGCAGCGGCGAACCTCAAGAGCGGGCAAGCGGCTCAGGCCCGCACCGGCAGCTGCAACCGCTCGAACAGGCGGGAGAAGTTGCAGTGCTCCTCCACCAGCCGGATTGCGTAGGTGGCCTTGACGGCTTCATGGAGCCGGCCGTGGCCGAAGGCGGCATCGATCGTCTCCACCGTCGTTAAAGTGTCGTGATCGACCTTGAGCACGGGCACCTCCAATTCCTCAGCTCGGCTGATCAGCTGGGGCAGGGGATCCCCCACCCCGGTGAGGATCAGGCACTGGGTGGAGGCCTCCAGGGCCGCCAACTGGATGTCGGTGCGGTCGGCGCCGGTCACCACGGCCATGTTGCGGCGGCGGCGAAAGAACTCCATGGCGGAGTTCACGTTCATCGCCCCGATCGAAAGGGTTTCCACCAAGAGATCGAGGCGGTCTTGGCAGCAGAGCACCCGCGCTTCGAGGCGCCGCACCAGCTCCTCCACGGTCACGCTGCGCAGCAGGGGGCTACGGGGCATCACCCCGAGCACCGGCAACCCCAGGCGCTCCAGGGCAGGCTGCACCTCGGCCCGCAGCGCGGCTAGGCCCTCGGGCGCCACGCCGTTCAACACCACCCCGGCCAGGCGATCCCCCAGCTGCTGGCGGGCCTCCAGCAGGGGCTCCACGCTGCGACTGTCGCTCCAGGGGTGCACCAGCACGACCTGGGCATCAAGCCCCATGGCCAGCTGCGCCAGCGACAGCCCGAACAGCAGACCCTCACTCAGGGTGCCGGCCGCCTCCAGCAGCACCAGCCGCTCGGCCTCGGCGGCGATCCGGCTGCGCAGATCATCGAGAGCGTCGCCGGCCTCCAGATCGGCCGCCAGCAGGCGAGCCTGGGCCGTGGCCGGCTCCAGCACCCGCAGCGAAGGCAGCAACTGCTCATCGGGCAGGCCCAGGGTGGTGCCCACAAAGCGCACCTCGGGATCCATCGGGAAGTCGGCCGCGCTGGTGGCCAGCGGCTTGCCGAACAGCACCGAAACACCCTCGCGTCCCAGTTGGCGGGCCAGACCCAGCACCACCGCCGATTTACCGCTGAAGGGTTCGCAAGAGCCGATCAGCAACGGGATGGGCATGGATTCCTCGCCGGGGTCAGCGGATCCGCTCCAATCTAGGCAGCGGCCCACCTTCAAACCCCATCGTGGCGGATGAATGGCCCGGCCATGGTTCACCGCGGACGCCGGCACCATCCACGCCAGAACCACGAAGGTCGACACAGCCTGCCCCGCGCACCATTGTCCCGCCGGATGTCCTGCCGGACAGCGCCTGCCACGCCGCCTGGCCAAGGGAGCAACTGCAGAATGCAGCCTCGCGCGGAAGCGTTCGCAACCGCAGAGCCACCATGACCAACGCGGAACTCCCCGCCAACCCCAATCCACCACGCCAGCCGGCCCCCGGGGCAGCCCCCCCGCCAGACCTGGGGATGGCCCCCCTCAGCGACCCGGCGGCGCCACGCTCCAGTGGTCCGCGCCCCCCCTGGGTGGCTGTGACCGGCGCGGGGGGCAGCTTCGGCCGGGCCCTGCTGCGCCGCTGGCACGCCCGAGGCGCCCAGCTGATCGCCCTAACCAGCGGCGATGCTCCCCTGGAACTGGTCGATGGCGAGGGCCAGCCCATCCCCCTGCGCCAGGTGCGCTGGCGGGTGGGGGAGGAGCACGAGCTGGCGGGTCTTCTGGCCGAGGTGGACGTGCTGGTGCTGAACCATGGTGTCAATGTCCACACCGCCCGCGACCGCACCGCCGTGGAGCGCTCCTTGGAGGTGAATGCCCTAAGCAGCTGGCGCCTACTGGAGCTCTTCGCCACCGTGGTCGGGGAGCGCCGCAGCGCCGTTGGCCCGCCAGCCCCCACCGGAGTCGCTCGGCCGCTCCCCGAACTGTGGCTCAACACTTCGGAGGCGGAGATCCAGCTGGCGGTGAGCCCGCTTTATGAGATCAGCAAACGGCTGGTGGGCCAGCTGCTCAGCCTGCGCGCCTTGGATCTCTCCAAGTCGGCTGGCGGCCCCTTGCGGCTACGCCGGCTCGTGCTGGGCCCCTTCCGCTCGAGCCTCAATCCGATCGGCCTGATGGACGCCGACTGGGTGGCCGGCGAGGTGATGCGCCAAGCGCTCGACTGGAACTGCGGCCTGGTGATCGTGACCCCCAACCCCCTCACCTATCTGCTGATGCCCCTGGCCACCCTCTGCCGCTGGGCCTATTTCCGGATCACCACCCGAGCATCGGGCCCGTGATCAGAAATCCCGGTCCGTGAGGATCTCGCAGCCGTCGCTGGTCACCACGATCGTGTGTTCCCACTGGGCCGAGAGGCTGCCGTCCACCGTCACCACGGTCCAGCGGTCCTTGAGGGTGCGGCAGCCCCTGCTGCCGGCATTCAGGATCGGCTCCACCGCCAAGGTCATCCCCGGCCGCAGCACCATGTTGGGCAGGTCGCGGGTGCGGTAGTTGAACACCGAGGGCTCCTCGTGGAGATTGCGACCCACGCCATGGCCCGTGTAGTCCTCCACCACGGCGAAGCCATGGGCCTCCACGTGGTCCTGAACGGCACCGGCCAGCTCCAGCAGGGTGCTGCCGGCTTTCACCGTGGCCAGCCCCTTCATCAACGATTCCTGGGCCACCCGGCTGAGGGTACGGGCCTCCTCCGGAACCCCTTCGCCCACACAGATGGTCACGCAGCTATCGCCGTGGTAGCCCTCGAAGTAGGCGCCGGTGTCGACCTTGAGCAGGTCACCAGCGCGGATCAGCCGCTTGGCGCTGGGAATGCCATGCACCACCTCATGGTTGATCGAAGCGCAGATGCTCGCCGGAAACCCGTGATAGCCCTTGAAACTCGGGGTGGCGCCCATCTCCCGAATTCGCTTCTCGGCGTGGCGGTCGAGGTCGCCGGTGGTGATGCCCGGGGCGGCCATGGCGATCATCTCCCGCAGCACCGTGGCCACGATGCGGCTGGCCTGACGCATCACGGCGATCTCCCGGGCTGACTTGACCTCCACGCCCCGACGGCTCTTCTGAATTCGGGGTCCGCTCTGGGTCACGGTTCCGTCAGGCGCACGGCCCGGCTGCGAGGCGGCCAGGAGTTCGGCAAAGAGATTCATGCGGGGCCGACTCCGGCAGGTCGTTCGGGTTCGTTTCAAGTTATCAATGGCTCATGCTGGCCGGCGAGACGCCATGGCTGATCCACACGCAGAGGAACCACGCGGTGGCAGCGAAGCCAAGGGCTCCGCGCCCGATCCGGGCGGCGATGCTCCCAACCAGGCTGCCGGCCGGAAAGGCTCGCCACCCTTGGTCCTGCGGCTGCGCCGGGCCCACGCCGCCCTGGCCCCCTGGGTGCTGGCGCCCCTGCTGCTCACGGTGACCACAGGGCTGGCCTACCGGCTCCTGCGCGACTGGGGCGGCCTCGGCCGGGATCCGGCCCATGGGCTGATGGTGCTGCACGAGGGGGAATGGCTGCGCCACTGGTTCGGCCCCAGCGGCGAAACGTTCTACGTGCTGGCCAATGGCCTTGGCCTGCTCTGGATGCTGGGCACCGGCGGCGCGATGCTCTGGCAGCGGTGGTACCGGCAGGGGGATCGGACAAGGGGGTGACACCTGAGCCGGTACACTGGCTCTTTGGCCAGGCACTGGAGAGCTGGGATGGCAGCGGAAACAGCCGAATCATCAACCGAATCGACATCAGAATCAAGCGCAACAGCCATGACAGCACCAGAAGCCGCCGCCAGCGACACCGCCGCGGCAACCACCCCTGAAACGGCCACCGAGGCCCCAGCGGCCACGACGGCGGTGAAGGTCACCACCGGCCGCCGCAGTGCTCGTGAGCTTCTCGATGCCTTCGAGGCCGAACAGCTCAAGGCCGATCTGCCCGAGATTTACGTGGGCGACACCGTGAAAGTGGGTGTGCGGATCCGGGAGGGCAACAAGGAGAGGATCCAGCCCTACGAGGGCGTGGTGATCGCCAAGCGCCATGGCGGCCTGAACGAAACCATCACCGTGCGCCGGATCTTCCAGGGCATCGGCGTGGAGCGGGTGTTCATGCTTCACAGCCCCCAGGTCGCTTCCATCCAGGTGGAGCGGCGCGGTAAGGTGCGTCGGGCCAAGCTCTTCTACCTGCGTGACCGGGTGGGTAAAGCCACCCGCGTGAAGCAGCGTTTCGATCGCTGAGCCACGCTTCCACCGATCCTTGCCTTTGGAAAGGATCGGTGGGTTTAGCCCAGTTCCCTGGGGTCGTCGCCTTGCGCCGTTAGTTCAGTTGGTAGAACGCAGGTCTCCAAAACCTGATGTCGGGGGTTCAAGTCCTCCACGGCGCGTTCGATGGCCCCATTTGCAGTTTCGTGGTTCCGAGCATGGAGTTGGATCTACAACCCGGTGACGTGGTGAAAGTGCTGGAGTCCGCAGCCCTCGGCTGGGTTCGGGCCCGCGTGATCCGTGTCAAATCTGGGGGTCGGGTTGTCGTGCAGAGCGACCAAGGTCGTGAATTCACGGCCCGGGGCAATCAGGTGCGTCTGATCGAGCCGGCCGGTTTCCGTCCTTAATCGACATCAGTTCGGGCCAGAATTTCCCTGACCCGTTTTTCTGCAACCTCTGTCAATCAAGCTCATCAGCCAATCCCAGCAGCCGCAAGATTGGAGCTTTCTTTCACCTGACCTTCCAACGGCCTCCCAGCACTCGGGAGGCCTTTTTTGCTGGAAGCCCTGCTTCACTTCCCTGCCCATCACCAGCTGCCCTCCGGTGCCGACACACCCATCAGTCGCGCTGATCAGCCATTCCCCCTCCGGGAGTGATACCGGCTAAAGATCGCAGGGTCTGCGCAATCAGCCCATGGCCTCAGCAGCGTTGACGGAGGGACAGGTCGCGTTGGATACTTCTGTGGTCGGCCAAGGGCCGGCGCCGCCGATTCCCGGGTTCCACAAGCCCGCGTAAGCGACGGGGGACTGTAGTTCAATCGGTTAGAGCACCGCCCTGTCACGGCGGAAGTTGCGGGTTCGAGCCCCGTCAGTCCCGTTCACTTCTTTGGAGCCCCCCACCGTGGCAGTCGCTGGTCCGGTCCGGGTTCGTCTGGCCCCAAGTCCCACCGGCACCCTCCACATCGGCACCGCGCGCACCGCGGTGTTCAACTGGCTGTTCGCCCGGCGCCACGGCGGCCAGTTTCTCCTCCGCATCGAGGACACCGACCGGGAACGTAGCAAGGACGAATACACGGCCAACATCCTCGAAGGCCTTCAGTGGCTCGGCCTCCAGTGGGATGGGGAGCCTGTGATCCAGAGCGCCCGCATCGCCGAGCACCGCCTGGCCATTGCACAGCTCCTCGCCTCCGGCCGCGCCTACCGCTGCTACGCCACAGAAGCGGAGCTCACGGCGATGCGCGAGGAGCAGGCAGCCCATAACCGGCCGCCGCGCTACGACAACCGCCACCGCCACCTCACCCCCGAGCAGGAGCAGGCCTTCATCACCGAGGGTCGCGAAGCCACGGTGCGCTTCCGCATCGATGATGACGCCTCCATCACCTGGAACGACCTCGTGCGGGGGGACATGCGCTGGTCCGGCGCTGATCTGGGGGGCGACATGGTGATTGCCCGGCGCGCCCCGGCCGACCGGATCGGAGATCCCCTCTACAACCTCGTGGTGGTGGTGGATGACGCCGCCATGGCCATCAGCCACGTGATCCGCGGCGAGGACCACATCGCCAACACGGCCAAACAACTGCTGCTCTACGAAGCCCTCGGCGCCCCCGCTCCGTTGTTCGCCCACACCCCCTTGATCCTCAACCAAGAGGGCCGCAAGCTCTCCAAGCGGGATGGCGTGACCTCCGTGAGCGATTTCAGCCGCATGGGCTACACGGCCGAGGCCCTGGCCAACTACATGACCCTGCTCGGCTGGTCGCCGCCGGAGGGCATGGGGGAGCGCTTCAGCCTTGCCGAAGCGGCGGCGGTGTTCTCTTTCGATCGCGTGAACCGGGCCGGTGCCCGCTTCGACTGGGACAAGCTCGACTGGCTCAACGCCCAGGTGCTCCATGGCCTGGATCCCGAAGCCCTCCGCCTTCAACTCCTCCCCCTGTGGAAGGCGGAGGGCTGGGCCATCACTGGAGCTGCGGCCGATCCAGCCTGGCAGCTCGATCTATGCACCCTTCTCGCTCCCTCGCTCACCCGCTTGAACGATGGGGTGGCTCAGGCTGCCCCGTTCTTCCGCCGCCCGGAGCCGGATCAGGCCGCCCGGGACCAGCTGGGTGCTCCAGGCGCCACTGCCGCCGTGGCGGCCCTTTGCGAGGGCCTGCTGGAAGGTCCTCTCGAGGCCGATGCCGCCAAGCTGCTTCTGGAGACGGCCGCCACGGCGGCTGGTGTGAAGAAGGGGGTGGTGATGAAGAGCGCCCGGGCCGCCCTGCTGGGCAGCCTGCAGGGCCCGGATCTGCTCACCACCCTCACCCTGCTGCACCGGCTCGGGGAAGCGGGCCCAAGGCTGGCAGATGTTCCGGGTTGAATCCTGGTCGTTGGTCCTGCGGACGACCTAATCCTGAATGCTCGCGAACAGGGGCTCCACCCGGATGGCGATCACACTGGAGGCTCGCAGCACCAAATACTCCAGTTCCAGATCCTCCAGCGGCACGTTCACGAAGGCATCCGGGGCCGCCGAGGTGAGCACACCGCCGTACCACTTCTGGAAATCCTCGAGGGTGCGGAACACCACCACCTGCTCATGCCCGCCCTCGAGCATCAGGTGGATGTGAAACCGACGCGGAACACGGGGCATGGGAAGGCGATGAATCCGGAAACTCGCTTCAGGATGGCGCAAAGGGGCCCGGCGTCATCGACGCAGGGCAATACAAAGGATGGCAGGGCTGGCCGGAGGCGGTGCAGCGCAGGGCAAACGGCTTGAGCGCAAACTCGGCCACCTGGGCGAGCAGGGTGCGATCGCGGCCCAGCCAGGCACCGCCATTGCCCCATCCCAGCCAGAGCAGCGACCCGAGCGGCCCCATCGGGTCCGCTGCAGCGGACTCCCGGGCCAGGATGGCTTCGGAACGCCACGGACCAAGGCGTCCCAGACAGCGCCTGATCCAGGCCTCGTTGTCTGTTCCCACCGGATCGGCCAACCGCTTCAGGGCCGCCGGGGTGGTGGCCACCGCGCCGAAGAGGTTGATCACCTCCAGCCGCCCGAATCCCCAGCGGCGGCCGTAGGCCACCAGCCGCCGCAGGGTGGGGTCGTCCCGCTGGCCGTCAGCGTAAGAGGGATTGAGCCCGACAAACACCAGGGTCGGCCGCTCCGGCTGCCAGGTGCGCTGGAGCCACCAGCGGTAGCCACCGCAGGAGCTGAAGACCGCCGCCGCCTGCGGCGGGGTGAAGACCTCTGGCAGGCTGTGGCCACGGACGGGATCCAGGCGGCGGGGGACCATGGCGCAGAACAGGGGTGAAAGGGTGGCGGATTCAGCGCCGGTGGGTCAGGCCGCCGCTCCTGGGGCGCCCGATGGGGCCCGCGCGAGCAGCAGCCGGGGCACAGCCGCGGCTGTTGACCCCAAGCCCTTGCTACTCCTGGTGGATGGCCACTCCCTGGCCTTCCGCAGTTTCTATGCCTTCGCCAAGGGCGGCGATGGCGGGTTGAGCACCAAGTCTGGGACTCCCACCAGCGTGACCTACGGCTTCCTCAAGGCCCTGCTCGACAACTGCCGCGGCCTCACCCCCCAGGGCGTGGTGATCGCCTTCGACACCGCTGAACCCACCTTCCGCCACGAGGCGGACGCCGCCTACAAGGCCCACCGCGACGAGGCGCCCGAGCACTTCTTCTCCGACCTGGCCACCCTGCAGGAGATCCTGGCCGGAGCCATGGATCTGCCCCTGTGCATGGCGCCGGGCTACGAGGCCGACGACGTGCTCGGCACCCTGGCCACCAGGGCGGCAGCAGACGGCTGGCGGGTGCGGATTCTTTCCGGCGACCGCGACCTGTTCCAGCTGGTGGACGACGAGCGCGATATCGCCGTGCTCTACATGGGCGGCGGCCCCTACGCCAAGAATTCGGGGCCCACCTTGATCCGGCGCGAAGGGGTGATCGCCAAACTCGGCGTCAGCCCAGAGGAGGTGGTGGACCTCAAGGCCCTCACGGGCGACTCCAGCGACAACATCCCCGGGGTGAAGGGGGTGGGCCCGAAGACGGCCATCACCCTGCTGCAGGAGAACGGGACCCTCGACGGCGTCTACGCCGCCCTCGAAAGCCTGACGGGCGAGAAGGACAGCAAGGGCGCCCTCAAGGGGGCGCTCAAAGCCAAGCTAACGGCCGACAAGGAGAACGCCTACCGCTCCCGCATGCTGGCGGAGATCCTGGTGGACATCCCCCTGCCGAGGGAGCCCCGGTTGGCCCTGGGGGAGGTGGATGGGCCGGCCCTGGCGCGGCGGCTGGAGGAGCTGGAACTGGGCAGCCTGGTGCGCCAGCTCGGGGCCTTCGAGCGGGCTTTTTCGGCGGACCACACGCCCCACACCGATCCGGATCAGGTGCCGGCGGCCAAGTCAGTCGTGGGCGAACCCCTGGGCAAGCCCAAAGCGATCCAACCGGCATCCGCAGCCACCGAGACCCAAGAGGCCCAACCAGCCCCACCGGCGTCCGAACAGGAAGCCCCGGGCAGCCCCGCCCTCCCGGCGGGTGCCCTTCCGGACTTACAGCCCGAGATCATCTCCACACCGGAGCAACTGAACAGCCTGGTGGAGCGGTTGCTGGCGGCCACCGATCCAGCGGTCCCCGTGGCCCTCGACACCGAGACCACGGCCCTCAACCCCTTCCAGGCCGAACTGGTGGGGGTGGGCCTCTGCTGGGGTGAGGGGCTCGCTGATCTGGCCTACATCCCGATCGGCCACGGCGGCAGCGAGAGCCAGGGACTGCTGGCGGGTCTGGGCGAACCGTCGCTGGCGGACGCCACCATCGCCCAGCTGCCCCTGGAAACGGTGCTGCAGGCCCTGGCCCCCTGGCTCGCCAGCCCCGCCCACCCCAAGACGCTCCAGAACGCCAAGTACGACCGCCTCGTGCTGCTGCGCCATGGCCTGGCCCTCGAGGGCGTGGTGATGGACACCCTGCTGGCCGATTACCTCCGTGATGCCAACGATCGCCACGGCTTGGAGATGCTGGCCCAACGCAACCTGGGCTTCACCCCCACCAGCTACGCGGAACTGGTGCCAAAGGGAGCCAGCTTCGCGGCGGTGCCCATCAAGGCCGCAGCGATCTACTGCGGCATGGATGTGCATG
>Ga0209299_1001769_pt1 | contig 11796 bp, 20 predicted proteins | sample S_140806_MF_Meta_FD_187326 | JGI IMG/M metagenome (GOLD analysis project Ga0209299, IMG submission 187326) | Freshwater microbial communities from Lake Simoncouche, Canada to study carbon cycling - S_140806_MF_MetaG (SPAdes) (version 2) | ecosystem: Environmental > Aquatic > Freshwater > Lake ...
TAAAAATTCGGGCTTCCAGGCGTTTGCATCAATTACCCACCCATCCCATTGGACAATTAAAACAAAGTCCGTATGAATGTATTTATGCAGTTCTTGAAGGATAAATTTGCTATACGCTTGGCGGCTATTGATTTGGGGGTCAGTTATAAAGATTTCACCGCCAAAATCAAAGTATTCTTTGCACCTGTCCATTGCTTTTTTAGCCTTGTCAGGCTGTACCGAATCAATACAGCAAAGGGTAATGTTATTCAAGTTCAGGCCAAATTAGTTTGTAATTTTTAGGAAACAAGTTTTTACGGGTAATTAGCCCATGTGATTCTTTTTCTAGGGTGGCGGCAAGGATCACCAGCTTATCGTAAGGAATGTCCCCGTTTTGCCACATAGATACGGCTGGAACGGACACATTGACCATCTTAGATACCCGTGTACAACCACCTAAAAGTCGAATCATTGCTGTTGATGATATTTTATCCATAAGCTATCTTAACATTTTTACAACAATTTGCAAATAAAGTGTTGCTTTATGTTTTAAGTTAGCTTAATATCTAAGTACGGTATATGCCGTGTTAATTAGGAGAACTCGTATGAGTGAGCAAGATCAAGACTTTCACAGCTTCCAACAACATTTGGAACGCATCTTTAAAGACCTCGAGGATGGGGTATTTATTACAGCAGATGAGATAGGTGACCTACGCTATGCGTGTGGCTTGCCATCACCAGTACAAAAAAACCCCGTATTACAAGCAGTTTTTGATGACTTTTCCAAAATTTTTAGGAATAGTTAATGATGAAATTTTACAAAATTGGCATTGTCACAACTTACGAAATTCAAGACATCATTCAAACAACTTCTTTAAAAAAAGCCATTGAAATTGCAAAAAAAAATTATGACGATGGATGTTATATGGAAGATTGTGAAGGCGTTGTATGGAAATTACCAAAGTTTTATGAACGATATATTGATGAAAATGATTTTGAAAAGGAAGAAAAATGATTATTTCAGATAACAGTAAAGAATTTAAAATAGCCCCAGCAGGGTTACACATGGCTCGTTTGTACTCTGTCATTGATTTAGGCCACCAAGCTACTGAATGGGCTGGCGAAACAAAAATCATGCACAAGGTTGTATTGACTTGGGAACTGCACGGTAATGATGACCAAGACCAGCCATTAAAAACAGATGACGGTAAACCTTTGATTGTGTCTAAGCGTTATACAGTTAGTCTTGGTGACCAAGCTAGATTGCGTCAAGACCTAGAAGCATGGTCTAACAAAAAAATGACCCCTGAAGATCGCAAGAAGTTTGATTTGCGTAACTTACTAGACAAGTTCTGTATGGTCAATATTACCCACTCAGAAGATGGCAAATACGCCAATATCAACGGTATCAGTCCTGTGCCATCTGCCTTGCGTAACGCCCAACCAGCAGGTATCAACCCTTGTTTGCATTTTTGGTTAGCTGAATTTGACCAAGCTAAATATGACGGTTTACCAAAATACTACAAAGAAAAGATTACAGAATCATCTGAATGGCGTGGTCAAAAACAGCGTGAAGCTAATGAGCCAAAAGTTGAAGATACTAACCTTGACGATATTCCTTTCTGATTATGATAGTTAAAGAAAAGGTAGAGCAAAATGGTCATTGGTACACAAAAGACGGCACTCCAGCCTATACAACCATCGGCAAAACTGGCGAGCGACCAACAACGCTTCGGGATGCACGAAAAGAAGGACTTTTGCCAAGTGTTACGACAATTAACGGACAACTATCAAAAGCAGGTCTTGATACATGGAAGCAACAACAAGTCCTCTTAGCCGCCTTAACACTACCAAGAGAAACCAACGAACCTGAACAGGAATGGCTTAAGCGTGTCATGCAAGATAGCCGTGCTACTGGCAAAGAAGCGGCAGAACGGGGTACTGCGATTCATGCGGTTATTGAAGGTTACTTTGAGCAGATGTATTTGCCTGAAAAACCAGCCTACCTTGATGAGATTGACAAGGTGCTCAAAGATGCGTTTGGAGAGCAACCTTGGCTGGCAGAGCGTTCATTTGGACATCATCTAGGGTTTGGTGGCAAGTGCGACCTGATGGCTAAACCAGTCAACGGTAAGGGTACTGGCTTCATAGTGGATTTCAAAACAAAAGACACAGACCTTGATAAAGTTGATGTATATTTTGAACATGAAATGCAGTTAGCGGCCTACCGCGAAGGACTATCTTTGCCTTCTGCACGGTGTGCTATCGTATTTGTTAACGGAACAACTAATCAAGTAAAATTGATAGAAGTAGAAGAACCCCAGCTTCAAAAGAGTTGGGAGTGCTTCCAGCATTTGTTAAGGGTCTATCAGATCAAGAACAATCTTTAATCCTTCACGGGAACGGGGGAAAGCAAAAATGCTTCACATACAGGCTTGTGAGTACCCCAACTTTTTAGGGCGTTAAGCCGCCATAGTAGGATGCAGTAAGTTAGGGTTTTTGCGGCTTTCCACCTAACAGATAGTAACTGCCAAATACTGCCCTGTTGTTTTTTTGCATCTTAGGGTTTTCCTTAGATAAAATGTCTTGACAATGTTAAGCTAACTTAATATACTGGTATTACTTCATTGGGAAGTGAGATAGAAAAAGGAGCAACAAATGTTAGTTATTAAAAAAATTGATACAACAAGATCAATTGTTAAAGATGCAATTAACATATACGAATTGCATTATTCGCTTGAAAACATTTGCGGTGACGATGGCATTGAAATTGAAGATGCCGAAGATTGGTATATATACGATGAAGCAAAATATGTGCTTGATACTTTCTACGAAACTGGTCATATCAGAAATATGTGGCTTATAGGTGATGATGGTGACCCTACAGAAGCAAAAAAAGAAGTGCAAGCATTAAAGCGTTTTATTAAAAAATACAAAAAAGTAATTGAATAATAACCAGCCCCTACGGGGGCTACCTTTAAAGGTGAGATAGACATGAGAGAAACTACAGCACAACGCAACAGCCGTATCGCTAATGAAGATGTTGGAGCACATTCAGCATACGCACATTCCAAAGATTTTTATAACGGTTTGGCCACATACGAAATTGAGCCTAAAACAAATGGCTTTTATGTATATGTACGCACTCCGCACGGTCAAACCTGTACAACCGCAAAAACAATTGAAGAAGCAGAAGCCATTGTTGCCGATTGGAAATCTTCTGAAGTTTTTGCTGGTTACCCAAAACACTTTTTTATCAAGGATTAATATGAAATATCTATTACTTTTAACCCCATTTGCCCTAGCCGCCTGTAGTTCTTTTGAACCACCAAATGTCAGCTTAGAAACTGATAAACAGGCTTATCACATGACCCGTGCTCAAGTCATTCTTGGCATTACAGAATGTGAAGATGCTGGTACACGCCCCGTAGTCATTACAGCCAAGCGTAAAATTAACGGCATTATGAGTGATGTACCTGTAGAAGTTACATGCAACCCCCGTTACCGTATTTTTCAATAGGAGATAGCCATGAAAGAGTTTATTCAAGGTGGTTTAGTAGCTATTCTGATCTGTGTCATTGTGTTTGGTACTAACTATTTAATGCACGGGTATGTGATTTGAGGGTTGACCTGTCCAAGCATGAGTTATTCCTATGTGAGTATTTCGGTACTATGCGTAGGAAAAACGCCATGCAGTTTAACTTTGACAGGCAAGTCAGCAAGCAAGACCCTTACGAAATGGATATAGACGGGTTTAAGGGTGAGTATTTGGTAGCCAAGTATTTAAACTTAATGCCCGACTTTTCTATTAATCAAAAGAAGAACCCTGCCGATCTTAAAACTTTAGGCGGTAGGACTATTGATGTTAAATCTACTCGTAATAAAGAAGGTGATGTGTATGTTACCGAATATCACCGCAAAAGTCCTTGCGATTTCTACATCCTAATCGTTTTAGACGATGCTGGGGGCGATATTATGGGCTGGGTGGATAAGGATGAGTTATTTCAATTTGCAACGCTACAGGGCGGTTCTCACCCTTCCTATAGGTATGACCGTAAGCGGTTAAATCCGATTACTCAGTTTTAAGCGTAAACCCTAGTACCCGTTTTATCAATAATTAAAGACTGTCTGCGAGGATTACTGCCAGCAACACTAGGAACACTAATATGTGTCCAGCGGTCAAATTCTCGAATAAGTTGGTCATATCCTATCCCCGATGCGATCACCGCTTTAACGACTTCATCGGGGGTCATGCTTGGTACACGAATGTCTGCCGCACAACCAATCCGATGCTGTGATGTGTCTTTTGAGCCTACTGCGTCATTTACTTGTTTAGAACGGAACGCTGAATTAACCATAATTGGCTTGCCACCTAGTACCGCTTTAACTTGCTCTAGAAAGTCCGCTAAACGCTCTAGGTTGGCTCTTTCAGATTCGTTGGGGGTATTATCGAACTGACGGTGATCGGTGTGTGTGAGTTCTTCTAGCGTGAAATTAGGACTTAGATTCATTTTTATTCTTCATGTCAATAATTTTCTCAAGAGTTCTGCCGCCAAAGTAAAATGACATAATTAGCATCCCCCACTGGCCTAGCAGTTCTACATACTTTTGATTTGTGTCAATACCGCCAGCACTCATCATGGCAAATACAACATAAAAAACTAAAATAAATATTAAGGTCAAAGGTCGGATGTTTTTACTTAGCCAGCTATCACTAGCCATATCTGCCTGCTGGCGTTTGGTGAGTTCTTGTTGCTCTGCAATATCAGCGTTGATTTGGGCTAGTTCGCCATTTTGTTGCATTTCTAGCAGTTTAAGTTTGGCTTGTTCTGCCTGTGCAGGATCAGGAAATACCTTGTCAAGTATCTTGCCGCCAATATCAAGTAAAGCAGTTAATGGAAACATTAAAAAGCTCCTAAGATAAATTTAAGCCATAAAGTAACAACTAATGCGGCAATAAAACACCATACTTGCACTTTTCGTACTGCCTTTAAATCATGCTGGAATTCTTCATTATCTTTGCGTTGCATATTCTCGATGTCCAGTTTAATTTTAAGGACTGCTTCCCACTCTTTTGCACCGTATTTTTTAACAAAGTCTATCTTTAGCTTGGCTTCTTCGTCACTTATTTGCTTCTTATGCTTCCAATATTCTAAAGCCTTGATTAATGCTTTTTCTTTCCTAAACTCTGCTTCTCGCCTTGCCCTTAATCTTTCTTGGGCTTGTTTGTTAGCAACATCAAGGCCATCTCGCTGTATGTTTTCAATAGATTCAGATAAGCCTTTGCTTGCGGTTCTACTTGCTTCAAGGCTTCCTGTAAGGCTTTTGACACCTTCAGATATTCCGAATGGGTCTGCCACATTCTTAGCCCACCTTAATATGACCTACGCCAGCAAGGTAGGTAACAATACCTATTGCTGCAACACCCACAAACCAAAAAAACTTAGTAACAACTGACCTGCCGACAGAGGTATAAACATTCTCAATAACTCTTTCAGTTACTTTTTCAACAATATCTTCTATTTCTTTGTCGGTTAGGCTAGGCATTATGATTTCTTTCGCACAGTTTTCTTAGCTGCTGGTTTCTTGGCTGCTGGTTTTTTATCAACAGTTGTAGCTTTTTTAGTAACAGGTTCAGACTTAATAGGAAAGTCAAAAGTTTCAATCTTTGGTTGAAAGCCAAACTTATCTAATATCCAAGTAAATGTAAAGTTCATATTAATCTGCCAATGCGTTTGTAAATGGAGTTAAATCATGTCCAGCGTAGTAGTCACCTTTAGCAATTTGAATTTCAAGGTGTTCTTTATTTCTAGCTACGCAGTCTGCCCATTCAGCATCATCCATCTTTTCAGGCTTGCCAGCCAATAGAAGGTTTACGCTATCCATTGCGGCAGAATAGTCATTAGCTACTTTTTGTTCTTGAGTTAATTCAACCATTATTTATTCTCCAATGCGGTTATTTTTGCATTAAGTTCTTTTACTGCGTTAATCAAATACCAAGTTAAATTGGTTGTATCTACTGACATTACACCAGTTGATTCTGTTTTAACGCAATCAGGCAATATTGCTTGAATTTCCTGTGCAATAGCACCTAATTGAATACCTTTGACTTCAACAGCTTGGTCTTTTGGCAAATCAGTTATTTCATCTGCGGTGCGGTATTCAAAGTTACGCACTTGAATTGCGTTAATTGCATCAAGACCTGTTTTGTTGTCAACAATATTCTTTTTGAGTCTTGCATCAGAAGTAATAGCCCAAGTAGCAGAGTTATTGCCTTGATAAATTGAACCGCCAACAAAAATAAACCCACTTGAACTACCTTTGTCTGTTCTAGCAGTATTGTCTGTGTTAATCATTAAAGAATAACTTGCCGAACTTGATGATGCGTTTGCAAAACGACCAATTTTTACATTGTAATCACCAGTTGTTGATGTAGAATCTTGGCTTCCTAAAATGGTATTATATATTCCAGTTGTAATAGCATAACCAGCTTGATAGCCTACTGCCACATTGTTAGATGCGGTGGTGTTTCCAGTTAAAGCTGAACGACCTATTGCTGTATTAAAAGAACCAGTAGAAGAAATTAAAGCCTCAGTTCCTACTGCTGTATTTGAACCGCCTGACACATTTGAAGCTAATGCTTGTTTACCGACTGCGGTATTATAACTTCCAGTTGTATTTGAATATAAAGCATAAGCACCAATAGATGTATTCTCTGTTCCTGATGTATTTCCAGCAGAAGCAACATTACCAAAAGCTGAATTAAAAGTACCAGTATTTGTTGCAGCCATAGCACCATTACCGACTACTGTAGCACTAGCAACAGCACCACCACCCTTCCCAACGGTAAGACCTGATATAGAAGCATCATTAGCTAAAGTTAAAGCTGTTCCGCTAAATGTCATATTGGCAGAACCAGCCAATGAACCACTAGAGTTATATTGGACTTGGGTAGTAGAACCACCAGCTACGCCAGCACCGCCTTTACCAGCGATAGTTTGTACTACACCGCTAGAATCTTTGTAGAAAAGTTTGCCATCAGCCGTGTTAATGGCTAATTCGCCAGCGACTAGATTACCAGCCGTAGGTACATTGGTTGCCGTAGCTGAATAGTAAATCGAAATTGGAGTGTAGCCTGTCTGAGCCATAATTTTTCCTTAAAATGAACCACCAAATATACCAGTAACAGCCGTGACTGTTCCAGCATTTTGTATATTGTTGCCACCCATTTGTAATGCTCCAGTAATAGGTGTTTGACCATCTGCCGCTACTGAACCTGTAAGGGCTGTTGAAATATCTGTCAGCGTGTTATTAGCCCAAGTAGAACTAATAGTTGTGCCTGTTACTACTGGGTTACCTGCTGGGAGATTGTAGACCCCCGATCCATTTCTACTCATTTGTCATACCTCTTTCAGTTCCTTGAAGCAATAATAATTTAGCTAAATCCCGTTGATCTTGTGTAAATCTTGGATTAGATACCATTTCAGGCATTTTTCCCGCTCTCATCATTGCCGCTAATTTTTTAACATCATCTTTACGCATTTTAGTTGCACCAGCCCTTGACATCACAGAAGCGACTTCAAACGGAATGGCAAGAGAAGGGTTTGCCAATATAGCACCACCAGCAAACATTCCGCTAACTGGGCCTGTAGGCGTAAATCTTCCTAAAAAACGCATTGCATTTTGAATATTACCGCCTTCAGCGGCTTTTTTAATTTCAGCTTGCTCGGCTTGTGTAAACAAACGCATACGCTTTGGATTTTCAGCCAATTTGCGTAATTCTTTAAATAAAGCGTTTTCTTCGCCTGACTGAGTTAATACATTACGCTGTGTTTTAGCTTTTTCAAGCATGGCTTCAAATACATCACCTTTGCTTAATTGAGCATAGGTATTACGAGCTTCTTTCCATTTATCTAACGCTTCTTTTGTGCCACCTGCTATTTTTTGTTCAGGCAAATTAGCCATGTAATAATCAAAATCACCCTTAAGCATGGTTGCAAATTTTCGTTCTTCAGAAGAATCTGAACGCTGAATGGTTGCAATCATCTTACGCAACGCTTGAAGTTTGGTTAAATCTTTTGCCGTAGTGGTATCTTGCAAACGATCCAACACAGTTTGAATTCGTGGAAATAAATCACGATCAAAACCTTCATTTTCAAGATCACGGGCTACTTTGCTCATGTCTTGACTAAATTTAGTTGAGTTTATTTCAACGCCCATGTCTTTTGCTTCGCCAAACAATTTTTTAGACTTAGCAAGCAATTCATCAGCGGATGGAGTTTCAGTTAATTTGCGACCAAGATTTAAACCAGTAGCAGTATTTAATGTAGATAATGTGTTCCCTACAATTGGCAATCCAGCACCAATAGTCATACCTGTTTTAATTTTGTTTTCTTTAGCTTGAGCAAATTGTTCAGGTGTTAAACCAACTTCTTCAGGTGAAGTCATTGCTGTAGCACCACCAATTGCAGTTCCTTTTGCTACATTTCCCACTAATTGGGAACTTGGCAACGCTTTTTGTGCAAAACTAGGTAAAACTCCAATAATGTCATCAACATATTTACCTGTTTGGGTACTAAATTTAGCAACTTCAGGGGCAACTTTAGCCACCATGCCTTCTAAAAAAGTAGGTGCTCCCACTTTTACAGGGGACATCAGATAAGGAGCAACTTCACCAGCTATGCTACCGCCCTGTAATACACGCTTACCAATATCTCCAGCTTGAGCTTGTGTACCAGCTTCAATTTGATTAATGGTATTAACCATATTGTCGCCAGTTGTGCCACCACCTAAGTACTTGTCATAAGCCTGTACAAGTCCAGCAGGTAATTTAGCCGCACCAGTAGCAATGTTTATAGGCAAACCAGCAACAGTTGAAAATGCTTTGCGAGTAGTATCTGTAAACCCAGTAGGTGCAGAACCATAAGAAGAAGTGGTTAATGGCAATCCACTTGTAGGGTCATACTGTATATCTTCAGCACCTTGCGTAAACATATTGCCTTGTTCAGGCTGTGCTTGTGACAAACGCAAACGAGCGTTAGCCATAGCCAATGCTTGTTGTTGCTCTATTGTCATTGCCATAACGATTTTTCCTGTGGTGTCATTACAGCCCAAATTGCTGGATCAATACCAGCAGGAATACCACCCTTTTTAGCAGGTACATCAGGCGTTACAGATTTAGGAACAACAATGTGTTTTCTGTACATTTCAGGGACAGGCTTATTGGCAGATCCATACTCTTTAAGAATAACTCCTGTGCCATATTCTTTTTGAGCTTGAGCCAACTCTTTGATTGTTTGTTTAGTTACCAATAATTGTGAAACATTTTTGTAATTAGGAAGCAAACTATTCAAAATTCTTTCATCACCACCGTTTAAAACGCCTAAATCAAATGCGTTTTTACCAGTTAACATAGCTGTGTTGTATGCAGAATCTATGCGATTTCTAACTTGTGGATTAGCCAAATCTTTTAAATCTACAGAGTTAATTACTTGCACATATTTATCCAAAGCGTCTTGATAATATGCCGCACCATTTACTTTTTTAGCTTTTCCTTCTTCTAATGGTTTGTATTGATCTTTTCTAAACTCACGAACCGCTTCAGGACTTGGCAATCCAGCAGGGGGTGGTGGTGGTTTAAATGGGTCATAACCAAATGCTTTAACTAGATCAGTTTGTGGAACATTTGTAGCAGGTTTTATAGCGGGTTGATTGCCAGCTAAAGGTGCGTTTCCAGCAACAACAGGGGTAACAGGAGTATTACCAGCAACGGGGACATTATTTATTGGTGTGTTTGCTGAAGGTGCTCCCAAAATAGAAGCATTGGTGTTTGGCATATTTGCTTGTGGAACAGCAATACCACGGTCACGCAATGTAAGTATGTCAGAACGGCTAATTGCTTCAGAAGAAGTCCCAAATGGTGTCCAAGTAGACCGAGGATTTGGGTTTCCTTCATCGTACAAACCAGCTACTTTGTTACCAGTTTGAGGGTCAACAAGGGTCATTTCTTTCCATTTAGGCCCTTTTGTCAATTCTGTCATGGCGTGTTGACGCAAAAACGCTGGCAGACGATCATCCATAGAAGCAGTCATGTTAGCTAACATTGGATTGCCTGCCTGTGCCGCTACTGGTGCTACTTTTTTGTAACCAGCATTTAATTCCATGTTAGGGCCATACATATCACGGGTAGTTTCTGTGGTAATTTGGCCTTGTGGATTATAAATTCCACCTTGTACTTCGGGAGTGCCTTTTAGTGTTTGGTAATAATCAGCTAATCCAACTTTTTGTTGTTCACGAATGGCTTTAGCTAAATCAATTTGGGCTTGGTCACCTTTTTCTATTGCTCTTTGACCTACATACATATTTGCTAAGTTAGCAAGGTTTTGGGTAAATGACGGGGCAACATAACGATTACCAATCATTTGACCTTGTGGTGCTGGTTGTTGCATCAACATTTCAGCCATTTTTTGCTGGCGTAAAATCTGTTGCTGTTGCAACATCTGTTCGGGCGTTAGAGTTCCAATATCAGCGGCCATATTAAACTCCGTATTGTTGCATATTGCTAATTTCGTTTGGCGTCATATTGCTGTAAGCATTGCCAGCACCGTAAGTAGTATCAGGAATGACTTTGCCAAACATATTGGTTGTTTCGCCAAGTTTCGGTTGTTGTTTTTGATTACGCAACATCATAGCCATAGCTAAAGGATTCATGCCGCCTTGTTTTTGCGTTTGACCAGCCTGTTGAACTTGCTGATTTTGCTGTGCAAGTGCCGCCTGTTGGTTAGCTTGTTGTTGACCGATATTTTGAAAAACAGGCATTAAACCCTGTTGATCTTGCATTGGCTGACCTTGAAGAATATATGGGTTCATATTAGTCCGTAATCTACGACTTTATAGCCGTCATTTAAGGTTTTAACTGCGTAAGGATAGACTTGCTCTACTTCTTGAGCCATATAGCCGTAATGAACGCCTTTACCAGCTAATTCATGGTCTTTGAATTCAGGTTTGTATTCAAACTTGTACACAGTCAAGCCGTTTTCAGCTACGCCAATAACTTCAATGTTTTCTTTCATGCGAATGTCAGATGCCATGATTGCCGCACTGCCAAGACTAAATAAACCTTGGTTAAAATTAGCTTGCTGTGCTTGTTTAGAATTAAAATCACCCATTTGTGCGTTATAACCCATCTGAGCCGCACCTAAATAATCAGCACCGCCTGTCGTTGCTTGTTGAGCAGAATTTACAAAACTAGGGCCTTGAACCTGTGCTCCTGATCTAACAGCGTTTAGCGTGTTTAATGGTTCGTTACGCAAATAGGCTTGTTCTTGAAGTCCTTGTTGACGGGCTTGTTGGCCAATGCCAAAACCTTGTGTAGTTGCACCTAAAAGTAAATCATTCTCACGCTGAGATTGGCTCATCATTGCCCGTTTATAGGCTTCTGAACCTACGGGAATGCCCTGATTAGCTAATTGAGTGCTTAATGCTTCACGACCTTGGTCAATTTGCGGTTTAAGGCGTTGCATATAAGCATCTTGATAACTTTGGCTGGGATTAAAACCAGTTGTCGGTAATTGGCTTGTATCAAACGGGGTTTCCAACATTTTGTTGACATAACCTAAGCCTTTACCAGTTAATTCACCAAGACCTAAACTGGCTTTATTTTGGTAATCTAAAAGTTGTTGTTGTTCAGGTGATAAAAGCTGTGTAGCAGTCCAACCTTCATCAGGATTTGCTGGGGCTGTTAAAAAATCTTCTACTCTTGGGGCTTGTAATTGGTTGCCGCTTAAAGGAACTTCAATTCGTTCCCCAGTAGGACTG
>Ga0209299_1001772_pt1 | contig 11785 bp, 8 predicted proteins | sample S_140806_MF_Meta_FD_187326 | JGI IMG/M metagenome (GOLD analysis project Ga0209299, IMG submission 187326) | Freshwater microbial communities from Lake Simoncouche, Canada to study carbon cycling - S_140806_MF_MetaG (SPAdes) (version 2) | ecosystem: Environmental > Aquatic > Freshwater > Lake ...
AGGTTTGCGCTACGAAGTCCCCGGATAACCGTTTCATATCTGCAAGGGGAAGGCAGATAAGAAATTGTGCGCCCGGGGATTTCGCTTTTTAGTTTTTGACTTAGATCAGCCCAGATAGATCATCTGGCACGGTTACGCTATTTAAAAATGCCGCTACATCAGCTAAGTCATCTGGCATTGGCAAAAATGCTGGATCTTCCCAGCATTTATCCCGGCCATCGGCGCCTTTAATTTTCTTCACTTCGCCCCAAAAAGCAGATGCCTCCCGCATTTTTCTTGGCGATACTTCAAGGCCAAGTAGGTTTGCAAATAATTGTTGCATTGGTGAATTGGTAGCACGGCGCCTTCTAGAATTTTCAATCAAAGCATTAAATGCTGGAATCCGATCGGAAGCAACCTCAGATATAACATGGTCAATCCAGCCTTCTATTAAAGCTAATGCCATTTCAAGTTTGGTTAGTGCTAACTCCTGGGCTGGAGTTTGTTGTGGCGTGAATAAGCCGGCATTTAGTGCAAGGTTTAATGATTCCGGATTGTTCATATCAATTTCACCACTAGACATTGCCTCTTCTGCTTGGCGAGTAATTGAATCAACATCAATGGTTATGCCTTTGCCATAAGAGATAATTGCATCTTTAAGATAGGTATTTAACCAAGTGGTATTTGCAAATAATCGGGCAGCAGCTGCTTCTCGAAGTGCCAGATAAATTGTCACCTGTTCCAGATCAATACCCAATCCATCTGCCCATTCATTAACATTTTGAGGGATTAGGTGAGAGCCAGAGTCAGTTTTTAATAGTGGTATCGCAACATCATTTGCGCCAGTTATGGAGTTTGCTAGTAAGCCGATTCCTTTGCCTAAGTGGGTTGCAATTAAGGTTCCCATAAAGCCTCGCAGCAGGCGAGCTAGCATCGCTTTCATCGCATCTTGCTGCTCTGGGCTCTGATTTATCTCTCCAGTAAATTCGATTGGGAGTGAGGATGATGAGCTTGAGATTACATTTGCCAGTGCATCTGCCATACCAACTGCTAACGGCTCTATTAATTGTTGCCAACCAGCTAGTGATTCATCAAGCCACTCCCGCTTTGACCAAGCACTTTGAGTTGGAGCAGTTGCTGATGGAAAAAGAATCTCTGGATCAAGCCAAGTATTAGCAATTGCTAGTGATTGACCAAGCCGCTCTTGATCTGCTGTGCCAACTGGCAGGTCACCTTTTGCTGAAATAATTTCTTTAGCAATATCTCTAAGTGCTGCTACCGTAATTAAATTCTGATCACTTCCAGTTTTAGCTGAACCCATACTCTCTAAAAATGATTTGGCACCAGCTAATGCGCCAGAATCAATTCCCATTTCTGAGAATTGCTTTAGCAATGCTTCAAAATCCGGTTGTCCGTCATTTGGTAAAAACCCGAAACTCATTTATCCAACCACCCTCACCGCTTTGACCTTTAGATATCTGATTCTAATAGAACAATAATGACACCATTTTTCTTCCCCGCTCATTAAGATTACCTTTATGAACTCAGCCTCAGCCGCCGCCCTGATTTGGTGGGTGATTCCGATCGGTGCCGTGCTTTGCGCAATTGGCTATGGAATTTGGATCTCAAAATATAAATCAAAGTATGAGAACCAGACCAACCGTTCGGTTAATAGTTTTAAAAAGTTTCAAAATACCTTGAAGAATAAGAAGAGTAACTAGATTATTTAAATGAAATCTATTCTTCCAGTAAGACCCAAGTTACCTACCCCTACAAAAATAGCGGTACTCCTCTTAATAACTGGTGCATTTTTCCTGCCTTCACCATTTGTAATACTTTCACCTGGCACACCACAAAATATTTTAGGTTCGGCAATTACTATTACTGGCGCAAAAACCTATCCAACTTCCGGAAAACTCTCAGTTACATCAGTGATGGTTACCGACCCAGATTCTTATATAACTGGATTTGATGTTTTATATGGTTGGTTTGATAAAAATCGTGCAGTATTACCTCGAGTTGAAGTCTATCCAAAGGGTGAGAGCACTGCCCAGTCTATAAAAAATGGCACAGATGAAATGAACGGCTCTCAAGTTAACGCAACCGCAGCCGCACTTTCATACCTTGGCTACCAGAGCACTTCTAAGTTAGTAATTGTTGAAGTTAATGAAAAGTCTAATGCTTATAAATCTCTGTTAGCCCAAGATCAAGTTATCTCAATCGATGACAAAAAATTTACCTCCCAAGCAGAAATCATCAAGGTTTTAGATGAAAAAAAGCCAGGTGATTTAGTTAGCATTAAAGTGTTGCGTTCTGGCAGCGAGATAATAACTAAGCAAATCAAACTTTCAGCCCGCGATGATGGGTCAGCTTTTATTGGTATTAATATTGAACAAAAGTTTGTATTTCCAATTGATGTAAAGATTCAACTTGCTGAAACTGGTGGACCCAGTGGTGGATTGATTTTTGCATTGGGCGTAATTGAAAAGTTAACACCAAATGATTTAATTCACTCTAGAAATATTGCAGGGACTGGCACAATTACATCCGATGGCAAGGTGGGTCCAATCGGAGGAATTGCTGAGAAAATAATTGGAGCGAAAAGAGATGGGGTTAAGATCTTTTTAGCACCGATTGAAAACTGCAGTGATATAAAAAATCAAAGTCAGCTAACAAATAGCGGTGGATCAGCAGAGATGAAAATTGTGCCGGTCGCCACACTTGCTGAGGCTATTTCAGTACTTAAATTGCCAGATAATGCTAAATATCCGAGCTGTGGAGCGATTTCCTAGAAATAGATAAGATCGGCTAATGAGCAACTCTGGTTTTGGTGGCGGCGGATTTAATCGCAATAACAATCCATTTGGTGGCAGTGGTTTTGGTGGATCTTTCCCAAACCCATTTGGAAATCGCGGCCCTGGAAAACGTCGCGTTAGTCCACTAACAATTACCGCAGTTGTCCTATTTATATTAGGCAGTATTTTAGTTTCTTCAAGTGGTTTTTATGCTGACTTGCTTTGGTATCGCTCAGTTGATTTTGTTAATGTCTGGCAAACAACATTGTTTACCAAGATTTATTTGTTTATTGGATTTGGACTAGTAACTTCTTTATTTATTACCTTAAATATTTATTTAGCATTTCGTAAGCGTCCAATTTATGTTCCAGTAGCAGTCGAGGCAGATAATCTTGAAAGATACCGGGCCCAACTTGAACCGATTCGTAGGTTGGTTGGTATTGGCGTATTTTTAACACTTTTCTACTTTGCTGGCAGTGCTGGTTCAAAGCTTTGGCAAGAGTGGTTGTTATTTAAGAACTCAACAAATTTTGGAACTGTAGATCCACAATTTGGTAAAGATATTTCATTTTTTGCTTTTAAGTTACCGATGTACCAATCATTAATTGGTTGGGGAATTTCAACCATCATTTTGGCATTACTAGCCGCAGCAGCTGTTCACTACATCTATGGTGGTATTCGTACGCAAGTAAAAGAAGATCGAACAACTGTTGCTGCTCGAGTTCAGCTTTCAATTTTGCTTGGTCTTTTAGTATTACTAAAAGCAGTTGCATATTGGTTTGACCGCTATGCCCTTACTTTAAAAGAAGGTCGTTTAATTACTGGACTTACCTACACAGATGTAAATGCACTACTTCCTGCCAAATCAATATTGGCAGCAATTGCAGTGGTTTGTTCCTTGCTCTTTTTTGCCAACATTGTTCGTAAATCATGGTTATTACCAACTGCCGGTGTGGCATTAATGGTTATCGCTTCAGTATTAATCGCCGGTGTTTACCCAGCAACAATCCAACAATTTCAGGTTAAACCATCTGAATCCACAAAAGAAGCTCCATTTATTCAGAAAAATATTGATGCAACCCGTATTGCTTATGGTTTAGATGGGGTTGAGGTTAAGGATTATCAAGCAACAGTTACAACCTCTGCTGGCCAACTTGCAAATGATGCCGCAACAATTGCAAATATTCGCTTAATGGATCCAAATGTATTATCTGCCACTTTTAGACAATTGCAACAAATTAAGCCGTACTACAGCTTTGCTGATTCACTAGATATTGATCGTTACACATTAAATGGTAAAGAGCGCGACGTAGTTGTTGCGGTTCGTGAATTAAATATAGATGGCAATCCATCTAGAAATTGGATTAATGATCACTTGGTATATACCCACGGTTTTGGAATGGTGGGAGCGTTTGGAAATACCGTTGACGCTGATGGCAAACCAAGCTTTACAGTTGGCGACATTCCACCAACTAAAGGTTTAGGGGATTTTGAACCTCGTGTTTATTTCGGTGAAAATGTTCCAGATTACTCAATCATTGGCGGACCAGCTGCGAGTAATCCAGTTGAGCTTGATTACCCAGATGATAACTCTGCAAATGGTCAGAAGAATTACACCTACACCGGCAAGGGTGGAGTACCGATGGGTTCAATCTTCTCCCGTTTATTATTTGCTATTAAATATCAAGAACAGAGAATTGTTTTATCTAATTTAATTAATGCTGATTCAAAGATTCTCTTTGAACGTCACCCGCGTGATCGGGTTGCAAAAGTTGCACCTTGGTTGACACTTGATGGGGATCCATATCCAGCCATCATTGACGGCAAAATCCTTTGGATTATTGATGGATATACAACTAGTGCGGGATACCCAAACTCTCGAGTAGTTAATCTTGCAAATACTGGTGACGCACTAACTAGTAGATCAAATGCGGTTGCTTCACTAGATGACAAAAATGTTAACTACATTCGTAACTCAGTGAAAGCAACTGTTGATGCTTATGATGGAACTGTTTCGCTGTATCAATGGGATGAGAAAGATCCAGTCTTAGCAACATGGAGTAAAGCATTTCCAGGCAGCGTAAAGCCAAAGAGTGATATTTCACCAGCATTGCTAGCTCATATTCGATACCCAGAGGATATGTTCCGCGTTCAACGAGATATTTTAAGTGCTTATCACGTCACTACCGCTGATGCGTTTTATGGTGGTCAGGACTTCTGGCGCGTGCCACTTGATCCTTCTAGCTTCGGATCAAACTCTGGCAACCAACCTCCTTATTACTTAACTATGCAAATTCCTGGGCAGAGTAAGCCAACATTTTCTTTATACACACCATTTGTACCAAGAGGTGGACGAGAGAACTTAACTGCTCTTGCAGTTGTTAACTCTGATGCCGGTGATGAATATGGAAAAATAACTGTTCTACAACTTCCAAGATCAACAAATATTGCAGGCCCATCACAGGTTTCATCTAACTTTGAAGCAAAGCCTGAGGTGGCCACCTCACTTTCATTGCTACGTCAAGGTGGATCCGATGTAGTGCTTGGTAATTTGCTTACGCTTCCAGTTGGAAGCGGACTGCTTTATGTGCAACCGGTTTACGTAAGAGCAACTGGTAATACCGCGGCATATCCGTTATTACAAAAAGTTTTGGTTTCTTTCGGTGATCAAATTGGATTTAGTGAAACTCTGCAAGGTGCTTTGGACCAAGTATTTGGTGGTAACTCTGGAACTACTGTTACAAATAACCAATCAAATACACCAGCAAATGGTGGAACTGGTAGCAGCCAAGCAGTTAGATCTGCAATTTCATCTTTACAATCTGCTTGGTTAGATCTTGAAGCAGCACAAAAGCGTTTAGATGGTGCGGCTGAAGATAAAGCAAGAGCAAGAGTTAAAGCAGCGATTGCTGCATTAATCTCCGCGCAAAATAGATAACTAATTCAACCCATTTGGGTTAATTGCCCTTACTACTCTAAGATTTCACCACCGACGCGGGGTGGAGCAGCTCGGTAGCTCGCTGGGCTCATAACCCAGAGGTCGTAGGTTCAAATCCTGCCCCCGCTACCAATTTTTTACTTAATACGTAAACTATTTAAAACCACAAATAGGGAAGAAATCGACATCGCACCCGCTGCATACATGGGTGCCAAATTTCCAGTTGCAGCAACAGGTATGCAAACAATGTTATATAAAAATGCCCAAATCAAATTAGATTTAATTATTTTTGTCGTTTTCTTTGAAATTCTCATCGCATCAAGGGCCGCGATTAGTGAAGGTCTCACTAAAGTTATATCTGCAGCAGCAATTGCAGTATCTGTACCAGATCCCATAGCAATACTTAAATCTGACTGAGCGATAGCAGCAGCATCATTAATACCATCGCCAATCATCAGAACTTTACCTTTTTCTTGAAGTGAAACAACAAAATCTAATTTGTCACTTGGCGAAGCAGAGGCAAAGATATGATCAATTGGAATTCCAACCTGAGAACCCATTGATATTGCCGCAATCTCACCATCTCCGGTCACCAACCAAGTATTTAATTTAGCAGCATGCAATCTGTTTATTGCATCCTTACTATCCGGCTTAACCTGATCGCCAACTTCAAATACTCCATATGCCAGTCCATCGATTGCAAGAACAGCAACTGAGTTTGCTCTTGATGTAGCAGCCTCAATCGCAGCGGTTAACTTAGGTGAAAATTCAGTAGTACTGCGAGCAATTGAGATTGGTGATCCGATTAAAACCGCTTTAGAAGTAGATGATCCGATCGGGTGAACTCTGGCTGCAACACCAACGCCAGATGTGTGTTCAAAATCAGTAACTGTAAATGGTTCTATACCTTGTTTTGATAATGCCTTTGTAATTGCGACCGCAATTGGATGTGAATCAAGGCTCTCAATGCTCAACGCATAACTCATTAGATCAGAAGCACTAATAGCAGTACTTTCTGTAGCAAGTGGATTATCAATCAAAACCATCTCTTGTAGGAGCATTTGGCCAGTTGTTAAGGTTCCAGTCTTATCAAAGACCACATCGGTGATTCCAATTGCTTTTTCAATTGATCTCGGAGATCTAATAACTATTCCACTCTTTGCCGCTTGACCAGATGCAACTAGAAGTGCAATTGGAGTTGCCAGCCCAAGTGCGCATGGGCAAGCTATAACTAATACTGCAACCGCAGTAGCGATTGATTGAGCTAGGGCAGTGCCATTTAAGTACCAGGCAATAAAAGTTGAAATTGAAAGCAATAAAACAATAGGTACGAAAACTCTACTTACACGGTCAGCTAATTGCTGAGCAGGTGCTTTCTCAGACTGCGCTGCAAGTACCATGCGAGTAATCCGGGCTAGTTCTGTATCAGATCCAATTCGATTAGCCCTAACAATCAAATTACCATTGTTATTAATCGAGCCAGCAAATACCAAATCATTTATTGCTACTTCAACAGGGGTGACTTCACCAGTTAAAAATGAATTATTGATTGTGCTAAATCCAGAAACCACCTGTCCATCTGTTGCAATTGAGTCACCGGGCTTTACAACAAATAAATCACCGATCTCAAGTTCGTCGATAGAGATTATTGATGTGATTCCACCACGCTTTACTTCGACTGTGCCGGCAGATAACTTAAATAGCTCAGCTAATGCTGAGCCCGCTTTGCGCTTTGCTCGATGCTCTAAATATCGACCAAGCATTACGAAGAAAATTACTGCGGACGAGACCTCAGCATAAATCGTTGGCATTACATTATCTATTACAACAAATGTTGCGGCAGAGTAGATGCTCCAGCCGAGGGACACTAGCGAGCCTAACGAAACTAACGTGTCCATAGTCGGGTGAGTTACATTCTTAATTGCAGCTCTATGAATTGGCCAAGCTAATACAAAAACTACCGGTATCGATAGAGTAATTAAAAGCCAGGTTGTAATTGGTGCAGTTGGGTAAGAAATAACAATTTCCTGACCATTATTTACTAATACATTATTTAAACTATCAAGTGCTGATAAAAGTTGAGTATCAATCTTCATCTGCCAACTGTGGAACATAGATATCAAAATCACCGGTACGGTTAAAAGGAATGTAAGTAAGAGCCTAATTCCTAATCGATTTGATCTTTCAAATGATTCACGTTCACCCTTGAAAGCGGTAGCTTGATATCCCGCTGCAGTTACGGCTGAAATTAGATCTTTCTCAGAAATATTTAGAGGAGCAATTACATGCGCGGACTCCATTGCAAGATTCACCGCAGCTCTTACTCCTGGAATTTTATTTAAAGAGCGTTCAATTGTTCCAACACATGAGGAACAGGTCATTCCGGTAACACTTAGATCAACCTGTCTTGTTTTTATTTGACCAGATTCAATGTTGGCGCCCATATAGTCAGATTACTCTTACTTTTACTCGACTGATAACACCCGACGAAGACTTGCCAGTCTTGCAAGATTTTGGTTTGTAAATCCTGGCCAATTATTTAACGCACACTCTGTTTCATTATGTGAGCAATTTTTAGGGCAGTGTGCGATTGCCTCACTAAATTCAGCAAAGGCTGAGATAACTCGAGAGGGCTGGACATGAGCAATGCCGAAGGACCTAACTCCTGGTGTATCAATAATCCAACCAAACTCTTCGCCGCTAAAAGTTGGCGATAAAGGTAATGCGACTGCACTAGATGATGTGTGTCTGCCTCTGCCTGTTACCTCGTTGACATCGCCGGTAGCCCGGTATGCATTCCGAGTATCAGAGGTTGATTCAGGGTTTGCAGTATTTCCTAACAGATTATTTACCAATGTGGATTTACCAACTCCAGAGTGACCAAGTAGAACAGTTGTCTTGTTACTTAACACTTCTTTAAGATTTGAAAGATCAGATTTACGGTCAATCTTATAAATAGTAATGTCTAAATCCGTATAAGTTTTTAGAAACTCATCACCACTAGCCAAATCCTGCTTGGTCATAATAATAATCGGGGTAATGCCTTGATCAAAGGCAACAACTAAAGCTCTATCCACAAAACCTTCTCTAGGTTCTGGATTAGTAGTTGAAATAACAATTGCAATCTGATCAACATTTGCCACGATAACGCGCTCATCATTTTCATGATCGTCAATAGTTCTAGTTAGAGAATTTCTGCGAGGCAGAACTGTCACAACTCGAGCAAGTGAACCATCTACACCAGATATATCACCAACGATAGAAACTAAGTCTCCAACCACGACTGATTTTTTACCAAGCTCTCGTGCTTTCATTGCAGTGACAATTAATTTGCCATTATCAGTTTCAATTAAACATTTAACTCGACCACGATCAACCTCAGTAATTGTTGCAACTTGTGCCTTTGAATAATCTGGTCTGTCTTTAGTGCGTGGTCGTGCTTTATTACTAGATCCGAACTGACGAGATTTATTTACTCGAACATCATCCTCATCCCAATTGCCTTTTTTACTTGCCATTAAGCATTTCCTGCCACATACCGGGAAAATTAGGCAATGTTTTCTTAGTTGTCTCTATATTTTCAACGATTAAATCCTTGACCGCTAAGCCAATAATTGCCCCGGCCGTTGCCATTCTATGATCTTCATAACTCTTAAATATCTGAGATGCAATTAACTTTGCTGGCTTAATTAATAGTTCACCTGGCCCCTCAGTTACATCGCCACCTAGGTTATTGATTTCATTAGCTAGTGCTGCAAGTCGATCAGTTTCATGTAATCGCAAATGTGCGATTCCCCGTAATGTTGATGGTGTAGATGCAAGGGCGGCTACAGCAGCGATTGATGGAGTTAGCTCCCCAACATTATGCAGGTCAATATCTATTCCATTTATCTTGCCACTTCCAGATATTTTTAATCCTTCATTATTTTGTTCAATCCTGGCTCCCATTTTTGCAAAAATATCTCGCAATTGATCACCAGGTTGGGAGGTTGATTTTGGCCAATCTAGAATTTCAACACTTCCACCACAAATCATTGCAGCAGCCATAAATGGTGCAGCATTTGATAGATCTGGCTCAATTGTTAAATCTTGACCAGATAAATCACCAGATCTAACAGTCCAGGAATTTTCATTTACCTCAACGGTTGCGCCAAATTGACGAAGCAATTGAATTGTCATTTCAATATGAGGCATAGAGGGAAGTGATTTACCAATATTCCTAATTGTTAATCCATTTTTAGTTGCTGGACCTAATAACATCAGGGCAGATATAAACTGACTTGAAGCACTTGCATCTACCTCTACTTCTCCACCTTTAATTCCACCTGAACCATTAATTGTTAAAGGCAAGCGATATTTATTTCCATGTTCAATAGAAGCGCCAAGCTGTTCTAAAGCTTTGATAACTGGTTCAAGTGGTCGCTCATGTGATCTAGCATCACCATCAAAATGGATTAATCCAGTTGCAAGTGATGCAATAGGAGGCAAGAAACGCATCACAGTTCCAGCGTTACCAACATCTATTTGGGTTGGGCCAGTTAATTTTTGTGGAGTTATTTGATAATCAAAGCCTTGTGCAGTTTTAATCTCGTCAATTTTGCAACCTAAACTTTGTAATCCTTTAACCATTAAATCTGCATCGCGAGAAGATAAAGGCTTGCGCAATCTAGATGGAGTTTTAGCAATTGCAGCTAATATCAAAGCTCGATTCGTTGCCGATTTTGACCCAGGAATGCTTATTTTTGCATTTATTGGCTCACCAACAGAGGTCAATCCACCCCGAAACGGCGCGCTCCAATTTGTCATATGCACCAGTCTACCTTCCACCAACTAAGGCAGATTAGGCATTTAAGCGGGGATATAGTGATTGATTGCGGGAATAAGATGGCCCAAAACTAGGTTCTTTAGGTATGAATGCTACGCGCCAGAGTATTGGCCCAAACAAAAAATACACTCAGATTCCGAAAACTCCATTCGAGGTAGCCTTAGCACAAATGAGTACTGATAATTTATTACCGGCAGTCATTGACCGTGAAAAAGAAACCTTAGCGCAACGAAAAGCTAGGTTTGAAAAAGATGCACTTATTTTTACATCTCAACTTTATGGTGCTGCACTTCGATATACAAAAAATCCACATGATGCACAAGATTTGGTTCAAGATACATATGCAAAAGCTTTTACAAGCTTTCACCAATTTGAACCAGGTACAAATTTAAAAGCTTGGTTATATAGAATTCTTACAACAACATTCATAAATAATTATCGAAAAGATCAACGTAGACCACAGATATCTGCAGGTGAAATTGAAGATTGGCAGATTGCTGATGCATCATCACATACAAGTGACCAGGGTAAATCTGCTGAAGATGAGGTTTTAGAAAACATTGCAGATAAAGATATTAAAGATGCATTAGCCGCGATGCCAGAGGAATTTAGAATGGCAGTTTATTTGTCTGATGTAGAAGGTTTTGCTTATAAAGAAATTGCAGAAATTATGGGAGTACCGACTGGAACTGTAATGTCTAGATTACATCGAGGCCGAAAATTGCTGCGGGCATCACTTTCTAATTACGCAAAAGATCGTGGATATGGAAAAGATAAAGCAGGTGATCAAAAGTGATTATTAACGAGGGCAATTTAATTCCATGTGAGCAGGTTCTTCCAAATATAGTTTTGTATATTGACCATGAAATTTTTGATAACGAACAATTAAGTGCGGTTGAGATTCATTTTGGAGAGTGTCCACCATGTCGAACACAATTAGAGCAAGAAAACACCACAATTACATTAATGAAAAATCTTTTATGCAATGCATTAAATGAATCAGCGCCAGAGGAGTTAAATCATCGTATAAATCAGCAAACTCAAGAACTTTACAACCAAATGCTGCAAGCGGGTGAAACTCAAGGAATAACTGAAATTACCTATACACAAACCACTTATACGGAGATTACCTCTGAAGGCGCAACACAAATCGAAATTACTAGCGAAATTCGTAGGCAATTCCCGCAGGAGTAATTAATTAATCACTAATCTTGTGATTATGAAACCTGAGCAAGTGATAGGTGCCAT
>Ga0209299_1001774_pt1 | contig 11769 bp, 8 predicted proteins | sample S_140806_MF_Meta_FD_187326 | JGI IMG/M metagenome (GOLD analysis project Ga0209299, IMG submission 187326) | Freshwater microbial communities from Lake Simoncouche, Canada to study carbon cycling - S_140806_MF_MetaG (SPAdes) (version 2) | ecosystem: Environmental > Aquatic > Freshwater > Lake ...
GGCTGGGGAGGGGGGCAGCGGTGTGGCTGGCGGGGTTCTCGTGGGGGGCAGCGGCGGGTCTAGTAGCAGGGCTGGCAAGGGTGCTGCGGTGCTTAACGGCATCAGCAGGGAGAGGTGGCTCCATGGGCGGTTGTTGGAGCGCCACGTGTGCAAAAACGGCAAGGAATCGCGCGTGAGTGACGCGGAGGTAGCCAGGGTGAATGCTAGGTTGGAAAAGCAAGAGAGGGAGGCTAAGGATGCAAGGCAGAAGAAGAGGATGGAGGCCAAGGAGGCTAGGGATAGGAAGAAAGCAAAGGGGGCTGCTGCGTGCGGAGCTGCGGGAGGAGCCGGGGGTGGTGCTGCGGGTGGAGCTGCGGGAGGAGCCAGGGGTGGTGCTGCTGGCGGAGCTGCTGGCGGAGCTGCGGGAGGCGCTGCGGGTGGTGCTGCTGGAGGAGCTGCGGGGGCCTGGCGGTTGGGAGGAGCCGCGGGCGGAGTTGCTGCTGGAGGGCGTAAGCGCCGCCGGGAGGAAGACTCCGAGGATGACTCCGAGGAAGCTGTGGGAAGAGCTGCCGGCGGGGCCAGGGGCAAGGTGCCTGGCAGGGGGCGCATTGCCAGCATGGCGGCGAACCACACCCGGAAGGACATCCAGTCATATAATCGCGCCGTAGCCGAGAAAGTGAGTGTGATTGCCACCTTTGTGTGTTTGTGTGTGATTGCCCCCATCTGTGTGCTTTTGTGTGCGCACCCACTTGGCTTTGACTGACTCTCGTTTGAATGTTTCAGAAAAGGAACGGGATACTGTCCAGCTTCCCCCTTTGCTGGACAAAGGTGCCCACGTCGAGCTCTGGGACCCCGGTGGACGCCAGGGGGAAGACCGCGACGGATGCGCACAAGGTGTTGTGGGATTTATGGAGTCAGGAGGAGATCGAGGAGGAGGTCGGGGTGCTTCGCGTGGGCACGCATGTTTCGGTGCTGCTCTTGGACAAGTCGGACAAGGACGGATACGGAGTTTTGCGCAAAGAGCACAAGCAAGGCCTGTACCCCGCGGTCATCGCCGCGGTCTGCCCCAAGTTCAAGTGTTTCATCGCGCGGCTGTTGGGACAGCTCGAGGAGTACAGCTACAGCCAGTGGTTTTTCGCGCGCCATGGCGATACGTACCATTCCCGCAAATTTACGGAGTGGACGTATGGTTTCGACATGGACAACGTGCCTGTGGACGACGAGCTTACTCGGGAGATCTACACGGCCCTTGAGGGGCGCTGAGGAGTCTTGCATTCGCGCACGCGCTCCCGCCGCGGTTACACGCACCGACATGCGCACCTTTTACGCGCTCCCGCCGCGTGTCACGCACCGACATGCGCACTTCACGCGCTCCCACACACTTTAATTTTTATTGGCCGCGGTGTGGTGTGCACCCTCCGTTGTGTGAGGTCACCACCGCGAGCCCCACGGCCCCTGCTCTTCGTCCTCGTCGTACCCCTCCTCCGCCACCGCCCCGAGGCTCCTGATCCCCTTGGCGCCCGCGCCCCCGCCGATTAATGGGGTCGCCGCCGCGACGAGCTGCTGGCTCGACGACGACGAGGAGGAGGAGGAGCCGCGCACGACTACGAGGAGGGGCCTCGCCGCCCCCGCCTGCCGCCGCTGCTGCGTTGCGACCACTGTCCTGAGAGTGCTTTTCTGCCCAGTGTGATCGTTCTCGCCTGAGACGATGGGCGTTTCGAAATAGTAAATGGCGAACATTGTGCCCTGCAGTAAAAACGTGACCCACTCTACGACTGCGGACGATTGCCACTCTTCCCTTAGGAGGAGGGCCGTGAATGCTGCGGCGCACGCGCCGTCTGCGACGAGAAAGAGGGTGTAGAGCCACCTGTGGCTGCGCGCGCGCGCGATGAGGAAGCATGTGTAGATTGAGCTTGATACGACGAAGACTCCCGCGCCGTTGAAGTGCCACGGGGTGCCCGAGTGGGAGCAGGCGACCGTGATCCAGCTGGCGAGGGCCGAGAAGAGGGAGAGTCCCGCGAGGCAGGCCCACGGGAGGGACAAGGGAGGGGGCGATCGGAAGATGTAGGCCGCGGCCGCGGCGATCTCGAGGACCACGGATACCGAGAAGAGGACCTTGAAGTAGTCGCGGGAGTCGAGGATGGCCGAGACGAACGTGTCTGTGGAGGCACCGCCCAGGGCGATGTAGATGCCCGCGAGGAAGGCGACGTGGAAGAGGGACGCGGACAGGGCGACGATCTGGATGGGCTGCATCCCAAGGTGTTCACACTTGGTCGATCGCGGCCGAGATTAAATCCCGGTCGGCCTCGGTGTAGTTGTTGACACAGCGCTCGGCCCCGTCCACATAGCGGTGGCTGAAAGGAGGCGAGGTGCCGTGGCGCCTGCGGTAGGCAGAGGCAGCTCGTTTTCCCACCTGGGAGAGCTGACCGTGGCTCAGCCTCCTTCCCATGTCCACTGCGACGTCGCTGATGGTGATGGGGGAGGACGAGGGCCCACCGTCGGATAGAAGCAAGGGGGTAGTTGGCTTGAGTGTGATGTTCTTGAGGAGGTCTTGAGTTTGGACACGGAGTCGGGCGTCGTCTGTCCAGCTGGGGTTGAGCAATGACATGGAGGTGATAAAGGATGTGACCACGTTCATGCGCTTGTGCTGCATGTCTACGTCCTCGATCTCCCGGCGCCGCTTGCGGTCGACGAGGGACTCCTCTTCGGCCGGCGGGGGTGGGGCGGGGGTAGGTAAAGAGGCCCTCGCCAGCTGGGCGACGGGCGAGGAGGAGGCCGCGTTGGCCCTGATGTCGTCCATGAGGGACTCGTCACCCGCCATGTAGCGCTTGAGGATGTTGGAAAACTGGACGCGGGTCTCCCTGGCGACTTTGCCCGGGAGGACCATGACGAGCTCGAGGGCGTGCGGGAAACTGATAAGCTTGGTCGGAGGGCCTCCGCGGGTGGAAAATTGCCATTCGGAAAAATTTTCCGAATGGAAAACTTCATCTGGAAGGTTCCGAATGGTCTTCCCAGCATGATCCCTCGATTGACCAGTGATAGCCATGACCAGGTCCACAGCGTAGATCTGGCCATTTTCCGTTACTCTAACGGTTGAATCACGACCCGTCACGATCTCCTCGAAGGAGATAGATCGCACGGGTGGTAGGGAAGACATGTCCATCTTGACTGCCAGCCACCCCCTGACCCCCTCCTACCAGGGGCGTTGGAACGCGCCTTTTTAGCGGCGCGGGTGTGTCCGCGTCCCCACCCGGCCCCAAATTCCCCCATGGCGTCTGTTATTTAAAATCGGAGGCGGGGGGGCGGCCAGGATATCAGAAGCGCCATGCGGAAGAAATACGAGACAGCTGCCTGGTGTGTGCCGATCGCGTGCCTTCTCCTGGCGGTGTGGGCCGGGGGCTCCTCTGCGCAGGACTTCACAAAGGACATTGATGTGTGGATCAACGTGACGCTGCAGAACCTGCCCTCCTCTCAGCTCAACATGTCTGGGATCAACCAGACCCTGCTGCTGTCGCGCATTGCGGAGCTGGCTGCGAGCGGAGGCCCGTATGTGGACCTGGCGAATGCCGTGATTCGGTCCGTGGAGACGCAGCTCGGGGATGGTTCCGTGCAGGTGTCTGCGTGTCTGGTTGGAAGCTACACGGATGCAGGGAGCGGGGTGTGCATGCCCTGCCCGGCCGGGACCTTTTCGTCGACGTCGTCGGCGACATCGTCCGCTGTGTGCGTGCAGTGCCAAATCGGGACTTACAGTGTGAGGCAGGGTGCCAACAGCTCGAGCACGTGCGTGAGCTGCCCCAACGGGACGTTCAGCGGGTCGACTGGGGCGTCTTCTCTGAGCGCCTGCCAGTCGTGCCAGGCCGGGGCGACGACCAAGATCGGGGGCGCGGTGATCACCGGGGCGACGTCGCTGGACAGCTGCGTGTGCAAGGACGGTTACTACCTGCACCCGACGAGGAAGACGTGCGACTTCTGCCCCGTGGGCTACTTTTGCAGCTCGAACAAGATCACTGCGTGCCCCCAGCAGGACCCGTTCGGCATCGGGACGTCCAACGCCGGGTCCTCTGCTTTGGAGCAGTGCTTCTGCAGCCCCGGGTACTACAATCGGCCGCTCGGGGAGGTTGTGACCGTAAACGGGGTGGAAAACATCCTGTGCCAGGCGTGCCTGAACGACAAGTACTGCCCCGGGGTGATCCAGGCCGACGGCAACGCGGCCATGTACGCCTGCCCTGGCAACTCGAAGACGGCCGGGCGCGGGGCGCAGAGCCTGGCCGAGTGCGTTTGCAGCGCGAGCTACCGGACGCAGGTGTCCGACCGGGCGACGCGGACCTTTCAGCTGAACGCGACGAGGTGCATGTGCTCGGTGGGCGCGGACGAGCAGTGCCCTGCGGGCGTCGGGTGCGACGGCGGGTGCACTGCGGACACCACATGCGGCACGGAGATCGGGGTGGCCAAGACGCTGACCTGCCCGCAGGGGTACCTGAACCTTGTGACCTCCGCCGCGAATTACGGTAAGAACGACATGGGCAAGACCTGGATCATCGCCCCAAGCACCGGGTCGAGCTCCGTGACAGGGGTGTGGGTCAGGTTCAGCGGGTTTAACACAAAGGTCGGGGACAAGGTCACGATCTCGCAGTGCCGCAACACGAGCGTGTGCGTGCCCGGGGTGCCGTCCGCCGGAGTCAAGGTGATCAGGGCGCTGGACGGGGACTTCACGTACGCGGGCATGCCCTCGGTCAAGACGGACGCGGGCTGGCCCGTGATGATGGTGGAGTGGATTGCGCCGCTAGGTGGCAACCCGGGGTGGCAGCTGAACTACGGGAGCAACCTGTCGTGCGTGTCCGAGACGATCCCGCTGTCTGCGGTGTCTGTGCAGTACATTGCGACGCAGGAGTTGGAGGTGTACGTCCGGCAGCCCGAACTGTCGTGGCCCGTTGTGGTGTGGCTGAGCGACATCCTGTCGTTTTCCACGCCCGAGTCCTCCGAGTACGCGCGGGTGGACGTGTGGTCCGGGTCGCCCACATCCGGGGTGAGCGCCCTGCGGTCCGGCGGGCTCGGGAGCTGGATCCCGCAGGCGCTGGGGACCTACTACATAGTGGACCTGTCTATGCCCGCGACGCGGTACCGCAAGCTGGTGGTGGTCCCGATCGACCCGACCAGGTGGGTGGTGTACTACAACGTGGAATCGGCGCAGGTGGGGATGAGCACGGTGACGTCGTTCACGCTGACGCTGAACGGGGCGGCGACGACCGGGAGCCAGGACATCGTGTTGACTGCAGGGGACACGCTGGTGCTGTCCCGGATGAGCCCGACGCACGGGGCGATGCTGCTGAAGTCGTACACGCCGGCGATCCCCGGCAACGCGTCGTCCACGGCGTCGTGGCAGCTCGTGACGGAGGGCGTGGTGGGGCAGTCGGCGCCCGGCGGGGAGCTTTCACCCTTCCTGACGTGGGACACGGCCAACGCCGCGCCTGGAGTGTACTATGTGGCGAGCGCTGTGTCTGTGGCGGGGGTGCGCATGGTCCGCGTGGTGGTCGCGCCGCGGCCCGGCGGGCAGAAGTGCGTTCTGTGCAAGATAGGCGAGTACTGCTACAACGGGAACCCGCTGCAGTGCCCGGCGAATTCCAACTCGCCTCCCGGGTCGACCGGGCAGGAGAACTGCACTTGCACGGCCGGGTACGCGCGGGAGGTGACGGACATGGCGACGTACGTGAACAGCCAGACCGTGGACAGCGGCGGGAGGCACTCGTGCGTGGTGACCAACGACGGGTCGCTGTGGTGCTGGGGCGCGAATGATGCTTACCAGCTGGGTCTGTCGTACGCGAGCCCGTATGTGGCGCTGCCCCAGAAGGTGTCGATAAGCGGCGTGCTCAACGTGTCGCTAGGGGACGACTTCACTTGCGTGGTGCTTGGGGCCGGGCTCAAGACGCGGTGCTGGGGCGGCAACTTCTACGGGCAGCTGGGGCTGGACAGCGCGATGGACAACAGCGGGGGCACCTTGCCGTCTGCCTGCGCGGACGTAAAGCTGGAGGGGGACGCCGGGGTGTACTCGACGCGGTTCCTGTCGTGCGGCGGGCAGTCGTGCTGCGCGATTGTGCTGAGGGGGGCAGCGCCGAACTCCGTGCTGGCCGTGAGCTGCTGGGGCCGCGGGGACACCGGGCAGCTGGGGCAGGGCGGGACCACGACCAAGCGAAGCAACATCGGGACGGGCGCCGGTGCTTCGACTGGCATCTCGGAGACCAGCGACCGGTACTCGTTTGCGGCCATGGGGTCCACGGACTCCAGGCCGTCGTTCACTGTGTCCCTGACGCCCGTGGCGCTGAGCATGGGCGGGGCGCACGCGTGCTTGCTGGCCGTGGAGGGCGGCGGGAGCGTGCACTGCTGGGGCCAGAACAAGTACGGTGCGCTCGGGGGCGGGCTCCCGCAGGAGATCATCTTCAACCCCGTGGCTGTGACCCTGCCCGGCAGGGCCAAGACCGTGAACTGCTACGCGTTTGTGTGCTGCGTGCTGATGGCCGGGACCTTTGAGGTGAAGTGCTGGGGCAGGGGGGGCGGCGGGCGGCTGGGCGTGGGCATCTACGACGTGGGCAAGACCGCGTCGTCGATGGGCGCGAACCTGCAGTCGGTGGCGCTCGGCACTGCGCAGTATGCGATCGACGTGAACGTGGGCGCGACGCAGACGTGCGCGCTTCTGGGGAACAACCACGTCAAGTGCTGGGGCCTGGTGGGCGGAAACATCCTCGGGGACAACCCGCCTGCGGACATGTTCGACCTGCTGCCTAGCCTGCAGGTCAACGGGGGGCGCGTGGCGATCCAGGTGGCTGGCAAGGGGGGCACGACGTGCGCCGTGCTGAGCGACTACAGGGTGGCGTGCTGGGGCAACAACGACTGGAGGCAGCTGGGCGGGGCGGTGAGCGCGGCCGCTACAGTGGCCAATCAGGTGTCTGTGGTGCTGACCAACATGACGATGGTGAACCTGACCGACGGGGTGGAGGCGCTGCGCTCGAGCGGGGCGCCGCAGAGCCTGGTGTGCACGCAGTGCGGGAAGAACCAGTACTGCGACGGGGGCGGCGGGCCCGCGGCGAGGTGCCCGAACGACACGACCACTGTGCAGGAGGTGCTGTCGACGCGGCTGGACGACTGCCGGTGCCTCCAAGGTTTTACCTCTGTGTCTATTAACAATGGCGCTTCTTTCATGTGCCGCCAGTGCAGCGGGGTGGAGTTCTGCTCGGCCGGGGCGCTGTTCTCGTGCCCCCTGCAGTCGACGACGCTGGCGGCCGCGTCGTACAGCCAGTCGCAGTGCAGGTGCGTGCCCGGGTACTACGGGGACGACGGGACTGCGTGCGCTGCGTGCGGCGTGGGCAAGTACAAGGACAAGTACGGCTCTGGGGAGTGCACGCTGTGCCCCGCCGGGACGTTTTCGGGCGTGGAAGGGCTGAGCAACGCGAGCGGGTGCGCGCCCTGCCCCGGTGGGTCCTACTCGGGGGCGGGGGCTTTTGCCTGCATCAAGTGCGACCCCGGCAAGGCGGCCAAGACCGGGGCAAACTCGTGCGCGTCGTGCGGGGCCGGGTTCTTCGCGTCGGACAACGCGGAGGGGTGCCAGGCTTGCCCCGTCGGGACGTTTGACGAGGCTCCGTACGGCGGGCTCAACGACACGTGCACGCGGTGCTCCAAGGGGACGGCGTCTGCGGCGCTCAACGCGACGAATGCGTCAACGTGCAAGTGGTGCCCAGCAGGGACGATGTCTGGGGCGGGGGCTGGCGCGTGCAGCGCGTGCGCGGCCGGGGAGTATTCTGACGGGGGCACGGAGGCGTGCTCGGCGTGCCCCGCCAACTCCAACTCGGCGCCCGGGTCGGCGTACGGGCGGTGCGTGTGCAATGCCGGGTTTTACAAGGACTTTTCGAGGGCGGGGAATGGGTACACGTTTGAGTGCACCAGCTGCGGGCAGGGGAGGTGGTCGGCCGGCAACGTGAGCGCCTGCACTCTGTGCGCGGCCGGCACTGCCTCGCAGGCTGTGGGCGCCGCGAACGGGGGCGTGTGCGAGGCTTGCGCCGCCGGGAAGTACTCGTCCAATGGTTCTAGCCAGTGCCTGGGCTGCCCGGCTTGGAGCTATGCGGCGGATGCAGGGCAGTCGTCGTGCCTTAACTGCAGCCTTGGGGACTGGGCGCCGGCCAACGCGACGGTCTGCACCCCGTGCCTTCCCGGGTACTACTCGCTCAGCGCCATCCCGTCCATTGCGGGCTGCCTGCGGTGCCCCCGCGGCAGCTACTGCGTGGGGTCCTCGGAGGCCAAGGCGAGCAGCGTGCCGCAGGTGCAGTCGTGCCCGCCTGGGTCGTATGTGGGCGCCAACACCAACGGGCTGTCGGCCGTGGGGCAGTGCGGCGACTGCGTGGAGGGGTCCTACTGCCCCACGCCGACGATGGTGAACAAGTGCCCGGAAGGGACGACTTCGCCGATCCGGAGCTCGAGCCAGCTGCAGTGCAGTTGCCAGGACGGTTTCGTGTGCAGCTACACCAAGGTTGTCAACGCCGTGATCAACCTGAAGATGACGCTGGCGCAGTTCGGGATGAAGGAAGTGCAGACCGCGTTCAAGAGCGCGGTGGCTGCGGCGTCCAAGACGGACCCCGCGAATGTGCAGATCCTCGGGTACAAGACGGTGACGACGGTCGGGGGCGGGGCGAGGCGGCTGCTAGGGCTGGAGATGACGGTGGGAGGCGAGGACCGTGACCTGATCCAGGACGGCGTCCCCTCCCCCGTACAGGAATGGGGCGTGGGGTCGGAGGCAGGGGTTGGCGGGGTGGACGGAGGCGTCCTGAACGTGTTTCTCGAGGTCCGCGGGGGCGGGAGCGACGGCCTGGACGGACTTGACGGTCACCTGGTCCGTGCCGGGCTTGACCCAAGCCTTGATCACGCTTGGTACAGTCCCCATGCGGTGGAGGCGCGGGCGATTCAATAAATACGGTTTATGTTGTCAGGGAGTGCATGCGGGCGATTCGATATATACAGTTTACGCAGTGAGTGAGTGCGTGCGCGCGAGCAAGCCCATGTCCATACCCCCCTCGCTGGCGGAGCGCCTGGGGCTGGTGCTTGCCTCGCACCTTATGACGCGAAGGTGCTCTAGCAGGATGCAGCGGCGGCAGAATGCCATCCAGTTGAGCTCGCGCAGGGTGGCGTCGCGGGCGCGCAGGTGCCTGAGGTTGGCGGCCTGGCACCGCCTTTCGATGGACTCGTAGCGCAGGGTGAGCAATCCGATGGCGGCGAGGGAGGAGTCGCACTTTGCGATGAGGCTGGTGAGGCCGGCCTCGGCGTCGTGGCGGCAGCCCCGGAGGGTCGTGGAGTCGATGATGCACCAGGCCAGGACGGTAAGGATGGCCCACTCGCAGGCCTGGGATGTCATGAAGATGTTCAGGGCAAGGTAGAGGCCCTTGAGCGCGAGGAGGAGGATGCCGTGGCAGACGCAGTGGACCACGACGGGCTCGACTTGGGGCAGTTTCATGTCTGTTTGTTTGTTAGGATTGCATGGATTGCGGGGGCGGGTGCATATATATGACATGGGTGCGTGCGCGCCCATTCATGATCGAGACTGCAGGCGCCGCGGAGCTGCTGCTGAACTCGGCGTTTTCCCTGCACCTGAGCCAGAGGAGGGCTCCGCTGAGCTGCCCGCGGGCCAAGGTGTGGCTGAGGAGAAACAGGCACTCGCTGGCGGACCTGGCGATGGAGGAAGGGCTGGAGATGGCCGTGGACGCGCTCAACGCCGTGAGCCGGCTGGTGAATGGGGCGCCCACGACGTCGCTCGCGGTGTTTGTGCTGCTGCTGGTCGTGGGCGGGGTCGTGGCCCTGGGGAAAAGGAGGTGACGAGGAAAAAAGGGCGTGCCAAAGTCCGTGGTAGGCCCGGGGAGGGTGGGCCCGGGCCCGCGGTGCGCTGGACATGGACCTTCACCTGCTGCTGTCCCACGAGGGCGACGACAACCTGCTGCTGTCCCACGAGGGCGACGACAACCTGCTGCTGTCCCACGAGGGCGACGACAACCTGCTGCTGTCCCACGAGGGCGACGACAACCTGCTGCTGTCCCACGAGGGCGACTGTGACAAGGGCGACGATGACCTGCTGGCGCGGATCCCCCCGGTGTCGCTGGTACCCGACGGGCCGCAGACGCAGCTGACCCTGCTGACGCCGGAGCCGAGCAAGACGTGCCCGCACGGGCTCGTGAGGTACCTGGAGCCGTGCGGGCGGTGCTGGGAGCAGCTGCAGTTTGAGGCGTTCGGGTGGGTGGACGACGCCAAGTACGACCCGTACAAGCAGTACTCGAGGCTGTGCGCGCACCAGTTGATATGGAAGAAGTGCGAGAAGTGCTGGCCGATGCGGCTGTGCGTGCACGGCAGGGAGAAGCAGTACTGCAGGATCTGCGACGGGCGGAAGCTGTGCATCACGTGCCGAAGGCACATCGTCAAGTGGGTCGGGACGACGTGCGTGACGTGCAAGGTCGACTTCGAGGGCCGCGAGAGGAAGACGGGGGGCAAGGTTGTGAACAGGGACCTGGCGGAGGAGGCGAGGCAGAAGGCCCTGGAGGGCAAGAAGCCGAGGAGGGCGCCGATGAGCATGGCGGCGCAGGAGGCGATGGAGAGGGAGGCGAGGATCAAAAAGGAGCTGGAGGATCAGGCAAACGGCGGGTATGAAACACCCGAGTCCCCCGCGAGCGAGGGCGAGAAAGACCAAGGTATTTAACGGGGGAATGGGCGGGGGGCGCTGGAAGCGTGATGAGGGGAGGCCATGCAGGGTGCGCTGGAAGCGTGATGCGGGGAGGCCATGCAGGGTGCGCGGCCGCGCTGCTGACGGCGTGCCTGCTAGCGCAGCTGCCAGGGCGGTGTGCTGGCGGCGGGTACTACTACAACGTGGCGTACCTGAAGGTGCAGGTGACGATCGCTTGCGAGCCGTACACTTGGAGGAATGAAGACAACTACCCGACGTGCGCGAGCAAGCTGAGCCACAACAGCCCGCAGCGGATCACCGGGGAGTTCTTCGTGTCGACGGGGCTGGATTACCTGAACGTGGTGTACACTGCGAGGGGCGACTTCCGGTCGGGCAGCCAGGCGTTTGAGAACCCAGATCTGGAGCCCGCCCCCCGCCAGTGGGAGGCGGCGCTGGACGCGAGCCACGCCTGCCCCGTGCGCGACCGGTACTGCAGGAAGCTGGTGAGGTGCAGGATGGTGCAGGACTACCGGGCGGTGCCGCTGGCGAACCAGGGGGACAGGCAGGACCAGAACGCCTACTCTTCGGCCGAGGGGGCGACCCTGTCGACGGACTCGGACGTGTGGGCGTACCCGTACCGGATCAGCAAGATGGAGGTGAGCCCGTGCATCCTGTGCGCCCTGACGGCGTGCAGCAGGTACGAGTGCGCGCAGGGGCAGGTGGCGCTGACCCCCCCCGTGGCCTACTTTGCGAGCCACCTGGTGTTCCGGCTGCCCGACTGCACTGAGGCCACGTGCGCCCCCGGGACCTGGCTGACGTGCGAGAAGGGTACGGACTGCAGGTACCAGGTGCCGACGACGTACCACGTGGAGGGCGGGGATGAGGGCAAGAGGGCGTGGTACAAGCTCAACACGTACGACAAGCCGTCGGACCTGAACGTGGTGGTGGCGTGGCCGCTGCCGGTGGGGTCGTGCTATGCGTGCAATTACTCGCAGGGCCAGCAGCACTACGGGCAGATGACGGACACCCCGCTGGAGCTGTTCCGGGACGGGTTCCTGAGCTACAGGTGCGACGGGGGCAGCCTGGCGCCGACGCTGTGCCCG
>Ga0209299_1001779_pt1 | contig 11750 bp, 9 predicted proteins | sample S_140806_MF_Meta_FD_187326 | JGI IMG/M metagenome (GOLD analysis project Ga0209299, IMG submission 187326) | Freshwater microbial communities from Lake Simoncouche, Canada to study carbon cycling - S_140806_MF_MetaG (SPAdes) (version 2) | ecosystem: Environmental > Aquatic > Freshwater > Lake ...
AGACCCCAAAGCCCCCCGCCTTCCTGCTTGCAAGTGAGAATTATTACCCCCAAAACCCATTTTTGCAATGAGCAACAAGGCCCATAACCCACAAGGTGGTAAAATCAACTCCCTCCAAGCCGCCATCGACTTGGTGGCCACGGGTCAGCCGGCCTTCTGCCTCCATCAAGCCTGGGGTATCGGAGTCATCCGTGCCTACGACGAAGCCACCAAGCGCCTCACCGTTGATTTCCCCGAACAGAACAAGAAGGCCCACGCCATGGATGCCGCCTTCTTCCTCGGCAAGATTGAGGTCATCAATCCCAACGGCGTCGTGGCCAAGGCCTACGGCGACACCAGCAAGGCCGAGGTCGCCAACATGGTCGCCAACGACCCCGCCAGCGTCGTGAAGGCCCTCCTCGCCGAATACCCTACCGGCGAATGCACTTCCTACGCCCTCGAGGCTAACCTCGATCGCATCTATTTCGCCTCCCTGGTGGCTGGCAAGGATCGCGTCACATCCTTCAAGGCCTGGTGGACCAAGGCTCGTGCCGCCCTCCGCAAGGACCGCGCCATCCTCGTCCCCGAGCGTAAAGGAGGCCTGTACGCCCTACTCGAAGCCCCTAAGGACCTCGGCGAAGACCTTTTCGCACAGTACGAAAGCGCCCCGAATTTCGAACGTAAGCTCGTACTCCTCGAAGAGCTCGCTGGCAGCGCCTCCGCAGAGACCCGCTCGGCCGCAACCGCTGCCAACCTCGAAAAGGTCTCCGCAGACCTCGCCAAGGAAATCAAGAAGCTCGAGACCGCCCGCAAGCGCGACAACCTCCCCGCCATCCTCGGCGGCATCTGGAACCGCGACAAATTCTTCCGCTCCGCCGTCGAGAACGTCGAGACCGTCAGCCCGACGGCCTCGGAAATCATAGCCCTCTGCACCGAAAGCGACCTCGCCTACGTGGCGCTGAACATCCCTCACACCACTGAGAAAATCCGCAGCCTGCTTGACCTCGTCCGCGCGCATCACGGAGACAACTGGTCTGAACGCGCCTTCGACCTACTCCGCAATCGCGATATCGGCGGCACGAAGAGTGGCTCCGCCAAGCTCGTTTCCGAATCGATTGCCTACCTCTGCGACCAAGAGCTCGCCGCCGCCGTTTCCGCTCGCTTCGCCCAGTGGCTCGAGACCCGCGAACTGCGCGCTCCAGTCATCATCTGGGTCATCAAGAATCGCGACTCGAAGAAGTACGCCGATATCGTTGGCCGCCTAATCAACCCCTCGTTGCTCGGCGCCATCCTTTCTTCGATCGACACCGAGTCCCTCGAATCCAACTCCACGGCCCGCATTCCACTCGCCAACGAACTCATCAAGGACAAGGAGCTTATCGCTAACATCTTGATCCCCGCCGACGGCAAGAAAGCCGATAGCGAGACCATCTTCGACCTCACCCGCACGATGATGAGTAGCCAGGGCTTCGACGAGATGACCAAGAAGGCTCTCCTCTCTCGCCTCGCCAAAATCGAGCCGCACGTTCAGCGTCTCGCCAAGTCCAAGCATTCCGGCTCCGAAGCCGAGGAAAAGGAACTCCTCGTCTCCAAGGCCTCCAAGGAGGAAAAGGAGCGTGAGCTCGAGGACATCGTCAAGGTGCGCCTCCCCGCCGTCAAGGAAGCCATCCAGATTGCCAAGGAACATGGCGACTTGAAGGAAAATTCTGAATACAAGATGGCCCGCCAGGACCATGACACCCTCGCCGCCCGCCGCGCCGAGCTCGACGGCATCCTTAAGAAGGCCAAGGTCACCGACTTCAAGGAAGCCAACACGGACACCATCAGCGTCGGCTCCAGCGTGGTCCTCCGCCGCGGCTCCGACCAGGCCGAGATCGCCTACGACCTGCTCGGCGCCTGGGACGGCGAACCGGAGAAGAATATCCTCTCCTACATCTCGCCCCTCGCGAAGCAGTTCCTCAACCACAAGACTGGTGAGACCTTCACGACGAACATCAACGGAAAGGCCGAGAACTGGACCGTCGTCCGCATCACCCGCTGGGTGGATAAGCGCTAAGACCCTGCCGAATGGCCTCCTGACGAAGCCCCGGAAACGGGGCTTCCTCTTTTGACACGAACGCCGGCGCACCCCAACCTGCCCACATGTCTGACCCCTGGGAAACCCTACGCCTCCTAGCCGACCCGACCCGGTCCCGCATCCTACATCTGTTGCACCGTGGCGAGCTGGCCGTCGGTGAGCTCCAAGAAATCCTCGGGCTCCCGCAGTCCCGTATCTCGACCCACCTCGCCCTGCTGCGCAAGGCTCAGCTCGTGAACGACCGCCGCGATGGTAAGAAGTCGTTCTACTCGCTCGCCCGCGACCTACCGGTGAGTGTCGCCGGCATTGTGGACGCCGCCCTCGCCGCCAGCGCGCGCGAGCCCAAGTCCGCAGCGGACCAGCGCTCCCTGCAACGTATCATCGAGAAGCGCCGTCAAAAAGCTGAGCAACACTTCAACCTCGTCGCCGACCGCCTCGGCCGCAACTACTGCCCCGGCCGCTCATGGGAAGCGATCGGCCAGATGCTCTTCCTCCTCACACCGCGCGTGCGGATCGCTGACCTCGGCGCCGGCGACGGCACGCTCTCACGCCTCCTAGCCCGCCAAGCCGAAAGCGTCCACTGCATCGATAACTCCCCCCGGATGGTCCAGGTCGGCCGCGCTCTGGCTAAGAAGGAGCACCTCCGGAACCTGACCTACGTTCTCGGTAGTATCGAGAAAGTCCCCCTGCCTGACCGGAGCATCGACCTCGCCTTGCTCAGCCAGGCCCTGCACCACGCCGAGAACCCGCGACTGGCTCTGTCGGAGGCCTTCCGTATCCTCAAGCCCGGCGGCCGCCTACTCATCCTCGACCTCCGCGCCCATCGGTTTGAGAAAGCCCGAGAGCTTTACGCGGACCGCTGGCTCGGTTTCAAAGAAAATGAACTCCACGACTGGATTGAGGAGGCTGGATTCCGCCAATCCGAGGTGCGGGTCGTCGCCAAAGAAGTCAAAGAGCCTTGTTTCGAGACCGTTCTGGCGACGGGTATGAAGCCCGGAGGCTGAGTTATTCACAGGGGGGCCGACTGGGGGCTTTCGCCACCCTTATGTAACAACGAAAAGGGGCTTATTGCTTGGCATAATTCGGGCGAAAGGGCAATTTTAGTCTACCCCTAACGAGGAGTTTCCACCTCCCTTCAACCGATGCTTATTAAAGAGTCCCATACCTATAAATTGGCCAAGGCCGCCCTGCTCGCCGTCCTCATTGCCCTGACCCCCGTCACCGGTGACCTGCGTGCCCAGACCAAGAAGCCGCTGCCCGCCGCCGAGAAGCAGGAAGATCCGCTGTCCCTCCTCTACAAGGATGCGATCAAGAACCTCGAGGAAAAGAAGTACAAGGAAGCCCTCGTGCTCTTCGAGGAACTCAACACCAAGGCCGTTGACGTCGAGCCGAAGCTCAAGGCCGTCGTCTCGTTCCAGAAATCCCTCTGTCAGTTCTTCATCAAGGATTGGCCGCGCGCCGAAGCCGAGCTGACCGCCTTCTTGGACAAGTTCCCCAAGGGCACGGAAGACTTCCTCTCCGAGACCGATAATCGACGCGGCACCGCCGAGCTCCTACTCATCGAAGCCTTCTCCAAGCAGGGCAAATGGGAACTCGCCCTCGCCCGCCTCGAGAAGATTCGCACCAACTCGCTCGCCCGCCCCGAAGAGCGCGTTAACGCCTTCACCCTTTCCGCCCAGATTATCGTCGACCGCGCCAAGAGCTCGCCGGACGACGTCAAGCGAGCCGCCTATGCCCAGGCAATCACTCTCCTGAAGCTGGCTACCGCCGACGGTATCAGCACCCCAGAACGCCGCGAGGCCGCCTACAAGTTGGTCGAGATCTACGCCAAGCTCGGGCTGGCCAAAGAAGCGACCCAGCTGAAGAACGAAATCGACGCAAGGAGCAACGGCTCGCCCGTCGAAGTCGTCCGCTCCAATTTCCAACGCCTCGAAATCGGCGACGCCCGCTTTTCCGGAGCCGAATCAGCTGCCGACGAAAATTTCCGCGCCGACTTTTACCGTCAGGCCCTCACCAATTACCAAGGTACGCTGCGGCGCGCCAATCTCAGCAGCTCCTTCGGCCGCGCCATCGAAGCCAAGCAAAACGAGGTCGACACGCTGACCAAAAATTTCCCCAAGCCGAACCCCGAACAGGCCGCCAACCTTGAAAAGACCAAGCAGGAGGTCGTGCAGTTCAAGAAAATCCAAGAAGAGTTTAACGCCAACAAAGACTACGATGCGTTCATCTCCTACCGTATCGGCCTCTGCCTCCTCGAGCTAAAGCGCCCGTGGGAGGCCCACGTGGCCTTCCTCGACATCTTCGAGAATAGCCCCGGCTTCAGCCGAATCTCCGGAGCCTACTACTACCATATCCTCGCCCTGCGACGTATCGGCCGCAACAACGAGGCCCAAGCGAAGTGCAAGGAATTCATCTCGAAGTTCCCGAACGATGAACAGGTCTCCTCGATCGCGCTGATTCTCGGCGACATCTCCCAGGAACGCGAAGAGTTCCCTGAGGCCATTGCTCACTATAAGTGGGTCCAGGCCAACGTAAAGACCCTCACGCCCGAGGTCATCGAAGAGATCGACTTCCGTATCGCCGCCTGCCTCTTTTCGCAGGTCGACTGGGCGCCCGCCCAGAAGGCGTTCGAGGAGTTTCTCAAAAAGCACGAGCGCTCCCCAGTCCGCCAGCAGGTGCTCTACATGAATGCGCTCTGCTCGTTCTTCCAGGGAAAGTACAAGGAAACTAAGGCCGACTTCGATAAGTACGAACAGGAATACCCGAAGGGCCAGTTCATCCCCGACGTCCGCTACCGCCAGGCCATCGTCAAGTTCGGAACCAGCCCCCGTGACATCCCTGGCACCATCAAGCTCTGCGAGGACTGGCTCAAGGATTACTCCAAGAATAACACGGATGAAGTCATCTCCCAGATGCCCGAAGTCTACACGCTGATTGGTGACGCCAACATCGCTCTCGCCGACGAAATCGACAAGAAGGTCAAGGCCGCCGAACTCGACGTCCGCCTCAACGCCAAGACCCCAGACAAGGCCAAGTTCGTCGAGATCAAGGCCAAGTCTGAAAAGGAGAAGGAAACCGTCACCAACAAGGCTATCGACGCTTACGAGGCCGCCGCCAAGAGCGCCCGCACCAATCCGCAGGCCCTTGAATTCGTCCTCGGCGAGCTCCGCAAACTCCTCCCCGGACGCGGCGAGCACAAGCGCATGCGAGACCTTTTCAAAGAAATCTTCGACTGGAACCATAACGACCCGAAGGCCATGACCTACCTCTACGAGGTCATCCGCTCCACCGAACGCATGGGTGACACGCCGGAATTCGCCGCCGAATCCGAGAAGGTCCGTAAGAAGTTCAGCACCCAGCTCGCCGACGCCCGCAAGGCCGTCGACACACTCGAACGCAAGCAGGGCGTGACCCAACCCGAAATCGACGCCGCCAAGGAATCCGTCCGTAAGCTCTCCGCTGAACTCGAGGCCGACCTCGCCAAGGTGGAAACTAAACGCCAGGTCTCCATCGCCGACCAGAAGAAGCGTGCGCTTAAGATTCTCTCCGACGCCGTCTCCGAATCCATTAACGACCGCACTCAGGAGGGCACCGATAAGCTGATCGTGTTCCTCGCTGAGAAACTCGCACGTAAAATCAAGCGCGTGAAGCCCGGCACCACGCCCGAGCCAGGCGCTTACACGAGCACCGAAGCTGAGAAGGAACTGGTCAAGCTGCTCCGCCTTGATGACCACCGCGAATCCCTCGTGGCGCAGGCGCGCGGCTTATTCGCCCTCGGCCAGCTCGCCATCTTCACCCGCGAACCCGAGAAGACCGCCGCCAACTTCGCCAAGATTGCCGCCAACTACAAGGCGGAGGAGCTCAACCCGACCATCCTCGCAATGGTCGGAGACAGCCTCCTCGCGAAAGGCGACCACAAGAAAGCCGCCGATTATTTCGGCTACATCCTCGAGCATTCACGCTCTTCGGAATACGCCGACTACGGATTCGCCGGCCTGGCGGAAATCGCCTTCGCCAACAAGAAGTATGCCGAAGCCCTCTCGCTCTGCAACGAGGCCATTGATAACAACATCCTGATGTCGAAGGAGCTCGACCTCCGCTTCACCCGCGCCCGCTCACTCGCTGAACTCTCGAAGTACGCCGAAGCGAAAAAGGAATTCGAAGAGATCGCCAAGACGAAGGAGTGGCGCGGCGAAAAGACCGCCGCCTCCCTCTACTGGCTCGGCCTGATGGCCGAACGCCAGGCGACCGACGACATGGGCTACAACGATGCCATCGCTTACTACCGTCGCTGCCACATGACCTGGAAGAAATACGAGGTCTGGGCCGCGAAGTCCTACTTCGCGTCCGCCAAGTTGTTCGCGACCAAACTCAACCAGAAAGACGCTGCTAAGGTGCTCCTAAAGGAGATGCTCGAGAAGGACCGCATCAAGGACACCCGCGAAGCCCAAGAAGCCAAATCCTTCCTCCTCGGACTCTGATCATCATGCGCCGCTCCTTCTTCCTCCCCGCCCTCGCGCTCCTCGCCGCCGCCTCGGCGCCAGCCCAGACCTTCGTCTTTAAAGGCGAACGCTGGGAGATTAACGACCCGTTCAAGATGGACAGCTCCATCCCGCCGAAGCCGCTCGTCGATGCCAAGAAAGGAACAATCAACGTAATTAAGGGAGAGATTGTCCGTGTCAGCAACTCTGGCGGTATCGAGGCGACTCTTACCCGCAAGCTATCCGAAGTCACCGAAGTAATCTGGCCCCTGCCCTCCCGCCTCAAGGACGCCCAGGCCAACGTCAGCCGTGGCGAACCAGCCAAGGCCCTCGATAACGTTGAAGCCGTGCTCAAGTTTTTCGAACCGATCAAGAACGTCCCCGGCTCTTGGTGGGTTCGCGCGTCCATCGTCAAGCTCGACGCCCTCGACCGCCTCGAGAACGACGCCGCCACGGAAGCCTTCCTCACTGCCTTTGAGAAGGAAGAAGCCGCCAAACTTCCCGAAGTCGCCACCCAGATTCAACTCGCCCGCTTGATGCAGCGCGCCCGCAAAGGCGAACACGAAGCGGTCATAAAGGAGTCCACGGAACTCTTGACCAAGGCGGATACTGCCGAACTCCAAGCCCGCCTCCACCTCGTGAAGGGCAACTCGCTCTTCGCCTCCAAGAAGTACGAAGCCGCGATGACCACCTACCTGCGCATTCCAGTCTTCTTCGGCTCCGAAACCGAGATCGTGCCGAAGGCTATGCTGGGCGCCGCCCGCTCGTTCCGCGGTATGGATAGCCCAGCTCTCCGCGACCAGAAGCTCGATACCGTCGCCAATCGCTATCTCTACGACATCGTCGTCTCCTACCCGGTCTCCAAGGAAGCCGAAGAAGCCAAGAAGATGCTCCCCAAGGAAGAACGCGCCAAGGCCGAGGCCGATCAGAAGAAGATTGCCGCCGGCGGCCCCCTTCCCGAAGGCGTCATCGTGGCCAAGCCCAAGCTCGCAGCCGAAGAGAAGGTCGAAGGCAACAAGTGATTCCTTGCCCCTTTCCAAAACCTAACCTAAAAATAAACCACCACCCCATCATCATGAAGATGAAACTCCGTACCACATCCTTCAGCGCCGTCCTCCTCGGCCTGATGACCATCGCAGCCTCGGCCCAAGAAGTCGCTGGCGGCGCCCACAAGAAGACCCTCATGGACCTGTTCGTTGAAGGCGGATGGGTCATGTACCCGATCACGGCCTGCTCCGTGGCGATGATCTGGTTCATCGTCGACGGCTACATCCGTACGAGCGCTGGTAAACTCTACCCGGTCGACCACGTCACCCAGCTCCGCGAGCTCTTTAAGAAGGGTGACTACGTCGGTGCCTACGCCTTCGCCAAGACCGCCGGCTCTCCCGTCGCTGACGTCGTCCGCGCTGGCGTTGCATTCACCCCGGATGGAAAGACGATGACCGAAGAAGCCATCATCTCCGAAATCACACGCGTCAACGCCGAACTCAAGGGCCGCTCCTCCTACCTGTCCGTGATTGGCGTCTGCACTCCGATGATCGGCCTAGTCGGTACCGTGACCGGTATGATGAATGCGTTCGAGACCCTTAAGACTTCCGGCGTGGGCGACCCCTCCAAGCTATCCGGAGCAATCGGCGAAGTGCTTGTGGCGACCGCCTCGGGTCTCTTCATCGCGATCCCGGCCTTCATCTCTTACTACCTTCTAGCAAACCGCATCAACAAGGGCATTCACGATATCACCGAGATCGTGACCGGCCTGTTCCGCGCTTTCCCCTACGAAGAAATCGAAGGCCGTAAGGTCGGCGACGAAGAGATTTACGCCGCTAAGCCGGATTGGAACGCGTCCGCAAACGTCCGGTCGTAATCCCCTTCCACCCCTAACCAAACAACACAGCCATGGCAGGCGGAGGAGGAGGCGGAGAAGGGGAACCAGAGTTCCAGGTCGCACCGATGATCGACGTACTCTTGGTGCTGCTCATCTTCTTCATGTCCATCACTTCGGCTCAGGTGCTCAAAGTGGACAAGAATATCTCTCTGCCGGTCGCCTCCAATGGCGTGAAGCGCGATGACAAGGGCGCCGCGGGACTTATCAATATCGCATGGGACAAGACCACGGGCCAGGCGAAGTACAAGATTGACGACCGCGAAATCGATCCGAACGACAAGGAAGGTATCGCAAAGGAACTGGCTGATCGCAAGGGAACGAACGAGAAGTACCGCCTGCTCATCCGAGCCGATAAGGAGTGCCACGCGAAATACATCTCCAAGGCCCTCGAATGGGGTGCCGAAGCCGGCATCGACAACATCGCCTTCTCCGGCCTCAACCACGAAGAATAAGCCGTGAAACAACGCGAACAACAGCCCGAAGCCGCGCCCGGCTTCCAGATTGCCCCCATGATCGACGTGGTCTTCGTGATCATGCTCTTCTTCATGGTCATGGCCGGTGCGGTGAAGGTCGAACATGAGCTGAAAACCACCCTGCCCGGCAACGCTGAGACCGCCAAGGAGACCGAGCTGCCCGACGAGGTCACCATCGGCGTCAGTGAGACTGGCGAAATCACCTTAAACGAAGACCCGGTCGGGGCGTCCGGCGACAAGCTCCTCGAGAACCTCTACAACCAGATGAAGCAGATGGGCCAGGCCGCCGAGCAATCCAAGACGAAGCTACTCATCACGGTCCAGGCCGAAGAGAACGCCCGCTATGAGCGCGTAATCAACGTCCTCGACTGCCTCGCCAAGGCGAACATCTCGAACGTCACTTTCGCGGTGTCCGATACCGAGTAAACGGTCGCCGAACCGTCCGCCAAGGTCGCCTCCGGGCGGCCTTTCTGTTTTGCGGATTTGCCAAGCCCGCGGACCATCCCATGCTCACGTGCATGAAGACCTTCCTCGTTGCCACGCTCGCGCTCGCCGGCCTCGCCCTCTCGGGCTGCATCATCGTGATCGAACAGGCGCCCGCCGAGAAAGCCGCTCCCGCTAAGAAGGCCGCGACCAAGCCGAATCCTGACAGCTCGTCGAAGTAAGCCTTAGCGACCGAAACCCGCTTCAGATTCGAGAACCTTGCGGACGGCCTCGAAATCGTTGCCAATCTTGATGGGTGCCGGCGCGGGTAGTTCGCCCGGGAACCGCGAGGCGTTAACGTCGCCGAAGGCTTCCTGCAGCACGTCTGGAAATTTAGCCGGGTGGGCAGTGCCAAAGACGATAACATCGTCGAGCTTTGATCCGTCGCGGGCCAGCAGATCCTCGGCGGTCTTCCAGCCGACCGCGGAGTGCGGGCAAAGAATATAGCCGCCCGCCGCACGGACGCGGCGCATGGCATCGAGCGTCGCCTGGTCGTCGACGGTGACGGCACTGACATCCGGACCACCCTCGCGCCAAGCCAATAGGCGGCTGAGATTATTCGGATCGCCAATGTCCATGGCGTTGGAGGCCGTGGGCTTGGCGCGGCGCGGACGATATTCGCCGGTAGCGAACAGAGCAGGCAGCGGCGAATTGGTGTTGGTCGCAGCGACAAGCGCGGCGACGTCGAGGCCCATGCGGCGAGCGAGCTGCACGGCACCGACGTTACCGAGATTACCCGACGGCACCACGATGCCCATACGACGACCGGGCGCCAGTAGGCGCTTGGCGTGGAAGGCGAACGGAACCTGCGCGATTAGCCGGACCGGATTGATGGAGTTAGCCGTGAGCAGCGGGCGGCGGCGGCGCAGAGACTCGTCGGCCAGCGCCCGCTTCACCATCGCTTGACAGTCGTCGAACGTGCCATCGACAGACAGCGCGACGACTCCAGGACGGGCGCGAGCAATCTGTGATTCCTGCACGCCACTGACACCGATGCGCGGATAGAGCACCACGGCGCGGACACCGGGGACGCCGGCACAGGCTTCAGTAACGGCAGCGCCGGTATCACCAGAGGTCGCGGCGAGCACGGTCAACTGCGGAAACTCATCGCCGAGGATTCGCGCGGTGACGCGCACGAGCGTACGGACAGCGAAGTCCTTGAAAGCCGCGGACGGACCATGGAAGAGCTCGAGGACGGCGATGCGCTTGGCTAGCGTGCCCTTGAATCCCTCGGGGTGCACGAGCGGCACCGGGAAATCAAAGGCTTCCTGACAAAGCTGACGAAGGACCGCGGATCCAAGGACCTCGGCGAAATAAGGGGCCACGACGGCCTCGGCGAGGTCGGCATAGGAAGCATCGCGGTAACGCTCGGTAAAGTCGGTCGCAATCTGCGGGATATGCGTCGGCACCCAGAGACCGCCCTTCGCGGGTATGGCCGAAAGCAGCACGTCACGCAAGTTTCCGCGACAGGACGCATCCGCGGTGGAGACGAATTCCAACTTAGGACTCGGAGAGGACATGGACACCCTTGGGATTGATGCGCGAGACGTAAGGCGTGGCCTTGATCGGCACCGAAGCAAACACGGTGGCAACCGCAGCCGCGACCTTGCGGGCGGTCTCTTCGCCGTCGCAGAGCGCAAACACGCTGGGTCCGGCGCCGGAGATTGAGAAGCCCAACGCGCCGGCGGCCATGGCGGCGGTCTTGGCGCGGTAGAACTCAGGAATCAAGCGATGGCGGTGCGGCTCGGCGATGAGATCATGGAGCGAACGTCCGATGAGAGCGTAGTCGCTCTTAAAGAAGCCGCACAGGAGGCCGCCGAGGTTACCACTCTGCTGCGTGGAAGTCTCGAGCTGAATCTGGCGCGGCATGATCTCGCGGGCGACCTTGGTCAGCACAACGATGTCCGGGTGCACGACGGCGGCCCAGAGGCGCTCCGGAATCGGCACATCCATGACGTCGAGCTCGGCATTAGAACGGATGAGGGTGATCCCGCCGAGGAGACAAGGTCCGACATTATCAGCATGCCAAGCGCCGTCGGCCGCGGCTTCGCCGGCGACCACGAAAGGTAATAGCTGGAGGCGCGTCAGCGGGTCGCCGAGGAGACGGTTGACGACGAAGGCACCGCCGACCGCGCTCGCGGCACTGGAGCCGAGACCGCTGCCGAAGGGCATCTTCTTATGAATCTCCATCTCGATGCCGAGGTCGCTCTTGCCCAGGTGACGGAGCAGCGCGTGGGCGGAGACCCCAGCGGTATTCTTCTTCGAATCGAGGGGCAGTCGGCCGTCGTCGCCGGTGATTTTGGTGATGCGCAGGCCAGGGGTAGTCGAGAAGCGGGCCACAATCTCGTCGCCCGGGGCGTCGAGATTGTGGC
>Ga0209299_1001788_pt1 | contig 11720 bp, 13 predicted proteins | sample S_140806_MF_Meta_FD_187326 | JGI IMG/M metagenome (GOLD analysis project Ga0209299, IMG submission 187326) | Freshwater microbial communities from Lake Simoncouche, Canada to study carbon cycling - S_140806_MF_MetaG (SPAdes) (version 2) | ecosystem: Environmental > Aquatic > Freshwater > Lake ...
TGGGAGGCGCTGAGCTCCACCCCATCCACCTCCACCCGGCTAGCGGCCTCTTGCACCACATCGATCACCTTGCGCTGGGCGCGGTCGGCCAGCAGCACCTCGCTGTGCTGGTCGAAGTAGGCCAGCTTCACGGTGGAGCCGAGTTCCAAGGTGCCGGCGCTGGGTTCGCGGCGGCCGGCGATCACCTCCAGCAGGCTGGATTTGCCCACGCCGTTGGGGCCGATGATCCCCACCCGGTCCTCGGGGCTGAAGTCGTAGCTGAAGTCGCGCAGCAGCAGACGGGGACCTGGATTGTTAGGCCCGGGGTGTGGCGCCTCCTCTGGCGGTTCGGCTGGTCCCTCGGGGCGGCCGGTCCTAGGTCGTGAGGCATCCCCGCCCGGAGGGCTGGCCGGCACCCCCACGCAGAGCCCTTCGGCCGTGATCGCCTGCTTGCCGATGCGGCGGGCCGTGGAAGCCAGGCTCACCTGGCCCTTCGTTTGGCGGGTGGGGGCCTCGCGCATCGCCTCGATCCGCTGCAGCCGGGCCTTCTGCTTGGTGCTGCGGGCCTTCGGGCCCTGGCGCAGCCAGGCCAGCTCCCGCCGCAGGCTGCCGCGGAACTTAGCGGCGCTCGCCTGCTCGGAGGCCTCCTCCTCGGCCCGCCGCTCCAGATAGGTGGCGTAGTTGCCCTCGTAGGGCCGGGCCTCGCCCCGCTCCACCGCCACGATGCGCCGCGCCACGCGGTCGAGCAGGTAGCGGTCGTGGGTGACCAGCACCAGGGAGCCGGCGAAGCGATCCAGCCAGCCCTGCAGCCACTCCACCCCTTCGGCGTCGAGGTGGTTGGTGGGTTCATCGAGCAGCAGCACCTCCGGCTGGGCCACCAGCGCCGCCGCCAGGGCCACCCGGCGCCGGTTGCCTCCCGAGAGCTCCCCCACCCGCCGGCCCAGCAGGTCCGAAGCGCCGCCGATGCCGAGGCGCTCCAGCACCTCGCGGCAATCGCGCTCCAGGTCCCAGGCGTTGCAGCTGTCCATCCTGTGGTTGCAGGAGCTGAGTCGGGCCAGCAGGGTGTCGCTGGCTGGATCGGCGGCCAGGGCCAGGCTGAGTTCCTCGTGCTCCCGCAGCAGGGCCAGGCGCTCGCCCCCGGCGGCGAACACCTCCTCCAGCACCGTGCGGGTCGGATCGAGGTCGGGCTCCTGATCGAGCAGCACCACATTGAGCCGGCTGGAGCAGCGCCGCTCGCCGCGATCGAGGGGTTCACGGCCGGCGAGCACCCGCAGCAGGGTGCTCTTGCCCGCCCCATTCGGACCGATCAGCCCCAGCCGCTCGCGGGGACCCACGTGCAGCTCAAGGTCGGAAAACAGGGTGCGGATGCCGAAGTCCTTGCCGGCTCCCACCAAGGAGATCAGGCTCAAGTCGCCTCCGTAGGACCCCGCCGCTGGGCCTCCAGATGAAGGAACACGCTCTTGTCACCCACGTCGGCCGCGGCGGGCATCGGGAACTTGCGCAGGCAGAGCACCAGCAGCAGCACGCTCTCCAGGGTGAGCAGAGTGGCGGTGGTGGCCACCGGCAGCAGGCCGGTGAGCCGGCCCAGCAGGGCCAAGGGCAGCAGCAGGGTCACGCCGATCGCCTCGGGCCGGCGGAAACAGAAGAACTCCTTGAATCCCACGCCGGTGAGGGCTGCGAAGAAGGGGCCCACCGCCAGGATCCAGAGGGGCTGGTCCTGCAGGGTCTCCCCCATGGCTCCCAGACCCACCCGCTGGGCGAGCAGCAGCCCCCCGAGGCAGCCCGCCAGCCAGAAGAGCTGCAGGGCCCGGTGCAGGGGCCGCAGGTAGATGTGGATCCAGCGCAGGGCCAGACCCAGACCGGCGGCCATCAGCAGCAGCCAGGGCCAGAGTCGTTCGCCGCCCCCTTGGTGCCAGGTGAACAGCAGCCCCAGTTGACCGAGGGCCAAGGCGGTGAGTGCCAGGCGGTAGCCCAGCACTTCGCGGCGGTCGTGGTCGGTGATCGTGTAGAGACCGAACATGCCGTCGAAGACGGGATCAGGCGGGCTGGGGTGACTGCTACTTGCCACGGGTTCGGCGCTTCTGCACCCATGCTGGCTGAGCGCTGGGTGGTTGGTGGGGTCAGGCTCCTGGCCGGGAGCCGAAGAGCTCCGGCGAGCGGGCATTTGCGGGGTTTCCCGGGGATCTGGTGGCTGTTGTGCCAGCGTGGGAAGAGGCGCTGCTGCCCGTCGTTTTCGGGCGCTCAGGGTCTTTGGCGGCCGCGGGTGCCGCTCGGTTCTGCCGAGCGGAAAGGAGGCGTTGGATGGTGACGGCCGGTTCCGGCGGATTCAGCCTGGCGGGGCAGCTGGCGCTCCGAAGCGTCGCTGCCTGATTCCAGGGACTTCAGCCCGGCGATGGGGCGGGCCCTCCGGGGAGCGGCAAGCCCCCGGGCCCCGCCACCAGGCTGGCCAGATCGGGGCCGGCCGGAATGATGCCGGAGGGCTGCAGCGGAAACAGGCTGCCGAAGTAGTCGCGGCGCCAGGCCTCGGGAGTGCAGGTGGCCGCCACCCCCGGCAGGGCGAAGAAACGGGCCCGCCATGCCGCTAGGGCTGGAAACTGCCACAGGGGCCTGCGGCTGCAGCCGAACAGGGGGGCGTACACCAGCTCCAGGCGAATCAGGGTTGGAAACAGCACCACATCGGCCAGGCTGAGTTCGGCGCCGCACAACCAGCCTTCGCCGGCGGGGACGCCCCTTTGCAACTGCTCCTCTAGCGCCTCCAGGGTGCTGAACAGCTCCGCCTCGGCCTCGTCGTAGGCGGCCTGGTTCCGCGCGAAGCCGCAGCGGTACACCCCGTCGTTCACGCTGCTCTGCAGGCGCTCCCGCCAGCGCTCGATCGCCTCCCGCCGCGCCGGGGGCCACAGATCGGGCCCATCGCCTGGCCAGTCGTTGAGCAGCTCGATCAGCCGGGCGCTCTCATTCACCACGATGCGGCCCTGGCTGCGGGAATACAGGGCCGGCACCGAGGCCGGCGCGCCCCGCTCGCTGCCGCTGGCCCGGTAGAGCTCCGCCAGGGTGCTGCAGCCGGCGAAGGGGGTGATGAAGCGCCAGCGGCCGGCGGCCGGATCCGGCTCCACCACCACCAGATCGATGCTGCCCCCCAAGCGGCGCAGGGTCCAGGTGAGCCAGGCCCGGTGCGCCCAGGGGCAGCTTCGCCCCACGATCAGCACGTGGCCGGAGGCCACCCCGGCATCGGCGGGGAGGGAAGGCCGCTCGCCGAAAGCCGGTGCGGGCCGGCGGTAGCGGCCCTCGGCATCGGCCGGCCCGAGACCGCCCATCAGGGAGAGCCACTGTCCCTGCCACAGGCAGCGGGCCGTGCGTACCAGGGCGGCTGGGGGTGGCATCGCTGGGAAGGATTCATTTCGCCTGACTCTGCGTCAGGCTGGGGTCTGTTGGGCGGTGTGGCAGGCAATGGCAGTCGCATCGGGGGCGGAGCCGCTGGGGTCAGGCCTGAACGGATCCGCTGCTGAGGGGCCTGGAGCCGGCGCGAAGGGGAAGGTGCTGGTGGTGGCCGGCACCCACGGCAATGAGCGCAATGCCCCCTGGCTGCTCGATGCCTGGGCACGGTTGTCCGGGCGGCTCGACTGCTCCGGCCTGGCCCTGTGCCCCCTGATCGGCAACCCCGAGGCCCTGGCCCAATCGCGACGCTACGCCGACCGCGACCTCAACCGCAGTTTCCAGGCGGCCCTGTTGGCCGATCCGGCCCGGCAGGAGCGGGAGGTGGTGCGGGCCCGCAGCCTGCTGGCCGACCACGGTCCGGAGGCTGCAGATCCGTGCCTGGTGGCGATCGACCTGCACAGCACCACCGCCGCCATGGGTAATTCCCTGGTGGTGTATGGCCGCCGCCCCGCCGACCTGGCCCTGGCCGCGGCGCTTCAGCACAAGCTGGGCCTGCCCGTCTATCTCCATGAGGGAGACCCCCACCAGAGTGGCTACCTCGCCGAGGCCTGGCCCTGTGGCCTGGTGATCGAGGTGGGGCCGGTGCCCCAGGGGGTGCTCACCGCCGCGGTGGTCCGGCAGACCGCCATCGCCCTGGAGGCCACCCTGGCGCTGCTGGCCGGGGCCCGGCAGGGAAGGCTGCCCCAGCCCTCCCACCTTGTGGTGCATCGCCATCGCCAGAGCCTGGATCTGCCCCGCCATGGCAACGGCAATCCCGCCGCCGTGATCCATCCCCTCCGCCAGCACCGCGACTGGCAACCCTTTCGGGCCGGCGATCCGCTCTTCCAGGCCAGTGATGGCGGCACGATCGCCTACAGCCCCCCGGCCGGCCTGGAGAACGAGCCGGTGTGGCCCGTGTTTATCAATGAGGCGGCCTACGGCGAGAAGGGCATCGCCTTGAGCCTCACCAGCCGCGAACGCTGGCCTGTGCAGCCCAGCTGGGGCGAAGCCCTCCAGGCCCTGGCTTCCGGGCTGCTGCGGGCCTGATCAGCCGCACACGAAGGTGGCTTGCTCCTTGGTGCAGGGTAGATCGGTAGTGCTGCCATCGGCCCAGTAGATGCGCAGGCGGTCGTCCTCGGTGCCGGTGCGCAGCGTGAGCGACTTGATCCGCCCGGCCGGAGGTTTCCCCTGGCGGTCTGATCCATCGTGGCGCTCGTTGGCCAGCTTGTTGAGCCGCTGCTCCAGTTGCTCGATCTTTAGGTTGAGTTGGTCGATCCGCTGGGCCTCCGGGTTGGAGCCCTGTTGGCAGCCGGCCAGCGCCATCGCCAAGACCGCCACCATGCCGACCACACCACGGGCGAGGGGCTCCCGGCAGCAGGGGCTTCGACCTGATGCTGAGCCGCCCGCGTGTTCTCTTTTGAGGCTGCTGCTCAGGCGGGCCATGGGATGGGGGCGGTGGGAGGGCACCAGACCTCAGGCGGCCTGGTCCCGCATGAGGTAGTCGCTGGGGTGGCGCTCAGCCGTCGCCAGCTGGCGGGGCGGCGCCGGCACCAGCCGGAACCGTTCGATCTGATCGCCCTTGCTGCCATGCAGGGCCAGAAAGGCCTGTATCCGCTGCACGGCGATCTCCGGGCTGGCCAGCCGCAGGGCCCTGGAAGGGTCGGCACTGAAGTGGCCGTTTTCGTCGAGCCAGCGTGGGCGACGATGCTCGCGACCGGGCCCACTGCCGACAAGGGTCACGCTCCAGCGATGAACAGCCGCCATGGATCGCTCCGACTCTTTGAGCATCGTGCCGCGCCGCTGGAGTGGTGGCCAGGATTCGATGCAGGATGCAGGCTTTCTGAAGCATTGGCCTGCCCTGGGCGCGCTTTAGAGGTCGTCCTCGGCGTTCGCCTTGATCGTGCAGTCGCCGGTGGGGTAGCTCACGCAGAGCAAGGCGAAACCGGCAGCGATCTGATCGTCATCCAGGAAGCTCTGGTCGGACTGGTCCACGGAGCCGCTCACCACCTTGCCGGCGCAGGTGCTGCAGGCTCCAGCCCGGCAGGAATAGGGAAGATCGACACCCTGCTCCTCGGCGGCATCGAGGATGTAGGTGTCGGCGGCGCAGGTGAAGCTGCTGCCTCCTTCGATGCTGATCGTGTAGCTGGCGGCCATGGCTGTGGCTTGGGAATGGAGGGTTTGTGGGGCATCCCCTGGATCGGAAATACCAGGATCTGCCCTGTTTCCAGCCTGGCCATTCAGGGCGCTGGGGCCACCCTTGGTGTGCGGATCAGGATCGTCCGCTGGGCTCCCAGCAGCAGCCCCTATCTCGGCACAGATCTGGCGTGATGTCTGCAGCAGGTCTGCTGCGACCGCCCCGAGGCTCGGTGCCGGGAGGTCTGTAGGATAAAAGTGGTTCAAAGATTTCTCTCCAGCAACGGTTTCTCTCCAACGGGTTCTCTCCAGCAGGTTCTCACCAAGCGAGCGATCGTCTTCCTTCAGGGCTTTCGGCGGATCAGGTTCATAGTTTCTCTCTCAGGTTCATGACGATTTACGTGGGCAACCTTTCCTTCGATGCCGAAGCGGAGGACGTCCAGCAACTGTTTGCCGAATACGGCAAGGTCAGCAAGTGCAGCCTCCCCCTGGATCGCGACACCGGCCGCAAGCGTGGTTTCGCCTTCGTGGAGATGGCCAGCGAGGCTGAGGAATCCAAGGCTATTGATGAGCTTCAGAACGTCGAGTGGATGGGCCGCGCCATCCGCGTGAACAAGGCGGAACCCCGCACCGGTGGCGGTGGTGGTGGCGGCGGTGGCCGTGGCGGTTATGGCAACGGCAGCTTCGGCGGCGGCGGCGGTTACAACGGCGGTGGCTACGGCAACCGCAACCGCTACTGATCACCCCTTCGCTTTCGGAGCCAGCTTCGGGGTTCCAACTCTGAAGCTCCGATTTCAACCCTGCTCCGGCAGGGTTTTTTTATGGCATCCCTCCAGCCCCATTGGCATCCCTCCGGGCCCCGAGCGGCGGAGGGGCCGATGGGGCCGGGCACAACCTCCGGCTCAGTCAAGCAGCAAAACCCCCTGCCGCTCAGGAGATGGCGCGGAGCTGTTGCTGCTGGTATTCACGGCGAAAAAGCCAGAACAGATATTCGGGTGATTTGTAGTTCTTAGGCAGACTGTGATGGAGAATCGCCAGGCGATCCCAGCAGACAGTGCGCTCTATTTGCTTCTGGGTGCAGCCTTCGCGCAGCAACAACCTCATCGCCTTGCAATACATGGGGTATTGCGCTTCCAGCTGACCAATCGTGAGCGTAGGCGTGGTGGGTTCAGTCAGGGGTCTGCCCCGAGAATTTCCATCCTAGGCCCCTACTGCCCCGGCCTGTTTGGCCCTGCTTCGCTGGGAGGCCATGGTGGTGAGCCGGCCGAGGCTGGGATCCCAGAGGATGTAGTTGAAGCAGCCCGGGATATCCGAGAGTTTAAGTCTTTTCACCCCTTGAAGTTTATCCGCATTGCGCTGATTACAAGCCCTTAGTCGATAGTTGGGAATCGCCGCGCAGAGGTGGTGAATCGCGTGGCAGCCGATGTCGGCAGAGAACCAGTTCAGCAGGGCTGGCAACTCGAGATCGCTGGTGCCTTCCAGGGCGCCGGCCATCGCATTCCAGCCCTCGGTGGTGTGGGCGTAGGAGCCGGGAAAGTTGTGCTGCACGAAGAAGATGCAGATGAAGATGGCGGCACCACAGGTCATCACCGGTGTGTAGAGCGTCCAGAAGGCGGCGGCTCCCACCGTGGCGCCCATGGCCGCCCAGACCGCCAGCACAGCGATGTTGTTGAGCAGCAGGTCGTGGAACTCCTCGGGGCTATACCAATGGCGGCTCTGATGGGAAGCCAGGGTCTCCTGGAAGGAACGATCCGGCGACTCCTGCAGGCTGCGGATGGTGTAGGGCACCAAGGAAGCCAGGCCGAGTAGCAGCGCTACCCTCGGCTTGATCACCAGGTAGAAGAAGCCACCCGGAAAGAGCATCAGCGGATGGCGAAGCCATCCATATTGGCGCTGTTGCCCAGGGGTAAGCCGGGCAAAGGCCTCGGTGCTCACCAGGGCGGAGGGTCCCTGGTACTTCTCCCAGTCACCGTTGTGGCGATGGTGGTACTCGTGGCCCCGGGACCAGGGCAACTGGGGGATGCCACTCACCACCCCGAGCAGGAAGCCGCACCAACGGTTGGCGCGGCGATTGCGGAACAGCGAATGGTGGCCGCAGTCGTGCATCAGGGAGAAGCAGCGAGCCAGGAACAGCACCTGCAGGGCGATCACGGGCGGCAGCAGCCACGGGGATCGATGCAGCAGCTCTAAGGCCAGCCACCAGAGCAGCCCGTAGGGCACCAGGGTGTTGATGATCTGCCAGGCCGCCAGCCGATTCGAGCTGGCCATGAAGGGACGCAGGTCGAAGTCCAGCCGGCTGAGGGGTTCGGGGGCCGCAGATCCCTTGCTGGTGGCCGGGCCTGGTGGGGTTGGGGATGGAGTCCCTTCCCGGGGGAGCGAAACGGTCAAGGAAGGCAGGGCTGGTGGGTCATGGCACAGAAGGGTCGCAGGTGGAGTGCGGTGACCTTAGGCGGGGCGATCCCTTGGCCCGGTGAGCCCGCCAACGCAAGCAGGTCGGCTGGCTGACCAGCCGATAGGACATTGGGTGGCGGTGGCTTCCAGGCCTTGGACTGCGGCATAGGGCTCAGAATTGCGCCATGGCCCGGATCTTGGCCAATTTGGAATCCGCGAGCCCCTCGAGCTCGGCGAGATCAAGCAGCTTGTCCTTCACCAGGCTGGCGAACAGGAAGAGGATCGGCTGGGGCCGGAAATCAAAACGACCTTCGATGCGGTGGCGCTGGATGCTCAGATAGTCGTGCAGCTGCCAGAGGGCCCCGGAGGAATCCACGACCGCCGCCTGGAGCTGAATCTCGTTGATCAGACTGGTGATGGCCCGGCCTTGGGCCGTGTCAAAGGCCGTTCGGGCGATCCGCTGCTCCAGCTCGCTCCAGTCGGGCCAAGTCGCCTGGGCCGCCTCGGAAGGGGCTAGCGCAGTTTCCACACTCATCATGCTCCGTTCAATCATGCTGCAACACCCCGCACTGGAACGTTATCGCTGCCGGAGAGGCAACGTGAGCCGGGCAGTTCATGCCACGCCAGCCAGGGGTACTGGTGGTGTTCCCAGTGGTATCCGAAGTGATAGCAGGTGAGCAGGGATAACCAGACCGGCAGGTCGAGGCTGCGGGGCCGTTGGCTGTCACTTTCTCGATCCGTGGCGCGATGGGGCAGGTAAGTGCCGAACACGAACAGCTGCAAGGAGCTGAGAAGCAGGGGGAGGATGCAGAAGAGCAGCAGGTTCAGGCCGGAGGTGGGCGTGAGCGCCAGGCTCAGCAGTCCCAGGGCTCCCCATCCCCCCAACAGACGGGCCATCTGCTCCCAGCTCAGGTAACCGCCCAGGAAGTGGAGAAACCAGCGCAGGGCCGCCATCAGCCCAGGCCGCTCGGCGCCGTGGACATCGGGATCCCCGGTGCCGCCGGAGAAACGATGGTGCAGCTCATGCTTGGCGCGGCAGGTGCCGTAGGGCAGGCCGGCATAGAGGGTGAGGGCGAGCCGGCCCCAGCGGGCGTTGGCCTCTGGGCAGGCCGGCCGCAGCACTCCATGCATGGCGTCGTGGGCCACGATGAACAGGCCGGTGTGCAGAAAGCTGCGCAGCAGCACAGCAACCAGCACCAGCAGGGCTTCGATCCACGGCCCCGCAGCCAAGCCCGAGACCAGGGAGAGGACCTCGCCGAGCCGATCGAGATCGACACTCAGCAGGCCCACCCCACTCACCAGCCAGGCTGAAAGGATGGCGACCGACCAGCCCATGCCAGCGGCGCTGCCGGTGCTCAACGTGCGAACTTGAGCAATTCGGCCGGCGAGGCGAGCAGATCGATCGCCACGAAGTAGATCTTGCCCTCGGGGTTGAGCAGGAAGCGCCAGGCCACATTCATGCCCACGCCGGCACCGAACCAGGGGGTCTGGACCTTGCCGGTGACCTTGATCTGGTTGAAGCCGCCCTCGGCCGGCTCGGAATAACCACGCTCGGGGAGGAGCTTGAGGTTCTGGCAGTCCTCGCGGAAGAAGCGCAGGATCGCATCGCTGCCCACGATTGGCTTTTGGAAGGGGGGCTGCAGGGCGCCGTCGGGGAGGAACAGCTGGATCAGGGCGTCGAAGTCGTTGGCATTGAGCAGGTCCATGTAGGCGTTGATCGTTGGATTGATCACGCCTTCGATGAACACTTTCTTGCGGCTCTGCTCGGGGGTGGGGGCCACCACCGGCTCCATCACCCGCTGGCCCTCGCCCTTGGCGGGGTCATAGCCCATGTCCACCACGAAGTTGCGCAGCAGGGTGATCTGCTGGCCCTGCTCCACACCCTTGAGCGAGGCGAGCACGGCGGCGGCGTTGGCGGAGAGCTGGTAGCCCTCGGGGATCGGTGCCACCTGGCCGGCGGCCATCCACTGGCCCAGCTGATACCAGAAGCCGAGCTTGATGTTCACCGACCAGCTGGCGTAGGTGCGGCCGATCGGGGTGTCGCTGCTGTTGGCCAGGTCGCACATCACCTGGCTTTGGCCGGCGAAGTCCAAGGCCTTGATCTGGGCCAGCACCGGCTCGGCGAACTGCATGCGGGCGGCGCCCGGAGCGGCCACCGTGATCGTGGTGCCCATCTCCAGATAGGCGTACCAGATCAGAGCCAGTTGGTCTTCAGCGCTCAGCAGGCGAAAGCGGGACGTGATCGCGGGTACCGCATCGGCTGCCAGGGTTTCAGGGAAGATCTGGGAGGCCTTGGAGAGCGTGAACATCCTCAGAAGGTCCTGATTGTGAAGGAATCTTGCAAACTCTACTGCATGCCGCGCGGCCTCTGGTAAAGAAACGCGTTTTTGCCCCTTGTTGGCCCCTGATCCTGGTCGTCTTGCTGCGTGCTGCGGTGGCTCCTGGCCTGGGCGTTCTGCTCCGTTCAGGGGTGCTGGCTGGTGGAGGGGCTTGGAAGGCCCTGCTTCTCTAGGTGGTCGAGGGCCAGCTGCAGGGAGGGGGCCAGGGGCCGACTCTCCCGCCGTTTCGGGCTCCAGATGGCACCGCTGCGCAGCTGATCGAGGTCCGCCAGCACCATGTCTTGCCCTTCCCGCAGTTCCAGGGCCTCGAGGGGGGCCGTGAGCTGAATGTGGAACACGTGCAGGACGCGGTGGGGCTCCTGGTGGGAGAACCACAGGCTCACCGCGCCGGCCACCCAGTTGATCTCCTCCTCCACCTCCCGCCGCAGGGCCTGCTCCGGCGTTTCGCCCGGATCAAGGTGACCGCCAAACAGGCCCCAGGTGCCTGGATGCACGATTCCCTCAATGTCGTCGCGCAGTTGCAGCAGCCACTGCCCCTGCTGCTCGATCATCGCCACGGCGATCTGAAGGGACATGGAGAGGATCAAGTGGGGGCAGATTAAGCAAAGGGGGCCGAGCTTCGATGGTCCTGTGGCCGGTTATCCGGGCGATGGCTCGCTGGTCTGATCTGGGGGGTTGTCCAGCCAGGCTGGTCGAGCCCTTCAGCGCAGTTCGAACACCAGCAGATCGGCCCCGCCAGCGCCCGCCGTGATCTCCCCCGCCATCCCGGGCTCCATGCCGAGCCCATCGCCGCTTTGCAGGTGTCCCAGCACAGGGCCTTGGGCAGACGCCTCCAGGCGGATCTTCAGATCACCATCGATGAGTTGGATCCAGCCGTGGGCCTCTGCCCCACCGGGCAGGGTCAGCCGTTCCCCGGCCCGGGGCTGGGCCCGCCAAATCCGCACCTGCCGATCGATGGCCATGGCCCCAGCGGTCTCCTCGGGATCGATCAGCAGGGTCCAGCCGCTGCCGAGTTCAAAGGGCTTCTGGCCGTAGATGGGGGGGAGCCCCTGCCTGCTCGGGGCGATCCAGATCTGCAGCAGCCGGCAGCTCTCGGCCCCCTCGTTCATCTCGCTGTGCACGATGCCGCTGCCGGCGCTCATCCGCTGCACCTCGCCGGCGCGAAGCGCTTCGCTGTGGCCCATCGAGTCACGGTGGTGCAGCACCCCTTCCACCATCACGGTGATGATCTCCATGTCCCTGTGGGGGTGCATGCCGAAGCCCCTGCCGGCCGCCACCTGGTCGTCGTTGATCACCAGCAGCGGACCGAAGCCCCGCCAGGCGGGGTGATCATGGCCAGCGAAGCTGAAGCTGTGCCAGCTCTCCAGCCAGCCATGGCTGCTATGGAAGCGTTCGGCCGCTGGCCGCAGCACGAGGCCGGGAACAGCCAGCAGGCCCGCCAGGGGAGTGGGCTCCGCGGGATTG
>Ga0209299_1001789_pt1 | contig 11702 bp, 12 predicted proteins | sample S_140806_MF_Meta_FD_187326 | JGI IMG/M metagenome (GOLD analysis project Ga0209299, IMG submission 187326) | Freshwater microbial communities from Lake Simoncouche, Canada to study carbon cycling - S_140806_MF_MetaG (SPAdes) (version 2) | ecosystem: Environmental > Aquatic > Freshwater > Lake ...
TTAAGGGACTAATATGGCAACTATTGTCACACGAGATACTGGGGCGACTGCCGTAAACCGTCCCTTAACCAACACAGAGCTAGACAATAACTTTATTAATTTAAATACTGATATTGCTACTCGACTAACTCAAAATCAGTCAATATCAATAACTGGAGATATTACTGGTACGGGTACAACTAGTATTACAGGAACATTAGCTACAGTAAATAGCAATGTTGGAACATTTGGTAATGCTAGTAATATTCCAGTTATAACGGTTAATGCAAAAGGTTTGGTAACTGGTGTTACCTTAACCTCGATTTCAATACCTTCCAGTTCAATTACTTTTACAGGTGATGTAACTGGTAGTGGCACAACAGGTAGTTCAACTACTCTTACACTAGCAAATACAGCAGTTACTGCCGGTAGTTATACTAGTGCAAATATTACTGTAGACAGTAAAGGTAGAATTACAGCTGCTAGCAATGGCAGTGGTGGCGGAGGCGGCGGAGGAGTTAGTTTTAGTGCCTATACTCGCACAACTTTTACAGCTACTGCCGGTCAAACAAGTTTTACAGCTACGTATACACCAGGATACTTAGAAGTTTACTTAAACGGTGTAATGTTAGGCACAGCAGACTATACGGCTACAAGCGGAACTGCTGTAGTGTTAAGTGTTGCAGCTATTTCTGGTGATTTAGTAGAAATTATAGCTTTTACAGTAGGTGCTACAACTGGTGGTGGTATTACTATAAATAGTCAAACTATTAGTACAAGCACTACGATAGATACAGGTTATAATGGTATTACATTCGGAACAATTTCAATAGCTCCTGGTGCAGTAGTTACTGTTAATCCAGGCTCAACATGGGCTATATGCTATGTATAAACAAAAATTTAGCCTGTACTTACTGCAGGAGTTATCCAAATGACAACTAGAATTAATGCAACAGTTACTACTGGCATAACTATTAGTCCAGATAATACTGGTATTTTAGAACTTCAAACTGGTAACATTAATGGTTTAACTATTAATGCTACACAAGCACTAGGTGTGGGCAGCACACCAAGTTACGGTACTTCAGGTCAAGTATTAATTTCAGGTGGTAGTGGCAGTGCACCAACTTGGGGTACTGCATTATCGCTGAGTAGTCTTACCGTGACCGGCAATCTGACCGTAAACGGTACCACGACCACAATTAATACTACTACGCTAGACGTAACAGACACCAACATTACTGTAGCCAAAGGTGCCGCTAATGCTGCAGCAGCTAACGGTGCTGGATTAACTGTAGAAGGTGCCAACGCCACACTTACCTATAGCAACAGCGATGATCGCTGGAACTTAAACAAAAACTTAAATGTTAGCACAGTATACGGTGCACTTAGTGGTACGGCCAGTACTGCAACTGCATTGGCTACGGCACGTACTATTTCACTAACCGGCGACGTAACTTGGACCAGTGGCAATTTTGACGGCACTGCAAATATTAGTGCTGCAGCTACACTGGCAAATACTGCAGTTACCCCGGGTAGTTATACTAGTGCAAATATTACTGTAGACAGCAAGGGCAGAGTTACAGCTGCAAGTAATGGAGCTGGTGGCGTTACAACTGGAAAAGCCATTGCAATGGCAATGATTTTTGGATTTTAAGGAACAAAAATGGCAAACCCAAATATAGTCGGCGTAACGTCAATTTACGGTACCACAGCTTATCTTATTCCAAGTAGTGCTAATACTGCTACTACTTGGACTGCATTGACGCCTGCCACCAATGTAATTAATAAAATTGATAGCATTACAGCCACCAATGTTACTAGTAGTGCTGTAACTGTAACTGTATCAATTAACAGTGCTGTTAGCGGTGGTGGTACTGCTTACAGATTATGCTATAATATTGCAGTGCCACCTAACGCCTCGTTAATTATAGTAGATAAAACCACCGCTTTTTATGTTAGCGAATCACAAAGTGTAGTAGTTACTAGTAATGTGGCTAATGGGCTAGAATTTGTAGCTACTTACGAAGCCATTGCTTAATAGGGGGCATTATGTCCCTTAAAAATATAGGCAACATACAGGCCTTAGGTACTACTGGTTTAAGTTATCCGGTTAGCACTGTAGAATATTTAGTAGTTGCTGGTGGCGGTAGTGCTGGTGGAGGCACTCCGGGGAGTGGCGCCGCTGGTGGAGGCGGTGCAGGTGGTCTTCTTACGGCTACTGGATATGCCGTAACCGCAGGCTCTTCTATTACTGTTACTGTAGGCGCAGGTGGCGCAGGGGTGGTTTCGTCTAATGGAACAGTCGGGCAGAACTCTGTTTTCGGTTCTATAACCGCTACAGGCGGCGGTAGTGGAACAATTTCGGGCGCTGGTGGTCCCGGCGGTTCTGGCGGTGGTGGACAATACGCGGGTACAGGAATTCCGGGTCAAGGTAACGCAGGCTCTTCTGGACCCAGTGGTGTAGGTTTTTCCTGTGGTGGCGGTGGTGGCGCCGGTTCGGTGGCACCGACTTCAATCGCCCCATTAGCCGCAAGCGGTGGCACAGGTTTGGTATCTTCAATCACTGGCTCACGGGTGTTTTACGCTGGTGGGGGAGGGGCTGGATTTTATCGAGGCTTTGGCGGTACTGTCGCAGGGCAGGGTGGAGCAGGTGGCGGTGGTGATGGAAGCCTTGCTGTAGCGGGTAGTGGAAATGCGGGCCTTGCCAATACTGGCGGTGGCGGTGGCTCTACTAGCACTGACTATACATACAATGGGGCCGTTGCTGGCGCTGGCGGTGCAGGCGGTAGCGGCATTGTAGTTATACGTTATCCTAGCTACTTAGCCCAAGCTACTCAAACCACTGGCAATCCACAAACTTACATAGCTGGTGCATGGCGGGTATACGTATTTACCAGCAGTGGCACAATAAAATTTTAGGATAAGTAAATGGCACAGGGAATTTTTACACCAAAGCAGCATATACAAGGCATACAACAAAAGTCGTGGAATACTGCTTTTGCTAGTACCTATGCTGCAGTTTTTAATGGTTCAAATTACATTCTAGGTCCAGCATCCTCTGCGCTAAATTTTGGAACAGGTAATTTTACTGTTGAATGTTGGATATATCCAACTGCACTAGGTAATAATAACTTGTTGAGTATGATTGTTTCTAATGTATCAAGCTCATTTCAACTTGCTCTTGGCACTCCAGCAGCAAACGGACTTTATTGGTATAATAATGCTGGTAATCAAATTTTTGTTACAACGCCGTCATTAATTCCAAATTTAAACAAATGGACACATATTGCTGTTGTTCGATCTGGCTCAACAGTAAGTATTTATAATAATGGTATTAGAGTAGGAACTACAACAAATTCAGGATCATTAAGTATGTCAACTCCTTATATTGGGATATTGACAGATGCAAGTAATTACCCGTTTATTGGCCAAATTTCCAATTTTCGTGTAACTAATACGGCGGTGTACGATTCAACATTAACGTGGCTTGCAGTTCCTGCATCTCCGCTAACTGCTATTTCAGGTACTCAATTACTTACATTTCAAAGTGCCACAATTGTTGACAATAGTACTAATGCATTAGCTTTAACAAATAATGGTTCAGTAAGTGTTCAACCAGCTAGTCCATTTGGTATACAACTTCAAACGCCAGCAATAGACTATTTAGTAGTTGCCGGTGGTGGTGGTGGCGGTGCTGGATATGGTGGCGGTGGTGCTGGTGGATTGTTACAAGGATCTATGCCTATTACTACTGGGTCCCCAATTACCGTAACTGTAGGTGCAGGAGCAGTAAATGCTGGTCAAGATTCTGTATTAGGCGATATTAGAGCATTTGGAGGAGCCTATTGTGTTCAATATGGTCCGTTAACTGGTGGATCTGGAGCAGGAGCATTTAATTGGACTGGTACTGGTTCACAACAACAATCTTTTTCTACTTATGGCCAAGGTAATGATGGCGGGCAATCTTTGCTTACATCACCTAGCGGCTCAGGCGGTGGCGGCGCTGGCACCAAAGGTTTTACTGGTTCTAGTGCTGGGGCTGGCAACGGCGGAGCAGGTATTGCATCGGTAATTTCTGGAACTGTAACCATTTATGCAGGAGGCGGGGGTGGTAGCGCTTATGGAGTATCTACTAATTCTCTGGGCGGTGTTGGGGGTGGTGGTAATGGCGGAAGCACTGGAGGCTCTGGGCCTACGAATGGTCAGGCTAACACAGGCGGTGGTGGTGGTGCTGGAGGTACTAATTCTGGTGGTTCCGGTATTGTTATCATAAGTTATCCAGATATTTACGCTGGCGCAGCCGCAACCACTGGCGGCCCAACAGTCAGCACCAGCGGGTCGGGGAGTATGTTACCTGCAAGCACATCAAGTTGGATTTATTACGCGGCTCAATCTGGGTTTGCTTTTGGCACTGGCGATTTTACCATTGAGTTTTGGGTTAATTTTACTAGTACTACTAGTGGTGCAAGCGGAACAAGCTATCTTTTTGATTTTCGCGGTGCAAGTTATTCGTCGTCTAATTCAGCTCTTGGTATTTTTCAAAATAACGGAGGAATGTTTTTATTTTCTCAGTCAGGGCTTTATATTAATGCTGGAATGCCATTAACAAATACTTGGTTAAACATATCTGTGTCTAGAACAAGCGGAACAATGTACTATTTTGTTAACGGCAATCTTATTGGTTCTGGAGCAGATTCTACAAATTATACAATTTCTTCAACTGGTCCAAGTTTTATGGGCTCAGGTTATTATATTAATTATGGGCTACAAGGTTATATGAGCAATATTCGAGTTATAAAAGGCACTGGATTATATACCTCCAATTACACTGTAACTACAACGCCTTACGTTGCTGTTACAAATACTCAACTTTTGTTGAATAATGTATCTGGTGCTTACTTAGCAGACGGATCAACAAATGCTTATGCTGCATCGGTTGCAGGAACCGTAAACTGGAACCAAGCTAGCCCAATTGCAACCGGTTTAGGATACAAAAACCGTGTGTATAAGTACACGGATAGCGGAACAATTACCTTCTAAGGATTTTAAGATGAGTCAATATTTAGGAGGATTTTTAGCCACCAACTTTAATCCACTACGGGATCAAAAAACTGCAACTATTGAATATCTTGTAGTAGCTGGTGGCGGTGGTGGTGGATGTCAGTTAGGTGGTGGCGGTGGAGCAGGCGGACTATTAGCTGCCGCAGGATATGCAATTACACCAGGATCCAGTATTACAATTACTGTGGGAGCTGGTGGAACTGGAGCAGCAGCTGCTAGTAATACTGCTATTGGAACAAAAGGTGATAATTCGGTATTTGGAGCAATTATTGCATCAGGCGGAGGTTACGGCGGCAATAATGGAAGTGATGGTACAGGAGCAAGTGGTGGTAGTGGTGGCGGATCTGGCGAAGGTTCTAGACAAGGAGCAGGAATTGCTGGTCAAGGAAATACTGGTGGAGCTGCTTCGGACTCTGGACCTTATTATGGCAGTGGTGGTGGTGGCGGTGCAGGATCAGTTGGTGGTAGTGGCACACCAAATTTAGGTGGAAATGGTGGAACAGGACTGTGTTCCACTATAACTGGAAGCCGAGTATTTTATGCTGGCGGTGGCGGTGGTGGCACATACGCTAATGGTCCCGGTACTCTTGGTGGTGCTGGTGGCGGCGGTGCAGGAGTTGGTGGTTGGACAGCCAATGCTGGTGGTTCTGGCCAAGCAAATACTGGTGGTGGAGGTGGTTCAACTTCTACTGGTAATGATGCAGGTCCTGGAGGTAGAGGTGGTAGCGGCATAGTTATTATTCGTTACCCACAAAATCTAGCACCTCCAGTCAGCACAACAGGCAATCCACAGGTTTTATATAATTCAGGTTATCAGATTTATGTCTGGACTAGTTCCGGCTCTGTAACTTTTTAACAGGAAATTTAAAATGGCACATTTTGCAAAAATTGAAAACGGTGTGGTTACACAAGTAATCGTCATTGATCAAGAAACACTAAATACTGGTCACTGGGGTGATCCCAAAACCTGGATTCAAACCAGTTATAACACTCAAGGCGGTAAGCATACGCTGGGCGGCACACCGTTACGTAAAAATTATGCAGGTGTTGGTTATACCTATGATCTGCAACGCGATGCATTTATTCCGCCAAAACCTTATGCAAGCTGGTTGTTAAATGAAGAAACTTGTTTGTGGCAGGCACCTCAACCAATGCCCACAGACGGTAAACTGTATCAGTGGGATGAATCGACTACTAGCTGGCAAGAACTTGCGTTACCTATACCACCTGTTGAATCTACTGCAACACCTGTTGAACCTACACAAACACCTGCCCAGGAGTAAACTATGCCACAATACAGTGGAATCTGGACACTTGGCCAGGCTGCTCAAGCAATTAAAAATCAGGACTGGGCCGGTGTGTTACCCACTGTGGTAGAGTATTTGGTTGTTGCTGGAGGTGGGTCGGGGGGTTTTACATATGGTGCAGGCGGTGGTGCTGGAGGATTGCTTCAAGGATTTGCGGGGGTTGCACCCGGAACTTCTTATTTTGTAACTGTTGGTGCTGGTGGAGCCTCCAACGTTGGAGTGACCGATGGCAATAATGGATCTGCATCTGTTTTTGATGCAACAAGTTCTAACGCAAGTACCGGTCGTATTATTGCTACAGGCGGCGGAGGTGCTGGTGGATCATCTAGCACTGCAACCGCTGGAAAAAGTGGTGGTTCTGGGGGCGGTGCTGGTGGATATGGTGGTTTGTCCGGAGGTGCTGGCACATCTGGACAGGGAAATGCTGGTGGCGCTGGCCAGGGAACAAACGCTAATTACGGAAGCGGCGGTGGGGGCGGAGCGGGTACGGTTGGTTTTGCAGGTACTACAACTTCTGGTGGCAATGGCGGAGCGGGAATTGCTAGTGATATTACAGGCATTCGGGCTGTCTATGCTGGCGGAGGTGGTGGAGGCATTTACGATTCCGGCACTGGCGGCATTGGGGGCGTAGGCGGGGGCGGTTCCGTTAATCCCACATCAAATACAAACGGAAATCCGGGGCAACCTAATACCGGCGGTGGTGGCTCTGGAAACAAAATGAATGGTAGTGTTGGGGGGCTTACTGGCGGAGCAGGCGGCAGCGGCATTGTAGTTATCCGTTATCCAGGCAATGTGCAGTACTTTACCGGCGGCACCCTAAACTACAGCAACGGACATATTGTACACACTTTTTTGAGTAGTGGTGTATTAGCGCCAACGGCACCAAGGCTATTTGCTTCACCAGACTATCAGATTAGTCGCTCAATAAGATTTAATAGCCCAGACGGCCCTATTCTAGAACGCGCAGGTAGTGCAGGTGGAAATCGCCAAACTTGGACTTGGAGTGGTTGGGTAAAACGATCAAAACTCAACTCTAATAATGCTAATCGTCCTTTTCTTTTTGGTGCTAGTGATAGATCAAGCGGATCAGCATATTTACAATTTGGACTATATGGTTCTGACAGTGATATAGATTGTTTAAATTTTAATGAACAATCGGGTGGAGCTTATAATATAAGTACTCAAGCCAAGTTTAGGGACACATCTGCATGGTATCATGTAGTTTGTGCATACGATACCACACAAGCTGTAGCTAGTGATAGAGTAAAAATTTATGTAAATGGTATTCTACAAACAATTACTAGTGGATCAACATATCCACCGCAAAATACCAATGGATATGTTAACTATTCTGCATTTCCCTACTTAATAGGTGCATACACTACTAGTGATCTCAACATCACTATTGATGGCTACATGGCTGAAGTAAACTTTGTGGATGGTCAACAACTAACACCCGCGTCATTTGGATATACCGAGCCTAGCACTGGAGTTTGGACTCCACTACAATATACCGGCAGTTATGGTACTAGAGGATTCTACTTAAACTTTGCAGATAATTCAAATACCACTGCCGCTACCCTAGGCAAAGATCTATCCGGCAATGCAAATAATTTTACACCAACTAACTTTAGTGTCACGGCTGGCGTAGGCAATGATAGTTTAGTAGACTCACCAACCAACTACGGTGTGGATACTGGTGCGGGTGGTGAGGTGCGTGGTAATTATTGTACTTGGAATCCTGTAGAATATGGATCACTAGCTACTCTTAGCAACGGTAATTTGTCATCTACTTCTACTGGTGATAATAGTTATTTGTGGTGTAGAGGAACAATAGCTATACCAACTACAGGTGGATGGTATTGGGAAGTAACAGTATCAACACCGGGCGATATTCCTGTTTTTGGCTTACAATCACTTGACAGGGCAAATGCTATTTTGCAGGGTGTTCCGGTTAATGGTACAAATTTTTATCTTGGATATTTTGCAGATGAAATATCTTGGTATGGTTCAACTAGCCCAGCAATCAAACAAAACGGCAACAATGTAGTAACTGGGTTGTCAAATTTATCCAGTGGCGATGTATTAATGTTTGCGTATAACACAGGCAAAATATACATTGGACGCAATGGCACTTGGATAAACAGTGGAAATCCTGTAGCAGGTACTGGGTACCTTGGTTCTATATTGACTCAACAAATGGTAGCTGCTGCTAGTTCTAGAAAAAATGCCAGTGGGACTGCTCCTGTTTTGGATGCCAACTTTGGACAACGTGCATTTGCCTACACTGCACCTACGGGTTATAAAACACTGTGCACACAAAACTTGCCGACTAGTATATTACCACAAACAGCATTTGCTGTAAATACGTTTACTGGTAGCAATAGTAGTAGAATTATTGGCACAGGTATTCAATCCGACTTAGTATTAACAAAACGCCGTGATGGTACCTATCCTGTTTTATGGCATGATGCTTTACGTGGTGCTGGTCGAACGCTGTATGGTAGTGATACTATAGCAGAAGTTAATAATGGCAACGCATATATTCAAACATTTAATTCTGACAGTTATGGTATAGGTGCTTCTGATAACGCATTAAATGTTGGTGGTGGTAGTTTTGTAAGTTGGACTTGGAATGCTGGTGGTACAACTGTAACAAATACTGCTGGTACTATTAGCGCACAAGTTCGTGCCAATCCCGCAGCTGGATTTAGTGTGGTGACGTTTACTGCTACGGCTGATAGCGGAAGTATAGGACATGGACTTGGTGTTGCGCCAAACATGATTATTCTGAAATCAAGAAACAACATTAGTAATTGGATTGTTTATCACTCATCTCTTGGCGCAAACAAATATTTAAATCTCAATACAACAGATTCTGCATTTACGAACACAGCTACTTGGCAAAACACAGTACCAACTAGTACTGTATTCTATTCCAATGGCCCATTTGTTACAGGATATACAGAAGTTGCCTACTGCTGGGCAGAGATCGCAGGGTATAGCAAATTTGGTAGTTATGTTGGTAATGGTTCTACTGACGGTCCTTTTGTTTATTGTGGATTTAGGCCAAGGTATGTTATGTATAAATGTTCAAGTACTACCGGTAATTGGATTATTATAGATACTGCCCGTGATTTGTATAATGTGAGTTCTACAAGATTACTAGCAAACACTAGCGATTCAGAAGCTTCAGGTACACATAACATAGACATTTTATCCAATGGGTTTAAGTTGAGAAATACAGATACAAATGGAAATTCAAGTGCTACTACCTACATCTACGCAGCCTACGCCGAATCACCTTTTAAATACGCTCGCGCTAGATAAGGAACTAACATGACTATTGCTCGTAACTTATCGATTTTAGCAGACTACTTAAATACTAGTGGTACCTTAAACACTGGTGGCGGGGGTACTGCCAGTACCCTTACCGCCACTCAGGGTGGCATAGCATACGGCGACGGCACCAAATTATTATTTACTACTGCAGGTAGTAGTGGTCAGTACTTGCAAAGTAACGGTGTGGGTGCTCCTAGCTGGACTACTATTAATGCACTGCCCACACAAACTGGTAATTCGGGCAAGTACTTAACCACAGATGGTACGGCGGCTAGCTGGGCTACTGTTAACTCACTGCCTACACAAACTAGTAATAGTGGCAAGTACTTAACTACTGATGGTACTAGTGCTAGTTGGGCAGTAGTGCCCACCACCATTATCAGCAGTACAGCACCTAGCACGCCTAGTGCTGGTACTAAGTGGGTTAATACTACTAGTGGTGTAGAGTATACTTACTATGTAGATGTAGACAGTTCACAGTGGATTGAAACTGGTCCAGTGAGCACAATTAGTGGTTTAAATGTATTACCTGTATACTTAAATTCTGGAACTACTACAAGTGTAAGTGTTGCACAAGGTTACTTTGCAGTAATGGATCGCAGTGGCAGCTATACTAGTGTAGCAATAACATAATAGGAGTTGCAATGGCAACACGATATCCTTTAGTAATTTCTGGAACACAAATTCAGGAATTACAAACCGGCGACACCTTATTAGGCTCTGTTGCAAATATTACTGGTGGCAGTGCTGGTCAATTGCCCTATCAAAGCGCGGCAAATACTACTAGTTTTACTGCTGCTGGTACTAGTGGTCAGTACCTACAAAGTACTGGTGCTGGTGCACCTACTTGGGCTACTATTAATGCCCTACCCGCACAGACTAGTAATAGTGGTAAATACTTGACTACTGATGGTACTACGGCTAGTTGGGGTACTGTTACCGCTGGTAAAGTTTTGCAAGTAGTGCAAGGTACAAAAAACGGTAATGGTTATACAACATCTGGAACATTTGTTTCTACGGGTTTATTTGCAACTATTACTCCTACATCTACTTCTAGTAGGATTATGGTTATTGCAACAAGTAGTAATGTTTACTATAATGCGGGTAGTGGACTACAAGTTGCTATTTACAGAGGTACCAGTGGAAATGGCAGTGGAACTAATATTGCAACAGTTGGAACTACAAGTACTCAACTTGCTGGATATTTATTAGGTGGCACAATTAACTGGTTAGATTCACCAGCATCAACAAGTGCATTAACTTACACTATTATGAACCTTAGTGTAAACGGAAGTTCGTTAGTTGGATTTCTTGGTGAGTTAAGCGGTACATCATCAATAATTCTTATGGAGATTGCGGCATGAACGTAGAGTTTGCAAAACAACTAATTGCCTTATATCCAACTGTTGTAACTATAGATGGCAGCAATGCTTTTGACGTGTCCGGTAATAGGGTTGAATATGACGTTTCTTTAGTACAAACTAAAGTAGACGCTAATTCCTATATCACCAAACGTGCTGCTGAGTATCCACCTATTACTGATTACTTAGATGGCATAGTTAAGGGAGATCAAGCCCAAGTGCAAGCGTACATTGATGCTTGCCTAGCTGTTAAAGCCAAATATCCTAAAGGTGGGTAACCTATGAATTTTCCCAGTAGCCCCACCCTAAATCAGATCTATACCTATGCCAACAAAACTTGGCGTTGGAATGGCACTGCCTGGAATATAGTCCCACTAGTACAAGCGCCTGCAATTTTTACTAGTTCAACTGCACCTAATTATCCAGTTAGTGGCACTAAGTGGATTAATACTACAAATGGTGTAGAATACACTTATTATGTGGATGCGGATAGTTCGCAGTGGATTGAACTATCACATCCCAGTGATAATCTATTTATTCAGTTAGGTAACCTAGACGGCGGAACGCCTACCAGTAATTATGGTGGCACACAAGCAATTATCGGAGGCACGCCATAATGGCTCAACAAATTCAATTACGTAATGGCACG
>Ga0209299_1001791_pt1 | contig 11686 bp, 12 predicted proteins | sample S_140806_MF_Meta_FD_187326 | JGI IMG/M metagenome (GOLD analysis project Ga0209299, IMG submission 187326) | Freshwater microbial communities from Lake Simoncouche, Canada to study carbon cycling - S_140806_MF_MetaG (SPAdes) (version 2) | ecosystem: Environmental > Aquatic > Freshwater > Lake ...
TTCGGAGAATCCGAAATCACACACTTTTTCATATATTACAATCGACGAAGTCGATTGTAAAAAAAAGAATTTTAAAAAGTATTTTTTTCTGTAGAAAATATTTTTTTATATTTAGGAAAATTTTATGAAAAATAATTTTTCAGAAAAATGAAAAAGTTTGTATGCTCCTCCCTACGAGTTTTTTCAAAAATGTAAATATTGTGATAAAATTTTATCACAGCATTTATCGTCAAGTTTATCGCACACCATCGTCAAATTTTTACACCATAAACTTTATTTGTCTAGAGAACTTATCAATAGTTTCTACTCCAAATGATTTTGAGATTCTGAAGCGTGATTTACCCATACCTTCAGTTAAGTCAAAGTCAATAGATTTTCCATTATAAAGTTGCATATACATACCTAACATATTTCCATAATTAGGATTTCGTTTTAGCTCATATTCTAGTGTGGAATTTGGAATACCTTTCATACGAATATGATAGTCAATAACTTCTTTTCCATTATGATCCGTTCCAACAAGTTCATCAATATAGCATTTCTTACCAAGTCCAACAAAGTTTCTAGAATAGACATCTTTGCACTTTCTCTTGTTTCCATTTTCATCTTCATACTCAATCTCAAAATCGCTATGGAACTGACCCAAGTTTTCACCAATCAAATCACGATTATATTTCTTAGTAAACGCATCAGACAATTTTGAAATATCATCTTGGTACAGATGCATACTATCAGTATCTTGGTAAAATATTTCACAATCAGAGTCTTCAGCTAAACACATAACTTCATTCATAATTCTTTTGCTCCATGATAAAACGGATACTCCAACTTGTGCTATATTTTGATGTTCATTAATAGCATTTCTAACTTTGACTTTTATAGTATTAGAATCTTCAACTTTATTTATCCATTCAATCCACTCATAGTTTCTAGATAAAAATACATTATACTCTTCTTGCTTATCGAAATATTTTGTTTCAAACTCTTGCTCTTTTAAGATTGACTTACCATAAGCAGAGTTCATAATAAGTTTATAAACTGTTTCGCTAGGATTTCCTTTACCAATGACATTACCATTAGAGTCATAAATAGGTTCTCTTTTCTTTTCTAGTCGTGTATTAAATAGATACTTAATAGTCTTGTTGATCTTATCATTAAATCCATTATTAAAAATATATCCACGCATAATTTGAAAATCACTAGATTTCAATTCGTGAAACTCAATAGCATCTTCTAGTTGAATCTTATCAAGATAAACTATTTTTCCTTGCATATCATTAGAGAATATGCGAATACCTTTCTCATTAACATAAGATAAAAGTGGAAATGCTCTATTCTTTGGAATATTATTAATTTTTACTTGAACAAAGTAGCCACTATTAGCTGAGATAACTTCATATTTAATAGGCTTGTTAAAAGCAATAGGCTTTCCAATTAAGAATCCGTCCATTCGATTCATGGCGCTAGGATATAACGAAACACCATCAAAATCTCCAACCTTCTTATCTTGTCCTTTGATAGTAGCTTTATTATTAGCCAACATAGTTCTACCGCCAACAACACACTTCTGAATAAATTGTTGAGGAACTCCACTGAGTTGATATACATTATCATAGCAACCATTCTCAATCATAAATCTATGAGCTAAACTAGCAGATGTCATAATATTATTAATATCTAATTGTAATGATTGTTTGCTATCGATATGTTCTAATTGTAAAATCCATTCACGAAACTTATTATATCCATCACGAAGAACAATGCAGTCCATCTCACAATACTTTTTAGAATACTCAATAATATCATATGTTCCATCGTTCGCGATCAAGCCCCATTTTTGAAGATTAGAAGTAAATTGTTTCTTTTGATTCTCTTTTAAAAATGCGTGTCCATACTTATCCTTACCATTTAGAACAGTATCAATCAAAACAAATTTTTTATTAACATTATCATCTTGATTATAAATACCATAAGGCATTACTTCTTTTGCTTGGTCAAGTTTAAATGTCTTTCCAAACTTTGATAACGGCATACTAATCAAGTGATAAGAACATTTAATCTGAATCTTGATATTACCAAAAGAACCTTTAGCAGACAACATTCTACTACCGCGTGTTATCTCGCTAAACTTGGTTAGATATTTTACAATGAATTGATAATCATATGTAGCATTATGCGCGATAAGACGAATATTTCCAAATCCAATAGATGTAATATATTTCAACATTTGCAATCCACAGTCTTCACCAATAAAAGACTTCATTCTATTTTCAATTAGCATACAGCATAAATAAGGAATATGTTTATTAGCATCATTCGTGTAAGTTTCAAAATCAAAGAATATATTTACATACTTATCTACAGATGGTATCTTAATCGAGTAGTCTCCATGATCATCTACTTCAACAATATTCTTTTTGATTTTTTCACAGCACTTTTCAGAATCATAATCTAATGTAATAAATTCATTATTGTACATCTTATAGAATGGGGTAGCAGCCAAATCAGTATAAGACATTTTACTAAGCAATGTATCCTTATTTTTAAGCAACTCTTGAACCAGTACAAAGGAATTTATGCACTTGCTTTTATCGCGAATGGTAGGATTCTTCAATGTAAAGCAATTAACAGTATCTTTTATCTGTTCAAAGTTATCAATAGCATAATGAGTAATAGGCGCAGTATCTAGAATAAAGTAATGGTCTTCAATCATACCAATGTGATACATTTCGCTAAACTCTTTTCCAAACCAATCACGTTGAGGATTCTTCTGATTCAATCTCTTTACTCTAATTTGAATTGATAGTCTATTACAGATTTGTTCTAACTGACTAAATGGAATATTTGCAGACTTGATCATAGCCAAAAGCGCTGCATATTTTTCATCATTCAAACCACTCATACGCAATGCCTTAACAAGACATACTTTATCTTTTTCTTCATTCAATTGTTCCAAGCTAGAATAGATTCCATATTTAGTTAAGTCAAGATTATTTAGCTTGTGATAGTATGGAAAAAATTTACCTGATTGCTTAGCGTTAGTATGTTTTGATTCGACAATATTAAATTTAAGAAAAGGATTTGTATTTATCCAACTAATAACTTCACCATCGCTTGCTGTAGCTTCTCCTAACGTTTGAAAATTATTTTGAACATATTGTTGTAATCTTTCTCTTGTATTAGGATTAAGTGCATAAATAGTACTACCAAGTTCCATTAATATCGGCTTATTAGATTTACCATATGATTTCAATACACGATTAACAATATCAGTAATGGATATATTTCTTTCTCTTAAATAATCTAGATTCAATTGAAATGATTTTTTACCGGATTTGAATTGTCTATCTAATTTGAGAAATGAATTATTAATTTCTGTTTTATTTTTTTTTTGTTCTGCTTGTAAAGTAATAACAACATTATTATAATCATCTCGCATTTGTTCATACACTTGTTGTTTTTCCTTTTCGCTATACTTCTTTTTTTTTGTTCCTTCATAAAACTCTATCGCTTGGTTAATATTCCTAAATCCCTGTGCTTTCAAAAGTGTAGATTTGTTTGCTTTTCCTAATGTCTGAATTTGACGGAGTGAGTTCATTGTCCTATATATACAACAAAGATAAAAATTCTCTAAGTTCTTTTTTAATTAAATATATATAGAACATTTCCTAAATATATTTCCTAAATCATTCCCAAGAATCGATACTCCTTGAAAACTTTCTCTAAAGCATATCGTTTATTTCTTTTTTCTCGATACTTATCTGCATTTTTTTCATAATTACCTTTAGCCCATTCATTCATATATTTATGAAATTTCTCGGGGTGTGTCTCACGCCATTTATAAATATATTCTCTTTGTTTTTCACAGTAATATTTAGGTGCTTCCATTTGGTTATATATATACATAACAAAATGTTTAACTACTTTTTAATATATATAGTTTAAATTCTAAATCTAATAGTTTTTGCTTTTCTTCTTCAATCTTCCTTAATAAGGATCGACAAGTCGCGTGAGCGGTTACTAGTTCAACTGTTTTAATAGTTCTATCGTTATCAACCCATGAGAATCTTTTATGATGAGTATATGCTTTACCACATACAGAGCAAATATTTTCCCTATGATCTATGCAGATGCTTTCTAAATCATCATCGTCCCACAAATCTAAATTATGAAAAGGCATCTATATACATACAACAGATATTAATTTCGCCTAAATAAATTAATATGACTTTTGTTGTTTTTGTTTCGCATATGAAATTTCTTTTATTAATTTTGTTCTATTAAGTCCTTCAGAGTTAACACCTAATAGTTCTGCTATTCCTTGTAGTTCGGGTAATTTTTTATTACCTACAGAAAAATCACTTTTAGGTCTACCTCTACCTCTTGCACTTTGGCTAGATGGCATAGGTGCTTCTTCTTTAGGTGCTTCAAATGGAGAAGAAAAGAAAGCATTACTAGATTCTTTTTTTCCTAAAGAAACAAGATTAAGATTTGGAAATGGCTTACTTGGTTCAGGGATAAGGTCAAAAGGTTGTAATGATGGTTCTTCTACAGGTTTATAAACAGGCATACGAGTAGGTTGTGCAGGTGTAAATACATTATTTGCTAAAGGTTGAACAACTTGATTAGCATCAGGAAAATAATAACTTCCCGAAGGTTGATTAGAACCTCCCGTAAAGATAACACTTACATTAGTGATAGGTGGTTTTCTTGGTACAGCTGCTTTTCGCTGTCTCGGTTGTCTTGGTAGTCTAACCTTCTTTGCTTTGATTTGCTTAACTCGTTTAACCATTATATATTACTAAGATATATTACTAATATATTATTTTTATTTCTTTCCTTTCTCTAGCATATTATAAACCTTTTTAGCAACTTCAGGTGCAACCATAGCCATCATAGCATTGTGTTCAGCAGAAGTCATTTGACCTTTACCAGCGCCAATCAATTTACCACCAGCATTCTTCATTCCTAAACCACCATGATTGATACCTTTAGGATACATTATATATTACTAATTAGAAAATAAATTTATTCGGGTAATAATAGTTCGTCCCAATTACTAAATATTCTTTGACTGTTTGTATTGATATACATAAAATCGTGGCTTTTCCTAAATATGAACTTCAGAATCTCGATAAACAAATCTTTATGTTGTTCGATTTGTTCGCTAAATATATTTTCCATTTCTGTTTTATTAATCTTAAATACAAACATATCTGTAATACCTTGTCTCACTTGTCTTGGAATAGAATTATATGTTTGGACTGCAAACCAAATACTTAATCTCGCGTGTCTTCTATTGTTGATCATATGCAGCAAGAATTTCTCATTTTCTCCTTTAAAATATTTTTGCACATCATCGAATATGATAAGAGTATTTTCTCCATCTTTAGCATTACCTTGCGCCAAATCATATACTTCTTTCAAATTGTCTAAATTAACTTCATCGTAGATTTGGTCTTCGGGTAAATACTTGTCAAAGAAAGAATCCTTGATAGATGCTCGACTATTAGGAGGCATAAATAACAATATGTTAGTGTATACACGTTTGAATAGAGTTGATGTTTTCAGAAATGAAATCAAGAGTGATGACTTGCCCGAACCAGCTTTGCCTAAAAATACAGTAAAATTACTTTTATTCATTAGCTTGGTAATATCGTAATCATTTAGTTTATTATCTAATTCTGTATCGACATTAAATTTAGGTAACTTTAAATTAGGAACGCTATTATGCTTTACTTGGATTTCCATGCTATACTATGGTTAGAGATTTAAAAGGTGGTAAATTTTTATTTCCTTTTATTTTCTGCTTTAGTTCAATCTGTTGTTTTGCTTGTACTGGGTCAATCTCGCTTACAGTTAATGGAGTTGATTTATTGATTCTTTTTGTAGGTCTGTATACTGGATAGTTTTTATTTCCGATGTCAATCCAATTTTCTTGAAACCATCTACCTAGATTTCGTGGTTTATTATCATTCTCATATCTTCCACCTCTAGCCTTATAAGTTTTTACAATGTATCCACTTTTATATGCACTTGGTTTATCGTAGATTTTATCTGCTTCTGCTTTAACAGTATCATATAGTTTTTTGTCTAATATAGTAGGCATTATATATTACACAAAGAATTTATCAATCGATTTACCGGTTTTATGGCTTTCACTAATAGCTATAGCGATCCTTTGTTTTTGCGCTTGTTTCTTAGTTAGCGGTTTATTACTAAACTTCTTTCCAGCTTTGTCCTCAACATAGAATCCATTTTTTGCTTTAACAATTTTGTAAGGCATTATATACTATTGATTAGAAATTTCCTTGTACATATTTATAAAAATCACTTGGTTCTTTCTTAAAAATAATAAAGAAATATCTACCTCGCCACTTCTTAATGGAACAGCAAACAATATTATGAATATACCAACCACTTTCATTTAATTCTTTTAAGCGTTTTGGTGTCAAAGTAGAAAAACAAAGATCATTTCCTAAAAATGCGATTCCTTTTTTGCATCGTTGAGTATAGTATTTTAATAATTTATAAAAAGCATTTTCTCTACGACCTGATTGTTGTTCATCTAATCTAAAAGGTGGATTTGTTATTACCCAGTCAATCTCTTGATCATAATCTTTGTAATCTCTACCATCAGTAATTTCAGTCCAGTCTTTTTCTACAAAATTAGGTAAATTATTATAAAAACTACCTTCGCCTCTAAATGGTTCTAATACCTTATCTCCTTCTATTAGTGGTACTTGTTTTATTAGTTCTTTGCATAACTCTTCGGGTGTTTGATGAAAATAATAGACTTCGTCTTTAATCATTATATATACTTACCATAGAAGTTTATCTGCCCACTTTCCGTTTCCAGCGAATCTATCATTCTTGTGTCTTATCTTATATAATCGTCTTCGTTCATCTGCATATTCTTTTCCTTTTAGTTTCAACCAAGTAGGATAGTCATTCATACCTGCAGCGCCGACACTCGCGATCTTCTCGCCTTTCTTGAATACATCAATCTTCTTTTTCTTGTTCGTAGATGGTTTCACCTCGACACCTAACTCTTTTGCTTTCTGTTTGGTATAATCTGTAATATTATACATTATATATTATACATTAGAAATTATTAATACTTGATGGCGTTGAAGGTATTGACATATCTTGACTAGTACTATTAGGTATAAAATCTCTAACGATCGGAATTAGATTCTCCTTCATTCTTTTTGTTATAATATCACTAGTTTCAATTAATTTACAGTATATCTGATATTTCTCATCTAAATAGGTTCGTCCATCAATACCTCTATTTTCTGCAGTTAAACTAAGCATTCTGAAAATATCAATCGCGAGTATGTAAAAGTCTTTACTTGAGTTTAGTTCTACTTCCATAGTCATCTGTATACCAATAAATAATTCAATACTTGTTATAATGCCAGTGATCAAGGATACTCCACAAGTTATCAATGAAATATATCCTTGTTGTAAATATGGTTGCAAACCCACACTCGCAAACACATTACAAGCCGAAAATATGATAGTAGGGATTCTAAAGTATTTCAAAATTGATTTTAATTCTGTATATCGTCTCTTATGCATATTACTCATTGTCATTGAATTACTGCGTATTTGCTCTAAAATATATTCAATATCGCTAGACCATATCATTATACTATTTAATGTTATTTTAAAATACGGCAAAATATGGAACAGTTACTAATTGTGTTATTGCACTTGGAATAGTTGTAGGGGTTGAACCACTTCCAGCAAATCCTGCACTAGCAGTTGAAAGGGATGTCCCACCATTCACTTCATTAAGAGGAACGGGAAAACCTCCAAGTGTAGGGCATAGTAATTGATAAGTTGATGTTCCAGCAAAAGTAATGCCTACAAAATAATTGCCAGTTGTAGGCACAGTATAACTTGAAGAAAAAGCAGTCGCTACTCTTGAGACTGATGTTGGAGGGGTCATTGCTACATTTCGTAGTAGTGTTCCTGTATTAGTCCATAGACAATAATATGCTGACCTAGTAGGGCTTCCAAATGTAGAACCAGTAGTATAACTAGAAACACCAGTTATTACCATTCCTGCTACTAAATAGATACTTGCGAAATAAGCATTTCCTGCAGAAATACTTCCTAGATTCGTAAATGCGTGTGACCTATCTATTGTTTCTGCTATTGATGGATTTGTAGAAAAAGGGCGTTGATTTGGGGATACGAATGGCGCTTTTATTGCTTGTTGTGCTGTTATCAAACCTGTCGCTGTTGTTGCACCAGTTAACGTAGTTGTTCCTGATGAGGTTAATACTGATGAACTTCCTGTCGTTAGTCCACCATTTGCTGTTATCAAACCTGTCGCTGTTGTTGCACCTGTTAGAGTCGTCGTTCCTGATGAGGTCAATACTGCTGAAGATCCTGTCGTTAGCCCACCATTAGCATTTATGATACTTGTAGCTGTTGTCGTTCCTCCTAATGTCGTTGTTCCTGCTGAATTTAATGTAGATGAAGCATTAATTGAAATACCACCATTTGCTGTTATTAATCCTGTGGCTGTTGTTGCACCAGTTAATGTCGTTGTCCCTGCTGAGGTTAATGTAGCGGCAGATCCTGTTGTTAGTCCACCATTTGCTGTTATTAATCCTGTTGCTGTTGTTGCACCAGTTAATGTCGTTGTCCCTGCTGAGGTCAATACTGCTGAAGATCCCGTTGTTAGCCCTCCATTTGCTGTTATCAAACCTGTTGCTGTTGTCGCCCCCGTTAACGTTGTTGTTCCTGTTGAGGTTAATACTGTTGCTGTTGCAGTTGTAAGACCACCATTTGCTGTTATCAAACCAGTTGATGTAATACCACCATCAGCATTTATCAGACCTGTGGCTGTAATTTCTCCAACTATCTCTATATTATTAGGGCATTTTACTGTATCAGATGCTGTCCCTAACATAATTTGATTTGAGGCAGTTGCTGCTGCCCCTGCACCAACTGCTGTGCTATAACTATAATTTCCTGTAGCGTGTGCTTCATTACCTATAAATGTATTGTATGAACCTGTTGTTATACCAGCACCAACTACTGTTCCTACTCCTACATTATATGTTCCCGTTGTTAGAACACCCAATACATCATATCCAACACCAGTATTTTGTGTTCCACTTGTTATATTCTGCATTATTGAACTACCAAAAGCATTATTTGTATCAGCGGTTGTTCCATTTATCATATTAGAAGAACCAAAAACAATATTTGAACCACCTGTTGTTAATGATGTGCCGTTATTTGAGCCGTGGAAATGATTGTTTGAGCCTGTTGTTAAGGCGTTCAGATTATTTATTCCAAAAGAACAATTGTTATCTCCCGTTGTTAGTAGATTCAAATTACTTGAACCGAATGCTTGATTTCCTAGACCTGTTGTTACAACTGGTATAACATCAGTACCAAAAGCATTATTGTATTCCCCTGTTGTTATGGTTGTTGGAAAAGCAGTTGAAGTATATATATTATTAGATGTATCTATTTTTACAACTAGTTCATTCAATTTTGTGGCTACGATCTTTTGAAATGTATTTGTTGCTCCCGTAAAAGTATTACTACTTGATAATATTCCTGATCCTGTATATGTTGCGTCTGCGTATGTTTTGGTAATTAATTCAGTTCCTGATGTAGGCGTTACTGTTGATGTTGGAAGCGAAGTATTGAATGCATTCGTGCCTGTGAAAACATTATTGCTTGACAATAGTCCTGTTCCTGTATATGTTGCGTCTGCGTATGTTTTGGTAATTAATTGAGTTCCTGATGTAGGCGTAGCACTAGATACGGGTAAATTAGTAAATTCTATATTACTACCTCTAAATATTCCATTACCACTAATATCAAATGAGGCTGGAACTGCACCAACTCCTGTTCCTAAAATACCTCCATCATCTAATACTTTAAATGCTCCATATATATTCGTTGATTGAAATTGATTGTTGAATATAGACATATTATAATGTATATGTATATAATATTTCTATAGTATTCTACCTGACATTTGATTAATAAAATCGGGAAGTGTTATAGGATCGCCTCCTGCTTGAAATGCTACTGCGCCAGTAAATAATACTGCTCCATTAATAGTAGTTAATGCGTTTTCATCAGTTTCTGAACCAATATTAATATTAGAATAAGCTGTTCCAGTTCCAATATTTATTGTATTTGGTGTTGCCGTAGTTGTCTCATTTTTACCAATATTTATTGTAGATGAAATTGCTGCTATTTCGTGTAATCCTATATTTATTGTTTCAGCATCTGTTCCTAGTGAAACATTTGTTGCTTCTAATCCAATCGTTAAGTCAGTAGATTCTGCTCCAATATCTACTACTACTGCATTATTACCAACTTCTACATTATCGCTACGAAATCCTACTACTACAGTTCCAAATGTAACCTCTCCAAATGAATTATTACCAATAAAAATATCTTCACATGTATTGCCTATTAAAAGTAGTGTACCTTCATTTCCAATAGTTACAGTAGGAGCATTTATTGTTATTGCTGTAGTATTAGTAATATCACCTAATATAATATTATCCGCTATACAAGTAAAATAATTATCTGCTTCTGTTCCATCTACTTCGGGTCGTGTTCCAATTATAAATCTATTAACACCTGCTCCATCTTTCCAAGTCGATACTCTAGTTGTAGGATTGATCTCTAATATATTATATGTTTCAGTGTTGTTTTTTACAATTAAATTTCTTGTATTGACTGTATAAGGATTTATAGACCCTAATACCTCTAGAATTCCTGTAAGTTGTATTGTATCACCTGTCAAAGGATAAAGATAATCTGTAGAAAGTTGAATTCCCGTAATACCTGCTGCTACTGTTAAAGTTGAACTCATTGTAACAGTGCCATTAATTATTGTTGTTCCTGTAATTGTAGTAGCACCTGTAATTGCAGTTACACCTACAGCAGTAAAAGGAGCTGGAGTAATCGCAGTTCCAACTGTAACTGCTCCTGTGAAAATAGTTGCTCCGCCAAAAGTTGTAAGACCTAAAATAGTAGCTGGAGGTATTGCTATATTGATTGTTTTTGCGGTTACAACTGCCGCATCTAGAACTACTGCTGCTAATGTTGCGGCAGATAAAGGATCTAGCCCACCTGTTGCACCAGTGTCGCCTTTTTCACCTTGCTCACCCTGTTCACCCTGTTCTCCCTGATCACCTTGATCGCCTTTATTACCTTGTTGACCTTGGCTTCCTTTATCAGAAAGTACCTGCCAATAACCATTTCCGCTCGTAGGAGGAAAAAATGATAGAACTGGATTTTGTCCTGATCCTTGTGCGGGAGATATACATATAAAAGATGTTCCAAAATAAGAAACCGCATCTCCAATTGCATAAAGTGTAACTTCAGACCAAATACCTTTCCAAGTGATTCCAGCGATTCCTTGTATACCTTGCGATCCTTGTGGAATTGAAAACGAGAAGACTGGATTAGCATCTGTTCCTGTTCTAACAACTAAAGCATTTGAACCTGCTGAAAGCGTCGTAGTCGAACCTACTGTTACATTTGGCGTAATACCTGCTATACCCTGTGGAATACCAAATGAGAATATAGGACTAGCGGTTGTTCCTGTTCTCACCACAGTAGCACTCGAACCAGCAGCTAAAGTCGTCGTTGAGCCTACAGTTACATTAGGAGTAATACCTGCAACACC
>Ga0209299_1001792_pt1 | contig 11684 bp, 12 predicted proteins | sample S_140806_MF_Meta_FD_187326 | JGI IMG/M metagenome (GOLD analysis project Ga0209299, IMG submission 187326) | Freshwater microbial communities from Lake Simoncouche, Canada to study carbon cycling - S_140806_MF_MetaG (SPAdes) (version 2) | ecosystem: Environmental > Aquatic > Freshwater > Lake ...
GGCCACGCCATGAACACCCGCCTAACCTGGCCCCATGGGCACCCCTCAACCCGAGGCGCTTCGGCGAGAGCCTCCAGCCAGGACGCTCGGGCCGGGGCTGGAGGCGCCGGAGATCGCTGCAGCCTTGGCGCGGCTCCGCCAGGATCCCGACGTGCAGGAGATCCGGCTGTTCGGCTCCCGCGCTCGCGGCGAGGCTCGACCGGGTTCCGACCTCGACCTGCTGCTGATCCTCAAAGGCAGCCTCACACCGGAGCGTGAACGCCAGCTGCGCGCCCGCACCCGAGCCTTGCTGCTGCCGCTGCTGCCGGTGGATCTCGACCTGCTGATCAGCGATGCCGCCACGACCAGCCACTGGGCCGGCTCCCGCTGGCATGTGCTCGGCCACATCCACCGCGAAGGGGTGCCACTCGATGCCGCCTGAGGAGGACGCTCGCGCCATCCTCAGGCTGGCCCTGCGCCATGAGCAGTCGCTGGGCGCCAGCCTGGATCCGGCTTTCGCCCAGGAAAACTGGGGCTTTCTGGCCCAGCAATGCGTGGAGAACCTGCTCAAAGGCCTGATCGTCCTGGCCGGTGAGCAGCCACCGCTGAGCCACGATCTTGAGCGTCTGCAGCAGCTAGCCGGGGTGGTCCTTCCGGAGGAGCTGCTGGCGCTGCAGGAGTTTGCGGTGAAAGCGCGCTATTCACCGGAGGAGACACCGCTTTCGGGCTCCCGAGTAGAACTGCTGGCCCGGATCCGCCAACTCAGGGGGGAGCTGGAGAGTTTGCTAAGGGGAACGGACAGGCCGGCCATCGGCACCGGCTGAGCCGGACGGCATCAGCCCAAGCCGGGGGTGCATCTGGGCGCTGGGGACGCCGGTAGCGGGGGGGGGGCAGCCGAAACGTTGCCAACGCTGGCTCTGCGACGGAGCTTCCAGCCGGGCTGCAGCAAGACGACCCTCCGCCTGTACCTGGCTGGAGCGAAATCTTGACCAGGGCTGGGCAACTTGCCCGCTCACGCAAACTGCTCACTTCACCCACACCACGCTGCAGCCCATGCCGCCATCGCCCTGCTCCGCATCGGTCACCCGCTCCACATAGGGCACGCCGGCCAGCCACTCGCGCAGGCCCCGCTTGAGCTTGCCGGTGCCGATGCCGTGGATCACCCACACCGGGCCGTTCGCACCCCGCAGGCGCTCTTCCACCGCCGCCTCGGCCTCATGCACCCGCAGGCCGCGCACATCCACGGTGTTGGCCTCAGTGCGCACCTGGGGACCGCGGCTGCCGGGGGCGCGGCGGCTGCGCACCGTCACCGGTGGCGGCGCCGGCGGGGCGGGCTTCTCGCCATTGAGGCCCTCGATCGCCGTCAGCGCCACGGTGCTGCGCAGCACGCCGCAGCGCACCGTGAGCTCCAGGCCATCGGTGGACATCGCCAGCACCTCGGCGGCCTTGCCCAGGGCAAGCACTCGCACCCGGTCCCCCACGGCTGGCCGCCAGCCGGCGTGCTCACGCCGTTGGGGCTGGGGCCGGTGCTCGGCCTCCAAACGCTTGAGCCGCTGACCCGCCAGGCGCGCCACCTCGCCGGCGCTGCGGCCATCGCCGCGATCGGCATCGGCGGCGCCGCGGCGCAGGCGGCGGATCAGGCGGCGCACCTCCCCCTGGCCCTCCCGGATCGAGCGCTCCAGTTGCTGGCGGCGCTGCTCCTGCAGCTCGGCGCTCTGCTCCTTCTGCTGCTCCCAGCGGGCCAACAATTCCTCGTGGAGCAGTTCGGTGCGGGCCAGCACCACCGCCGCGGCCTCGGCCGCCTCCTGCTGCTGGCGCCGCTGCTGCTCCAGGCCCTCGATCACCCGGTTCATGCCGCCCCCTTCGCCCTCGCCAGCCGCCGCCAGCTGCTCGGCGGCGGCCGCCACCACCTGGCCATCGAGCCCTAACCGGGCCGCGATCGCCAGGGCGTTGCTGCGGCCCGGGATACCCCAGAGCAGGTGATAGGTGGGCGAGAGGGTCTCCACGTCGAAGGCCACCGAGGCGTTCTCGAAGCGGGGATCGGCGTACTTGAGCGCCTTGAGCTCGCCGAAATGGGTGGTGGCCACCGTGAGCCGGGCCCGATCGGCCAACTGCCGCAGCAAGGCCGCCGCCAGGGCGGCGCCCTCGGTGGGGTCGGTGCCGGCGCCCACTTCATCGAGCAGCACCAAGGAGGCGCCGCGCTGGGCGCCCAGCGCTTCGAGGATCCGGGCAATGCGGCGGATGTGGCCGCTGAAGGTGGAGAGGTTCTGCTGCAACGACTGCTCATCGCCGATGTCGGCGAGCACCTGGCCGCACCAGGGCAGCCGCGGCGAGCCAACACAGGGGAGGAACAGGCCGGCGCGGGCCATCAGGGCCGCCAGCCCCAGACTCTTGAGGGTCACCGTTTTGCCGCCGGTGTTCGGGCCGGTGATCGCCACCACCCGCAGCTCCGCTCCCACCCACAGGCTCACCGGCACCACCGGCCGGCCGCCCTCGCGGCGCTCCTGCCACAGCAGCAGCGGATGGCGCAGCTCCCGGAACTCAAAGGGAGCGGCCGGATCGGGCTCCAACTCTGGCCGCACCGCCCCCAGCCAGGCGCCATAGCGGGCCCGCGCCACTCCGGCATCGAGCCGCACCAGCACCGCCTGCAGGTGCTCCAGGGCCGCGGCCTCCTCCCCCACCAGGCCACTGAGCTCCAGGAGAATTTCCTCCTCGATCTCCCGCTCCCTTCCCTCCAGCTCGCGGATGCGGTTGCCCAGGGGAATCACCGCCTGGGGCTCCACGAACACGGTGCTGCCGGAGGCCGAGCTGTCGTGCACGATGCCACCCACCTGGGAGGCCGCGCCGGCCTTCACCGCCAGCACCGGCCGGCCGTTCCGCTCGGACACCACCGTGTCCTGCAGCAAGGAGGCCCAGCGCCGGATCAGCTCCTGCAAGCGCTCACGGCGCTCGGCGCGCACCCCCTGCAGCTGGCGACGCAAGCCCTCCAGCTCGGCGCTGGCGCGGTCGGCCACCCGGCCCCCCTCCTCGATCGCGAAGTGAAGCCGCTGCTCCAGCTCCGGCAGGGTGCGTAGATCGGCCACCAGGGCCGAGGTCACCGGCCGCAGGGCGTCGTCCTCGATCTGACGCCGCAGCCGCCGCGCCGCCGCCAGGGTGGTGGCCACGGCCAGCAGGGCCTCGCCGCCGGCGGTGCCGCCCTTGGCGCAGCGGAGCACGGTGGCGGCGATGTCCGCCACGCCGCGGAAGCTCAGGCCCCCCTCCAGCACCCCGTCAAGGCCCAGGAGCTCGGTGGTTTCGGCCAGGAGCTTGCGGCTCTCGTCACAGCTGGAGGGCAGCGGCAGCACAGCGCAATGGCGTTCGCCGGCGGCGGTGCTGGCGAAGCTGGCCACATGGCCCGCCAGGCGGGGCCACTCCAGGAGGTCGAGGGCTTCGGCGGCGATGGCGGCACCGCCGTCGCCATCCAGCCGCGTGGATGGGGACGCGGCACCGCCCACCGAACCGCCCTCGGGCCCAGCCTCCATCGCCAGCAGCTCAGCGCCGTTGGCTTCGATCACTCCCCCTTCCACCCGTGTGCTCACCCCTGCTCGCTCGCCGCTGGGATGAGGGAAGGAATCGCCGCGCCGCCCTGGTTGGAAGGGATGCCGGCGGGGGGTTCGTAGAGGACCTCCAGCCAGTTGCCCTCTGGATCCTGCAAATAAAAGGAAGCGGTGCCATCGCGGTGGTCATGCACCGGGCCCACCGGATAGCCACTGGCCACCAACTGGGCATGCACCGCATCCACGGCCTCGCGGTTCTCGAAGTGGAAGGCGAAATGGGGACCAGCCGCGGTGTACGCCGGACTGAGCAGGGCCACCCCATCGCCGGTGAGCGGCGACTGCAGGTAGGCCCAGTCGGCGGCATCCCAGGTGAGCTGAAGTCCGAGGGCCTGATAAAAGGCCTTGGCACGCTCCATGTCGGCCACCCGGAGGGCTACATGGCCAAGGCGATGGACGGCGGCCGGAGCCATGGCGCAGTGGATCACTGCCGCCATTCTCCTGCAATGGGCTGGCGATGGTGAGGGGCGCTGATGGAAAAGAGAAGTCGCTGCGCATCGCCCAGGTCGATCCGATCGCCAGGCCTGCCGCGGAGCTGCTGCCAGGCGATCGACCCAGCCGCTTGCCCACATTGGCGTGAAACGGCGATAGGCGGCGCACCAGCAGCAGATCCACGAGCAGATCCAGGTAGCGCCCCACCGTTCGGCCATCGACGCCTGCATCGCTGGCGGCAAGAACGCTGTCCGGGAAGCCTCCTCGGAACCAAAGACTCTCCTCGGCGGCGGCCCCCAGCTCCAGCACGTTCAATCCAGGCAATCCGCAAACGCGAGCCGGCCGGCCAGCGATTCGCTGCTCTGGCGGATCAGCTCCACCGAGGCCGAGCCCAGCAGCAGGAAGCGACCATGAGCCCGCCCCTAGCGGCCCGCATCGATCAGCCCGCGCAGTTCGGCGAACAACTCCGGCACCCGCTGCACCTCATCGAGAATCACCAGCCGCTCGGCATGGCGCTCGAGAAAAAGAGCCGGCTCCGCCAGGCGGGCCCGATCGGCGGTGGACTCCAGATCGAGATAGAGGCTGGCCAGCTCCCGGCCGATCTGCAGGGCCCGCCACCAGGTGACCGAGCGCAAAAAGACAAGTGATGAACAGAGTGCCTGAGGGGTTCACCACCATCAAAAGCCCAAACGACTCACCCCGGCCGCAGGGCCTCGGGGCGGATCCAGGCAGGTCGCACCACCACGGGGCATGAGCGCACCGCGGACCAATCCGAGACCCAGACCCGCCTTCCACGCCCCGTGACACAGGGTGCCAGTTTGCATAGTGTCAACAGCGCCCAACCCCAACCCAGGCGGCTGCTAAATTCCGTTGGACTTAAATCGTTACTAAAATGAAGCTCACCTACTCACTTTTGGGAGTTGCGGGCATTACTACAGCGGTCCTTTTGGACGCTGCGCCGTCTAAGGCTCTTATGTATATTGATTTTATTCCTTTAAGTCCAACGACAACGCGCATCCAGTCATCCGGTACCATTAATCCCACCTTACTTCCCACCTCTTCCGTCTCGGCAGTATCAACGGCTGCAAGTGGTGGCAATACTTCCGCTATCAACAAAACCACAGATTCCCTTAGGTTCACCTACAGCTCCTCCACTGTATCCAACCCCGGTCGCCGCTACGCTATTACTGGACCTACGACTGATCCGTTTAGCGGTGGAGGGAATTCTGTCTGGACAGGGACTACCCCAGTGAACAACCCTCCACTACAGATGCGTTTTGGATCTAGTATGGATCTATGGTTACCAAATTCATTTACTGGTGGAGCTTCACCCATCAATTCAGCCCTCCCTGTGGCTGGTTTCTTTGATGTAAATTTGACCCTGGCGCAGATTTTCGGTTCCGCAACACCGTCACAATTTGCTTTCACTTCTGGCACTGAGCAAATCATTCTTCGTAACAATCCCGCTCCAGCTCCAGGACCTGTACCTCTTCTTGGGGCCGCAGCGGCCTTTGGCTATTCACGCAAACTTCGCAACCGCATCCAAAAATCTATACCTGCTCGGCTAGCCTAAGCTTACCAATTCTCTAGCCCAAACTTGCTATACCAAGGCCCTGTGTTTACAGGGCTTTTTTTTATCTCCCCTACCCATGTACGCCCGAAGCCTGAGCCGCCTTTCCCTGGTGTTTGTGGCTCTTTATGTCCTGTTGGTGGTTTCGAGTGCCATTCCCGCAAAACTGCTGGATTACGACTGGCTCAATCGCGTTACCGCCACCTTGATCAATGGCTCGAGCTTGCCACTGCTTGCGCTTTTTATCCTTGTTGTGGGAAACCTGCTCTATCCTGAAAATCAACTTCTAGATAAGCGCCGCAAGCTCTTTTCTGGCCTCGCCGTCCTGGCTGTCTACGGCTTCCTGCTGCTGATTCCGCTGCACATCTTCACGGGTCTTCTGCTACAAACCACCAACTCTGATCAATTTCGCGCTCTCGATAAAGCAGAACGACAACTCGATTCCTATCGCCAGGCTGCTAATCAGGCCACCAGCGTCAGCGAACTTCAAACACGCCTTACAAAGCTGAGTGCGCCTGGACTCAATCCAGAAATCCTTGCCCGCCCCCTTCCGGAAGTGAAGGTTCAGGTGAGCACTGCTTTCAATCAGGTTGCCGCCCAGATTGCCCAGCAGCGCCAAGCCTTAACGGCAGAAAACAGTTGGCGCACCCGCGGGCCTCAGGTGTTGCGCATTGTCATGGCCTGCCTAGTGCTGGCCTTCGGCTTCGCTGCCTTTGCCCAGCCCACGCCCTCCGGCCCCCTGCTGATCGACAGCTTTGAGCAGAAGCTAGGCCAATTCCGATCAATCAAACAGGAAGCGGCGCGTGAAGGTTTGAAGAAAATGAAAGACAATCAGCGTATTCTGGAGGCGGAGAGAGCAAAGAAGAGGAATGAGGCCGAGATGCGCAAGCAGCGTGAACGCATGAAGCGTCAGGCCGATCAGAGAGACAAGCGCAAAGATTGGGGGCGTTGATCTTGGGGCATTGACTTGGGGCATTGAGCAGTTGTCTTCTGGCTAGAAACACCTCCACCATTCACCCCTGCCGCAGCCAGGCCGCCGCCTCGCAGGCGTGATACGTGAGGATCAGATCGGCGCCGGCCCGCTTGAAACAGAGCAAAGTTTCGAGGGTCACGGCCCGCTCATCGATCCAGCCGCGCTCAGCCGCCGCCTTCACCATCGCGTACTCACCGCTCACGTTGTAGGCGGCGATCGGCTGCTCGGTTTCCTGGCGCAGGCGATAGATGATATCCAGATAAGCAAGGCCGGGCTTCACCATCAGGATGTCGGCCCCTTCGCTCTCATCGAGCTGGCATTCCAGGATCGCCTCGCGGCCATTGGCCGGATCCATCTGGTAGGTGCTCTTGTCGTTCGGGATCGGCTTGCCGGCGTTGGCGCGAGGGGCCGAATCCAGGGCTTCGCGGAAGGGCCCGTAATACGCCGAGGCGTACTTGGCGGTATAGCTGATAATGCCCACCTGCTCAAAGCCCTCCTCATCGAGGGCCTCGCGGATGGCGCCCACCCGGCCGTCCATCATGTCGCTCGGGCCGATCAGATCGGCGCCGGCGCGGGCCTGGGCCACGGCCTGTTGGCAGAGAATCTCCACGGTTTGATCGTTGAGCACCACGCCCTCGCTGCTCACGATGCCGTCGTGGCCATCGCAAGAATAGGGATCGAGGGCCACATCGGTCATGATCGCCATGGCTGGGTGCACCTGCTTGAGCAGCCGGATCGCCCGCGGGATCAGGCCATGCTCGTTGAAGCACTCGGCGCCATCCTCGCTTTTGAGGCCATCGGCCACCTTGGGGAAGAGCACCACGCAGCGGATGCCCAGATCCCAGGCGCGACCCACCTCATCCACCAGCCCTTCCAGGCTCCAGCGGCTGGCACCCGGCATGGCGCCGATCGGCTCGATGCTGGCGCCCTCGTGCACAAAGAGGGGATAGATGAAGTCGGTGGGGGCGAGCTGGTGTTCCCGCACCAAGGACCTCAGGGCCGGCGTGCGCCGCAGCCGACGGGGACGGTAAGTGAGCTCCATGGGGCCTGCTGAACTGGAACTGATCCTAGAGAGAGGCTTCTTGTGCCTGCTTAGAGGAGCACAAAAGCCAAAGGCACCAGCAAGGCCAAGCTGATCAGGGCGGCGAGTTGGAATTTCCAATCAACGCGGTTGATGTGTTGTGCAGCGAGCAGCTCTCCACCCTCAGTTGCGTTGTTATAATAGACAGTTCCCCAGCAGAAAAGCAAGAAGAAAAGGATCGAAACAAGATAAGCATAAATATACAGCAAATCAAGAAATGTCGTATAGGAAAGCGATGGCAAGTCGGCGCGGTAGCTCTGTTGGAGGAAAATCAGCGTGAGTAGAGCTGTGGTGGGGATGGCCAGCCGCACATCACCAAGAGAGCCGGGCAGACTTGGCGATGCGATCACAATACCAATAACAACAAGCAAGGGCAAAATATACTGACTAAAAGCGGAGAGAAAGTTTGTTTTGTAGACGATTCCATAATCGATCGATGGAAAAGCAGAGGGATTGCCGATGCCGAAGGTGGTGCTATACTGATGCAGAAAAGGCTTCACCGAACTGCCGACCATATCGTAACCGTTTACATCAGCAAATTGTCCGATCAACGTATTGGCTACATTGGATTCGGGCAGCAGAGATGCGCAGGGCGGACCTCCTTCGTAGCAGGAGAGCGCATCCGGCCTGGTTTCCATGGTGATCGGCAAGTTCATGTCGAAGAAGGGAAAACCTGACAAATTGAGATCATTCACAAAGAAATGGCCGGAAAAGCGAAACAATTGATAGAGGCGGCCATCTTCGAGCTTCACCGGCTCTGTGGTATCTGGATCAATAACCATATTGGTTGCCTCGATCTGATTGGTGAATTCCAGAACCTGATTAAGCGGAATCTTCTCAGCTTCAATAGCTTTCTGGATCTCAGGACGCCATTTAAACCAGTACCAACCATCAGCCCAGAAACTCTTGTCCTTGAGGTTGAGCTGATAGATGTTTTCGATGTGCATGCCGGTGTCGATGGTTCGCTGTACGTTGCCATAAACCATCGGCTTGCGATGCTCAAAATCCATGCCTTTGGTGACGGCATTGCGGGTGTTCTGATTGTTAAATGCAACCTCATCTTGTGCCGAACTGGCCTGGAACAAACCAATCGCAGCCAGCACCACCGCCATCACGATCCAGATCTTCAAGCGGGATGCCGCGTTGGCGAAGGTAAAGCCCGCCGGTTGTTGCTTTGGCACAGGACCTTGGCTGCTGCTTAAAAGTAAAAACTAACAGTAAGGCATTGCCTGCAAGTTAAGATCCGGGAAAATCTCTGGTTTCAAAGAATGAACGAAACTGCCAGACTCAGAGCTTGGCGTAGCCGATCCACCCCTGGCGCGGATCGGCGCTGCGGGCTTGCCGCAGCTCCTCCAGCAGCTCCCGCTCCCGCTCGCTGAGCTGTTCGGGCATGCGCAGCACCGGGCTGAGCAGTAGGTCACCGCGGCCCTCCTTAAGCGGCCAGCCCTTGCCCTTGAGCCGCAGGCTGCGGCCCACGTTCATCCCCGGCGGCACCTGCACCGTGGCCTCCCCGTCGGGCGTGGCCACGGTGACCTCACCCCCCAGAGCCAGCTCATCGAGGCTGAGGGGCAGGTCGGCCCGCAGCTGGTCGCCATCGAGCCGCCAGACGGGATGGGGCTGGAGCTGGAGGTTGAGGTAGAGGTCGCCGCGGCGGCCGGTGCCGGGCTGGAGGTTGCCCTTGCCCTTGAGCCGCAGCCGGCTGCCGCTGCGCACGCCGGCTGGGATCCGCACCTGCACCCGCTCCTCATTCACCGAGAGGGTGCGCTCACATCCCCGGAAGGCCTCAGAAAGGGTGAGGTTGATCGTGGCCTCGGCATCGAGATCCACCGGGATGCCGCGGCCACCGAAGCCGGAGGGAAAGCCGCTACCGAAGCCACCGAATCCGCCGCCGCCGCCACCACCGAACCTCCCGAGCAGATCATTGACGAACTCATCGAAGTTGCCGTAGCGGCCGAAATCCACATCGGCGCCCATGCCGCCGCCGCCGCCACCCATCTGGCTCCAGTACTGGCCGAACTGCTCATAGCGCCGCCGCTTCTCGGGATCGGAGAGCACCTCGTAGGCCTCGCTGATCTCCTTGAAGCGGGCCTCGGCGGCCTTATCGCCGGGATTCACATCCGGGTGGTACTGGCGGGCCAGCTTGCGAAACGACCGCTTGATCGCATCGGCATCGGCGCCCCTCTCGAGCTCGAGCACCTTGAAATAATCGCGATAACCGTTGGCGCTCATCGGTTCAGGCTCCTCGGATCACGATCATCGGGACTGGCGCTCGCATCGGGGCGTCGCTGGCAACGGGCTGGCGCCCGGGCGATCGAGGCCCGTCGATTCGACGTTCCGGCATTGTCTCAGCGACGCCGAGCCGCCCGCGGTGCTGGGAAGGGCGGAAGGCCGAACGGCAGAGTCCGGCAGGCCTGGGAGATTGAGGCGCAGCACTGCATGACACGGCAGTGCTGGCATGGAATCGTCGGGCGGTCTCGGGCTTGTTCAGCAGCCTCCTAAAGTTGATACCTGAAGGAAGGTGAACTCTGGCGATGCCGCTGGTCCCGATCCCATTCGCCTCGCAACGCCGCTGGCCGCTCCACCTCACCCTCTTGGTGTCGGGAGCTCTTCTGATCCCCGCCGGCCCCCTGCCGACGTCGGCGGTGATGGCGCAGATCCCGGAGGCGGCACCGCAGGTCCGGCCGGCGGGCGGCGAAAGCTTCGCCGCCTCCAACGCCACCCAGAGAGGGCTGGCGGAGCACCTGCGCCGCCAGGGCTTTGTCTTCTACGGGGCTTGGTGGTGCCCGGCCTGCCGTCAGCAGAAGAGCCTGTTCGGCCAGCCGGCCGCCCAACGGCTCCCCTACCTGGAATGCGAGAAGGGGGCCACCGGCCAGCAACGCTGCAGCCAGGTCGGCATCCGGGCCTATCCAACCTGGATCAAGGGTGGAGAGCGGCGTGAAGGGATGCTCAGCCTGGAGGAACTGAAAAGCTGGAGTGGCTACCGGCCAGCCGGAGCCACCCCAGCGGGGGCGAATCCCTGAGGGCAGGCCCCCGGGGAACTACTCAATCGGTGATCCTCAATCGGCCGCGGCGATCGCCAGCGGCACGTAGCGGAGGTTGATGGAGGTGGTGAGGCCGGCCGCCTGCAGCTCGCGGCCCATGGCTTCGGCTTCTAGCGGATCGCCGCTGAACACCACGGCCCGGCCGAGACGCTCGGCCTCCAGGTGGAGGCCATCGGCCAGCTCGGGGCTGAGGTGGCGCAGCACCGCCAGCAGGCGCTGGGCCAGGGGCTTGAGGTCGGGGAGCACCAGCAGGGTGGCGAGGGGAACGGAGGAGGATGGAGCCATGGAGGTCTTGGATGCGGGCGACGGCAGAGATGCCGCCGTTTCTGGAGACAACCGTCGCAGGAATGGTCCACCTGGGGCAGGGGAGGAGAACCGACGCGGGCCGTCCTTGACGCCAACGGGGAACAGGCTGATGGGTCACAAGGAACGGGCCGCAAGGCTCGCTCCAGCAGGATCAGGCCATGCCGAGCGGCTCTGCGAGCAAGGTGCGCTGAAGCGGTGGCACCCGGCTGCAACGATGACAGCCCCCCTCACACCCTGGCCCGGGCCACGAACGCGATCAGCTGGAAGGAGGCCGCCTGGGGGTTGTCGCTTTCCACGTAGAAGCGGCGGTCCTCACCCTGGAGCAGGTCCTTGTCCTGCAGCTTCAGGCGGTCGATGGGTTCCCCCCGGGCGTTGAGCACCTCGAACTGCATGGAGAGATCGCCGCAGGGCCGCTCCAAACAGCGCACCTGAAATTCGCGGATCAGGCCACCGCCGTAGAGACGGGGGGCATGGCAATCCTGGCTGCACCAGCGATAGAACACGCCGCTGCCGTCGTGCTTCCAGCCCTGGCGCAGCAGCTGCTCCGTCGGTGTGACAGGGCTGGGAGCGCCGGCCTGCAAGTCCTGCCGCAGCCCCATCCAGTAGCCGAGGCCGCCGCTGAGCAGGTTGCAGAGCAGCAGCACCAGGAAGGCGGGCAGCCAGCGGGCGCCCCCGCTCCCCGCCAGCCGGGCCGGGCGGCTGGTGAAGC
>Ga0209299_1001793_pt1 | contig 11680 bp, 24 predicted proteins | sample S_140806_MF_Meta_FD_187326 | JGI IMG/M metagenome (GOLD analysis project Ga0209299, IMG submission 187326) | Freshwater microbial communities from Lake Simoncouche, Canada to study carbon cycling - S_140806_MF_MetaG (SPAdes) (version 2) | ecosystem: Environmental > Aquatic > Freshwater > Lake ...
AAGCGTTCTCTAAAGTGTCGTTCATTTTTGTTTCCATTCCGTATCGTTTTCGTTATACCAAAACTCATCTTCAAGCGTTAGCAATTCATCTTGCCGTTCCCAATCGCTATATTCATCGGCTAACCTAAACGCTTCTTCAAGGCTTTCGGCTTCGACAACAGTTTCGTAATAAAGCGTGGCTTTCTGTTGGATTCGATACTCGTTCATTACATCACCGAAATAATCTTGAAATGGTCAGACATAAAGCGTTGCGCTTCCGCCCGTTCTTCGTTCTGGCGTTCTTTCAACCAAACCCCAAATTCTTCAACTGCATCTTGCATAGTGAGCATAGGGAAAGTGTCTAGGATAGTTTGGTAACGGGCATTTATAGCCTCGTTGCCCTCATTGTTTTGGATAGTTTCTCTTAGTTCTTGATACATCAAATCAAGGTCAGACATTGCAGACATTACGCCACCTCACTATATTCTTTAGGGTCAGACCAATAAGTTGTGCCAGAGTAATCAAAAATCGTTACATTTGGCAAATCGTCCACAGATAAATCTTCCATAAGGTTTACCGCTTCTGTATTGTTTAGGGCTTCAAAAACAATTACCCGTTCTGTTTCTTCCCTTTCAACAAATTTGAATTTAGGCATTTCGTTTTTCCTTTCGTTTTTATTAGCGGTTGCTAACATTTCTATTTTGACTTGCTTACCTTGTGTAATGCAAGCGTGTTTGATAACAGTTTCATAACGCTTATTTTGATACGGCATTATCTAAAATGGCTAACTCTCTGGCAAGCCAATCTTCAAAATAGTTGTAACATTCGTCACAGATAGGGTGAACCATATCTATATGCGTTTGAATAGTTGTGTCGCATTTATAGCATTTAGCCAACATTTTTTATCTTTCTCGTTATTAGTTGCTCATCATTCGTTCAAAGCGATTGCGTTCATTTTCCCTCTTTTGCAAGTTTAGGGTCAATTACATAAGCCGTATAAAAAGCGGAAAATACCGATATCTTATATGTTTTCATTAGCCAGATGACTCTTTTTATTTTGTTCATTTTTACCTTTCGTTTTGTGAGCCTTTTTACAACTTGCTCAGGTTGTCTACTTCCTCTATATCAAGTAGCAACTTCAATCGGGTTTCCGATAAGGCAAGAATAGTTGAGTAGAGAAATAAAAGTCAAGTTGTTTTGATAACGATTTGGTAACGGTCACGCAAGCGGTTTAGAGTGAGATTTAGAGCGAAATTTAAGGCCAAATTTCAACCAGATTTTCTGACCAGATTTTTTGACCAGATTTTTCAACCAAATTTTGCAACCAGATTTTTACAACGGCTTATTGCCACGCCTAGCATTACAAGACCTATGAGCAGCCCGTAACTCTGCAGTATCGCCGTGACTAGCAGGGTCAATGTGGTCAGCAACCCACGGGTCAGCCAACCTTGCACCCTCACCGCATAAATGGCACACAAGCGCAGAAGCCCTAACTAAAGCAGCCCGTTTACGATAATCACCAGAATATTGCCCCGTATCCTTTTTTATCTGACTACGCTTGATTTCGTGCAACTGCTCTACCCGTTGTTGATGAACGAAACACCGATTACCACCCGTAGTTAAACGGCCACAATCAAGACACGGCTTAGGAAACTTGCTCACCATTCACCCATTTCAAAAATTGTAGAGTATGTTCCCAACCAGAAACCTCTATACAATGAACACCCGTAGCAATAACAGGAAAATCATTACCAGAATTAGTGAACGAATCACCAACATAAACAGTTTCGAACGGTGTAACCTCAACCAGATTTAGATACCGATTCATACCGTAGGCTTTGTCTCGCCCTGTGGGTGTAACATCTATGCTTGTGCTACCGCCGATACGGAAATCGAATCCTTGAACCAGATTTTGTAAACGGTCAACCAGATTTTGTCTTTTGCGCTTGTCTACATCCCAACCAGATTTTTGTTCTGGCAATGCTTTCTGGCCTAGAGCGGAGAAAGTGATTTGGGCTAGTCGGTCTTCGATAATTGGACCAACTGGATTTTCACACCATACGCCTTGTTCTATAGCAACCTTTTCAACCAAATTTTTGATGCGTTCACGTTGCTGTGCAGGTATCATGTCGGTAATGATGTTGCCATTGTTGATGCGGTATTGTGACCCTGAACAGGCCAGGATGTCTATACGTTTGTTTATACTTTGATGCAGTTGTTGTAGAACTTGTTTCTCTACTTGCTTGTATTGACCACCTGTCAAGATAGCGACACGATACTTTTTAGTTAGTAAAGATAGTTGATAAGCGATTTGTATAGGGATTGGTTGTTTAGATTCTGCAAGAGTGTCGTCAAGGTCAAAAACGAACGCTTTAGTTTTAGGCATTACTTGTTCTTGTCTGTTGTGTAAAAGCCTGTGCCGTTGAATTTGATTGCGGGGCTTTTGTAGATGCGTTTCATTGTGTCACCGCAGTTACAAATGGCTTTGAATTCTGCTTCAGTGATGCTTACGCTTTGAGTGCGTTCAATGTTGCATTTGTCGCAACGATAGTCATAGACGGGCATCAGATTTCCTTTGCACATACTCACCCTCTTGCTGTAATGCTTTAAGGCTTTCAGTGGGTGTAAGGAATTTACCTGACCGATAGAAAATGTTGAACTGCTCTAACGTGAGCAAACATGACTTACAAAAGTCTTTATCCGTTTTTTCTTTACACAAATAGCACATAATTGCCCTTTCATTCGGGGGTTAGTAGGACTCGAACCTACTCAGGGGGAACGAAAGAAATCCCTGCACCGTGAACCCGAATCGGTGGAAAACGAAAAAACCACCGATTACCTAAATACTAACGCAACCAGAAAGGTGTTGTCAAGTGTATTTAGAATCTTTTTATAGAACCAGAAAATGGAACATCACGTTCAAGGTCAAACGTGGTAATACCCGTTTGGCTGTCGTTACCTGATGTTAGCCGATACCAGTCTGAGCCGTTATCCATAGTGCTGCCTTGCACCCAGAATCGTGAACCGCCGTTATGGGCAGGTCCTAGTTCTTCGATGCGTGTGTGATGAAAATGACCTGAGCAGAACACGGTGAAGCCTGTGAGTGGTTGGTGACCAAATGATTGACGTTCTAACCAGCGTTGCATACTGTCAGGTCTATTCACTTGATGACCGTGTGCAAGTCCAACAATGTGAAAGCCGTCACCAAATACATCAACAGTGAGTGATTCGTCATGTGGTTGTGGAATGTAATACGTTACGTCAAGCCCAACTTCTACAGATAGTCGGCGTAACTGTTGCAAAATGACGATACCCCAATCGTCTACACCTGGCTTACCCACAGTCTGTTTCGATACACGCCATTGACAATGATTAGACCCTACCGATGCGTAAGACACAGGGGCATACTTTGTAGTCAGTTTTAGCAAGTCCCAGATAAGCGCTGATGCAAGGTCAACCTGTTGCATAGGTGACAAGTCATTACTTTGTAACTGTGCAAGATTTGCAGCGTTCTCAATACCCTCAATGATGTCTCCACCGTCAAGAATCAGGATACGTTCATACTTGTTCTTTTTTAGATGCGCTTCGATACGAGCATACGCTGCTTGCACACGTTCAATAAGTTCCTTAGTGCCACCACGAGAAGCATTTTTACCTACTTGGAAGTCGGCAGTTAAAATAACAAACGCCCTACCTTGTGATGGTTTGGGCGTAGTAGGTTTAGTTTTCTTTGCCTGAGCAAACAATGTTGGTAAGTCAACATTTTTGTTTTTTAGGCGAAAGTTGAACCGATAAGAGGTTAGCCAGTCACCGTCATACTTTTGCCAACGGCTAGTGCGAGGATTACCCACAACCTCATACTCGTCAGGTGAATACCCTGCATCAACCAGAAAGTCCTTGAAATCAGCGCCCTCTGGTAAACCTGGAGTTGTTGCAACACCCTCAACACCATCAAACTCTACCGATACTGCACCAAGAGGTGACGGAATGTTTACAGGGGCAGGTTTCAGGCTTTCCAGCATGAACAGCCTTTCGTGCGGTGACGCTTAATAGACGAATAAGACAACATGATTTCTAACTTGCGTAACGAGTTCTCTAAAGTGCCTATCGGCCATTCAGGACTCATTACAGCGTCAGCAAGAATCTTTTGGTCTTTACTATCTAACTCAGATAGCACTGTTTTAACTCTACACGAATACTGTTTTGCAGGTAGTTGTAGGTTCTCTAACATTATTCTCCTTTAGAATACAAATGTTTGTTGATTAAGTCGCTTAGAAATAATTTCACAATACTTTTCTTCAAGTTCAATTCCAATTGCTTTACGACCAAGATTACGAGCAGCAAGTAAAGTTGCACCAGAGCCAGCAAAAGGGTCAGCAATAAGTCCTTGTGGGCATCTATCAATAAGCAACTCCATTAATCCAATAGGTTTTGGAGTTGGATGTCCAATTTTTCCAACTTCCTGCGCCCTATGTTCATTAGTAATAATCACAGACCTTTGAGGTGGCGATGAAGAACGAAATCCTTTACCCAAGATGTATATTTCTTCGTCTTGCGTCATAAATGGTGCATTTAAAGCCCCTGGTGGCATTCCTGCTTTATGCCAAATTAGACGATGTTGAACATTTTTGGGTTTTTCAATTTTCCAAGAACCGAAAACAACCGCAGGTTTATTGCCCCATGCTTCTAATGCTTTATCTCTTATTTTTGCATCTTCATCATTTTTAATACCATCTATAAACTTTGTGTATTTTTTGTTTACGCCACTGTTCATGCCAGCCCAAGAAATACCGTATGGTGGGTCAGTTACCAGCACATCGGCGTTTAGCCATTCGGTGATTTCTAAACAATCGCCATGATAAAGCGTGACCCATTCATCTTGATAATAAGGTTGCATTACTCCCCCAATAGTTTGTTAGCAAGGTTATCTAGTTCTTTTTTGATTGCTTGCTTACCTGTTCGTGAAACGTAACGGTCTATAGCGGTTAGTAGGTCTGCCAGTTCGGTTCGGATACTGTCAAAGTCTTTGTCCCAGACCAGATTGTTGTCGTTAAGTAGCATGATGGTTTCAGTGTTGTTGATTTTGTTGCAACAGACACATGGGCCATCAAATGTTGGGTTAGTGAACTCTCTCATTTGTTATCGTCATCTATCTCTTTTAGTAAATCAATCATTATGTAAGAAAAACAAACAACTTCTCCATTGACATAATGTGTAAATCGTCTTTTGTTATCAATCATGGCTCGTTCAATACGCTTACGCTCATCCTGTGCAGCCTGACGCTTGTAATCCTCAAGTAACTCACGACTCATAACAAACGTTTCAGAACTCATAAACTCTTTAAAAATAACCTCAAAGTTTTTACTCACTTATTCCACCTAGCCAGAATGTCTGAAGAACTGTTCAACTTGTCAACCCCACCCACACCAAACACGAACTCTAAACGGTCATCCTGTAACTGCATTTCAGGGATGTTTTCTTTAGTGCGGTCACCACCATTACAGAACAGAATCTTGGCCTCATCAAAAGTGTTCAACATGCTTTCAATAAATTTGATAGCAGAGCCGTCAGAGTCATCAAACTCTACAACCTCATCAACCATCCACAAAGCGTTCAAAACTGCTTCACGGTCAGCAAAGTCAAGAAAATGTTTGCCCTTTTTGCGTTGCAACCAAGCATCACTGTTTAAGCCAACAATCAGGTATTCACCAAATCTGTAGGCTGCTTCAAGATAGGCGAGGTGACCTTTATGTAACGGGTCAAAACCGCCAGTAACTAAAACTATGCTTTTATACGTCATTCGTTTTCTCCCTTAATTTCTTTAATAAGAAAATCTTTTAAACCAAAATCTTTGTAACTGATGTGTTTATGTAGCAGAGCAATAATGCGATTGCGTTCCTCAACAACACCAAGTTTGCGACCAATTTCTTTGCCAGCCTCACGCCAACGCTCAAGGTTTACTTCTCTATCCACAGAAACCACTCCCTACGCATCCACTGATACTCAGTCTTGATAACTTTGCCAATCCAAAATAGTTCATGCTTCCATGCGTAATGGATTTGCCAAATAAAACGTTTGTTTTTGATTGCAAGATGACGTGGTTTGTCATGTTTTAAAACATCCCATGCCTTTATAGGCTGAGGTATCTTCATTTTTCGCCCCTTTCATTGGCTTACTAGAAGCCTATAAACAACTAATAGTGAATGTCAAGCACCGTTATCAAATTGTTACAATCGTTATTAAAGCCCCTTGCGGATAGTCCCCAGCCCACATCTTGTCTATCTCTAACGACACAATAAGTTGGTCATCCTCAATGACACCACCAATCTTGACAGCATCAGAAATTCCTCTAGCCAACTTGTCAATGTCAGGCATAACGCCTGGGGCGTGGTCAAATTTAGGTTTCTTAGGTTTATCCATAAACACGACAACACGCAACCTGCAAGGAACATTGATAGGTTCACCCGTATATGCAGAACGGGCTGCCGAAACAACAGCAGCCCGCCATGCAGGTAAATACTTTGAAGCCTCAACAAACCTACCGTTACCTACACTCTTTTTAGAGCCTTGCGGGGCAGGTCTGCCAGCAACAAAGAAAGTTACTTCACTTCTTTCCATACTTCCCATACATCGCTTGAATGACTGACACTAGGAAGATGACGGCCAAAACCCATTCAGAGATGCGTAGAAAATCGTTATCAACGTAACGTGATGACCAGACAAGGCATACAACGTTAAAGACAATAATGATTGAAGCGAACATTAGAACGGGGCGTTCACTCGTGACACGGTTGCATCGCCAACATGTAGTTCTGCAACAGTTTTGTGTTCGCCAGCCTTAGTTGTGTATTCTGATAGGCGAGATGACGGGATACCAACAACTGAAACAAGTTCATTCTCTGCAACCTGTGCAGTAGACCAAACTTTGATATACATGTCATACGCTGTGCCATCCGCTTTTTTACCAGCAGCGATAGCAGTGAATCCGCCCTTGTGTGTGCGAACTACTTTAACTTCACCAAATTTTATTGCACCAAAATCAGCCACTTTTTTCTCCTTTTTCTAACTGATGTATCTACTATGCCACAACATGCTTAGGATTGCAACAATCAAGATGATTACATACACGGTCACCTGGCATGAATGGTGAACCATCCAATACGGGTGTTACGCCGTCTTTAGCGAAACTGCCTGTCCACGGAATGCATCGCATGTCACCATACTGTATCGTGATTGCAGGTTTAGCCCTACATGAAGCGCATTGTAAATCTGTGCGGTAACGTTTCTCTTGGTTAACAGTCCACGATGCACCGCACCGTTCACAAATAACCTTGTTCTCATCCACATACTAAACTTTACCAGCACGAATACAGGGCATACATGCAGCGATGATTTTGCCATGTTCACATTTCGGGGCATCAGCATTTTCTTTAGCCCGCTTATCTTGTTCAAGTATTTCCTGTGTAGCAGCAATAGTTTGTTGATGACGTTTCTCTGCGAGCGCTTTACCTTTGAGTGCGAGTTCTTCAGGTGTTAGTTTCCGTTCTGGTAATGGCCCATCTTCCCAACGGCCAGCGTTCAACCATGTGGCAGGGTGCGGAATAAAGTTTTCATCGAACGGCAAGTTTCTGTCGTTGCCGTAACGAATAGTGCCAGCCAGTATTTCATCAACACTAGTGATAGTGGTTGCTTTGGTAAATGCTTTGATTGCTGCTTGCTTTCCAACCTTGCGAGGATAGGTATTCCAAAAGTTTTCAAAATCTGATGATATATAAGGTTTAATAACTGGTTTAATAATAGGTTTGTCTGCCGTCTGTGTCAGGTCTAGAGGTGACAATTTGTCAGGTCTAGGGGTGACATTTTGTCTCAAAGTGTGATTCCAGTCACCAGAACAATCTTCTGGGCAAGTCAATAATAGATAATAACGGCTTGTTTTATAGACACCAGAACCAGTGCCAGCGCCTTTATCCCAAGTAATCTCTCTCATGTCTAAAAGATTCTTTAAGGAACGATGTGTTTGCCTCACACTCATGCGAGCGTCTTTAGCAATAGTTTCTACTTTTGGCCAAGCACCATCATCGCTAATATAATTTGCGATTGCCATTAAAACAAGCAGGTCTCCGCCAGTTGCTTGTGAATGATGCCATACAAGACTTGATGCACCAAAACTCATCTAGATTGCCTAACTCAGTAACTCGGCACTAGAATAAGTAATGCCGATAGGTGTTTATCGGTTTTGCGAGTCAGAGGTTCACGCTTCTGGCTCGCTTTTATTTTATCAAACAAAAATTACAAGCCCTGATTCGATGCTCGCCACTGTGACGGGGAATGATTCTCCTCAACAGCAGCCTTAACATTCAAATCTTCGTATAACCGAATAATGTGAACACAAGGGTCACCACCATCATCCCAAGCAGCATCCTCTTCAACACTGCTAGGCAAACCATCATGCGAGTAACAAACATCAGGACCACACCAACCCTTGTTGTAACCAAATCTCAACCATTCATCAAAACTATCGAACATGTAACTCATACCCTTTCACTAAATACCACTCATTTTGTGTAACATTGAATACAGGAACAGTAGCAGGATTTTGCCAAGATTCCAACTTCCAACCAAATTCACGAGCCATTTGAGCCATGATAGGGTCAGATTCCATTAGACCGTTGACATTGGAACACATCACAATGACGTTAGACGGCTCGTCACGGGCTTTTGAGCCACCCATGCCACGATTTACCCTGTGATGCGGTATCGCCGTTGTATCGTCCCCACAGTGCCAGCAACCACCGTCACGGTCAAGAAACTTTTTAAATTGTTTAGGTGTCACGCATGCTTCCAAGTAAGTTCAATTTGTTTAGCCATAACAGCAGTCAAAGTTCCAGTATCAGATAGTTGTCTAATCTTAGCCTTAACACGATTTACTTGCGCTTTAGCCACGTCAACCTCAAATCGTAACTCTGTTGTTTGTAAACGAGCCACAGCCTGACGGTCAGCAACAGTGCCACCAGCAGCAATAAACTTTGACTGATACTCAGAATCAAGTTTCATCTCTAACTCAGCCAAATTAACCTCAGCCTGATAAAGAGCCTCAACGCCCTTAGCAGATTCATCAATAACGTATTTTAGACGGTCAACAATTGAATCAGGTGTTGCTTGCGACACTAGCCCAACCCTTAATCTTCTCAAGCAACTCAGCCGATGCCTGACCTGCCTGTGCCTCGCTGTAAAGCGCTCGCAAACCATCAATGTTGTAAACCAACGCTAAAGCCTCAGCCTCTTTATCCCAATCACGAACGGGCTTAGGAGTGACACCCTTACTAACTTTTGTCATCTCCTCACGGCTAGTGCGCTTATTGCCAGACAAGTTCATGTTTGCCAACGCACGACCAATAGCCGAAGTTTCACAGTTCTCCAACGCTGAAGTCTTGTTAGCCATACCAGTGCCATCAACCTCAAACGCCAAACCAGTCGCTTTCACATACCAACCATCAGTAGTGAAACCTGTCGAATTAGTAGGTAAAGTCCATGTTGGCAACCAAATCTCCGCCTGCACCACCCAAGTAGATACTTGACGGTCCTGCAACGTAGTCAAATTCTTTGTAATCACACGAGCATCAGGATGAGCGTCATACAACCTACGCAGACGTTCCTCAACAGTTTCATAATCTTGCAAATTAAACTGAGCCACTTTAATCTCCTTATTTCTTAATCGTTAGAAACGGTAAACCACCATTACGAGCAGAACGTGTAGCAACAACCCTGTCATCTACAACACCCGTTTTTGCTGAACCCATAAAATCTAGAGTTCGTGACTTCAATTCTGTAACCACATTCTGACAAGAATCCAATGCAGATTGAGCGTTCACCAATGCTATACCTAACTGACCCAAATCCACAACATCATCAGTAATGTCAGGGTGCAACTGACGCACAACCTCATAAGTGGCCGTTGACCCATCCCACTCAGGTTGACGTTCCTCAACGACACAATCCCACCAACGCTTCACCATCGCAGCATTAGATTCTGCAACAAACTCATCCCAAACAATGTCAAACGTTTGAATGTCATTACCACCAAACAAAGCAACCAACTTAGCCTTGTGAATGCCAAGAATCCACATATACCAAAGCACCTGAGCCTTGTAATGTGCAGGAACTTCATCCCACGGATAACGTGACATTTTTACTTCAAGAATCTGCAACTCACCATTCGCATCTACAAGGATGCCATCAGGGTTAGCGTGACACCATTCCCAGCCAGGTTTAGTTGACTGCCAAGTTCCAGTATCCATAATCATCATGTCAGGGTTCTCTGAAAGCCAAGCCTCTTTAATGACAGGTTCAAACATGTTACCTAAACGCATAGCCAAATTAGATTCTTTATCCTCAATAGCACCAACAGCCCTAGCCCATAAAGAGAACGCTGATTCCCACGGATTCAAACCAAGAATTGCACCAACCTGCGAACCACCAACACCCTGCGAACGTAACTCATGCCACGCCTCAGAACCATTCTCAAACTCGCCAATCAGTTTTGCTGACGGCAGTTCTGTAACATCCCACTTTTCCATAAATCCCTTTCGATTTGCATTTACCAAACAAAAGTTTGTAAGGTAAGTGTATGACTACCCTACGACAAAGTAAAGAAGTTCAACAACTTCAAACAAGACTTAACGAAGCAATCATAGAGAGAGGTGCGCCGTGTGACGGATACACTGAAGAATTCTATGCAGATAGTGAAGAAAAACTCTCACAACAAATGGCTAAGTTTATTTGTGCAGGCTGCCCAATTAAGCAGGAATGTTTAGATTATGCGATGGCTGCTCAAGAAGAATACGGCATCTGGGGTGGACTCACTGCTGACGAACGTAAATGGTATTTTCACGAACTTAAAAAGATGAAACGCAGAATAGGTTACAACGCAAAGTAAAAACCCCCGCAAGTTGCGTAGACCTGCGAGGGTTAGTAGTTTTACTTTACTTCTTTTTCGGAGTTTCCTCAACCTCGGAATCGTCACGAAGTTTGACAGCCTGTTGGAACGCAAGATTAATTTCACGCTCAGTAAGTTTGCCATCCTCAAGGAACGCAATACTTAGACGTTCAACAACCTTAGCGACAGCCAAAATGCCACCCATAGTAGCAGCAACATACACAGGCACACCACCAATAGCACCAGCACCAATAACAGCCAACGCTGACGCTACAAACGTAGCAATAATACGCAGAAAAACATTTACAGTAAGTTTCATAACTTAGTCCTCAAAAACAGTTAGAGGGTCAATAAGGTCCTCATAAGCGCAGGTGTGAACATTCTTTTTCTTGCCAATACTCATGTGCAAGTGTGCGCCAGTAGAGGCTGAACCAGACGGAGTGTTCTTGCCACCACCAACAGAGCCGATAGCGTCACCAATGTGAACGTAAGTGCCTATGCTACGGCCAGACTTTTTAGCCAAGTGTGCGTAAAGAACAAATGTGTCATCAGGCGTTGATTGGATAATGCACCAGCCAAGCACATCAGACCAAAAGTTGTCTTTAATAGCGCCGTTACAAATAGCAGGGATAGTAGATTTCTCCGCAGGACTCCAATCCTGACCACGGTGAGGTCTACCATTACGGTAAGGGGCAAGGTTACCAAACTCGTCACCACGAAGAGATTTTTTAAAAGGTTCTTGATAAACAGTCATAACAACATTCT
>Ga0209299_1001799_pt1 | contig 11660 bp, 9 predicted proteins | sample S_140806_MF_Meta_FD_187326 | JGI IMG/M metagenome (GOLD analysis project Ga0209299, IMG submission 187326) | Freshwater microbial communities from Lake Simoncouche, Canada to study carbon cycling - S_140806_MF_MetaG (SPAdes) (version 2) | ecosystem: Environmental > Aquatic > Freshwater > Lake ...
GGCAAGTTAAAAATTTCTTGTGTTTCAGCCAGGGCAAATTCGCCGGGCAACAGCAAGAATGGATCTTCGGCGGTGGCGCCGGCAATGCTGTGAATTCGCAAGCCGGTGTGCTCCTGTTCTTCCAGCATCAAGCGATCACCGAGTCTTACGTCAAGACTTGCTGGGTTCAGCAGTTCCTCATCGTATGGCAACACCATGCCGTGTTCACAGCACATATGGCGGATTTCAAAATCAGGAAGAATCACAGAAATTATGCAGGTTGGATTAAAAGTGCCCAGCCGGTATTGATGCCATCAGGCATCCAACGGCGGTTAAATGCTGTACGGCTATAGCGTTGATTTTTGCCATTGGTGTTTGATGTGTAGCCACCATTTACCAAATCGGCCTCGCCATTTGGATCATTTACAATCCAATGGCTTGGGTTAAACCCCGTCACTACGCTCCAGTGGCCACCTCCGGTGGGAGCAGCCAACGGACCCTTGTGCAACCAGCCCACGGCCACGGGCCTGCCCGCACGGATTTCGGCTTCAAGGTTTATCGGTCCAGCATTGGTCACAAGTCGGGCATTTAAACCCAAAAACCGTAATGCCTTTACTTGGGCCTGGTTGTCGATGGTGTCGCCATATTTATCGCGGACAATGTTATAGGCATCATCGCTGGCAACCTTGCCATAAAACTTGGCCACCATCGCACAACTACTGGAGAAACATTCGCGGTAGCCAGTGCCGCTTTTGTTATCGTTTTGGTATTCATACGGCACCACCAGCTCAACGCGATCTGGCTTTGATATGTTGCCTCCCCATAATTTGGCCTCCGCTTCACGTCGCCGCCGGAGGCCAGCTTCAACATTGCTGCCTGGATTGCGATATAACAACAGTGCATCACGCATTTGATCCCATAGCTTGTGATAAATCACATGACTAATGGTTTCAAATCCACTGGAATTATAGAAACCGGCGCCAAGGTTGTAGGCAAAGGAAACCAATGCACAACGCTGGTTTGATGTCATTTCCCCCCAATGAGGGATTGTTTTAGCCAAGTGATTAGAAAGTTCACGCACCTCAACCTCCAGCAACTGATCTGCTTTGGCTTGAGTAATCGTTAGATCATGCGGCACCGGCTTGCCATTGATCTTGGTGGTGCCATATCCAATTGTCCATGGATCGCCGCCAGATAATGGATCAGGGTAGGCCCGAAGCTGGCACCCTTCAAACTCCTTTATCAACTGAAGCGCCGAGCTTAGATCTTCCTGCTTTCCTCCAGCCTGCCAAGTTTTATACCAATCCGCGTCACGGGTCAGCAACGCTGGCGGCATTGCATCTTGCAACTGTTTGATCGCAGCATCTTGATGCGGCAGACCACGATAAAAACGGAAAAAGTCTCGGAGTTCCATATCAACGGCGGGGGAATGCAAGCCGGGCAAATTGCAAGATTAATTGAACCCAACTATTGGCCTTCAATGGGCTAATAGCAATCAGTTCAGAGCCAGCAGCCACGACGATGGCAATTGCTGTAATGGTATTAGAGTCCATTTTAAAATTAGCGGTGGGCTTCAAGCGCAGCTATGCGCTGTTCAATTTTACCGATACGACCAAACAACTCGGTGCGATCTTCGCGCATTTCACCGCGCATGAGGCTTACCTCGCCAGCGATGTGTTCTACGGCAGCGGTGAGGCGCACCACTGCAGATGCTGCGTCGTTGTCACGGCGTAGCATTCCGCCGATGCCAGACGCAGCAATGCCAAGAATGGCACCAGCAGCAGCAGCAAGAACCTCAATCACTGGCGCTGGTAATCGACCTTTGCCTCTAGTTTAGCCCCAAGGTACCCCAGCAGCCTTGGTAGGCGCATGTTGCTCATCAAGTTGAGCCTGTAAAGCAGCTTCGATTTCAGCTACTTTTTCAGCGCCGCCGAGCTTTTCCTGCGTCCAACCGATCACTAGTTCTTCGGTGAGATCGGCAAACGGGATCATTGTTTCAGGATCCGGCTGCTCAAAGCCGATGCTGCCATAGGCGCCAGCGTTATAGGTGCCATCGTTGGCAGAAACCGTGTAGTGGGCGGTAAAAACCACGCCATCAACGGTTTGACGTTCGAGCTGGGCAATAGCCCAGGTGAATGCGGTGTCGGCCATGAGATTGGTAGCGATGTGGGTAGTGTAAACCAGTTAAAGGCCGGTCACCCGCCTAGTAGTGAAGGTGACTACGCGCCCTCAAGGAATGCAACCCTGGAATTCAACGCAGCAATCATGGCTTGCTGTTCTTGCATACCTCTAACTAACATGGCAATAATTGCTCTGTCGTGATAGTTGCGATACTTACCTTCTTCGTCTTCACCTGGAGAGGCTTCTGGAATAACAGCAGCGACTTCTTGCGCAACAAAACCAAGTTCTTCATGTTCAGACGCAAAGGGGCTTCCCTCGTTCCACTTGTAGTAAGTAGGTTTTAATGCAGCAATAACGTCAAGACTGTTATCCAGTTGACGGGTTTTTGTTTTGTATCTGCCATCTGAAGCTGATATGACACCAGATGCGTTAGTAGATAAAGTACCTGCTCCATAAGCATTAAAAGTTATTGTGCCATTTTGATCAATAACCATGCGTTGAAAAGTACCCCCAAGATATGAGTACCCAGTAAAAAAACGTATTTCAGTGCCAGACTGAATGCCACCACCTCTTGGCATACGGTAATAATCAATGCCAACATCTGCTCCTCCGTTGTTGTCGTTCATACTTGCTCTCCAACTTCCAAGCTTTTCAGTAACCTGTCCACCTGCTACGTAGTTAGTAGATATTATTTCGATTCCGCCTGCGTTTGAAGAGCTTCCAGACCAACTAGACGTGCCAACTAAGAGCCTGCCGGAGCTGTCGATGCGGGCTTTTTCACTTCCTGAAATTTGAAAAATGTGTCCACCACTGTCCTGTGAGTTATAGATATTTGCTCCTGTGAAACTAGCATCATGAGTAATTGAGCCGTAATAACTTGGATTATCAACGTTGCTAAATCTAATACCTGTTCCAATAACGTGAAGAGAGCTGCCGGGCCCAGTAGTGCCAATCCCTACGTTGCCATCGCGCGTTAACGTCATTACATCTGCTTTAGTTCCAGCGTTATTACGCTGGAAATTAAGCGAGTCTTGAACGCCACCGAGATAGATGTAATAACCTTTTCTCTCGCCACTGCGTTCTAAGTAAATACCTGTAGCGGCTGTCGTACTTGTTTGTTTAAAATTAACAGCTGCCGCATCTGTTGCTCCATTGTTAAGATCTGCGCCGACGTGAACAATGCCGCGAGGATCACTAGTTCCAATCCCTACCAGTCCTCCGTTGGTAATAGTAACCCTAGACGTTGGTGTAGAACTGTTGCTGCACCTTAAAACAAGAGCAGTATTCTCAAGCCCAATTCCTGCGTAGTTAGTGTCGTCAGCGCTGAATTTAATTTGGGCATTACCCGCAGCATTTGATGTGCGTACTAACGCCGCTGGAGTAGCACCGTTGAGCATCAATAATTCACTTGGGGCAGAAGTTCCTATGCCTACTCGCTGTGACGAGTCGATGGTCATTGCAATTGTTGCTGCTGGCCCTGTACCAATAGAAAACCCACCGCTGGAATTTCCTTCTAAATACCCTCTGTAAGTACTACCAGATCTAAAAGAAATATTTGGTTGTCCAGACGCTGGGTTAATATCAAGCGATGTGCTGTTAATAATTGGGCTTCCGCTAAACCTTGCCTGACCATTTACGTCTAATAAATAGCTTGGGCTACTAGTCCCCAGGCCTACGAGTCCTGCGGAGGTTATACGCAATCTTTCGGTAGGGCTTGCTGCGCCATCGGCTGTCGTACTAAAGACAAGCCTGCCCGGCATGTCATTGGCGCCAGGGGTCCCGTCCACTTCACCGGCAACAGTTGCCGCTTCGATAAAATTAGTGCCATCTGCACCTTGAAAAGTTAAAGTTCCAAGCCGACTACCACTAACAACCACAGCATTTGAACCGAGTGATGCTGCACCAGATCTGCCCAAAAGTAAATATGGAGGATTATTGCTTACATCATTATTGATCACGCTTAATGCACCCCGTCCAGCGGCGCCACCTGTTCCTTCTGTTTGAGTTACAGCACTAAGAGTAGTGCCAAAAAAATTAGTACGCGCTGTAGATGTGCCAGCCAGCAATCGGCCTGAAGAATCTATGAATAACCTGCCCGTACCGCCCGTGGTGATGGCAATCTGATCGGCGCCAGGTGAGTAGATGCCGGTGTTGGTGTCGCCGGTAAAGACAATTGATGGTGCGGCAGCACTACCACCGGCAGCGCTATAAACGCCAGTGGTTACAATTGTCTGGCTGCCAAAATCCGGGCTGATCTTCGTGCCAGCAATTGCAGCCGATGCGTTTACATCCGCATTTAAGATCGTGCCATCCAGCAACATCGTGCTGGTAACGGTGCCTGTGTCGCCAACGGTCACAACATTGTTGCCGCTCTTGGTTAGTGCTCCAGTTACAGCGACGGTGCTGTCAAACGTTGCTGCACTGGTAACGTCCAGCGTGCCGGGAATATCAATGTTGCTAGCCCATTCCACGCCAGTGCCAGCAGCATCAGTTTGCAGCAACTGACGTGCCGCGCCATCCGCCAATTTGCTGACAGCAATCTCGGCATTGGCATTTATGTCTGCATCAACAACTGTTCCATCCAGCAGCATTGTGCTGGTAACGGTGCCAGTGTCGCCAGTTGTTACGACCGTGCCAGTCGTATTGGGCAATGTGATGGTGCGATCTGCGGTCGGATCCACCACGGCCAGCGTGGTTTCAAACGCATCGGCAGTTGCGCCTTCAAATGTCAAGCTGCCGGTGGTGCCAATCTCAAGATTGCCGGTGATTGTGCCACCAGACTTAGGCAGTGCAGCGGCAGCTAGGTCATATGCTGCCTTTACCGCAGTGCTGCTAGCAATTGTTGTTGAGCTAGTGGTGCTAGTTGAATCTGACAGCTTGGATTGCAAGCCAGCAGGAGTAACCGCACGGTCAGTGTCGCTACCGGCCTGGGTTTCGGCGCTAGTTGCAAGTTCTAGTAAGCCTTGAACCGTGGTGCTGCCTACAGGAGTGGCATTTACCCATGCGCTACCATCCCAAATCTTTACGCCAGCTGGTGTAAGGCTGGTATCAAGCCATACCTCTCCCGTGCTATTGCCGCTACTGCCGCCTGTAGGTGGCGTGACGTTGGGGGCAGTGGAGCCCACATGCACTGGGCCCACTTTGATGATCGACGCGCCAGTGCTGTCCTTGAAATACAGACCAGGCGATGTGGTGTTTGTATTAAGCGCAATCTGACCGTCGGCAATTGCGGTAGTGGGGCGCTTGTTTGCAGTGCCGCTGCGGATATGCTTATGCGTGGATGCCATTCCCTTAGCTCCGGTAGGACGGGATTACCTAACCAGTCTAATACTCGCCGTCATCAAACACCACATCATAGGTTTCAAATACATCCGTCAGCTCCCGCCATGCCGTGTAATAATGCGGCGGGCCTACCTTTACTAGTACGTCGCCAACTTGGCCACCGACTGGTATCTTGTCGCCGTTGTAAACAAAATTAGTACGTACCATCGTCCACGGTGCCGACTGTCATGGCGCCAGTGCTATTATCCACCAATACCTCGGTGGACTCCAGCACCGCACCAATCTGGGAAGTGGTGGCAATCTGAGCGCGGCCCCACAGGAGGTTGAGGGCATTCCGCACGGTTGACACGCCGGGCATGTCTGGATCGAAATATGTGCCATCGCAAAGGATGTCGTAATCTCGGAATGTGCCCGCGGCGCCGGACACCACCGCGATCTTGGTCCAGTTAGCACCGGTGCCTTGGCTTAGCACCCAGTCACCAATTGCCAAGGACACCGCAGGCGCTGGAGTCGTGCCAGTGCCAGCAGTGGTACAGATCAGATAGATGCCATTGTTTTGCGGGTTTGGTGCGGTAAGTGATTGGCCAACGGTCAGGCCGCCTTCAGTGCCGTATTGGTTAAGCGATACGACTAGGTTTGTTGTTGCGTTATATGTGCCGCCAAATCGCAGGTTTAGTTGGGTTGGTGTGCCATAACCAACCAGCAGCCAGTAGCCGTTTGGTGTTGGTGATACCGCCCCGACCCAGATGTAGGCGGAGCGGTCGGATGGGTTGATCCACCACTGGCCCGCAAATTCAGGAGTTGGGGCAGCCTCAGAAACCTGCGCAATGCCGTAGTCACTGAGTTGGCTGGCGCCAACGCTATTGGCGGCTAGAAATGCACCAGAAAATTGACCGGTAGTAATCTTGCTGGCATCTAGGTTTGGTATGTCGCCAGCAATAAGCGCAGTGCCATTGCTTACGTGGCCTTGGCTGTCAATAGTGACCTTGGTATAAGTGCCTGCTGTGGTTGAATTGACGTGATTTAACGCACCAGCGCCCGTTACAGACAGGCCAGTGCCTGGTTTTACTGCGCCATTGGCGCCTGATGTTGCAATTGGTAGGTCGGTGCCAGCCAGTGCGCGGAATGTTGGTGCTGCGGCACTGCCGGTGGTTGGGCCCGCAAATACGGTTGCCGCTGTTTGCGTATCTAGGCCGGTGGTAATTGTGGCGAGGCCAGCGCTGGTTACAGCAGCAGAAAAACTAAGCGGCGTGGAATCAGTAAACGCAAAGGTCTGCACACCAGCCTGCTGCACCCACGATGCGCCAGTCCAGGTGTAGGCAAGGTTTGTGGTGGTATTAACCCATTGCTGGCCGGTAAAATCACCTGATCCAGTTGGTGCGTTGCCTGAGACAACAGTGCTGGAGCTGGCTGCAAGTTTGGCGCCAGTTACTGCGCCTGCGCCAAGTTCAGCAGTTGTAATTGCGCCATCTGCAACTTTGGCAGTCGTGATTGCGTTATCGGCAATGGTTGCCGCAAATGAACCGGTGCCACTGCCGGTTACCTCTCCGGTAAGCGCGATGGTTTGATCGCCGGTGTTGCTGCCGCTGCTGGTGCCTGAATGTGTGCCACTGAATGTGCCGCTTTGTGTGGCAAGCGTGCCGAGGCCTAGGGTGGTACGTGCAGTTGCGGCATCAGCATCGTCAATTAAACTGCGGCCAAAGCTAGTTAGGCTTGTGGTTTCATAGGTGTCGCTGGCAGTGGTATAAACGGTTTGGTTTGCGCTAGTCGCCAGACCGGCAATTGATTGCAACCCAGCGTCGTATGCTTGAACGTTTGTGCCAATTGCAACACCTAGATTTGTGCGGGCGGTACCAGCATCGCTAGCGCCTGTGCCTCCATCTGCAACGGCAAGGTCAGTAATACCGCTGATTGAGCCTGCGGTGATAGTCGCATTACCAAGGCTTGACGTAGTGGATGTAAGAGAGCTAATGCCACTGATGGTGCCACCGGTAATGGCAACAGAACTTGCACCCTGAGTGGCAATCGTGCCGAGGCCCAAGGTGGTGCGTTGGGCGGATGCATCGGCATCATCCAGCAGTGCGCGGCCTGCTGCAGTGCAGGTGATTTCTTCTACAGCGCCAGCGCCAGCAGTGCTGCGACCCAGTAACTTATCGGTGGCGCTTACATTTTGAATCTTGGCATAGGTAACAGCGCTAGCCGCCAACTCAGCAGTGTTAACGGCTGAGTCACCAATGGCGGCATTATCAACTGCACCGGCTTGGAATTTGCCGCTTGTGATCGTGCCATCAGCAATCTTGATTGCTGTGATGGCTGAGTCAGCAATGGCAGCTGTGCCGAGACCGGATGCGTCTACCTTGGCAGTGGTTACGGCATTTGCGGCAAGCTTGCCGGTTGTTACGGCTAGGTCTTCAATGCCTGCTGTGGGTGCGATTACTTGCTGGTAAACGCTGCCGTCATAAATCTTAAGGTATTTGGTGCTGCTGCTTACGTGGCCACGACCTTCAAAATTATCTGATGCTGGTTCGGTGGGACCATAGTTGATGCTGCTGTCATTGGCCAACTTGGCGGCAGTGATCGCATCGTCTGCCAGCGCAGTGGTGCCTAGCTTGGTGGCACTTGACTGGTTGAGCTTTACTAGGTCAATGCTGGCGCTGTCGGCTAGAGCCGCCCCAGCCTCAAACAGATCTTTGGCGGTGACCTTTTTGGTTTCGCTGGCGCTTATGTCAACGATGGGCAGCACGTCAGTGGCTGCTACGTTGGCCTCGCTGAGCTGGGTCAGCTGTGTAATTCTTTGGTCAGCCACCCTAGAAAACTCCGCAGTACAGCAAGGTTGCTTCCATTCTAATCCGTTACCTCTGTCATAAGGAAATCAAGGTTCTGCTGCAGGCGGATACGGTCGGTATCCTCCTTGAGCACATAGCCCGATGGTTCGCCTATCAAGAGCTTGATCTCGCCAGTGGTGACAAAATCAATTGCACAGGTTATTGCCTGATCTTGCCTAACCTCAATCCCTGCGCGGGTTATCATAGCGTTAAATTGGTAATAAATATCTTCGGTTTCTTTATATACATCTTGTTGTGTGAGCTGCAAGAAACAATCAAATTCGCTGCCAATATCCGTTCGAGTAATAAGTTGCAGCATGAGCAATGAATTTTCTGTTTGGCCGCTGTTTTCGGTGTTAAATAAACAGTCGATGGTGCCTGAACCGCTGATTAAACCGGCGGAATACATCCGTTTAAACTTATCTGACATCGTTGTGGCATCCACCGATTCGCGGTCAGTATTGAATTGATAACCAGTAACATCACCCAGGACGCGCTCCACTGAGCCGTAGATAAAAATCTCAACTTGGATGCCCGCACCAGCAAAAGCCTCCAGTGGGTACTCTGCATTGCGGTTGTTATTTATGGCGGCACTAAAAGTTTCAAATAGCCGGATGCCGCCAATTGCATTGATGTTGCAGTAGGCAGTGACTGTGTTTTGCGTTGTGCCGCCACCATCTGGCCACGTGGATGTAGGCAAGAAATCAAGACCACGCGCATCGGTGGTGCTGATTACTAATTGATCGCCAGTCAGAATATTATCCGCTGAGCCGTCAAAGCCAAAGCGGTTTAGCGTTGTATTTACGTCTGCGGGTAGCACTGAACTTGTGAATGACCCAGGCGATTTGCGGCGGAGCTTAATCCGCCCATATTGACCTAGGAAAAAAGTCATGCGTCAATCAGTTCACGGAATGGACCATCAACAGTGAACTGGATCGCAACGGATGCCAATTCGCCGGTATTTACCGTCAGTGATGCATTAGTGATGTAAGCATTGAATGCGATGTCGTCTTTGATGTCACCACCACTGCCTGCGGTATCGCCAACACGAAGAACAATGCCAACGCGGTCGGATTCCACAACGCCAGCAGTGCTGGTCTTCATTACCTTGCCGAGAAACTGATCGAATTGCGTGCCGGGTTCGGTGCTGGTAGTGCCTTCGCGGCGGTAATAAAGCACTGTTGCGCTGCCGGTTGAACTGACGGCGCCTGGAGTGTACGACTTAACGGCGGTATCAATTGTGGTGGTTTCAAGCAGTTCTAGCGTGGTCTCCAGTGACCAATCCTTTAGCTTCAGCGCCTGTTCGCTGCTGGCTGGCGTTACGCCGCCAGTGCCAACGGAGGTTAAAAATAGCGCTCCAGTGCGTCCGGTGTAGTAAGCCATTGAATGAGCAAGGCGGTAGGCCTAGTCTACAGCGCCTGTAACAGTAAAGAGCGCATCACTAAAATCAGCAATTAAACTGTTGCCATTGGAATCGCACGGGTAGTTGGCGGCCCGTACCGTGATCTCGCCTTCCTCATCCATTTGCACTTCGGTAACGCGGAAGATCCGTCGTGATGTGACCTCCGTTCCAAGCACAAAAAGCCACCCATCATAGCTGGCAAGTGCTGCTGCAGCATTGGATTGGACTGAGGTTTCGATGCTCACCACGCCATTGCCGCTCTTGTATAGCAGGAATTTATAGGTTGCATCGGGCAAACTATTATCTAAGGGAATATTAAGAACACCTGATGGGCCGACTATGCCTGTGCGTGTGCCGTTCCATGCATTTTGGCCAATGTCTAGGTAGATAAATGCGCCGGGCGATATTGGGTCTTGTGTTGGAAACGTGCGGAACTCAACGGCTGTTTTAATGTGGTGCCTGGTATTGCATAGGAACTTGCCATACAGAACGGCTTGGCTTCGATCTGTTACAAATTGCGAAGTATAGAAAGTTTGGCGGATGGCGTCGGCTTCGGTAATGTCATTCCGTCGCACCTCGATTGTGCGGTTGATGGCAAATGTACCATTATTATCGGTATCCCTATAAACGATGGAAGCTATAATATCTTGCACATTAGAGCCGTAATCAATATATTCTTCTTTGTAACTGCCTTCAATTATATTGCCTTGGTTATAAAGTGCGGATACGTTGATTTGCCTGTCAATCGCACCAGTATTGGGGTTGTATGGCACCGCAGGTACTAGTGTTTCGCGTCCACCAATTCGCGCAAATTCCAGCAGGCTAAACGTTGCAGCTTGTACCCAGAACTCGCGCCAGTTGCCAGGATCGGCGATCACGCCATCCATAAACAAATTATTAGCTTTGCAGAATTGCTTTGATCGTGCCAGCTGTTTAATGTCTATGCCGCTGGGGACTGCGTACTTGCCAATACCGTCATCTGCATCAAGAACTGAATCTAGAAATATATCTGGCGCATAAGATGTAGGGCCATCGGGAGTGGCTGGGTAGAAATTAAATGATGGGTTATCCCAAGTAAGATCATTTTCATCAAGTGACCCAAGAGTACGCAAACGCCTTACCCTACGACCACGGGTAACAAATGCTGTAAAGCTGCGAAGATCCTGCAGGTTACGACCTGAAAATAGGTTGAGACCAACAAGACTAATGTTGTTGTATAGGCGTGGGAAGTCACTGAATGATTGGATTTGTTGCTCGGTTACGCAAGTCAGCAAAAACTCAGGCCCATTGTCAAACGAAAACTGGAGCTGGTTGTCAGCATCCAGATTAAACAAATCCCATTCGGTCAAGCCGCTGGGATTCTCGTTCAATGGCGGAATGCCGTCGATGCTTTCCAGTCGTCGTCCTGTATATTGAATGGTTGCCGGACTGGTTAGATTTATGGTTACGGCATCACCTGAGTTTTCAATATAGAAGAAATCAACCTTGCCAGCAGCATTACGCAGTTCAGGATGCTTGGATACCTCTGATTGAGCATCCAACACTGCCTCTAACTTGAACTGCCAATACGCAGTATCAGCGGGTAGGGTTAAACCGCTGTTAAATTTGATATAGTTAAAGTTTTCAATTTCCGATGGACGGCTTACGGCCCACACGCCAGGCACATACTGGAAGGACTGGCCGGTTTGTTTATACTTGAGCAAAAATAAAGCAGTGCGGTTTTTTGAACCGTTATCACTGACTGGGTAGCCACCATAGTTATCACGGCCATAGCGTTCTTGTCTGCCAGATATGCGCTTAGATACACGACTTTTAATGGCAAGGTCAACGACATGGCACGGCTGCACGGTTTGATATGATGCGATCTCGACACGCGCCAGTGCCTTGGTGTAGTAATAAACTTCTGATCTGTAATTAGGAAGTCGTGCATTTTGTTGCAGTAAAAAGCTATAGGCTGCTTTTTCAGTATCCGTAGCGTAACGTGTAAAATAATAACCGGAAGCTACTGGATACGGCACTCCGTCTTCACCGTATTGTTCACGGTATGCAGT
>Ga0209299_1001800_pt1 | contig 11658 bp, 9 predicted proteins | sample S_140806_MF_Meta_FD_187326 | JGI IMG/M metagenome (GOLD analysis project Ga0209299, IMG submission 187326) | Freshwater microbial communities from Lake Simoncouche, Canada to study carbon cycling - S_140806_MF_MetaG (SPAdes) (version 2) | ecosystem: Environmental > Aquatic > Freshwater > Lake ...
CCGTGGGATCGGCTGGATGTTCGTATTTTTCATTATTTTGGTAGTCATCATGGATTACGCATTGCGCCGAACAAGTTGGGGTAATTCAGTATTTGCAGTTGGTGGCAACCGCGAAGCTGCGCGCCGCGCTGGTATCAATGTAAAGGGAATCTACACATCAGTATTTATTCTCTGCTCAACCCTTGGGGCTATCGGAGGATTACTCGCTGCTGGTCGTTTAGCTGCTGCAGCACAGAGCAGCGGTACCGGTGATGTGAACCTCAATGCAATCGCTGCAGCAGTAATTGGTGGGACAAGCCTGTTTGGTGGTCGCGGTAGTGCCTATGCGGCGCCGCTCGGTATGGTTGTGATTGCTTCAATTTCAAGTGGGCTCACTTTGATGAACCTCAACTCATCAATTCGCTATATGGTCACAGGTGCAATCGTCCTTCTTGCAGTATCTGTGGATGCTGTTGCACGACGCTCACGCACCTCTCACGGACGAGGTTAATAACCTTCACGTTTTCCATGAGTCCGCCCCAACGCCATTTATTTTATAATCGGTCGTAGATCTATACCTCTCTATTGCAGCAGTTACCGTGTTTAAGTGCGGTGAGATGAACTCTTGACCTTTGGCGAGAATATTGGATACTTTGGCACACCCTAAAGGAAAGATTAAAACTCATGGCAAAAGTACGTGTCGGCGTCATCGGTGCTGGAAGCTGGGCAATCGCTTCACACCTTCCACATCTTGCGAATCATGACGACCTTGAATTTGTTGGAATCTCACGTAAAGGTCCAGAAATCCTGAAAAAGATTTCGGACCGATATGGATTTAAAGTCGCCTCTGAGGATTATCGGGATGTTTTGAATGCCGGCGTAGACATTTGCGTTATTGGTAGCCCAACAGGATTACATCATGAACATGCAAAAGCTGCACTGGAGGCGGGTGCGCATGTCATGTGCGAAAAGCCAGTAACCATCAACCCGGCAGATGCATGGGATCTTGATGCAACTGCAAAGCGCGTTGGCAAAGAGTTAATCATTGCTTTTGGCTGGAATTACATGCCAATGATGCAAGAGGCGAAAGCTTTAATGGAAAAGTATGGAATCGGTGAGTTAGAGCATCTAACTATTCACATGTCTTCTATGACACGAGAACTACTCTCCAATACCGGTGCTTATCCAGATGCCACACCAGAATCCTTACCTGATGAGAAGACCTGGACCGATCCAACACTTTCTGGTGGCGGATATGGTCAGGCACAACTTTCACACGCACTAGGTATGGGTTTATGGGCAACTGGTGCCAGAGCTGAGTCTGGTTTTGCCTTGATGTCTTATCCGATGAACGCTCCTGTTGAAATGCACGATGCAATTAGTTATCGATTTGAAGGCGGGGCAATCGGTTCCGTCTCTGGCGGCTCTGCTCATGCAAAAGCCCATAAGACTTACCACGCACTTGAATTAAGAGCCATTGGATCAGATGGCCAAATCCTCTTAGACCTTGAGCGGGCAGCGGTCTGGTTGTATTACAAAGGTGAAAACATCAGATTAGATCTTGATGATGATGCTGGTTATTACAACTGCCAGGGACCAATCGACGCACTCGTTGCAGCTGGTAAGGGGCAGAAGTTTAGGAATTACTCACCAGGAGAGCTGGGCGCTCGCTCTGTAGAAGCGTTGGATATTGCTTATCGAAGTGCGGCAAGTGGAAAGCTTGAGCACCGCCTGTAAGCATCTTCTGCATTGCTGATTCCGGCTTTGCCCCATTTAACATCGCGCCAAGTTTTTTCTTCGGGTGCTAGTTCCACGTACTCCTCGTGCTCGCCACTCGCTGTGGTAATCCGCACCTTTCCGGCGCCAATCGGCATCTCTTCAAATTCAATGTGTGTCACCGAGAGAAATTCAGAGGCGCTTTGCAAATTAGTGGGATCTCCTGATCCCCACAAGGCTGCAACTGCATGTGCTGGGTTCCACCATGGTCCACCTTGTGAGGCGTCTAGTATGGAAGAAACTGATGTTGAGAGCACGACTGTGATGGATTCAATTTTTTCTTTGTGTATTTGACGTAACTTCAGGGCAGCAGCGAGGGCCGAATGAACAAATCCATTTGCATCCATTAAACGAATCGCCACATTATCAATGCCGTTTAGAATCTCTGATGTGGAACCTTCTACAAGGAACGTTTCAAAGAGCCCGCGAGGCCCACTCCATATCTCTTCTGCGTGAGGAGCCCCAATAAGTGCGGCATGAGCGCTCGTGGTCCCAAGTGAAATAGCTGAAGCACGATTTGTTTGGGCGGCGCCTCTGCGCTCGAATACGGCTTGTGAAGAACCACCAATGTTCATCGCGCAAATATGTAGTGCTTTTAGGTGTTGCTCCTTTGATAGTCCAAGTGCGATTGCAGCAGTTGTGGTTGCAGCAAATGCCCCACTCGTTGCTGTGACGTGCCATTTAGATCTATGTGATGGCCCAAAGAAATTGGCAATAGTTGCCCCGGTTCGATATCCGTATGCGGCTGCTTCATAGACTTGCTTGAGAGTGAGGCCTCGTTCAATTCCAATCGATGTTGCGATTGGCCAGATGATTGAACCTGGATGAGTAAGTACTTTCCAGTTCACATCATCCATATCTAGCGCACTGGTATAGAGACCTAGAGTTACGGCTCTTTCAGTGATGCCTGAGGAGAGAGCGGGCACGTTCGCCCCGTAATGCTTTTCACCTAAAACAGCAGAGGCAACAAAATCCTGGAAGAGTATTTCAAGGCGGTCCTCTTTGACTTCAAGATTCTTCTGCGTAAGGGCTTCGACTATCAAATTTCCAAGTTTGGGATCATGCATGAGTGAGCGCCTTGCTACTAGATCGTGGTCGATAGATTGTGGGAACAACAGCTTGCGACGGGGCTTTTTCTGCAATCAGATCTAACATCAAGCGCGCAGATTGACGCCCCATCTCTTCCGGATCTCGATAGACCGAGGATAAATCTGAGGAGAGAAGATCAAACATTGGCCATTCATCGAGTGCTACGAATCCAATATCTGTCCCGGGCTTAATTTTTAGCTCCTTTAGCGCACTTAGTGCTCCAGTTGAAGCACCAATTCCGCCGGAAATCAGCGCCGTCGGTTTGTTTTTGCCTGAAAACAAATCTTTAGTTTGCTCGTATGCAAATTGCTCACCAAATTTACCAAGTCGGATTAAATCTTCATCAACTTTTATCTCTGCCTCCGCTAGCGCCTGCTCATAACCTTTTATTCTATTTCGAGAGATAAACACATCTTTTCGCCCAGAGACAAATGCAATCCTTTTGTAGCCATTTTTTATTAGGTCAGCGGTAGCTTGCTTAACGCCTTGCGCGTGATCACAAATTACAGCGCTAGCGTTCAGACCAGTAACTTCACGATCTAGAAGCACTACCGGTGCACCCAATTCATTGATGGTGTTGCGCACGTATGGAGAATCCTCAGAGACAAGGGAAGCGATAACGCCATCGATTCGGCGACGCTTAAAGAGTGCAAAATTCTCTTTCTCGGCATCTAAATCGCCATGTGAGTTAATTAAGATTATGGAGTAGCCAGCTTTACGTAATTCGTGTTCGGCGCTCTGTGCAACAATTGAAAAGAGGGGATTGGTGATATCTCGGATCATGAATCCAATGGTGTTGGTAGCACCTTTGCGCAGTGACTGCGCCAAGTGATCTGGTTCGTAACCAAGCTCGGCAACTGCTGCCACGACTTTTGCCCGCATTTTCTCTGAGACATCGCGATGGCCCGAGAGAACTCTAGAAACACTGGAAATTGCGACGTCAGCTTTAGCTGCAACATCATGAATCGTGATTCGATTCTTTCCCATGGTTAGCCAGGGTAGTCCTGGCAAGCGTGAATGAGAATGGAAACTGGAAATTTTTCCCAGAAAAGATTTCCGGGGAAAATATTGACAAAGACAGATTCCTGCTTAGACTTAGGAATCGTTTCCAGTTTGATAACCCCAGGAGGTGCCACGTGGACTTAACTATCACTCGCGTAGAAACTGAGTCAGTTCGCGTTCCCTTAGAGCGGGTCTACAAGGGAAGTCACTACAAGATGACTCACCGCTCAACAACCATCACGCGTATCTTCACTAAATCTGGCCTCGTCGGTGAAGCTTATGCAGGTGATGAAGATGCTGGATTACTTGAAATCGACAACATTATTCATGAAGAGCTTGCACCATTGATTTTAGGTAAAGATGCTTTTGAAATTGAGAAGCTATGGGAGCTCTGCCGCCCAGCAACATGGGACATCCTTCGCGATCGTCGCCTGGGGTTAGTGGCAACGGCGTCTATTGATGTGACTTTATGGGATCTTCTCGGCAAGGCATATAACGCACCACTCTGGAAGCTATGGGGCGGCTATCGCTCCAAGATTCCGGTCATCACAATTGGCGGTTACTACGGAAGTGATTTAACAATTCAAGAAGAAGTCGAATATCTTCTCAAAGAAGAATTTGCAGGAATGAAATTTAAAATTGGTGGACTTGAGCCAGAAGAGGATGCAAAGCGCTTTAAGGAAGCTCGACGCGTGGGCGGGGATAAATTCCGTATTGCAGTAGATGCCAACCAGGGTTACACACTTCCGCAAGCAATCAAATTCTCACACCTAGTCGCTGACGATAATCTATTGTGGTTTGAAGAGCCATGCATTTGGCAGAACGATAAGAAAGCGATGCGCGATGTTCGCTATGTTGGCAACGTCGCTGTTACTGCCGGACAAACGGAATTTTCTGCAGCAGGATGCCGCGATCTGATGGAAACTGGCTCGATTGACTACTGCAACTTTGATTCATCATGGTCTGGTGGTCCAACTGAATGGCGCCGAGCAGCGGCAATAGCAACTGTCTATGACGTGAAGATGGCACACCATGAGGAACCCCAAGTTGCTTCACATTTACTTGCATCCATTCCGCACGGTACTTACCTTGAGTTCTTCCACCCAATGCGCGATCCCATCTGGCATAACATGATTGCCAATCGTCCGAAGCTCAAAGATGGTTATATGCAGCTCAATGACACCCCTGGACTTGGTTGGGAACTCGATCGTGACTACATCAAGAAGTATCGGATTGCCGAACGGGTTTCAGAGCTAAAGTAAGTTCGCCCCTGACCGGATAAATTCGCTTAAGTCAGGCTATAGCGCTGGGTACGTGCTGCTGTTCAAAAAGCCTGGGTATTTCAACGCGTTGTTCAATTTATAACATAATTTTATCTTGAGTTAAATGCGAGTTTTCTATTGACACGCATCACCGGCCAGGAAAGGATTCCAGTTAAGGCAACAAATGCTTATGGGAAATTCGATACGGGTTCCTCATCAAAAAAAGAAGTTAATGAAAGGTCACGGTGAAGGATGAAGATCACTTCTAAGAAAGTGCTTCTTGGAGTTGTAGCAGCAATTGCTACAGCGACCATGCTTGGCACAAGCGTTATACCTGCATTTGCAGGTGGCGTTCCATTCCGCAATGCAGTCCCAGGTAGCGGTAAAGGAATCACAATCGGTCTTATTGGTCTTGATGACTCAATCGGATTCGGAAAAGATGTTCACGATTCAATCGCACGTGAAGCAAAGAAAGCTGGCGCAAAGTTAGTATTTTGTGATGGCAAGCTAAAGGGTGACGTTGCACTTGCTTGTGCAAAGACATTCAAGTTGAAGAAGGTTCAGGGATATTTGAACTTCAACGCAGATGCTGCTGCTTCAGCTGCTATTTGTAAGGCTGGACCACAAGTTCCAGTTATTGCAATTGATATCGAACAAGATCCTTGTCAGAGCGCATTCATGGGTGCAGATAATGCAAACGCGGGCGCATCAACAGGTAAGGTAATTGGCGAGTACTTTAAGAAAAACTTTAATTGCGAATACGATGCATTTATCTCACTAGAAGATTACGGTGTAGGTATTGCTAACGAACTTCGTATGGGTGGATACCGTTCAGGTTTTGCATCTGTATGTGGTGATATTCCTGCAGCTAAGTTGAAGAAGTACGATGCTGGACGTTTGGATAAAGCTCTTGAAGTTATGCCAGATGCTCTAACAACACTTCCAGGAAAGAACAAGATCATCGTCGTTGCAATCAACGACCAAGGTATCCAAGGTGCATTCTCAGCAGCTAAGGCTGTTGGTCGCGAAAAGGATATCTGGGCCGGTTCACAAGGTGCAGAAAAGTCCGTTTGGTGCGATATCAAGACAAACGATCACTGGCTTGGTGCAACTGCATACTTCCCAGAGCGTTATGGCGAGATCGGTGTTCCATACCTTCTAGATCTCATCAAGGGAAAGAAAGTTCCATTCCAGCTAAAGATCACGCACGTTGCGATCAATGGAACTAATATCGATAAGAACTTCAAGGTAACTGGTTGCTAACAAGCTTCCAATCCTAGAACTTACTGATTGATCATTTCTGTTAGTACTAAAGGAAAGGTAATGAAACTGCATGAATTTTGATTTAGCGCATTTGAAAGATATTCGTAAATCCTTTAACGGGGTTGAAGTCCTTCATGGCGTTGATCTCACGTTGGCCCCGGGGGAAGTGCTTGCACTCCTCGGAGAAAACGGAGCAGGTAAATCGACTCTCGTAAAAATTCTTGCAGGAGACATTCCACCTACTAGCGGATCGATCACCATTGCGGATACTGAGTTGGCGCGGCTTGATGTTTATCACGCCCGCCGACTCGGTGTTCGGATGATTTTCCAGGAACTAAACGATGCTCCAGCATTGAGTGTCGCTGAAAATATTTTCTTAGGCCAATGGCCAGGTAGTAAAGGTTTTGTTGCATGGGGCGATATGCGCGAGAAGGCTCGCGAAATTCTAAAGCGCCTAGAAGTAGATATTGATGTTGATGCACAAGCAGGATCACTTCGTGTTGGTGAGCGACAGATTCTAGAAATTGCACGAGCACTGACACAGAATGCAAAGGTATTGGTGTTGGATGAACCAACAGCAGCTCTCTCTAATTCAGAGGTTGAACGCTTATTTATTGTTATGAATCAATTGAAGAAAGAAGGCGTAGGAATGATTTACATTACCCATCGCCTCGATGAAGTTTCACGCGTGGCAGATCGCGTTCAGGTTCTGCGCGATGGCAATTCTGTTTTGACTGTCGATGCCAATGGGGCGCAGCGCGATGTATTGGTAACAGCGATGCTTGGTCACGAAGCCCTCAAAAATGCTCGGCCTGCAACTGTAACTTCAAGTGGTGCTGGGCTTGAAATAGCGAATTTGAGTAGCGGTGATGATTTCACTGATGTTTCAATGACAATCAATGCTGGCGAAGTTGTCTGTTTATTCGGAAAAATTGGTTCTGGTTCATCAGAAGTTTTGGAATCCATTTATGGACTTCGCCCCATGACAGGTGGATCTGTTCATATATTCGGTAAAAAATTCACACCAAAGAGCCCTCAGGAATCATCATCGAGTGGAATTGGTTATTTGCCTGCAGATCGCCAGCGCCTAGGATCTTTTGCCTCGCGATCTGTTGCAGAAAATCTTGCGGTTGCTTCATGGAAGGCTATGTCACGACTTGGTTTCATTGATGCAGGTAATGAAGTAAAAGCATTTAGTCGCTGGTCTGATGCTTTGAAAGTTAGTGCACGTCGTGGACCAACTCAAGAAATCGCAACACTTTCTGGTGGAAACCAACAGAAAGTTCTCCTCGGCCGCTGGTTTGAAGCAAAGGTACAAGTGTTGTTACTTGTTGAACCAACTCGAGGCGTAGATGTGGGTGCGCGTCGCGATATTTACGACATCATCCGCCGTCAAGCAAAAGAGAGCGGCATGGCTGTTCTTGTTGCGACATCAGATTATGAAGAAGTAGTGCTCCTTGCAGACCGTGCACTTGTTATGTCTCGAGGGAAAGTAATTTCAGAGTTCACCGGAAATTCCGTTGAAGCAAGTTCTCTAATATTGGCAGCTAGTTAGGGGTAGTGGGTTCATGTCTAAAACAACAGGGGTAGAAAAAGAAAAGAAGCGCTCAATTCCAGTTACTGCGCCATTGATGGTCTTTTTCGTCGGTCTCTTTATATATTTCTCTGTGGCAAGTGAATATTTCTTCGATATTGAAAACTTTCGCAATATTGCAGTAGCCCTTGCAGTAACTGGAATTGTTTGTATTCCTGGAACTCTTCTGATGATTGCAGGCCAAGTTGACCTTTCTGTGGGCTCTGCTGCTGCAGTATCAGGAATGCTTATGGCAACTATGGTCAACAAGCATGGCATTGCAGTAGGCCTAATCAGCGCACTTATTTTTGGGCTAACTCTTGGAATCATCAATGGATTTTTAGTTACCATTATTGGCGTGAACTCCCTTATTACAACTTTGGGTGGCTTAGCTACTCTCTATGGCATTGCTCTGCTTATTGGTAATGGTCAAACATTGATGATGCGCAACTTTGAATGGCTCGGAACATCACAGCCATGGGGCGTTCCACTTCCTGTCGTTATCTTTACTGTCATTGCAGTTATGGGAGCAATTTCTCTTCGTAAATCAACATATGGCCGTTCGCTATATGCAATTGGTTCTAATCCAAATGCCGCTCGTGTTGTGGGCATTCGCTCAAATCGTTTACTTTTTATTACATTCGTTCTTTCATCAGTTAGTGCAGCACTTGCAGGCGCAATCCTTAGTTCACAATTATCGGCTGCAGATCCAAATGCTGCACGTGGTTTGGAACTCGAAGTAATTACAGCAATCGTTCTTGGTGGCGCAAGCCTTGCAGGTGGACGTGGTTCGATGTTTGGAACAATCTTGGGACTTTGTACAATTGGTATTCTCAATAATGGTTTGATTTTGCTCGATGTTCCAACATTCTGGCAGCGCGTTGCACAAGGTCTTATGTTGATCATTGCAGTCTCATTCGACTCCTTGCGTCAAAAGCTCAATAATCAAAGGAGTTAGCTGTGACGCACAACCCAGCCCCACCAGCGCGGCCTATCCCAGCACGACGTCCACAGAAAGCAATCAAGGTCGGTTTAGTTGCAGGCGGCCTAGGTACATATTGGCCGCAATTTCCGCATCTCTTGCCGCAACTACAAGCATCAGCAAAGTATGTCTCAGAGCGAATAGGGGCGATGGATGTTGAACTAGTGGATGCTGGATTTATCTCTGATCCACAAGAAGGTGCAGTAGCTGCTGAGAAGTTACGTGCTGCAGGCTGTGACATGATCGTAATGTTCTTAACGACCTATATGACATCATCCATGGTGATTCCTATTGCGCAGCGTTCGAATTCGCCTGTGCTCGTCATTAACTTGCAACCAACCGAACAGATGGATCACGCAAATTTTGACACTGGTGATTGGCTTGCATATTGTGGAGCTTGTCCACTGCCAGAGGTAGCTAACGCATTTGAGCGAGCCGGAGTTCCATTCCGATCAGTATCAGGGTTCCTTCGTGAAGAACGTGCATGGACCAAGATTCATAGTTGGATTCAAGCTGCTGGAATACGAGCAATGCTTCGTAACTCACGTCATGGAATTATGGGCCACCTTTACCCTGGAATGTTAGATGTATCCACAGATATGACTATGGTGACTACACACTTTGGTGGTCATATGGAAGTGCTTGAATTTGATGATTTGCGTGTGCGTGTTGAGAAGGCAACTGCAAAAGAAATCGACGCAGTCCTTGATGAAACTCGTTCAATCTTTGACTTAGATGGAACTGTCAACGATGATGATTTGCGTTGGGCAGGACAAGTCGCAGTTGGACTTCGCCGGCTCATAGATGATTTTGATATTTCAAGTCTTGCTTATTACCACCGCGGCCTCGATGGAGAAATTCACGAGCGCCTTGGTGCTGGAATGATTCTTGGCTGTTCACTTCTGACTGCAGAAGGTGTACCTGCAGTGGGCGAGTACGAATTGCGCACATCCATCGGAATGTTGATGTTTGATCGAATTGGTGCAGGTGGATCTTTCACTGAGTTCCAAGGACTTAACTTTAATTCTGGAGTTGTCGAAATGGGTCACGATGGCCCTGCTCACCTATCAATTACCAACGACCGACCAATTCTTCGCGGCCTCGGTGTTTTCCACGGTAAGCGTGGTTATGGAGTTTCAGTTGAAATTGGTGTGAAACACGGACCGGTCACTACCTTCGGAGTTAATCAGCGCAAGAATGGAAGCTATCAATTCGTTGCATCTGAAGGTGAAGTTGTTGATGGCCCGCGGCTACTTCTTGGAAATACGACATCACTTATTGATTTTGGAATGAATCCGGGTGAATGGTGTGATGCGTGGAGCGCTACAGGAGTGCCTCACCACTGGGCGCTAGGAACCGGTCACCGCGTGGCAGAACTACGTTCTATTGCAGAACTTCTCGATATTGAGATGGTTGTCATCTAAAAAATCCTTAGATTATAAGAATCAAAGAGATTTATTAGGCTTTCTTTCCTTTACTGCTATTTGCTTTCGCCTTCTTCTCTGCAACGTTATGAAAAGTCGTCGGAATTAATATAGTTCTTGGAGCCTCCCCGCGGATTAACTCCAGAATCAGTTCAGCAGCGTATTTACCGATTAATTCGGGATTTCTATAGACCGAAGAGATAGGCGGGTTCAACAAATCAAATAATGGCCATTCATCTAAGGCAATGATGGTGACATCCTTTTCTGGAATTTTTCCGATCTCTTTGAGGGCATGTAAGGTTCCACCGGAAGCTCCAATTCCACCAGCTAAAATAGCTGTCGGTGGCTTTGGAAGCTTAAATAATTTTAAGGTCTCTTCTTTGGCATATTTTTCAGTAAAGTCCTTAAGTCGGATTAGTTCAGGAAAAATTTTCTCGTCGGCATCTTTATACGCGGCCCTAAAACCTTCTAAGCGGTTTTTTGTCACATACATATCTTTTGGTCCTGAAATAAAGGCAATGCGTGTGTGGCCCTGAGAAAGTAAGTGCGCAACTGCCTTTTTAACGCCCAATGCGTGGTCGCTGAGCACGGCGCTGCTTGTGACTCCGGGCAGCTTACGATCTAGGAGAACAGTCGGTGCACCGAAGAATTCGAGATCTTCTTTTACGCTTTCAGATGTTTCCGAAACCAGCGATGCGATGACGCCATCCACGCGCCTGCTCTTTAAAATAGCGAAGTTCAATTTTTCGGTATCTTCAGTGCCGGATGAATTGATAAGAATCATTGAGTAATGAGATTTACGTAGCTCTGCTTCACAACTTTGAGCGATGGTTGAGAAAAATGGATTCATGATGTCTCGGATCATAAATCCGATTGTGTGTGTTGTTCCACGACGCAAAGATTGCGCTAGATGGTCAGGTCTGTACCCAAGATTATTTACCGCCTTCTCAACCCTTATTTTCATTGTTTCCGAAACCGATTTATGTCCGGAGAGAACACGAGAAACACTCGAGATTGCCACGCCCGCTTGGGCAGCAACATCCTCGATTCGGACCCGGGCTACTTTTTTAGATTTCAAAACTTTGCCTTTCGCGGGGCTATCTTCTCTGCATTGTGCGGAGTTAAAAAACAGAAAACGCGTTCACCGCAGTATAGGAGAATTCCCTAGTTAACTATAAATTGACGGAGTTAATTCTTGTCAATCCTGTATTTTGCAATGAAGTCCTCGTCTAACTCCCAGCCAAATCCAGGCTCCTCTGAGAGCAGGAAGTTGCCGTTATCGAGCGGCTTCTTATTTGCAAGCATCTC
>Ga0209299_1001801_pt1 | contig 11657 bp, 19 predicted proteins | sample S_140806_MF_Meta_FD_187326 | JGI IMG/M metagenome (GOLD analysis project Ga0209299, IMG submission 187326) | Freshwater microbial communities from Lake Simoncouche, Canada to study carbon cycling - S_140806_MF_MetaG (SPAdes) (version 2) | ecosystem: Environmental > Aquatic > Freshwater > Lake ...
ATACCAGCAAATCACCACTAGCGGCGTTGACTATAGCAGGTGCTGAAATACTAGATATGTTTAGCACCAAAGATGATGCGTTTAGTTTAGTTACTACCGCAAGTATGAAAGTTTCCATGCCTGCTAAATTGCCTTGGTTGTCAAATGCTGGTGTGGTCATAAGAATCTTAAAGTTTGCTAATGGTGCAATACTTGTAATGTCATTGTTAGATGGCACAATATAAGGATCACCAGGTGTAATTACTACGCTATTAGCCAGTAATGTTGCCGGTGGAAAACTAAAGGTAGACCACACGCCTGCATTGGCTAGGTCTGTTGCTAGTGTGCCACGTAATGTGGTAATTGCAGCTGGCATTAGCCGACAAGTGAATTAGGACTAGAATACGGTTGGATGAGACCACGCACTCTGTTAATCAGTTGATAACCCATCCGATATGGGCTTGCAGTGATCCCATCCATACCTACCCCACCAGTCTGGCTAACTTGACGGCTTTGCCAGATGTCAACAGCTACGATCATCGCAGCCTCTCGTATGGCAGGGGTCGCAGTGTAAGCCTGTGCTTTATGCTCTGGGCCAAGGGCTCGGCCGTATGGTTTGATAAAATGAAATGGATCATCGCTAGCTGTTTTTGCGTATTGAATAATGCTGTAGCCGTTAGGGTATGAACTAAATGCGTATGTACTCCAAAATGCTGTGCCAATAGATGCTGGCACTGTAGTACCTGGGAATGATCCTGTTAATGTGTATGTGCCATTATATGTTGCACCACAATTACTTACTACTATTGATTGACCAGTTACAAAAATGCCTGGATTTGCTAATACTAAAGTTGCAACGTTATTGCTAATTGATGAGCCGACTACTGGGGCATCGTTATGCCATAGATATGCAGATATTAAATCTTCTGCGGACTGGCAGCACTCTTCTACAGTTGCATCGGTATACAAAGTACCAATACCTAAATTACTGCGTAACTCTGCCATTGTTACCATCGCAGCGGCCATAGTGTCCTTTCTTAAAAAGCTCCCCTAGGGCTAGGGCTACTAAACCCTAGAGGATTATTAAAGTGTTTCTGTATTACGCTGTCATGTTGTAGCGTTGTAGGCCACCAGACACAAGTGTCTTAGTTGCCAAGTATCCGTACAGCATCAATTCGATTTCGCCTGATGTTGGGATATTAGTTGAAAGTCTTAGTACTGGACTTTCGTAAATTGCAATTGCTGATGGCACGATGATAAATGCTGAATCATCAATAGTTGTAGATACCATGTTGGCATCAACATATAGATCTAATCCAAGTACGTTTCCACGTAGTGATGTTGGTGCAGATGTACCGCCAGCATTCATTGGATTCTGTGAAGTAAAGATTGGTCGGTCTGTTGAATCCTTAGCACCGATCAATAATGACCACTGTGAAGTACCAGCAATATATGCAGTTGCTAGATCACCTGTTGCTGCGTATGCAGCTGGGCCAGCTTGTGCGATAAATGCCTGAATACCTAGGTAGGTAGTAGCTTGTGATGTTGCAAGTGTGCCACCAGATGTAATTTCAGAAATTACTGCTGAATCTGTTGCCTTGTTGTAGGCACGTGTCATGTTGTCAAGCATCGCCTGGAAGAATGCAGGATTATCAGATGAACGCTCTAATAATTCTACTGAGTAGCGTTGTAGGCCAGCATACTTCTTAACAGTTGCATCTACGTATGAAGATACAATACCTGTCTCAGATGGACCAGCACCTTCAGCTGTTAATGCCACTGTACCTGAAGTTGTAATCTTAGGATGTGAGATAGTCATTCCAGAAGTAGGAATTACTTTAGCTCCACCACATGCTTCAATTGTTGGACGTGTTCCAATAAGAGTATCAATTACAGTTGTTGCATAAGATACTGGTGAGAATGCTGGGTTAGTTGTAAATGAATCATCGGCAGCAGTTACTTTAAGTGCCTTTGCATCTTCGCCTCTTACCCATAGACCAGCTTCGTGATCTCCTAATTGTGCCTTTACTGCATATTGCAGGTATTTGGCTTGTGAATTGATTGGCGAACGTGGCTCAGCATAGATAGCAGCACTAATTGTTGGACGTGCGGCTTCTACTGGAGCAACCTCTGCCGGTGTAACAGTTGGCTCTGGAGTTGTATCCAAGATAGCCTCACTTTCCGTAGTAGTTGGTGTTGCATCTGTTTCGCTTTCGCTAGCAGCAACTTTAGTTACATTTGCCTCGGCAAACGCCGGTGTTTCAACTAAGCTAACTTCTTTAAGAGTTGCCTTAGTTACGTATAAATAATCTTTAGTTTGTTTTGATGCAGTTACTTCCACGCCTACAGATAGGCCATCAATTAACTGCTCGCTTGCAAGTGTTAATGCGTCTTGACCTTGCATAGATGCACTGATCTTAAATGATGCGTAAATACCATCTTCTGCTTTTTGAAACTTTTGCATACGTCCTATTGGCTTATCTGCTTTATGTTGCATAAGCATTTTAATCTTGCCAGGGTCGCCAATATCTATAGAATCCTTAGCAAAGACAACAGCACCAGCAGAAGTGTTGCCTACTCTTTCATACGGAACAATTTTGCCAGCAATTACTCTGCGCTCAGTATCTGAACTTTCTATTGCACTACTGAATGTAAGTAGCATCTTCACTCTCATTTCCGTTAGGGGTCATATCTTCCATCTCTTTAGCTTGTTCAATATCTATAAGTCCTAAAGCCAGCATTTTCTCTAGGGTTTCTAATCTTGTTTTGTCATCTGATCGTAAGAATGTTTCGCTTATGTTAAAGCGCACAGTATGGCCAGCAGCTGTTATATCGTTCATGCTTAGACGATCCTCAATAGCACAGATATAAGGCTGTAGTGAATAGGCTACAAATTCTTTGCGACCATCAATTATATTCTGATAAGTCATGCTGTTATTCATATCTGCACTTATATAATATGCAGGTACATTCATAGCACGTGCCACCTGTGTTGCTGCGTATTGCTGTGCATCGTTGTACATCATATCTTTAGGACTAAAACCTACAGTTTCATAAGATAATGTGCTAGTTAGGTATGCAGTAGATCTGGATTGACGTGCTGCTTTCCAAGCTGCTAATAATCCTTGTACTTGTGATTCTGGCATATCTGCCCCAGTGTTTTTTAAGAATCCTGTTGCCATCGGTGTCTGTGCTGCTACAGCTGCAGCTTTTTCCAAATCTAATGCACTTTGTATTGTGCGTGCGCCAGTTTGTAATACACCTTGTGTTAATCCTTGGAATGTGATTAAAGATCCTGGGCCATCCATTGGTACTTTTTCACCATCTAATGTGTAATACAATACTTGAGTGCCTTTAGCATTTAATTGTGCATTTACTCTTAGATTACTTACCCATTCAAAACGTGATGGCCGTAAATCGTCTGCATACACTTCCGTAACAAGCCAATAAGCGCATCCATAGAAAATTAGTGAATCAATGGTTGCGCTTATCGTAACGGATCTAGGTTGACGGATGTCTGGCTGCTCTAACCATACTGGAGATTTTAATTCTTGGCCAGTAGATTTTTTGTAAAGTTCTAAAGGTAAATAACTAATTACACCAGCAATTAAATTGCGGCATCTTGCAACAGCTGGTACTTGCATGGCTAGTGATCGGTCTAATGGCCCATAACCAAAAGTGTTTCCAACGCCACCATACGCATAGCCATCATTCATAACGGCAGGGGCGTATTGCGCTTGGACAGTTTTATTATTAGTTATACCCAAAGCAGACAATAGACCCATATGTATACTTTATAGCATAAATGGTACTAATAGTGCAAATTAGACAAAGATTTGCGCAGTTTGTTGTGGGCGTGTCAACTGGCTTACAACCATAGCCAAAGATATTGCAGCTGTAACATCTCCGGCAGATTTTCTACGTATTATGCGCCAGCCTGCATCGCTAGTCTTAGCAGCACAGTTATTTAGGTGCTGTACTAAATCTGCTTGACCACTATGCACCATCCTGCTATTAGCCATAGCATCAGATAAATCCGAGCATGCTTGGTAGAAGGCTAGACCTGATACATCTTGCATACGCCATCCGCTTTGCTCTAATCGTGTTGCTATTGACTGCGTGGCGTACTTGTCAAAGCAGATTATATGTGGATGGTATTTACGTGCCCATTCATTTACATCGCTAGCCATCTTAACTTCATCTATTGCAATATCACTATGCCACAGCTGTGCAAGTCCTACGGCTATCTTGCCGTCTTTCATCTGGCCCATAATTAACGCACCTGATCTGCGTGTAGGTGCAATATCAAAGGCCATTATAGTCATTGGCCCGACAGGGATCTCTAACGTATTGTCGCTGCATGCTTCTATACTTCCATAGACCCAGGGGCTAACTGTAGAATCTACCCACATACAAAGCATCTCACATTTTGTAGCTTCTACGCTGTTTGTGTTTACTGATTCTTCTAATGTTTGCTCTGTAATTAAATGACCTAGTGCAGGATTAGCCATAGCCCACGCTTTGCGGTCATGTATCTTAGAATGTTGCGGCGCACTGTATTCATAGAATCCTAAATTATTTGGCGGATAGGATAAGCATCTTTCTCGTAAATCATTTAGCACTGTACTAAATCCATCACCTGCGTTACTTGTCATAAGTGTCATAGCGTTGGGCCTTGCACGAGTGACTGGCAGTGCAGCTGTAAACGCTTCTGTAGTCCATTCACGTAACTCGTCTATGTATAGAAAGTCTGCAGTCTTACCACGTGGTGCATCTCGTGTTGCAGCTGCTATCTCATAACGTGCGCCATTAAGTAATGTAATAGATTCTTGACCATTAGCCAGGCGTATCTGTCTTACTTGTTTTTTTAGAAACTCATTGTCTTCTATCGTGTATGCGACTTGTCTAAATGTATCTAATGCCATATTCCGGTTAGAGGACATGCCTAGCACGTTTTTAGATTGCCATAAGAATAAATGTGAAAGTATAAGCATGCGAGCCAAGTGCGTTTTGCCATTTTGCCGGGCTACTAATATGAGAGCTGTCTTTTTGCGCCAATTATCTGCATCATCTACAGCTAGTAAATCATCTAAGACCCAGCGTTGCCAGGGTATAAGCGGCATGCCAATTTTTACAGCTAGATCTGCTACCTCTTGTGATTTAGATAAACCTTTTAATAAAGGCGTGTGAATTCTAGGCTCAGTGCTGCCAATTAGCCCGACCCCTCGTGGCGTCTGTTTTACTTCCGTATCATTCTGCATCAAAGTTAAGCGTATCAGGTTTAATAAATGGTGAGTCTGGCACTGTTCGCACCGTCTCAGGGAGAGAACGTTGTGAAAAGACAGGGGGGGTCGCCTTGTGGCTAAAAAAACGACCACCTTTAGAGCTGTTACATGACTTGCACAGTACTTGTAAATTATCGCTAGCCCACATATCGCCACCTTTTACACGTGGAATGATGTGATCTACTGTGTCACCTGGCTTACCACACTGCACACACTGCCAACCATCTCGGTCAAGTATGGTAATGCGTAGCTTCTTCCACTTACCTGTGCTTATTGCTTTACGACTCAATACCAGCCCTTAATCTTATGATGTGCTAATGCATTACAAGGATTAGAGTATCGCTTTTCTATGTACTTAAGTTGCCACTCTATCTGTTTATATCCATCTACTGTAGATAAGTATTTAGATCTACCTTGTGGTATACCGTAATGACTACCATTCTTGGCTTTAGGATTCCATCTAGATTCTTTGTAGTTTAGCTCATCTAAGCAATAGAACTGATCTATATCATTAAGCTGTATAAATGCCCATTGACGATAATGATTTATTCTATCTTGTGCAACGGAATAATCTTTTACAAAGACAAAGTTAAATGTAATTAACAATAAGGTGGCCCAAACTCTGCACCTTCCGGGCCTTGCCCTTGGCGGCCCAGCTTTGTGATTTAAGATCACATGCTTGTTTAGGGTAGCATGCGTTGTCAAATCAATTAACATAACCGCAGGTCAGACGGCAAGTCATAATGCGTAGATCATCGGTCTCTAACCAAGTCTCTGCATAGCCAGCGTCCATTATATTTTAACCCGACCTAACTTACGTAGAGCTACAATGTTGTCATCACCTAAGGCCCATACAGCTGTGCGCCAACGCATTTTAACAATGTGGCCACTTGCACCCTGGAATGCCATGTTTGGAGGCAAGTAACAACAGCCTGCATCGCTATCCCATAATTTATTAACCCACCGACCATTACTACTTAATGGCACAAGACATAAACCATTACCATGTTCTAGCCATTTATCTATCCAAGGTGTTACCTTGCTGAATGGTGGATTCATCCATATACGACCAAACCAAGGCTGAGATAGGCCATCATCATCAATAGTGTATTTATGTTTAGTTGGCACATCTACTAATGGATGATTACTGCTTGCTACATCTAAATCAAAGTGTAAACCTAATGTGTCAAACAACCATTTAGGTGTGTAACACTCGTCTTTGCCATAAACAATATCCATTATTTACCACCCCACTGTTCAGCCATAGCTCTAGCAATACCGATAAACGTCTTAGACCTAATCCTAGATCTTTCAGCTTTAGGTTTACCCCAAGCATCTGCATACCATGTTGGCATACTTCTACCACTTTCATAGACTGTTCGAGCTTCTGGTTTTACTACACTTGTAGGTTTAAGTAACGGCACACCTTTAAGCCACAAACAGGTGCGCTTCTCATAAGGATCGCCATATTGATAGGGTTGCACAATTTGGTCAGGCTTTCTATACACACTGCTCATGATACCGACAGGATTCTCTATTACCACTCTCTCACAGTTTAATTTAGTAAACAACATGAAGAAGTCTATAGATGCCTGCTGCCTACCATCCTTGCGCTTTTGTTCAAACCATGCAGCTCCAGATGATGCTAAATCTGTGCAAGGTGGAAAGGCTATAACTAAATCCCAATCTTGGTTAATGTAATCTCTAACATCACCATGTAAATGCCAATCAGCATGGCCACCTGATGATTCTAAAATATCGTTAGAATATGCCTCATGGCCCAAAGCTCTAAACTCTTTACATACTGTTTGGCTTTCTTCACACGCTAGCAATACCCTCACTTAGCGCCTATCAATGCACAAGTGTGGCAACCACTACCTAGGAATTGCCAGCCACCACACTGCTTGCATCTATCTAAGTTACTGTCGGGTATATGTAAAGCCTCAGCTATATTCTTAACACCAACACAGCCACAGTCCATACACTGATAAGCCTTAAATCCTTCAGGCGTATCTAACTGCTCAAGCCATAAGAACTCGGTCTTACGATCACACCCATTACACTTAAATTTTGTGTACATGTGATAAAATCCCCTTCCTTATTGTCTGCAATGACACTGAGAACATACCAAATACTGTCCATCATGTAATAACCTGTCATCATTACACGATACACATCTATCGGTACTAAGGTTTAGGCTTTCTTTATCGTTTTCCATGCGTAATGTAAAGCCTGAACCGTTCCTGACTTCAATAAATCCCATTATTCCTCCTTTCCTTGTGGAAAGAACCAATTACCGCTGGCATCTTGCTTAGCCCACACAGCATGCTCTTTAATACGATCTAAACATAAATACCCGTAGTAAGGCTTGCCATTAGTTTTGCTAACACCTGTAACTAAGTTATTACCTTTAGCACAGCATGCTGGTGGTGCTTTAGGTGGTGTCACAGTTGCAGCTTTAACCCAGTCCTCATTACTAATAGGCAAAGGATCTGTACGATCTACTGAGAATGTTTGTGGCACAGCTTGTAACTGCACCACTTTATTCATTTCTTCTCTGCTAGCACGTTTGCCCTTAGCCGCGTAACCCGCGTTTGCAAGCGCACGGCCGATCGCTGAAGTCTCGCAGTTTTCCAGTGCAGAAGTTGAATTAACACCGCGATCAGAAATGCTCTCACTAGCAAGTCCAGTCGCACATGGTTTCGCATCGGCTTCCGTTTTATATAATTCAGCACTAACAATGTATCTAGTGTCTGTGGCCTGCTCAATCTTTGTTCCCACTCTTCCATCTGGATAATCCTTCCACCATTTTTCTAGTCGGCTCTCGACTGTTTCATAATCTGCCAGGTTAAATGCCATTAGTATTTCCAATCATCGGTGTCGTCTTGCATGGCATCTGTAATGCTTTTACCAATTGCGAGGTAGGCAATTGCATCTTCGTAATTGTCAAGGTACGCAGGATCTTCAGCTTGCCGGCTGATCTTGACCAACGCCATACAAATTGCAGCTTCGTTTGGTTGAATTGGATAACCCAAATATGCACTCCACAGTTCGGCAATCCTCTTGTGGTTTGTAATTGGATGCCCATAGCGGACACCTCTCTCATGAATAGTTTTGATGACATTATCAAATAACTGTTCAGTTGTTGTTGGCATCGATTTTGCTATCTGTGATCCTACGGTGCATGTCGTAGCCGTCTTTACGACCTTTCCAATAACCTGACTGAAATGCATTATCTTTAATTGTTTCGTAAACGCCCCACGCAATAAAATAACCCAGGACGCTATAAAGCACTATCCATGGTGCTGTTGTTGCAATCATGTAGCCCTACTTTCCATACCACAATTTGTGGCATAGCAATAGTGTCGCATGTGTGTATGACTTTGTGGATTATTTAGGGCGTAGTTTGTATAACGATTAGGTAACGATGTTACCCGTAATACCGCCCTAGAGCTGTAAATGAGCCATCCTTATTGATCGGCACTAACGTGGGTGTTAGCGTCTTTCCTACGGCTTCTAGTATAGCAATACCCATCTGCCAATTCGCGCTTCCATAGCGTATATAAGAGGCTTTTTTTCTATCCATAAGATTACCTACCTCAACCCCGTATAAGGGTCTGTAATGGCTTCCTATGGCTTCTGTGTAGGCACTCATGCCCAGTCTATGGCTATGTCCTGCTATGACCGATTTGCCCCATTTTTTAGCCAAGTTAAGAGCTGTGATACCTGCGTGTTGACTCATGCTGCCTTCATCGCCATGTGCTAATACCCAGCCAGGGTGAAATTCATAGGCTGTCTTGTGATAGTCAATGCCCATAGATGCAAAGTCCATGAACTTAGGATATTGCAGCTCTGGTAAACCTATAAGACCGGGTGCTTTGAGTAGTGTGCTGTATAAACGATCTGTATGGTTAGATCTAATTACCGATGCTTGCTTGCTGTACTCCGTAAGATCCCAAAGAATGTTCTGACAAGCTGCACGATCTTCGTTAAGAGTCTGACTGTAAGCGAGAGGTGTGCCCTCACTCCATTTAGAAATTGTCTGAAAATCAATTTCATCCCCAACCACCAAAACCTCATCAAACTTTTCACGTCTTGCCAACTTAATGACGTTCTTAACTGCCTGCTCATGATGGTATGGGATTTGTAAATCTGATATTACTAGCCAACGCTTAATCTTCGTCTTCTTCTGTAGGATCTATACTAGGTATGATGCCGCCATCACCAATAACCCAGTCGGGCATAGTCGCTCTATCTGATACAAAATACAAGCTACAGCTTTCACTAAAGCCAGCCTTACGTGCAGCCTTGTAGATCTCATTCATCGCAATATAATGCTGATCTAATTTAGATAATGGCTCTGGCGACTTACGCACAATGCGCTTATTTATCTTCTTACGCTTACGCCTTGTATCAGCCATACTACTATTGTCGCTTACACATTAGGGAATATAGATCATCAACACGCTGCTCTAATCTAGTTAACTGATCCTTCATACTTTGTCCACCATTAGGACGTAATTCGTTAAGCCAGCCTTTAACTATAAAACGTAATCCGATTAGACCGCCTGATAGCACAGCTATAACGCCAGCACCAAAGCCAGCCCATTCTGTAGGGGTCATGCTTCATCTGCACCGATGCCATAAGCACTGTCGGATTTGTCTAAAGCCCTAGCTGCCGGGCCTGCAAGTGCGGCCACTACCACTGATATAACTGGATCTAGTCCTAACTCATTACTGGCTAAGAATGTTAAGAATGATACAAGCACACCCCTAAAATATGATTTAAGTATTGCCTTTTGCTTATTGCTTATTTTCATATGTTACCCCCTAGTAGTGGTATATCAAACGGCTTGCTGTCTTTATCGCCTAACTTTGTAAAACTAATATGTATGTGCTTTGTGTGTTTGTTAAAGCCCTTGTACTTACGCCACTTAAAATTAAGTATCTTGCTAGCAATCATGCCATTATGGATTACGTAAGATATGCGCTTATCGGTCTTACCACAGATTCTGATTTGGTCAGCCAAATATACTGAGAGCCCCTCGGATGAATCCAAGCGAGAATCAACATCAATGGCTCGTACACACCCATCTGCATCTGGATTATGATCCGATTTTGTGGCGGAATGACGAGCATCACCCAACCACCCATCAGAGGTAGAGCGACGATCTGGGTACCAGGTATCAATCTGATCTCTTAACTGTGTACCTGCACCGCATAGCCATGGCTTCATAATTCTGTATCGTGATCGGTATTTGTGCATTCCCATTTAGCAGCTGCAGCATTTAGTATTGCTTCTGCATGGCATTTAGGTGGCATAAAAATATCTTCTAATGGTAAATACGTATAACCTATGCCAGCATAATTACCCCTGATTTTTGCATTATAAGACGTACGCTTACAGGTTTGTCCTCTAAAGTTTCCATACCAAGTTTCTGTATCTAATCCTTCAATAGTTTGTGACTCATCAATACCTACTATAACTTCGGTAACAATTCCATCTGTGATAAATGCGTAATGTGCCATTATGCCCAACTCACATTTCCAGTACCAGCTGTAACGCTAGTAATTTTATATCCACCATCTGTGCTAGTCGATAGAGTTAATCCACCGCCAGGATTTGATATTGTAAAAGTATTAGGATATTTAAGAATTACAATTCCTGAGCCACCGTTAGTTGCTGCTTTGTCACCACTGCCACCATTTGAACCACTGCCACCACCAGTATTAGCACTTCCATTAGCAGCAGTATTTAATGTTGTTGAACCATTACCACCACCGCCTAAACCACCAGTGCCTGCGTTTGCTATTGCGCCACCGCCTCCGCCACCTGCGTAATAAACTGATGATCCAGTTATTGAGACTGCAACACCATCACCGCCGTTACCACCATTAGAATTGTTATTAGCTGGAGTTTGACCAACTGCTCCTGCGCCACCGCCACCGCCAGCAGGATAATTGTTACTCTCTTTACCTTGACCACCGGCAAAACCTTGATTAGCTGTTCCTGCCCCACCTGCACCATTACCAAAAGTTTGTCCACCGCCACCAGATCCGCCACTGGAAGCTTCTAGTGGGAAAAATCCACCTTTGCCGCCACCAGTTGAAGTAATTGTAGAAAATACTGAATCTGAACCATTGGCAGCACCAGTACCACCAGCACCGACAGTCACTGTGTAATTTGTAGAAGTAGTAAAAGCTACAGCACTTTCTAAAGATCCACCGCCACCAGTTGCAGAAATTGTTGAGCGTAATCCACCTGCACCACCTGGTCCTGGATTATTTGTAGAGTTTGCACCTGGCGCACCGCCACCGCCAGCAACTACAAGATAATCTATTACTTGCGCCAGCGGAGCTAAACCTGTTAATTGGGCTGTAATTGTATTTAAC
>Ga0209299_1001802_pt1 | contig 11655 bp, 13 predicted proteins | sample S_140806_MF_Meta_FD_187326 | JGI IMG/M metagenome (GOLD analysis project Ga0209299, IMG submission 187326) | Freshwater microbial communities from Lake Simoncouche, Canada to study carbon cycling - S_140806_MF_MetaG (SPAdes) (version 2) | ecosystem: Environmental > Aquatic > Freshwater > Lake ...
TTAGCCATTTTCCAATAATAATTTCAGCTTCATCAGCCCCTTGCTTTTTTAAACTAGAAAAAAGTTGAACAGTGCATGAGATCCCAAGAGCATTTCCCCATTTTTCATTAATCTCTTTTTCTACAGCATGAAGTGTTTTGAAAGACGCTTCGCGAGAGAGCTTATCAGCTTTAGTTAATAAAATATGGATAGGTTTTTTGTTTAGTGAAAACCACTCTATCATTTGCTGATCAAGAGGCGTTAAGGGGTGCCTGATATCCATAACTAAGACAAGCCCAAAAAGACATGAACGTTCCGATAAATAAGTAGCTAAAGTTTTTTGCCAATGATCTTTAATGGCATGCGGCACTTTAGCGTAACCATAACCAGGTAAATCTACTAGAAAACGATTTTCTCCAAGAGAAAAGAAATTGATAAGTTGTGTTCGACCCGGTTGTTTACTCACGAAAGCAAGCCGATTATGATTGGCGAGCGTATTAATAGCACTCGATTTTCCTGCATTTGATCTTCCAGCAAAAGCAATCTCAATGCCAGTGGGCGCAGGTAAATCAGTTAAATGGTGAGCAGATATATAATATGATGCGTTTTGAAAAATAGCCATGCGCTTTACCTAACCTGTTCAATCCAATCAAAATGCTATCACGAGAATAGGATTTTAGATAAAATGAAGGCCTTGTACATACTTTATATATGGAGCTTTAGGCAATGAGCGGTCGAAATGCTTTTTTTATTCTGATTTTTTCATTTTTTATTTCAAATATTGCAATTGCCGCAACAATTGAACATAAAACCCCACAATCGGTTACAAATGTATGCGCGGCTTGTCACGCAATTGATGGTAATAGTGCGATTACAGCTAATCCAAAATTAGCTGGACAGCATCCTGAATATCTTTATAAACAGTTAACTAATTTTAAATCAGGCGAGCGCGCAAATGCAGTGATGTCTGGTATGGCAGGCATGCTATCAGATGCCGATATGCATGCTGTAGCAGAGTATTTTTCAAAACAAACTTTGAATTTGGGTCAAGCTAAAACAAATGGGGCAGGATCGCTAGGAGAAAAAATCTACCGCGCTGGTATTCAAGCTAATAATGTTCCAGCTTGCGCTGCATGTCATGGCCCTTCAGGCGATGGACTCCCTGTAAAATATCCTCGTCTAGGCGGACAACATTCAGAATATGTTTTAAATCAATTAAGACAGTTTAGATTAGGCACTCGTGCCAACGACGAGGCGAAAGTGATGCGCACAATTGCAGCAAAATTAACTGACCAAGAAATGGAAGCAGTAGCTGATTATATTCAAGGTTTAAGATAAGTTATTTCACTATTTATTCTTGATCAATTGCTGCAACTTCCTTGCAGCTTTCGTAGTCAAAACTCTTCATTTTTAAAATGAGCTATTTTGAAATCTACTACATTTAATTCCAGAAAACTAAATCAATTGCTAAGCTCTATGAGCTTTGCAGTATCCATGCTTGTATTTCTGGGTATTGCATCCGTTATTGGAACGATTCTTAAACAGAACGAGCCTTACGAAAATTATATTATTAAATTCGGTCAATTTTGGTTTGGTTTTTTTGAAAAAATTGGCCTCTATGATGTTTATCACAGCGTTTGGTTTCTAATAATCCTGCTTTTTTTGGTGATATCCACAACACTTTGTATTACTAAAAATACACCTATTATTCTTAAAGATTTTTTATTATTTAAAGATTCTTTGGAAGAAAAATCACTTTTATCGTTTACACATCATCTGGTTTTAAAAAATAAAAGGAAGGTAAACCTTTCTCAAGTTATTCATTACTTAAAACAAGCGAACTTTAAAGTTAAAGAAAAATTAAAAGATAATGGCGACATCTTAATTGTTGCCAAAAAAGGAAACTATCAGCGTTTAGGCTATATTTTTACTCATGTGGGTGTCGTTGTGATCTGTTTAGGCGGCTTACTAGATGGCAATTTAATTTTTAAAGCTCAAGAGCTATTTGGCTATAAAAAAATTGAAACACTCGATATTCCAGCCTCAAAAGTTCAAGAAGTAAGTAGATTAAGCGTAGCTAATAGTTCTTTTCGAGCAAATATGACGCTTGCTGAAGGGTCTTCAGATAATGTAGCTTTTGTAAGAATGAAGGACGGTTATCTCGTGCAAGATTTACCTTTTAAAATCACTTTAAAAGACTTTAGGATTAATCATTATTCAACGGGCATGCCAAAGTCATTTGAAAGTGACTTGATTATTTCTGACCCTGAACTTTCTCAAGATATAACAAAGACAATCAGCGTTAATCACCCCTTTACATATAAAGGGATCGCTATATATCAATCTGATTTCCAGGATGGAGGTACTAAGCTTGATATTAGATTGTGGAATTTCTTGAATTCCAATACTTCACAAAAAATAAATGGAAAGATTTTTGAGAAAGTAAAGTTAGATAAAGATCAGCTTACATATGAATTTAATGACTTTAGAAAGTTTAATATTTTACATTTGAAAGAAGGCATTAAAGAGAAACCTAGAAACGTTGGACCTAGCGTAACTTATAAAATTAGAAATAATTCAGGCCAGGCTCGTGAGTATATTTCTTATCAGTATGCTATGCCCATCGATGAGAGATCTTTCTTTATTAGTGGCATGAGAGAGACGCCCCAGGAAGAATTCAAATATTTAAAAATACCTGCAGATCAAAAAGGTTCGATTTCGGATTTTATGTTATTTAAAGCAGCACTTCAGAATAAACCCTTGATCGAAGCTGTTGCGAAGAAAATGGCAAATCAATCTGTAAATTCAGATAAAAATGCTAGCGTTAAAGAGTCTTTTGAAAATAGCGTTAATAAATTAATGACTCTGTTTGGGCAGGGCGGTTTTTCCAATATTGCTCGAAATATTGATACAAATATTCCTGCCAGTGAAAAAGAGAAAGCAGTGCAGACATATTTAAAAATCATAGATATTGCATCAACAGAGCTTTATAAAAATCAATTTAATCTTTCAGATAAAGAGCTTGATCAATCCAGAGTTACATTTATTCAAGATGCTTTAAATGCTTATAGCGATATGTTTTTTTATGGATCCCCTTATTATTTTGAACTTATTAATTATGACCAAAAAGAGGCGAGCGGTCTGCAGCTCACTAAATCTCCTGGACAGTTTTGGGTTTATCTAGGGTCTTTAAGTTTGGTACTTGGTATTTTTTCGATGATTTATTTGCGAGAAAGAAAGTTATGGTTACTCATTAAATTCAAAGGTGGCGCTATACTTGCATTCAGTTCCAATAGAAAGAATCCAGACTTTGAAATTGACTATAAAAAAGTCAGTCAAGCAATTAAAAAAATTATTCAATAATAGGTGAGTCATGTTAACTAAATTATTTAAATCATCAAAAACGTCATTTCAAATATTTAATGCTTTATATCTTTCCTTTTTATTAGGAGGTGCTTTTTACGCATTAAAAACATTTCATAACTATATGGATATTTATGAAAAGGCTATTTTATTTGGCAGTGTTGGTTTTTTTAGTTGGCTTGGTTGGAGCTGGAATCACTTCAAAAAGATTATTATCTTAGTGTTTGCTATCAGTCTTTTTGCAATTCAACTCTATGGCGGAGCGCTAGCAAATAGTGAGCATATCTTTTTATTAAAATATCTCATATCAAGTCAGTCAGCCATTATGTGGATGAATGTTTTCTTTGCTTTAGCACTTTTACTTTATTGGTTAGGGTTACTTACAAAAAATAATTTAGTCGATGATATTGCATCTTCCTTTACATCCTTAGCGGTTTTATTTGGATTTATAGGGCTTCTCGTAAGATGGTATGAATCTTATTTGATAGGACTGGATATTGGACATATCCCGATTAGTAATTTATATGAGGTATTTATTCTATTTTGTTTGATTACATCTCTTCTTTATCTATTCTACGAAGAAAGATTTAATACTAAAAAATTAGGTGCTTTCGTATTGATTGTTATAAATGCAGCTGTAGGATTTATTCTATGGTATACCTTCGACCGGCATGCAGATGGAGTTCAGCCGCTAGTTCCAGCCCTTCAATCTTACTGGATGAAAATACATGTCCCTGCTAATTTTATAGGGTATGGCGCTTTTTCCTTAGCAGCAATGGTGTCTGTAGCCTATATACTTGCAGGTAAAAAAATATTAACTTCTTATTTGCCGAAGCCGGCTGTGCTTGATGATCTTATATATAAATCAATTGCAATTGGTTTTATCTTTTTTACTATTGCAACCATATTGGGTGCCATATGGGCAGGTGAAGCGTGGGGCGGTTATTGGTCATGGGATCCGAAAGAAACTTGGGCTTTAATAGTTTGGCTAAATTACGCAGCTTGGCTTCATTATCGAATTGTTAAAGGATTAAGAGGTCCTGTTTTAGCTTGGTGGGCCTTAATTGGACTTGTTGTAACTACTTTTGCTTTTTTAGGAGTCAATATGTTTTTATCAGGACTTCATTCTTATGGCCAGCTTTAATTACATGTAAAATAAGCATATAAAAATACATACTTAAAAAATGACCCAGAAAAATATAGTTGAAATTGAAAATTTATCTTTTGGCTACGGAAATCGTATGCTTCATAAAGGTATTAATATGGTTTTCCCTCGAGGGAAAGTCACGGCTATTATGGGAGGAAGTGGCTGCGGTAAAACTACCATTCTTCGTCTAATAGGTGGCCAAATAAAACCTAAAGCAGGTCAAGTTTCTGTAGATGGCAAGATTGTCCATAAACAAGATAGACATGGCATTTATGAATTGCGAAGAAAAATGGGCATGCTTTTTCAGCATGGCGCTCTTTTTACTGATTTATCGGTATTTGATAACGTGGCATTCCCAATTCGAGAGCATACCAAGCTTCCTGAAAGCATGATTCGTGATTTAGTGCTTATGAAATTAAACGCTGTTGGTCTTCGGGGCGCTCATAAACTCATGTCCACAGAATTATCAGGCGGAATGGCAAGACGGGTAGCGCTTGCAAGAGCTATTGCTTTAGATCCAGATATTATTATGTATGACGAACCTTTTGCAGGATTAGACCCTATTTCTATGGCGGTCATTTGTGATTTAATCAGAACGCTCAATGATGCATTAGGTGCAACTTCAATCATTGTGACCCATGATGTGGAAGAGGCTTTTTCTTTTGCAGATTATATTTATTTTGTTGCAGATGGAGTTGTAGCCGCTGAAGGAACGCCTAAAGAATTATCAAAATCTAAACTGCCTTTTGTGCATCAATTTGTGCATGGCGAAAAAGATGGCCCGGTTCCATTCCATTACAATGCACCTAGTTATAAAAAAGATATTTACGAGTCAGTTTAATTTATGAATCCTATTTTTAAAATCTTAAGCAATCTAGGCAGTCAAGTTACCTCAAGGATTTGGCGACTAGGTTCTGCGGCACGTTTGTTTTTTTTAACGTTAATTTATTCAGGCGAAAGCTTTAAGCGTATCCATTTAACAATTCGGGAAATTTATTTCACGGGAGTAATGTCTTTAATTATTATTGTCGTGTCTGCTTTTTTCGTAGGCATGGTTCTAGGTTTACAAGGCTACTACACGCTCCAAAAATATGGCTCTTCCGAATCTATAGGTGTTTTGGTTGCGCTTGCTCTCTTAAGAGAGCTTGGCCCAGTAGTAACAGCCCTTCTATTTGCAGGAAGAGCAGGCACAGCAATTACAGCTGAGATTGGCTTAATGAAAGCGACCGAGCAATTATCGGCGATGGAAATGATGGCTGTGAGCCCTATTGCTAGAATAATTGGACCTAGATTTTGGGCTGGAGTCATTTCAATGCCTATATTAGCCTCTATTTTTTCAATGGTAGGCGTGATGGGCGGCTATTTAGTTGCAGTTCCAATTATTGGCGTGGATCATGGCGCATTTTGGTCACAAATGAATGTGAATGTTGATTTTAGGTTTGATGTTGTTAATGGGCTTATTAAAAGTTTTGTATTTGGAGTGGCGTGTACGATTATTGCTCTTTATGAAGGTTTCGATGCACCGCCAACAGCTGAAGGTGTAAGTCGAGCCACTACAAGAACTGTAGTGACTTCTTCATTGACTGTTTTAGGATTAGATTTTATTTTAACTTCGTTTATGATTGCGCATTAATAAAGGACTGGAGCACTTATGGATAAGACAACATTAGATATTTGGGTAGGTTTATTTGTGGCCATTGGAATTGCAGCGCTTATGGGGCTTGCTATGAAAGTAGGTAACCTCACAAGTAATACATTAGGCGACACATATATGGTGACAGCAAATTATGAAAATATTGGCGGCCTTAAACCTAGAGCTCCAGTTAAAAGTTCTGGTGTTGTTGTTGGTCGTATTGACAACATTAAATTCGATACAAAAGCTTATCAAGCAGTCGTTACTTTAAAGATAGACAAAAGATACCCTTTCCCTAAAGACACTTTTGCAAATATTTATACTTCAGGTTTATTGGGGGAGCAATATATTAGCTTGGAAGCAGGGGGCGATGACCACTTTTTAAAAGAAGGCGATCGTATTTCTAAGACCCAAGACGCAGTTGTATTAGAAAAACTCATCAGTCAGTTCTTGTATAATAAAGCTACTGAAGAACCTAAAAAATAATTTAAATTTAAAAGGAATTTAAGAGCCATGAAAAAGTTTTTATTAGTGATTTTAAGTTTACTGCTGTCAATGAGCTTATTTGCTGCAGAGGCTCCGGATGCATTTGTTAAAAAAACGGCTGATGAAGTTTTTGAAATTTTAAAAACAGATAAAGATCTCAAGGCGGGTAACAAAGAAAAAGCCTATAAAATTACTGAGGAAAAAATACTTCCTTATTTCGATTTTGATCGAATATCTAAACTTGTTTTGGGTAAAGCCTATCCAGCAGCATCTAAAGAAGAGCAGGAAAGTTTTAAAAAAGAATTTAGAACAATGCTTGTGAAAACCTATGGCAGTGCATTATTAAAATTTAAAGATCAAACGCTAAGCTATAAGCCAGCAAGATATTCGCCCACAGACGAAGAAGTTTTAGTGAAAACAGAAATTTTACAGCCGGGTGCTCCACCTCTACCTATCGATTATATGCTTGAAAAAGATGGTAACTCTTGGAAAGTTTTTGACATTATTATTGAAGGCGTAAGTCTAGTGACAAATTACCGTGGTCAATTTGGCAATGAAATTAGACAAAATGGCATGGCTTCTCTTATTACAAAACTTGCTGAGAAGAATGCTAACTTCGAGAAGACAACAGCTAATAAATGATTGTTTTTGATAAAAACCAATGGCAGTTAAGTGGTGATCTCACTATTGAAAAAATACCAGTCATCATTGATTTAATTGCCAAGCAAAAAGCAGAAAAAACAACAACAATTGATTTTTCAAAAGTAACCGCAATAGACACATCAACATTGAGTTTAATTTTTGAATTACAACGGCAAGCGAAAAAAACTCAATCACATTTTGTTTTTAAAAACCTACCCAAAAATTTAAACAGCCTAGCAAAATTATATGGAGTGGAAGACCTTGTATCTTCCCTCTATTAAATTCTCATTATTAACCTCACTCTAAAGAACTTGCCGAATTCATTGCAATGAAAAAAGCTATTGTATTTAATAAAGTAAAAAAGAACTTTGGTAAATTAGAAGCATTAAAAGGGATTGATTTAACAATCGATGAGGGAGAGTTTTTCGCTTTACTTGGCCCAAATGGCGCTGGCAAATCAACGCTTATTAATATTCTTGCAGGCCTTATGAAGCCAACCTCAGGTTCAATCAAAGTAATGGGCCATGATGTAATCGTTGATTACCAAAATGCAAGAAGGTCACTTGGAATTGTGCCTCAGGAATTAGTATTTGATCCTTTTTTTAATGTTCGAGAAATGCTTAGATTCCAAGCCGGTTATTTTGGTAAGGGTCGAGAAAATGATGACTGGATTGATGAGGTCATCGAAGGTCTTGATCTACAAGATAAGGCCAATACAAATATGAGAATGCTTTCAGGCGGCATGAAAAGACGAGCATTAATTGCTCAAGCACTTGTCCATAAACCTCCAGTGATTATTCTAGATGAGCCAACAGCTGGCGTAGATGTAGAGCTTAGAAAAAAATTATGGCAATTCATTAAAAAGCTTAATCAAAAAGGCCATACCATTGTCTTAACGACGCATTATTTGGAAGAAGCTGAGACATTGTGCAGTCGTGTAGCTATGATGGATCAAGGCAAAGTGGTGGCATTAGATAAAACAAGAAATTTATTAAAACGTTTTTCAGCAAAGAATTTAAATTTACGCTTAGACTTACAAGATAAAAAAATCCCAGCAAGCATTCAAAGACTTATACAGATGACGGATCAAAATTTTGTAACTTTTTTACTTAAGGATATTACAGAAGTCGAATTCATTATAAGTGAATTAAAAAAATCTAAAATTGCAATTTTGGATATGGAGCTCAAAAATTCTGATTTAGAGAATGTCTTCCTTAAGCTTACAGGAAGTAAAAAATAATGAATTTTAAAGATGAATTTTTAGGGACATGGACGCTTCTTAAAAAAGAACTACTTCGATTTTGGCGTGTGGTCTTTCAAACCGTTGCAGCACCCGTGATAACGGCGGTGCTTTATCTTCTCATTTTTTCACATGTATTAGCAAATCATGTAAAAGTTTATGACAATGTAAATTACACAGCCTTTCTTATTCCAGGACTGATTATGATGTCATTATTGCAAAATGCATTTGCAAATAGCTCATCAAGCCTAATTCAGTCCAAAGTGATGGGTAATATTGTATTTATTTTATTAACGCCCATTACCTATTTACAGTTTTTTCTAGCTTTTTTAATAGCTTCAATTGTCCGAGGTGTTTTTGTAGGTACTTGTATTTACTTATTTGCTCTTTTATTTGTAGATTTGCCTATGCTGCACCCATGGATTATTTTTGGGTTTGCAATCATTGGCGGTGCGTTGTTAGGTACTTTTGGCATTATTGCAGGTATATGGGCTCACCGATTTGATCAAATGGCAGCATTCCAAAATTTTGTCATCATGCCACTATCATTTTTGTCTGGCGTATTTTATTCGATTCATTCTCTGCCACCTTTTTGGCAGAAGTTATCTCAACTCAACCCTTTCTTTTATATGATTGATGGGTTTAGGTACGGTTTTTTTGGGCAATCCGACGTTGCTCCATTATTAAGCCTATCAATCGTAACCGCGGTTTTTATTGTATTAGCTTCCATTACCTTAGGAATGCTAAAATCCGGCTATAAATTACGAGGCTAAAAGATGACTGCGGAAGATATTAAGCAATCTATTGTTGAAAAACTCGAATGTGAGTTCATTAATATTTTAGGTGAAGATGGCGCTCATTTTGAAGGCACTATTGTCAGTCAGTTATTTGAGGGATTAAATCGCGTAAAACAACATCAAATGGTATTTAGTGCGTTGGGCGATAAGATGAAAAGTGAAATACATGCCTTATCTATGAAAACTTATACGCCAAGTGAATGGAAACAATTAAAAAACTAATATTGAGGAGTTATATATGAGCGCGCAAGATAAGATTCAAAAAACGATTAATGAAAATGATGTAGTTCTATACATGAAAGGAAACCCTAAATTTCCTCAGTGCGGATTTTCAAGTTTAGCCACCAAAATTTTAGAGGCGTGTGATACCGATTTTTATACAGTTGATGTTTTGCAAGATCCAGAAGTGCGAGAAGGTATTAAAGTATTTGCTAATTGGCCAACTATTCCGCAACTTTATATTCATGGAGAGTTTATTGGCGGCGCTGATATTATGAAAGAGATGTATGAAAATGGAGAATTAATAAAGCTATTAAAGGCCAATTCATAACTTGGATAAATTAGTTATTCGAGGACAATCCCCTCTTCACGGCGAGCTTGAGATATCAGGCGCCAAAAATGCAGCTTTACCCATACTAATTGCGTCTCTTCTCACGGAAGAAAAGCTATCATTAACGCATGTGCCACATCTTCAAGATGTAAATACAACAAAGTCATTATTAAAGTATATGGGCGTAGATATACAGAGTGCAGATCACTCAATTCAATTAACTGCAAAAGACATTCTTAATAAAAATGCTCCTTATGAGCGCGTAAAAACAATGCGCGCATCTATTCTTGTTTTAGGCCCCTTACTTGCAAGATTTGGTGAAGCTCGAGTTTCATTACCGGGAGGATGTGCTATTGGATCAAGACCTGTGGATATCCATATCAAAGGACTTCAGGCTATGGGGGCAAAAATAGATATTCACGGAGGTTATATTGAAGCTTCTACTAAGCATTTACCCAAATCGAAATTGCAGGGGGCTAAATTTTATATGGATATTGTGACCGTAACGGGCACAGAGAATTTAATGATGGCTGCTTCATTAGCAGAAGGAGTAACCATCCTAGAGAATGCAGCCAAAGAGCCTGAGGTTGTCGATCTTGGAGAATGTTTAAATAAAATGGGTGCAAAGATTAAAGGTTTAGGGACCGATATCATAACCATCGAAGGTGTTGATTCTCTGCATGCAGCAAATCATGATGTGATATTTGATAGAATTGAAGCAGGCACATACTTGGCAGCTGTTGCGATGACAGGTGGTGACGTACTTTTAAAAAATGTACAGATAAAATACTTAGATGCCATCACCCAAAAATTGATAGAGACTGGCGTTAGAATTGAATCACATGAAAATTCAATTCGCATTCGAAGTGATGGAAAGCTAAAGGCTGTTAGTTTAAGAACTGCCCCTTATCCAGCATTTCCAACTGATATGCAAGCACAAATGATGGCGCTGAATACGATTGCAGATGGTGTTTCTGAAATCACTGAAACGATATTTGAGAATCGTTTTATGCATGTTCAAGAGCTTATTCGCATGGGTGCACAAATTGATATTAGAGGAAATACGGCAATTATTAGGGGTAAAGAATACTTAGAAGGAGCATCTGTCATGGCAACAGATTTAAGAGCTTCTGCAAGTCTAGTTATTGCAAGTTTGGCAGCAAGAGGACAAACTACGATTGAGCGTATTTATCATCTCGATCGTGGGTATGAAAAATTAGAAGATAAATTAAATCAATTGGGCGCCAATATTAAACGGATTCATTAAGATGAAAATTACAATAGCCTTATCTAAAGGAAGAATATTTGAACAAACCATCCCTCTTCTAGAGAAGATTGGGATTTCATGCAATGAAGATCCTGAGACATCAAGAAAGCTCATCTTAGATACCAATCAAAAAGATATAAAACTGATAATTGTGAGAGCTACGGATGTGCCTACTTATGTTGAATACGGTGCAGCAGATATTGGTATTACAGGTAAAGATATTTTAGATGAATATACGGGCGAAGGACTTTATCAACCTATCGATCTTAATATTGGTCGTTGCAAAATGATGGTAGCAGCTAAACAAGATTTTGATTATGCAGCGGCGATTCAAAAAGGTATTCGATTAAAGGTTGCAACTAAATATGTAAAAGTTGCCAAGGAACATTTTGCGAAAAAGGGCATGCATATCGATTTAATTAAATTATATGGATCGATGGAATTAGCCCCTCTAGTTGGTCTTGCAGATGTAATTGTAGATTTGGTTAGCACAGGCAAAACGCTGAAAGCAAATAATCTTGTTGCAGTTGAAGACATTTGTGATATCAGCT
>Ga0209299_1001807_pt1 | contig 11643 bp, 11 predicted proteins | sample S_140806_MF_Meta_FD_187326 | JGI IMG/M metagenome (GOLD analysis project Ga0209299, IMG submission 187326) | Freshwater microbial communities from Lake Simoncouche, Canada to study carbon cycling - S_140806_MF_MetaG (SPAdes) (version 2) | ecosystem: Environmental > Aquatic > Freshwater > Lake ...
CTTCTTATGGCACTTTTTCTACTGGTGTTAATATTCGAAATCTTCACAATGTTATCTTTGCTTCTCCCAGTAAATCGAGAATCAGAAATCTTCAATCAATCGGTAGAGTTCTTAGAAAAGGCGAAAACAAAGTAAAAGCAACTCTATATGACATTGCCGATGATATCAGTTATAAGTCAAGAAAGAATTATACATTAAATCATCTTATTGAGAGAATTAAAATTTATAATGAAGAAAATTTCAATTACGATATTGTTAACATACCACTAAAATGATGATGAGTGAAGAGTTTTATTGCATTTTAAAACTTATATCTGGAGAAGAAATTCTATCAATTATCATGGTAGATGAGAATGATGGTGATCCAATCATTATTCTTCAAAATCCTGTTGTAATGAAATCCGTCAGTAGTAATGGAAATACTTATATGAAGATAAAACCTTGGATGGAACTGTCTGATGAGGATATCTTTTTTATAAAGTTTGATAGAGTAATTACAATGACTGAAACTGTAAATAAGAGACTCATTACACTCTATCAGCAATATCTAAGTTATGATGATAGTATAGATGTATATAAACCTTCAGGTGAAGTAAAAATATCAGAACAAAAAGGGTACATATCTTCAGTAGAATCTGCTCGTAAAAAACTTGAAGAGTTATATAAAGATATTAAAGAAAGCTAAGTTCTCATCTTCAACCGGGACAAACCTAGTCTACATGACTTTTTGATAGTTGTCAAGCCCCTTTAAAGTGTGCTATAATTAACTTAACTTATTAATGGATAAATGAGACCCCATGGCAAAAAAGAAATCGGAGCACTATGTAAACAATAAAGAATTACTGGAAGCAATGATATTGTATCGAAGTAAGGTAGATATTGCTCGTGAAAAGTATATTGAGAAATATTATATAGATCCTCCAAAGTCTGGACCTTGGGAAGGAAAACCAAGAATTCCAAATTATCTTGGAGATTGTTTTCTAAAAATTGCTACTCACTTATCTTATAAACCAAACTTTGTTAATTATATGTTCCGTGAGGATATGATTTCTGACGGGATTGAGAATTGTGTTCAGTATATTCATAACTTTAATCCGGAAAGGTCTCAGAATCCATTCGCATATTTTACTCAGATTATTCACTATGCATTTTTGAGAAGAATTCAAAAAGAAAAGAAACAATTAGAAATTAAAAATAAAATCATTGAACGCACTGGATTTGATGAGGTTATGGTTATTGATGACAACTTGCTTTCTGGGAGCAATTCGGAGTATAATTCCATGAAGGACAACATCCAATACAGAAACAACAATCGATAATCTTGACTTTTTGGAGTCTGCCGTGCTATACTTGAAGTCCAGTTAAAAATCCCTATGCTCATCGGAATTCTGACGGACACTCATTGGGCCGCACGTAAATCTTCTAAACATCTTCACGACTATTTTCAATTGTTTTACGATAATGTTTTCTTCCCTGCTCTAGAAGAACACGGGATAAAGACAGTCATTCATATGGGTGATGCTTTTGATAATCGTAAAAGTATTGATTTTTGGGGATTGGATTGGACCAGAAGAGTTGTATTGGAACCTCTTAGAAAATATGAGGTTCATATGATTGTGGGTAACCACGATATATTTCTACGCAATTCTACTGAAATTAATGCCCCAGAACTTCTCCTAAAAGATTATCCAAATATCAAAACTTATAGTTCTCCAACAAATACAAAGGTTTGTGGAATTGATATGACTTTTATTCCTTGGATTTGTAGTGAGAATCATGATGAAACCATGAATGTGATTAAGAAATCCAAGGCAAAGGTTGCAATGGGACATCTAGAACTTCAAGGTTTCCGTGTAAACAATACTCTAGTCATGGATGAGCACGGATTGGACTCAAATATTTTTTCAAAGTTTAAAAAAGTATTTTCTGGACACTATCACACTCGTTCCGATAATGGGAAGATTTTTTATCTTGGCAATCCTTACGAAATGTATTGGACGGATGTGAATGATACTCGTGGATTTCATATCTTTGATACAGAAACACTAGAACATACACCAATTGATAATCCTTATAAATTATTTTATAATCTTTATTATGAGGATACCCCCTATCAAACATTTGATGCTCGGGAGTATGAGAATAAGATTGTAAAGATTATTGTTCGTAAAAAAACAAAGGCAAAGGATTTTGAAAAGTTTGTAGATAAATTATATACAGCAGGAATTCAAGACCTTAAAATTATTGAGAACTTTGAGATACAAGAAAGTGAAGATTTTCAAGTTGATGAAGAAGAGAATACTATTTCAATTCTGAATCGTTATATTGATGAGTCCGAAGTTCAGTTTGATAAAAATATCATCAAAGGAATTCTACAAAATCTTTATAAAGAGGCTTGCGAAGTTCAATAATGTTTCTTCTTACACTTAAGGACCAGAAAGGGGACGGTGCATTTGCCGTCCAAGACAAATATGGGGAAAAAGTCTTGTTCCTTTTTGAGGAGGAGGATGATGCCACCCGTTATGCTTTGATGGTAGAAGACCAAGAAGAGAAAGAGATGGATGTTGTAGAAGTAGATGATGAACTTGCCATAAAGACTTGTAGGATGTATAATTATAAGTATGCAGTGATTAAACCTGAAGACATCGTAATTCCTCCTAAGAATGATAACCTTTAAAAAAATTAGATGGAAGAACTTTCTTTCTACGGGACAGCATTTCATAGAGATGGATTTTCAAAAACATCATACCAATTTAATTGTAGGTACAAATGGTGCGGGAAAATCAACTCTTTTAGATGCCCTCACATTTGCTCTCTTTAACAAAGCATTTCGTAAAATTAACAAAAATCAACTTTCTAATAGCACCAACGAAAAAGACTGTGTTGTTGAAGTCGAGTTTTCTATAAACAATAAAAATTATTTGGTTCGTCGTGGAATTAGACCAAATATTTTTGATATTGAGGTGAATGGGACACAATTGCATAAAGAAGCAGACGACCGAGCAAATCAAAAAATCCTAGAAGAAAATATTCTAAAAGTTAATTACCGCAGTTTTACACAGATTGTGATTCTGGGTTCAAGCACCTTTGTACCTTTTATGCAATTGACTACTGCAAATCGTCGTGAGGTAATTGAGGACTTGTTGGATATTCGTATCTTTTCTTCAATGAACAATTTGATTAAAGAAAAGATTCGTCAGCAAAAGGAACAGATTAAATCTCTGGATCTTAGAAAAGAATCCCTCAAAGATAAGGTTTTGATGCAAAAGAACTTTATTGAGCAGTTGGAAAGTCGTGGAAAAGATAATATCAATGCCAACAAACAAAAGATTACTAACTTGATTGGTGAAGTTGATGCTTATATGCTTCAAAATTCAACTACCGAAGAAAGTATCTTTGGATATACGAAAGAGCAAGAAGAAGTTATCGGTGCAACTGATAAACTGAGAAAGTTGGGAAATTTGAAAGGTAAATTATCTCAGAAAGTATCTACCATTACCAATGAGCACAAGTTCTTTACTGAAAATACGGTTTGTCCCACCTGCACTCAAACAATCGAGGAAGAGTTTCGGTTAAATAGAATTGCCGACGCTCAAAATAGTGCCAAGGAACTCCAACAAGGTTATAAAGATCTTGAAGAGACCATAAAGCAAGAAGAAGAGAGAGAGCGTCAATTTATTGCTCTATCTAAGGAGATTACGAAACTCAACAATGACATTTCTCAAAACAATGCTAGGATTTCATCTAACCAACGACAGGTTAGGGATTTGGAAAGTGAAATTCAAACACTTACCGAACAACTTGAAAACAAGAATACTGAGCATGGAAAGTTAGAAGAGTTTCAGACCAATCTCCAAAAAGTATTTGAGGATTTGGGCACTAAAAAGGAAGAGATCGTTCATTATGATTTTGCATATTCTCTTCTTAAAGATGATGGTGTAAAAACCAAAATTATCAAAAAATATCTTCCCTTCATCAATCAGCAGGTGAATCGATATTTGCAGATGATGGATTTCTACATTAATTTCCATTTGGATGAAGAGTTTAATGAATCCATTCAATCTCCAATTCATGAGAACTTTTCTTATAGTTCTTTTAGTGAAGGTGAAAAGATGCGAGTGGATTTGAGTCTATTGTTTACCTGGAGAGAAGTTGCTCGACTTAAAAATTCTGTGAATACAAATCTTTTAATTTTAGATGAAGTTTTTGACTCTTCTCTCGATGGATTTGGAACTGATGAATTTCTTAAGATTATTCGTTATGTCATAAAGGATGCTAATATATTTGTGATTTCTCATAAGACTGGACTTGAGGACAAATTTGAAAGTGTCACAAGGTTTGATAAGAAGGCAGGATTCTCATATAAAATAGAATCATAAACAAACAGAACAATGAACACTCCAAACTGGCAACATCACTCTAAGAAGGATCAGAAGCGGAAACTCAAACCGCAGGCCCTCCGACAAGCAAAGGCACGACTTAAATCCTTTAAGAATAGTCACACTACCTCCCCCAAAAAGGGAGGTTCTTTTGTTTTTAATTAAATTTCTATCTCTTCATAACATATTGGTAATGGGTCGCATAATCTTTGATGTAATTTTATATGACAATTCTCGCATAAACACCAACATTTTTTAATTTCATTTTCTACTCTTTTTTGACTCCAATTTTTTAAACTACATATAGTATTTTCTTTTTCGTTTGGATTTATATGGTGAAATATAATATCTTCATCTCTACCACAGAATAAACAAGGTTTTTTATTATCAGAAATAAATTTTACTATTTGTTTTGTTCTTTCTTTTTTTAAAGTGATTGATTTTAATCTATGTTTTTTATATTTTTCAAAATTTGTATATGATGATTTTTTGAAAGCTTCTTCTATAAGTTCTTCATCCATAAAAAAACCTTACTTCTTTGATGCTTTTTTATTTATATCGTATAAGATGCTTCTCTTTTATAAATACTTAAAAAGTAGATATAAAAATGAGAGATCAAGAAATTTTAGGTTTACATGAAGCTTATAATCAGGTTTATGAACTTTCTGAAAAAATATCCGAACAAACTTATGAAGTGGAAGAGGAAGTGGATATTTATGATGAAGTTTTAGAATATCTTTTAGGTGAGGGATATACTCTAGAAGAATCTAATCATATTATGGTCGAACTTATTGCTGAAGGTGGATTGAGTTCTTTACTTAAAGGTGTCACAAATGTTGCAAAATTTGTTAAAGGTAGAGCTGCAACTCCAGTAAAAACTGGAATTACTGATTTGACTACTACAGCCATTCTTGCTGGTGGTAATTCAATTCCCACTAATGCTATTGGTAATGTAGTAAAATCTGCACCACCAACTCCAATAGTTAGAACTGTAAAAAATCCAGTTACACGGACTTCACCAAAAGTTTCAAATATATCACCAGATCCTTGGAACGGATCTTCTGGTACAATAAATCCAGTAAAAAAAAGTGTAGATTCTACACCAAAACCAGCACCACAAAAATCTTTATCTGGTTCACCAACCAGAGAATCTTTACCAAGTGGAACTAGTGGTGGCCAATTATCAAAATTATCAAAAGGTAGTTCTATAACTCCTACACCAAAACAATCTTCATCGAAAGTATCGAATACTAAAATTGAACCAGTAACAGTTAGGGATTTATCTACTGGAAAATCTTTATCTGGTTCACCAACTCCTAAGACTCTAGAAAATCGTCTAAAAGAACTACATCCATCACGTTCTATAACTCCTACACCAAAAGTTTCAAATATATCACCAGATCCTTGGAACGGATCTTCTGGTACAATAAATCCAGTAAAAAAAAGTGTAGATTCTACACCAAAACCAGCACCACAAAAATCTTTATCTGGTTCACCAACCAGAGAATCTTTACCAAGTGGAACTAGTGGTGGCCAATTATCAAAATCAACATCTTCAAAAACATTGAATATTCCTCCCACCAATAAATCTACTGGGGGTTCTGTAGGTCCTGAAAAGTCTTCTAAAAAATTGGGGAGATCTGGAGTCCCTCTTGCTCTTGGTGGCGCTCTTACATCTCTTGGAGTGGCTGCTGATATGACATCCCCAAAATCAACAGCAATGGGAACTCCTGATAAAGCACCAAAATTTCCAACAACTGCTAAAGAAGTTAAAATTGGGAAAACATATTATGATCCTTCAACTAGCGTAGGTACTTCTGGAAGATTTGCTCGAAGAAAAAAAGTTGGTCCTGGAAAAGTTGGTCCTGGAAAAGTAGGAAGTACTTTTGATCAGGCATTCGAGTATCATCGAAAGGCTGGAGAAAAGGAATTTACATACGGGGGTAAAAGATATACTACTCAAATGGCACAGGAGCAATTTATTTTTAATTATCTTCTTGACGAAGGTTTTGCTTCAAATCAAAAATCTGCAGAGGCAATTATGAGTGCCATGAGTGAAGGTTGGATGGAGAGTATTGTTGAAGATATTGCAGGGAATCAATATACACCAAATCCAATTGGAAACGCAATTAAAACTGGTGCTGGACTTATTAAAAAAGTACTTGGCAATTCATCATCTGGAGGTACTAGCACCAAACCTGGTGATGGAAAACCATATCCGGACGGTCCACTTTGGGATGGAGGTGGACCAAAAACTTCACCAAAACCACCAGTCAAAAAAGGTCCAGCAGATAGAGATGAACCTCTTTGGTAAGACACTTCTCAAACTGGCACACTGGGGGGTCACAAGACCTCATTTTTTATAAATAATTGAAAAGTAGTTTTAAGATGAACTCACAAGAACTTCGTGCCCTTCAAGAAGCTTATCATCAGATTTATCAACTTGATGAGGAGAGTCCTTATACTGTGAAAAATCTAGGCACTAGTCAGTACTCTGCCTTTAAAAAGGGTGGTGGTGATGCAGCTATTCGACAAGGATATTCTGCTGGGGAAGTAGTTGCCAGAGGAAGAAAAACTTCTCAATACACTAAGAAAAATCTTGGTGAACCACAGTATGGGGATTTTAAAAGTGGTGGTGGTGATGCAGCTATTCGACAAGGATATTCTGCTGGGGAAGTAGTTGCCAGAGGAAGAAACGCTGCATCTGGTGGTTCTGGTTCTGGAAAATCTGCTACTCCAGCACCTTCTATATCAAAATCACAAACTCCCAAACAAGAGTTTCCTTCAATTGATGCAAAACATGCAGTATCAATGGGTGGTGGGGGTAGATATGTTCCTGGATCACAACAAAAACCAATACCACAAACTCCCAAACAAGAGTTTCCTTCAATTGATGCAAAACATGCAGTATCAATGGGTGGTGGGGGTAGATATGTTCCTGGATCACAACAAAAACCAATATCGGATTTTAATAGGTCAGCATATTCTGCTGGTGGTGGCAATGCTCAGATGCAAAAGACTGGAAAAAGTATTTCGCAAATAGTTGCACAAGGTAAGAAAAACCTTGGGAGAATGGATCAAGGTGCTGGGAGATCCACTTTAACTCAAAGTTTCGATCTATTTGATATTGTATTGGGACATCTAATTGGTGAAGGTTATGCTGATAATGAAGGGGCAGCACTCCAAATCATGGCAAACATGAGTGAAGGTTGGATGGAGAGTATTGTTGAAGCAAGAGTAGATGATGATCTTTCTGATGAAGAAAAAAGTAACGTTAGGAATACAAGAAGTGGGATTCCTTTAAGTGATACATTTACAAGAACCGCTTTACATAAAAAACGTAGGAGAAAACCGCCAGTAAAACCTGAATCGGTAAAACCTACCAAAGACACTCAGGCGGATGCTAAGTATAGAATGGCAGTAAATCAACCAGAACATCCTGCTGGTAAGAGAGTTCGTGCAAATTGGACACAAGATACTGCTGAAAGAGGCCCTTCAGGTAATCGTGGATCATAAAACCACTTTTCAAACTGTCCACTGGAGTGTCGCAAGACCTCCTTTTTTTGTATAATACGGTCAGTTCAAAAAACCACCAATGCCCGTTAACCACGAAATCAAGTCTCAACTCGCCAAACTGCTTGCCACCGAAGACCTTGTGGTGGAGCACAAGAAAGTAGAGACCGCTCAGTTCAATGTTCACACTCGTGTGCTGACTCTGCCGATGTGGGAGAAGGCAAGCAATACTGTCTATGACCTTCTAGTTGGTCATGAAGTCGGTCATGCTCTTTATACTCCTGATGAGGACTGGACTGAGCAAGTTAAAGTTCCTCCTCAGTTTGTGAACATTGTAGAAGATGCTCGCATTGAAAAACTGATGAAGCGTCGTTATGCTGGTCTCGCAAAGACTTTCTTTAGTGGTTACAAAGAACTTGCCGAACAAGACTTCTTTCAAATTGAAGATGAGCAAGTTGATGAGATGAATCTTGCCGACCGTGCCAACCTCTACTTCAAGATTGGTAACTTTGCCGATATCTTTATTGAACCTGGTGAAGAGACTGAGATCATTGATCTGATTGCCAACTCAGAATCTTTTGCTGATGTTCTGATTGCTTCTGAGGCACTTTATAAGTATTGTAAGCAAAGGAAGCAGGAAGAAACTAAAATCAATCTGGATTCTCATGAAATTCCACAGTCTGGTGGAAATTCTCCTGCTTCCGATTTCTCAGATCAACCGGAAGGTGAGAATGATCAACCTGAAATGGAAGGTGGTGATGGTAGGAGTTCTGATCAAATTAGTGAACAGAAATCTCAAGAACAACAACAAAAACAAGAAGTTAGAGGTGAGCAAGGTGGTGAAACATCTGAACCTGAAGTCAAGACTGTTGGTAATCTTGAAGAAGCACTCAAAGATCTTGTGAATCGGGATGGTTGGGAAAATGTTTATTTGGAGATTCCAAAATTGAATGTGAATCAAATCATCGTAAATAATATTGAGATTCACAATCAGTGCAAGCAATCTTGGGCATCATATCTTGATCATACTGAATATTCTCATGAAGAAATCTTTGGTGAGGCAGATAAAGATTTTCGTGAGTTTAAGCGTTCGGCACAGAAAGAAGTCAATTATCTAGTCAAAGAGTTTGAATGTCGTAAAGCTGCGGATAGTTATGCTCGTGCCACAACCGCTCGTACAGGTGTTCTGGACTGTACCAAACTTCATACCTACAAATATAATGAAGATCTATTCCGTAAGGTAACAACACTTGCAAACGGTAAGAATCATGGACTGGTGTTCGTTCTTGACTGGTCCGGATCAATGAGTCGTGTGATGTTGGACACCGTAAAACAACTTTTTAATTTGATTTGGTTCTGTAAGAAAGTCAATATTCCTTTTGAGGTTTATTCTTTCACAAATGATTATCCAATTGTTAAGTATGATGAGAATCATAAACCCATTATGCCTCAACCTTTGTATCAGAAAAAGGATGGTGTAATTCAAGTTATAGAATACTTCTCTTTGATGAATATGCTTACCAGTAAGACAAATGGTAAGACTCTGGAAGATCAGATGTTGAATATCTATCGGATTGCACGTAGTTTTAGTGATCAATATTATTGTCGTTATAGTGTTCCAGTTGGTTGGAATCTTTCAGGAACTCCTTTAAATGAAGCTTTAATTTCTCTTCATGAAATTCTTCCCACCTTTCAAAAAGAAAATAAATTGCAAAAAGTTCAGTGTGTAATTCTGACAGATGGTGAGGCAAATACTCCTAAGTATCATAAAGAGTTTAGTCGTCGTCATTTAGAAGAACCTTATCTTGGTGTAAATTCGATTAGCAGTAATGCATTTCTTCGTGACCGTAAAACTGGAAATACTTATTCTTTGAATGTAGAATGGCATGGTTTTAGTGATATTCTTCTTCAAAATCTTCGGGATAAGTTTCCTACAGTCAATTTTATTGGTATGAGGATTCTGGAATCTCGTGATACTTCACAGTTTATTCGCAGATATACTGGATATATTGGTACAGAATATGATAGAATTTTTTCTTCTTGGAAGAAAGAAAAGTCCTTTACTATTAAAAACTCTGGATATCATACATATTTTGGAATTTCTGCTTCTGCTCTTGCAAATGATGTGGAGTTTGAGGTTGCCGAAGATGCCACTAAGACTCAAATTAAATCTGCATTCATAAAGAGTTTGAAGAGTAAGAAAATGAACAAGAAAGTTCTTGGTGAATTTATAGAACTGGTTGCATAATTTATAAATAAGTCTAGGAAAGTATACTGGACTTATGAACACCGAACAAATTAAAGACATGCAACTGCTTTATAGTGCAGTTTATAATGAAGAACTCCGAGAGCAGTTTGATGAATATAATACTGCAATATATGTTGAGGAATGGGTAAATCAACTTGTAGAAGAAGGTTATGACCTGAGTGAGTATACTTGGGATGATATGGTAGAGATTTATAATGAGCAATTTACAGGGAAGAAAAAATTTACGTTAGGGAAGAAAAAAACTCCGGAGGAACTGGCAAGATATGTAGCGGCTCTTCAAACACTACAAGGTAATAATCAAGAACCTACAACTCAATCCCAATCATCAGGAGAACCAACAAGAAGAAGGCGAACTAACTTGAAAGATGTTGAGGTTAGGGAAGACATCTATGACACCATCCTCTCACACCTGATTGATGAGGGATATGCTGAGTCTGTAGAGCAGGCAGAAGTTATTATGGTGAATATGAGTGAAGATTGGAGAGAAAGTATTATTGGTGAGGCAAAAGTGGACGATGGAAAGAGTGAAAATGAAAAGCGGCAAATAAGAACTGCAAGAGCAGGTCGTGCAGGAGTAAATATTCCAAATTCATCTCTTCATACGGGGGACGTTGATAGAAGAGCAGAACATAGAGAAACCGATGATTTGAATAAAGATGCAAAAGATATTCGTAGAGGAAGAACAAATAGACCTCAGTTTCAAGGAGAAACTGGAAAGGAACGTATCGCCCATGTTAAAAAGGTAAAGGGGTATTCCTAAAAACCACTTTCCAAACCGTCACAAGGGGGCACTGACTGCCCCCTTTTTTAGTGCTATACTATGAGAGTTCAAGACAAAACCACCTAACTACATCATGCCCCGCAAAACTTCTGTGACTGACGATCAACTGTTTGCTGACCTAAAAGAACTCTTCGGTTCCGAATTCAGTTCTGGTGATATTCGTGGATATTGCGCTTCTCGCAGTATTAATTATCAGACTGTTACACGTCGCCTAGAACCATTTAAGACTGATCGTGGTCGTTGGAATCTGGAAGTGACTCAAGAGAAGGTAGAGCAAATCGAACGCACATATCAAGCACCTTCTGCCCTTCCTGTTGTAGAACAAAATCTTATTCCTGATAAAGATGATACCTTCGTCAAGTTTGGTAATTTTAATGACATCAAGAAAATTATTTCTTCCAATCTCTTCTATCCTACGTTCATTACGGGTCTTTCGGGTAATGGTAAAACGTTTAGTGTGGAGCAAGCGTGTGCTCAACTTAAGCGTGAACTAATTCGTGTAAATATTACAATCGAAACTGACGAAGATGATCTTATTGGGGGTTTCCGCCTTATTAACGGCGAAACTGTTTGGCATAACGGGCCCGTTATCGAAGCACTCCAACGAGGTGCTATATTGCTCCTTGACGAGATCGACCTCGCAAGTAATAAAATTCTCTGTCTCCAATCCATCCTGGAAGGAAAGGGAGTTTTCCTTAAAA
>Ga0209299_1001810_pt1 | contig 11633 bp, 10 predicted proteins | sample S_140806_MF_Meta_FD_187326 | JGI IMG/M metagenome (GOLD analysis project Ga0209299, IMG submission 187326) | Freshwater microbial communities from Lake Simoncouche, Canada to study carbon cycling - S_140806_MF_MetaG (SPAdes) (version 2) | ecosystem: Environmental > Aquatic > Freshwater > Lake ...
CTTCAATAAGTCGCACTCCGCCGCCTACGCCATCCTCTCGTATCGCACCGCCTACCTGAAGGCGAACTACCCAGTCGAGTTCATGGCCGCGGTGCTCACGTCCGAACAGGGCAACGCCGACAAGCTCGCCGAATTCATGGGCGAGGTCGAAGCCCTCGGCATGAAGGCCCTCGGACCTGACGTGAACCAGTCCGACACCGACTTCACGCCCGTCATCAAGGATAACGCCATCCGCTTCGGCCTCGGCGCGATTAAAGGCGTCGGCGAACAGGCCGCGCGCAACATCGTCGCCGAGCGCGAGAAGAATGGCCCTTACAAGGACTTCGGCGACTTCGTCGGACGCCTGGGCGAGTTCGACCTCAATTCCCGCACGCTGGACTGCCTCGTCCGCGCCGGTGCCTTCGACTTCACCGGCGAAGACCGCCGTCACCTCGTCGACTCCATCGAATCCGTCCGCCGTCACTTCGCCGGCGAGCGCAAGGAACGGGCCAGCGGCCAGGGTTCGCTCTTCGACATGCTCGGGGCTGAGGACGCCGGCGCCGCTCGTCCGACTGACCTCGTCCTCCGCAAGTCGGAGAAGATGCCCAAGCTCGAGATGCTCAACAGCGAGAAGGCCCTCCTCGGCTTCTACCTCAGCGGCCACCCGCTCGCCGAGTACCATGGCCTCGACGAAGCCATCGCCACCCTGACCGTCACCCCGGACCGTATCGAACTCGACAAGCAGCAACGCCACACCGTCCGCGTCTGCGGTATCGTCGGTGCCCTCGAGAAGAAGATCTCCAAGAAAGATAACCGCCCCTGGGCGCTCTTCACCGTCGCCTCCCGCTCGGTGACGATTCCCGTGATGATGTTCTCGGACGCCTATGACGCCGCGGCGCAGCTCAAGGACGGCGAACTGCCCCTGCTCATGGACGGCTCGCACGTGATCGTTGACGCCCGCCTCAACTGGCGCGAAGAACGCGGCGAATGGTCCCTCAGCGCGCACACCGTCAGCACGCTGCGTCGCGCCCCTGGCCTCATCAAGAAGATCCTCTTTGCGCTCAAGCCGGGCCCTGACGCCGGCGACTTCCTCGAGAAGATCGTGGCGCACACCCGCAAGGTGGATGGGACGACGATCGTCCAGGTCGGCTTCATCCAGCCGGACGGACGCGTGCTTGTGGCCGAGGCTGCCCGCGGCATGACCACGCGCTTCGACAATGAAACGTACGGCGCGTTCGGCCGCCACCCGGCCTGCGCCGGCGTGCAGATCGAGCCCGTCGCGCCGACCCAGGCTCCGCAGCGCAAGTACGGCCCGCGGGCTTAGAACTTCGAGAAGTTGAAAAGTGCGACCGCCCGGAGCGGGCCCGGGAGTAGCTTCTTGCCGATCGTCTTGGCGAGAAAGCGGAGCTTCCACACGTGGGCGCGCGGCGAGACCCGCCAGAAATACCCGATGGCTTGGCCGATGGCCTTCCAGCGGGCGTTCGGATGGGTGCAGTGGAACTTCACCGAGGCCTGCGCATGGACGTCATCGACGAGCTGACGGAAGCGCGCGATGACTGCCGGCGCGGCGAGGCCTTCGCGTTCGGCGTGGGCGAGGTCGGCCCGATAGCCACGGCGATGGACCTTCTGTCCGGCCGGCCAGGCGGCCGCGCGGCGGAGCTTGTCGCGCCAACCAAGGCCCTTGGGCTTGCTGCCGTGGGACATGTTCGCCCCGTGCCAGCGCCAATCCAGGAGGATTTCGTCGTCGAGAGCGGCGGAGCCGAGCAGGAGCGCGCGCAAGATCGCCGGCCCGTCTTCGCCGCCGGTCGTGCCAGGCATGGGCGGGAACTTCCGGAAGACGTCGCCGCGGTAGCTGCCGGTCGCGCCGCAGAACTGGACGCCTTGGTAGAGATGGAAACCTCGCGGATCGAACTGCCGGATCAGGACACCCTGATGGTGATACCAGTTGGGGCGCAGCACCCCGCCCGCCGCGTCGACGACGCGGGCGTTGGAATAGTGGGCGAAGCAAGCCGGATGGGCGCGGAAGAATTCGGCGATGCGGCGCAGACGCGTCGGGTGGCTGACGTCATCCCCGGCGGCGGCCACGAGGATATCGCCGGTGGAGGCGGCGACGCAGCGGTTGAAGTTGCGGATGACGCCGACGTTCGGGGCGGGCGGAAGCAGCACGATACGCGCGCGGCCGCGGTAGGCGGCGAGCTCCGCCTCGATGAGCGCGCGGGTACGATCCGGCGAAGCGTCATCGCCGATGATGATTTCGTAGTCCGGCAGGTCTTGGGTCAGCACCGCGCGCAAGGCCTCCCGCACATAGGCCTCCTGCTTGTAGGCGAGGAATACCACGCTGATGGTCGGCAGGCTCATCGGGCGGCGGGGAGGTCGGCGAGGATTTCGCGGGTGATGACATCCGCGAAGTGGTCCTGGGAGAAGGGCTTCGCGCGTTCCGAGAGCAGGTACGCGCGGATGCGCTCCTGGGTGCCGCGGTAGGCCGTGTCGTCGATCGTGCGCAGGTGCGCGTCGAGTTCTGCCGGGGTCGCGTAGGCGCGGCCATCGATGAAGCAATCCGTCGGCACGAGGTCGGCGATCTCCTGCGGGCCGACGTAGACCGGGACGCAGCCGGCGCGGAAGCAATCGAAGAGCTTCTCGGTCACGTAGCCTTCAAGGTCGCGGCAGTTCTCATGCGCGAGGCAGAAGCGAGCGCGGGTGAGCAGCTCGATCTTGTCGTCGACCGGCCCCCGCCACGTGGCGTAAGGGGACTTCGCGGGGAGGAAGCGGCCCAGGAGCTTGCGCAGCTGATTGCGGACGCGGCCCCAGCGGCCGGGCAACGCGGCGGGGCGGTCCCAGCCGCGGCCGTAGAGGTGGAAGTCGGTCGGAGCGTGGCGCTCATACCAATTAAGGATACGTACGCGGGCCTGGTATTGGTCGCGTGGGTCGACGACCGTGAGGGCCTTGTTGGAGGCCACGAGCACGCAGAAGAGCGGGCGCTGCTCCGGGCCGTTCCACGGGCCGGTCTCGAAGCGGTTCGGGTAAAGCAGGCTCACCGTGCGCGGGTCGTCGCGCAGCGCGCCATCCCAAGCGAACCACTTCGCATATCGCGCCAGCGCCGAGCGGTCGCGGTTGAGCGGCCGGATCAGCGGGTTCTCGTAGAGGTAGACGTAGGCCCGGGCGGCCGGATCTTGGCGGCGGCAATTGATATGGAGTTCGAACTCGACCACGCGGCCCGCGTTGACGTCGGGGGTGTTGAGCTCGATGCCCGAGGCGAGGAAACGCTCCCGTAACTTGGCATACGGCAGATAGAATTCGCCGTTGTTCTCGCCCGCGCCCGGCGTGAAGAGGGAATTATCCGCGTAGTCGCGGTAATAGACGGAGACGTATCTCATCGGCGCTGGGCGGCTTGGACCTGTTCCGCAAAGTAACTCGCTGCGAAGATTCGCCCAGCGGAATCGGCGGCGGCCTGCTGACGCGCGGCGAGCTCGGCCGCGGGCATCTCGGCGTAGGCGCGGATTGCCGCGGCGAGAGCGGCGACGTCGCCGACCGGCTCGACGAGCGTGCCGTTGCGGTCTTGGTCGACGAGGTCTGGCGCGATACCAATCGGGTACGCGATGAGCGGACGGCCACAAGCCATGGCCTCTCCCGCCATCATCGGGCCGGTCTCGTTGGTCGAGGGGCTCACGAAGAAATCGGTCGCCTGGTAGGCGCGGGCCAAGGCGGCGTCGCCGCGCTGCGGGCCGAGTTCGGTGAAGCTCACGTGGCGGAAGCCGCCGGGGACGAGACCGCGGTCGCCGATCACGGCGACGTGCAAGGCCACGCCTTGGGCGTCGAGCTGCTTAAGCGCGTCGAGGAACAGGCCGAAGCCCTTATAGACCAGCCCCGGGTCGAGCGCGCGGACGAGTACGATCCGGCCTTCCATCGGCAGGCCCAGCGCTTGGCGGGCGGAGCGCATGTCGGCCGGACGGAGCACCGCGAGATCGAGCGGGATCGGGAAGGTGCGAAGTTCGAGACCGCCTAAGGTGAAGCTCTCCTTTGCCTGGCGAGCGGACCAGCCGCTGGGCGCCAGCACCACGGCGCCGAGTTCCTTCCAGAGACGAGCGCGACGCTCAGCCTGGACGGCTGAGACGTCCTGCGGATCCGTGGACGAGAGCAGCGGGCAGGCGCCGCAACCGGTCCGATACCTCTGGCAGCCTAGGTTGGAGTGGCAGCCGCCCGTGGCGTGCGCCATGTCGACCTGCCACAATGCGACGCGGGCGCCGAGGGCTTCGGCGATTTCCCGGATGGACTCCGGGCGGACGAAGCCGCCGGACCAATGGACGAGGACGAGGTCCCATTTCTCGGCATGGGCGCGGGCATGGCGGATGATCGGCTCAGCCGGGAAGTTTGCTTCCGCGTCGAAATCATAGACCCCGACCGGCTTGACGCCGAAACGCTTCAGCTTGGCGAAGGCCCGGCCCAGACCCCAGGCCAGCTTCTGCCACGGATTGAGCAGGCCCTTCGCCGCTACCATCGGGACGTCGTGCCGCTTACGCTTCAGGACATAGGCGACCGAGTCCACCCCTCGGCTCAGGAGGGCCTGATGAATCCGCACGAAGCCATCGGCAGCCCCGCCGCCGGCATCCATCTTGGACAGGTGCAGAATCTTCATCCTTGGCCTCGGGGATAACGGACCCTCGGCAGACTGACGAACCTAAAGCAACGGTACCCAATCTGGTTGAAAGGTCGGGCCGTCGGGCAAATATCCCGGACGCCGATGGCCCCGCTCATCTACGTGATCAACCTCGACCGCGACGCCGAACGGATGGCCTCGATCCGCGCCAATCTCGACACGCTGGGACTGCCTTTTGAACGCCTACCCGCCGTCATGGGAAAGGATGTGCCCGAATGGGAGAAGCTCGTCGACCTACGAACCTACGCCTGGCGCAACCGCCTGGATATGCCGCGGGCCGGCGAGATCGGGTGCACCCTGAGCCACCTCAAGGCCATGGAAACTTTCCTGCGGACCGACGCCCCGTGGTGCGTGATCCTCGAGGACGACGTCGAAGTCCTGCCCGCCTGCGCCGAAGTCCTCCGTTCGCTGACGGAGAAAGATGACTGGGACCTCGTGAAGCTCTTCAACTTCCATGCCGGCCTGCCGGTCCGGAAACGCGCCCTCGCCGCTGGCCACAAGCTCGTCGTGCACCTGACCCGCACCACTTCCTCCGCCGCGTACGTCGTCAACCGTCGCGCCGCCGAGACCTTGCTCAGGTCGATGCGGCCGATCACCGAACAGGTCGACCACGCGCTTGACCGTCCATGGGAGACCGGCCTGCGGACGCGCGGCATCCGACCGATGCCGGTCATCCTCGCCCCCGTCGCGCACACGACCAGCACCATTGGCTATCAGGATAAGAAGGAGCGCCGTCCGCTGGGTAAATCGATCAAACTATTCCTCTCCCGCGCCAAGAAAGAAATCTGTCGTTTCGGGTATGGGTTGTGGGATGCGGCGAGGGGCTGATTGAAGAGGCCCGGAGGCCCAGAGGCTCGGTTGATCAGAACGAGGCAACGCGAGTTGACCAGAGTTGCATCGAGGTAGGGTCGTGACCGCGTCATGACATAGCTGCATCGATGTGTTCCCAACCGCTAACACCTTAAATGGATAGGGACGTGATCACCATCGCGTCCTCCCCGAGAGAACATGCCGCTAGGACAGCACGTGGTGGTTACCCTGCCTCAACCTCCGGGCCTCTGGTCAACTAAGCCTCTCGTTGGCGCGAATATCTGGCCCTCCGGCCAACTGAACAACGGATCAACTATCCGTTACGCATTCACCGCCGAGATGACATACGCCACCTGCTCGTCGGTCATCACGGGGCTGACAGGCAGTGAGACGACTTCACGGTGCAGCGCTTCGGTCAGCGGCAATTTCAGGTGGCCGAGCGACTGCGCATAGGCCTGCTGATGGTGGGGGGCGATGGGGTAATGGATGGCGGTGTGGATGCCACGGTCGAGCAGGCGCTGCTGGAAGGCCGCGCGATCGGCGACGCGGACGACGAAGAGGTGCCAGACGTGCGAATCCTCGCCGTCGCGGACGGAAGGCAGGCGCACGGCGGGGCTCTTGATCTCGCGACGATAACGCTGGGCGATCTCGCGGCGGCGGGCGTTGTCGGCGTCGATATGCTTCAGCTTCACGCGGAGCAAGGCGGCCTGCAATTCGTCGAGGCGGTCGTTGGGGCCTTGGACGAGGTTCTTGTATTTCTCGTGCGAGCCGTAATTGCGGAGCGCGCGGACCTTGTCGACGAGCTTCGCGTCCTTACAGGTGAGAGCACCGGCGTCGCCGAGCGCGCCGAGGTTCTTACCGGGGTAGAAACTGAAGGCCGCCGCATCGCCCCAGGCGCCGGCCTTGACGCCGCCGATATGCGCGCCGTGGGACTGGGCGGCATCTTCGAGCAGGAGCAGACCTCGCTCGCGGCAGAGCTGCGCGATCGCCGGCACGTCAGCGAGTTGACCGTAGAGATGGACCGCCAGGACCGCCTTCACGTCTGGCGTGAGCGCGGCAGCGAGCTTCACGGCTCCGAGGTTGAAGGTGTCTTCGTCCGGCTCGATGAGCACAGGGCGCAGGCGGTTCTCGGTGATCGCGAGGATTGAAGCGATGTACGTGTTGGCCGGAACCGCGACGCCGTCGCCGTCCTTGAGCACGCCGAGTTCTTTCCAGCCACGCAGGGCGAGGATCAAGGCGGAGAGCCCGTCGGAAGTGCCGACGCAGTGGGGCGAGCCGACCCAAGCCGCGAACTCAGACTCGAAGGCCTTCACTTCTTCGCCGAGGACATACCAGCCCGAGTCGATGACGCGGGCCGCAGCGGCCTTCAGTTCGGCGGCGTGCCGGGCGTTGATGGACTTGAGGTCTAGGAAAGGGACGTTCATCGGAAATCTCTGTTCTGGGTGAATTTCAGGAGCCGCACCCGGGCTTGGCGATAATCTTCGGCCGCGTATTCATAGAAGCGGTCGAGCGCATCTTCCCGGACCAACTTGGCCCCCATCTTCTCGTGGAACTTCCAGACGCTGACGTTGGCCTGGCGGACATCAAAATGGGCGCGCGCGAAGTGAAGCACCCCGAAAGCCAAGTCGTATGCGATGATCGCAGACTGGTAAGCGGTCGCCGCCGGCGCGCCCGGACGGATGATCCAGCTGCCCCAGCAAAATGAATCTCGTTCGGGAAGGTAGTCGTAGAGCCGCAACGAGCCCTGCGCCTCGCCCGCGACCTCAATGATGAAATAGGCCTCCAAGCCCGCGGCGCATCGATCGGCATAACTGCGCATCCAAGCGACCTGGGCGTCTAGATGAGCGCTGGTCGCTGAAATATTCTGGTTACGCGAAGGGTCCAGCCGGAGGCCAAGCAGGAAGGCGGCGTCGGCTTCTGTCGCGAGCCGGAGCCGGGTAACGTCGGCCAGCCGACCATCCAGAAAGGACGTAATAGCTGAGCCGTGTCTCTTAGCCGGCAACATGACGTATGAATTGGTCTCGGTCGCGGATGTAGTCGACCTCGTCATACTCGGCATCGGCGAAGACCATGAGCACGCAGTCGGGGGAGAAGTCGTGCATCTCTCGCCAGAGGCCCGGGCCGACCAGGAGGCCCTTGGCGGAAGAATCGAGAATGACGCTCTCTACTCTACGGCCGTCGAACAGGCTCATGCGCACGGAGCCGGCGACGCAGACGCAGAGCTGGCGGAGCTGCTTATGGGCGTGGAAGCCGCGGCTGACGCCGGACTTCGTGCCATGAATCCAGTAGACGCGGCGGACCGGAAACGGGAGCACGCCACCGAGTTCGGCGACGGAGAGCTGACCGCGGGCGTCGCCGCGCTGCGGGATATCGACAAGCTGGACGAGCGACTGGCTCATCGGGCCTCGCCTCTTTTAGAGAGCAACCAGGTTCGCATCGGCTTCTCGATAAGCAAGTGTGCGGCCGCCGCCAGTGCCAACGTCATAGCGAGGCAGCCGACGATACCACCCATCCAGTCGCGACCGCGGCCCGGTTGGAGATACAGATTGATCGTAAAGATCTGCATGAGATAGAGCCCGAAGCTGATCTCGCCGAGGAAGACCATTGGACGGGAGGAAAGCAGTCGGGACGCCCAGCCAGCTTCCGCCCTCATGAAATAAGCGAATAGGCAAAGGAGGAATGGGACCAGGATAAAATCGCCTCCGACATAAGGTAAGGCATGTGCGGCAACGCACACATAAACGAAGAACGCGGCGGCAAGTATCGCAAGCTTGCGACCGGAAGGTAGGCGCGCGTGATCTCGCAGAACCCAGACCGCGTAAAAGACGCCGGCGGCGAATTCAGGCAATCGGAAGATCGGCAGCGAATAGTAGACGGTCTCGGCGACGGATCCTTGGGGAGGAAGATATTTGCCCGCCAATGCGCCGAATACGGCAAAGGCGACAGACCATCGCACGGCCAGAATTAAAGCCCGGTCGCTCATTTGCCGGGCATGCAATAGCAGGAAAGGGAAGAGCGCGTAGAAAAAGACTTCCGCTGAAAGGGACCACGAGCCGTCACGGCCAAACCCACCGAGGAAGGCTTGCGGAAACCATGCGTTGGTCAGGGTCAGGTCGGCGAAGCCGAGGAACGCGGCGGCGCGTAGAGGCTTGCCACCGAGATTTCCGGCGAAGCCGATAACAACACAAAATAGGATCAGGTATGCCAGGTAGATGGGGTAGATGCGGGCGAAACGTCGCCACGCATAGCCCGCCATATCTTGCCAAGGCTCTTTTCCTTGGCTTGCGACCACCAGGATGAATCCGGAGAGCACGAAGAAGAACGTCATTGCCAGCGGGCCAGCCAGCAGAATCCGCTCGAGGAGTATTGGCTGCAGCCCGGCGAGGTGGATCCTCAGATGGAACAGCAGCACCCAGAACGCCGCAAAGAATCGCAGCGAGGTCAGCGGAGCGATAAGCGTCATCAGACCTTATGCGCCAAAAGCGCTTTGAGATAGACGCCATAGCCGGACTTGGCGATAGGCTCGGCGAGCTTGAGCAGCTGGGCGTCGTCGATGTAGCCGCGGCGCCAGGCGATCTCTTCGATGCAGCCGATCTTGAAGCCTTGGCGGGCTTCGACGATCTGCACGAACTGCGAAGCCTGGAGGAGCGAATCGAAGGTTCCGGTGTCGAGCCAGGCGGTGCCGCGTGGCAGAACCTTGACGCTCAGCTTGCCCTGGCGGAGGTACTCGCGGTTGACGTCGGTGATCTCGTATTCGCCGCGGGCCGAGGGCTTGAGCGCCTTGGCGATGCCGACGACGGAGTTGTCGTAAAAGTAGAGGCCAGGGACGGCGAAGCTGGACTTGGGCGCCTTGGGCTTCTCTTCGATGGAGACCGCCTTCCCCGCGGCGTCGAACTCGACCACGCCGAAACGTTCGGGGTCGGCGACGTGGTAGGCGAAGACGGTGCCGCCCTCCGGATTCCGGCAGGACTTGAGGAGTTCGCCGAAGCCGGCGGAGTAGAAGATATTGTCGCCGAGGACGAGGCAGACGTCGTCGGAGCCGATGAACTTCTCGCCGAGCACGAAGGCCTGGGCGAGGCCGTTCGGGACGGCCTGCTCGACATAGTCGAAGCGGCAGCCGATGCGCGAACCGTCGCCGAGTACCTCGCGGAAGCGCGGCAGGTCCTGGGGGGTGGAGATAATCAGGATTTCCCGGATGCCCGCCAACATCAGCACGGAGAGCGGGTAGTAGATCATCGGCTTGTCGTACACCGGCAGGAGCTGCTTGCTCATGACCTGAGTCAGAGGGTGCAGGCGAGTGCCGGAGCCGCCGGCGAGGATGATGCCTTTCATGAGAGTCAGATTTTGCCCAGCCGCTCGAGGCGATAGGAGCCGTCGAGGATGCCTTGGATCCAAGCGGGGTTATCGAGATACCAGCGGACGGTCTTACGGAAGCCGCTCTGGAAATCCTCCTGCGGAGCCCAGCCGAGTTCAGCGCGGGCGCGGCGCGCGTCGATGGCGTAGCGCAGGTCATGGCCCGGGCGGTCGGTGACGTAGGTGATCGCGGAGTCGTGTGGCTTGCCGTCAGCGCGCGGACGGAACTCGTCGAGCAGCGAGCAGAGCAGCTTCACCACGTCGATGTTCCGACGCTCGTTGTCGCCGCCGATGCAGTAGGTGCGGCCCGGGCGACCCTTCTCGACCGCGGCGAGGAGCGCACGGGCGTGGTCGTCGACGTACAGCCAGTCGCGGATGTTCTCGCCCTTGCCGTAGACCGGGATGGCCTCTCCGCGCAGGCACTTCAGGATGACGACCGGGATGAGCTTCTCCGGGAACTGATAGGGGCCGTAATTGTTCGAGCAATTGGTCACCACGACCGGCAGGCCGTAGGTATCCATCCAGGCGCGGGCGAGGTGGTCGCTCGAGGCCTTGCTGGCGCTATACGGGGAATGCGGGTCGTAAGGGGTCGACTCGTTGAAGGCCGGGTCGGTCGGGCCAAGGGAGCCGAAGACCTCATCTGTCGAAACGTGTAGAAAACGAAACTTATCCTTGGCCGCTCCTGAAAGGGCACGCCAATGGCCGAGGGCGGCCTGGAGGAGCTGGAAAGTGCCCGTGACGTTGGTCGCGATGAACTCTCCCGGGCCATCAATCGAGCGGTCGACGTGAGATTCGGCAGCCAGGTGCATGACCGCCTCCGGCTGGGCGGAAGCGAAGGTCCGGCGCATGGCCTCGGCATCGCAGATGTCAGCCTGGACGAACGTGAAGCCCGGCTTGCCCTGGAGCGAAGCGAGGGAGGAAATGTTGCCGGCGTAGGTGAGCTTATCGACGACCGTGACGGCATGTCCGCCCGCGACCAGAAGTCGGGTCAGATTCGACCCGATGAAGCCCGCGCCGCCGGTGACCAGAATACGCATAAGCAGTGGTGTGTAATTTCGGGGAAAGGAGGGTTTTAAGCCAGAAAAAAGCCTTCGGTACTACTAGAGGTCCGGAGGCCCAGAGGCTCAGAGGCCCAGAGCAGAAACGGCTTTCAAGCCATAGCCCTGTGGCATCGGACTAAGCCACGGAACTAGATTCCCGAATCGAGTTGTCTGGTCAACTGAGCCTCTGGGCCTCCGGGCCTCTATTCATGTCCCCTTGCCCCCGTGCACACTTGTCCCCTAACTCCGCCCATGTCCCAACGGCCGCTTGGTTTTGGTATCTGGGGAACCGGCATGATCGCCGAGTTCCATGCGAAGGCGCTCGCCGAGATCGCCGGCGTGAAGCTCGTCGCCGCCTATAATCGTTCTCCGGCCAAGGGACTCGACTTCGCCGCCAAACATGGCATCGTTTTTGCCGAGACCCCGGAAGCCCTGCTCGCGAATCCGAACGTCGATATCGTCTGCCTCTGCACGCCCAGCGGCGACCACCTCGGCCCGGCCCTCGCTTGCGCCCAGGCCGGCAAGCACGTCGTGGTCGAGAAGCCGCTCGAGGTCACCCTCGCCCGCTGTGATGAACTCACCGCCGCCTGCGCCAAGGCCGGCGTGACGGTCGCCGGCATTCTGCCGCGTCGCTTCGGTTCCGGCGCGGTCGCGCTCAAGGCGGCGCTCGACGCGGGTCGCTTCGGTAAGCTCACCCTCGCCGGCGCGCTCATCCCGTGGTGGCGCACGCAGGCCTATTATGACTCCGCGGCCTGGCGCGGCACGTTTGCCCTCGATGGCGGCGGCGCCGTGATGAA
>Ga0209299_1001812_pt1 | contig 11630 bp, 17 predicted proteins | sample S_140806_MF_Meta_FD_187326 | JGI IMG/M metagenome (GOLD analysis project Ga0209299, IMG submission 187326) | Freshwater microbial communities from Lake Simoncouche, Canada to study carbon cycling - S_140806_MF_MetaG (SPAdes) (version 2) | ecosystem: Environmental > Aquatic > Freshwater > Lake ...
TCTTTTGCAATGGTTTTTTTAAATACATTGACAATAAATCAATTGAATCTTGCTCAACTTCCACACCTTTTTTCATTTGCTTAGTCTGTATATCTTTTCTTCTGCCATACTTCTCAGCGATATAAACATCTAATAAATGTTTTTGTGCTGTTTTAGAAAGTAATCCCGCTTCTTTATCAGCTTTAGATACAGGTTCCGTCATCAAATACCCCACAGAACTTGCTCTGATTAAGGTTTCGTTAAAATTTATCATGGTTAAAATAGTTTTCCTTGTTGTTCAAAATAGTGTGAGTTTAGTCCAAAATTTTTCCTCATAGCGTTATATGTTTCAAACCATGCTCTAGCTTGTGATTTTGCCATACGCTCAATTCTTTCACAATACTCAATAGCTTCTTGTCTATCTTTCATTATCCAATATCCTTTGGCATCTGATAATATCATGTAGCCTTTCTTAATTCTTAAATCTCTAATTACCTGTCTTATTTTTCTTAATGTTGATTCTCTTCTATCTACTTCATGGGTTGGATGACTACCTAACCATCTTTCTGAATTAGCAATTTCTTGTTGTGTTATTCTGCTATTAGCACTTAAGATTAAATTTAAAATAGATTGCTCATCGCTAGTAAGTTGCATTATTTAATAGTTTTAAGTTTATCATTATAATATCCCAAAAGCTCTGGATTGCTTTTAGCCATTAACTCCCATGCTTTCAAATCTTCTTTTGTATTGCAGGCATCGATAAACTCTTTTGTTTTTTCTACTAAAGTTTTTTTAGATTGGGTTGGAATAACTTCATCAGGCACTTGGTCATCATAAAAATATCCTAAGTCTTTAAGCCTAGCAACATTTTGTTTATGATAATCTTCAACAAGTTCTCTTGCGATGTCTAATGCTTTATTTGCTGATTCGCCTTGGTTAATGGAAAATTCAACACCAATTTTTTCAGATGAATAATTCCCGAGATTAAAAGTTTTTGTGTAGTTAATAGTTTGAATGTGCATAGTAGTTTATTTAATTCTGGTTACAGTGGTTTTTGTGTCTGTGTTATCATCAACAGACTTAATTTTAAATGATTTATTTTTATTTTCAACTTTCTTTTTTAAATTAGAAACCATTACCATTACCGATGTATATGGATTGCTTAATCTAAGATGTTCGCCTAGTTTTAGATCGGCTACCTTACTGGAAACCGAATCTGGGGAAATGCTTCTTGCCATGTTGTGTGTTTTAAAGACAAAATTAATTTAATTAATTTAATTAAAAAAATAAATTTAATTAAATTTCATATATTTGCATTTCATACATAAGGTTAAAAGGTTAACGATTACCCCCTTTCGTTTCTACGATGAGGGGCTTTTTTGCATATTAGTCAAGTAATAGCTTGACTATTTTACTTTATCCCTTAAAAGTAACATAACAATACCTATATGTTACTTTAATGACACATTATCGTACGAACAAGTGTAATGTTGTTACAATTATATGCATGAAATATTAGTAAAATTCATGCAACTTATTATAATTTAGGTACAACAACTTTTTATTATGTTCACGAATCCGTGAAAGGTTTGAAAATGTGAACACTATCAAAACTTGCAGAGTTTACATTTTTTGCTATTAGGGTAGTATTACTACCGACATTTAACAAGCCCAATTTAAACAATTAACAAATTATGTTACAATTCCATATAAATCAGTAGCATATATACCCTAATTATGTTACAATATTTTACATATTGTACCCTATCTATTTAACAAATTGGTTACTAAAGTTTACCAATAGAAAACTTTATCAATCACAAAAGTTGCTTTATAGTACAACTTTGAGCCGTAAATGAACGACAATCGGCTCATATATGAGCAATAAAAAACCCCATGTAATTCTAAAACATGGGGCTAAACTACTAAATCTACAAACTATGATAACCACCGTAAAAATACAAATTATTTTTCAATAAATTTCTTTTTTACCAAGTTTAACTTTGCCCTGTATTCCACGACTAAGCCTTTTAGCTCATCTCTTGTAGGTCTAACTGGTTGTCTAGCTGTTTCTCTTAGGTACTCAACTAGAGCATTATTTTCTTCATGTAACTTATATTCAAACTCATCTAAATTTCCATCCTTATAACAATTACATTCCTCACATTGTGGTCTGCAATTGGCTTCCATCCATCTTGTACTTAAATTGGATCTACTCATAAAATGACCACATTGAATTTCTTTTACCGGAAGCTTTTTATCACAAGTGTAACATTGTACTATACCATTTTTATCGGCATATTTGTTTCTTAAATATTGGCTAAATACATGGTCTAAATCTGAAGTTAAATTCTTAAAACTTTCAGACTCATCCTCAAATTCTTGCATTCTTTTTTGAGTAGAATGTACAGTAGCACATTGTTTGCACATCTTTTTTGAAAACCAATAATCAATATTGCCACAACTAACACAACGCTTTTTCTTTGTTATTATTGTACTGTTATATGCCATAATTTATTTATTAGATTGTTCTAAACATAAATTACAAAGACCATTATCATTTAATTTTTCATTATGAATTGGGCATAATTCTTTCATTTTATTTCTTTCTTGGTTTTTAATAATAGGCTTAAAAGTCTTTTCTTTTGACTTTTCTGTCATAAACAATCCTTTTATTGATTGCTCATATTTTTTCTTTTCTTCTTGACTTATGTCTTTGTGATATTTGATTCTTATCAAGACATCTTTTTCTGATATGAATGTTTCCATTATTCTTTTAATTTATGTAGTTTGCCATTAATAAATTTAAACCTCCCAATATACTCACCAGCTTTCCAAACCTCAATGACCATATCTAATCTTTTAGCCATTTCGTATATCAGTTCCCTGTTTTCCATAAGCAAAGATAATTAAATTAATTAAATAATAAAAAATATTTTTAAAAAAATAAATTTTGTAATTAAAAATAAAGTTCATTACTTTGCTACTCAATCAAAACTTTTTATGAAAGACTCAAATGTAAAAGATGAAATCCTACTTTATCTTGAAGAGCAAGAGCGACCACTAGCTTGGCTTTCAAGAAAGTCGGAAATACCATATCCGACCCTTTATTCTATTTTTATTCAGAGGATAATGAATCTTTCTGATAAAAATTTAGCTACAATCAATAGAGTACTAGACACTGATTTTATTAACGATTAAATAAATTCTAATGGCTCGCCCAATAAAGAATTACTGTGATTATTTCCCTCACGATAGAGATATGCGTAACCATAGAAAGGTAAAAGCTATTCGTACCAAGTTTGGAGTAAATGGATATGCTATATGGTCTATGACTCTAGAATATTTGACAGGAATTGATGGAAATGTTTTTGAATATTCAGATGTAGAATTTGAATTAATGGCTGGTGATTTCGGAGTTTCTGCAACAGAAATACGGGATGTGGTGAATTACTGTATCAAATTGGAGATGTTATTTCTAAATAACGGATTTATTAACTCAGAATCGCTTGATGAAAGACTAGTACCTGTGTACGAGAAGAGAGGTCGTAGTAAGGATAATAGTAAGAAACAACAGCGTGTGAACGGTAAATTTGTTAGCAGTAATTCCGTAAGTAACGGAGTTTCTGTGGCAGAAAAACCGCAAAGTAAAGTAAATAAAAGTAAAGTAAAAGAAACTATACCAAGTATAGGCGATTTTTTATCTTTTTGCAAGGATGATATGTTGAAGAATAATTTAAATTACAATTTGTACGAATATTCGCTAAAATCAAAATATGACTCTTGGGTTGAAAACGGATGGAAAGATGGGCATAATAACGAAATAAAGTTATGGAAGTCTAAAATTCGCAACACAATACCACATTTAAAGCCCATGGCTGACATTTCTCGCCAAAGTGGTAATAAGTATCAGAACGAATTAGAAACCGCTAGAAACGCCTTTAAACCAATATAAACGATGATAACCATTTTTAAGAACATTTTTTCCAAGGAACCAAATTACATTTCAATTGAAACCGCATTAAACAGGATTCAACAAGGTAAAAGTAAAGCAACAGTAGATGAGATTAGAGGAACAATTGATAAAGAGAAGGCAAATAAGATAAAATTAAACTTACCATCAATTTGTTTTAGTGGTAAATTTGGGGCAGATAGGACAGATGCTCAATTGCTAAAACATAGCGGATTTATCGTATTAGATTTTGATAATATATTTGAACTAAGGGAGAAGCAAACCGAAATTATATCAAATCCATTCGTTTACGCTTGTTGGATTAGCCCTTCTGGGAATGGGTTGAAAGCCTTGGTAAAAATTGCCAATGGGACAAAGCATAGAGAACATTTCCAAGCTTTACAAGAGGTTTTCCCCGAAATTGACCGAAGTGGCATAAATGTAAGTAGAGTTTGTTATGAGAGTTATGACACTGAAATTTATATAAACGAAAATGCGGAAGTATTTAAGAAAATAAAGAAAACAGAGAAGGTAGTTGTTTACGAAAAGAATGATGATGACCAAAAGACTTTTAAAAATATTGTTACTTGGCTTTCAAATAAAAACGAAGCATTTGTAACAGGAGAAAGAAATAATTTTATTTTTAAATTAGCATCCGCTTGTTGCAGATTTGGTATAAACGAAATGACTGCAAATTCATTAATACATTCTGAATTTTTAACCAATTCTGAGTTTACCAAAAATGAAGCAGATAGGGCAATTCGTTCTGCATATAAAGCAAATTCTAAAAACTTTGGTAATGCATCTTTTGATAAAGAAATGTTAGTTGATAAAATTTCAAGAAAAGAAATTGCTGTAGAAAAAGCTGTATTTGATGAAGGATTAAAATTAAAAGATGTTATATATGGAATTGATGTAAAGGAACAAGCTTTAAAAATATATGATGATGGTTATGCTAAAGTAGAAGGTGTTGGAGTTCCTGAATTAGATGAAAGATTTAAACCAAAAAGAGGAGAGATTACCGTACTTACAGGTATTGGAAATTATGGTAAATCATCATTTAAGAAATGGTATCAAGCTATGCGAATAATGTTGTACGGAGAAAAGTTTGCTACATTTTCACCTGAAGATAATCCTCCTGAAGAATACTATCATGATTTTGTTGAAATAATTTTAGGATGTGATTGTAGTCCTGCAAATCCGCACAGACCAAGTAAGCAAGTTTATGAATATGTTTATGATTTAGTTTGCCATCATGTATTTTATGTTTATCCAAAAGATGTATCGCCTACTCCTGAATATGTAATGGAAGTATTTTTAGAATTAATTATAAAGGAAAATGTTGATGGCGTTGACATTGATCCATTTAATCAGTTGACAAATGAGTATCAAAAATTCCAAAGAAGTGATAAATATTTAGAATGGGTATTGTCGGTATTTTCTAGATTTGCACAAATAAATAATATTTTCTTTTGGATTATTGCTCACCCAACAAAAATGCAAAAAGCAGCAGATGGGAACTATCCTTGCCCTGATGTATTTGATTTAACTGATGGTGCTATGTGGAATAATAAGCTTGATAATATCCTTGTATATCATAGACCTTTTGCACAAACCGATCCTCAGAATCCTTCTTGCGAATTTCATAGTAAAAAAATTAGAAGGCAAAAGATTGTCGGTAAGAAAGGGTTTATTTTATTCCAAATGTTTTTTCAAACTAGAAGGTTTTTATTTAATGGATTAGATTCATTGCAAAAAATAATAAATGATAAAAATATAATTTTAAGACCAGATGTTTCAGTACAAAAGACATTTGATAATTGGGTTCCTTATAAAGATGAAAATGGACAAGAAGTAAATTTTTAATAATAAAAAACAAACACAATGCTAAGAATCAGCACAATCGGAAGATTGGGACAAGACGCAGTCGTAAACAATGTCAATGGTAAAAATGTAATTAATTTCTCTGTTGCTTACAGCGAAAAATTTAAGAATCAACAAGGCGAAGATTCTGAAAAAACAACTTGGGTTTCATGCGCTTATTGGACTGAAAAATTAAATGTTGCTAACTATTTAAAGAAAGGAACGCAAGTTTATGTTGAAGGAAAACCAGAGGCAAAGTCTTACCAAAACAATAAGACAAATGAAACTATTCCACAATTGCATTGTAGAGTATCAACAATACAATTATTATCTAGTAATAAAACTGAAGAAAACCCAATTTAATGTATATTCACGAATTAAATAATACTATAGATGTTGAAACACCCCTCGGGCATGGAAAAGCAATCGCATGGATTGATTACGGAAGCCAAACCAACACTGTTTGGAAAGTCATACTATACCACAACGGCATGGTGCGGAACTTCTACGATGATGAAATATTGGTCTACCCCAACAAAATGGATGGAGGAGAACTTGATAAAAATTATTTTCAAAACAAAAAATAAATAATGGCAAAATTAACAAATTCATCCAAAGTTACATTTGGGACAAAAAAATCAGGAAGAGCTAAAAAATCTTATAATAAACACTCTCCTAAACCAAAACCATATAGGGGGCAAGGAAGAAAAAATTAAAATATGAATAATAAAGCCGCTAAAAAATTAAGAAGGTTGTCTGTAGTATTTGCTGCTACTTCTGGTAAAACATTTGAAGATGCAGAAAGAATATATAAGAATCTAAAGGTAGTATATAAGGAAAATAAAAAAGCCCCTAAACGGGGCTAATTTACTAAGCTAAAGCTGCATTTGCTGCTGTTGTAAGCTGTGCAATTGTAGAAGTAACTACTAAAGTTGTACTTCTTTGGTTTAAACCAGTTGGAGGTAAAGTAATAGTAGAATGTCCTACTACGCCATTAATAGTCCCAGAATAAGGAACTGCTGTAAAACCTTGTGCTGGGATAAGTGTAAGAACACCACCTTCAGCTGTGTTGTATTGATTTTTTTGCAATACAGTAACATTGATTACTTGTGCCATTTTGTTTTTGTTTTAATTGTTATGAATATATGTTTGGCTTAACAAATATAATAAATTTTGTTAACTATATAAAATCGGTAACTTTGAATTAAATTAATTAAACTATGAAATTGATTGCTCCAAAAGGAAGAATAATTATTAAAGTGGATTTAGAAAGTAAGAATTTTCACACCTTTGCGGATGGGACTAAGATTAAACTAGAAAGGCAATATGATAACTTTAATATGCGTTATGTTAAACCTGTGAATGCAATTGTGGTAAATGGTGTTGGTGTAACTGAAGGTTCTGATATTCTAATTCATCATAATGCCACACATGACACATATAGAATTTTTAATTATCAATCCCCTACTAAAGAAGCTTCATCAGATGTTAAATACTATTCTATTCCAGAGCAAGAATGCTTTTTATGGAGAGAAAAGGGTAGTTCTACATGGAACACTTTATATAATTATGTTACAGCATTAAGAATATTTAAGCCGTATAATGGTTTTATGCAAGGCATAGAGCCAGAGCAGGTTAAGAATAAGCTATATATTACTAGCGGTGAGTATGCTGGAAATGTTTGTGATACTGTTAAGTCTGCCGATTACCAAATCATATATCAAGGCGATGATGGGAAAGAACATAGTATAATAAGATTAAGGCATTATGAGGATGAAGATAATACAAGAGAGGAGATAATAGCCATTGACCATAGTTTAACAAAATTGGTAGAAGATGGAGAATATCTAATTGGTATAACAAAAAGTGATGCTAAAAAATTAAATTAATATGTCAGAATTAGAAGATAAAATAAAGGATTTAGAGAAGCAAGTTGCCTATTTGCAAGGTAAGAATAATTACTATGAGCAAGATGGCATTGGCAAACTATATCATGCTTTAAATAGAAAAGCCAACGAAATGGCTGAATTGTTAAATAAAACTAGCCTTACTGCAATTGATATTGACGACCCAAAGATTAAGACATTTGAAAGATTACAAAAAATATGGGTAGATGCAGGTACTATTTCAGCTTCAATAAAGGCATTAGAAGTATTAGCTGGTATTGGTCAAGAAGTAACTTCCGAGAAAAAAGAAGTGGTTCAAGTCAATAAAAAGCCATTTTCTCCAGAAAATATGGCTGATGCGGTTGGAGAATTAGCTGGTAAAAGAAATTAATTATGTACGATAAAATTGAAGGCGGTAGTGTAATAGATGTGCAAGGATTGATGTGTAATCTGCCGCCGGAAGGTCATGTCTTTAATATAATTACCAAGCAATTGGAATTTAGGGGTGTTTATGAAAGGTCTAAAGATAAAACTGAACAATATTGGAAAAGGATTCTACTTCCATCTTGGTATATGGACACAATGAAGAAATGGGATGATTTTGATAAGAAAAAGAAAGATGATGATGCTGATTTTTATGATGAAAGACTTGAGGAATTTAAAAGACAAGAATGGGATAGGAGATTAAATGGGTTTTGGTATATGAATGATGGCAAGCCACTTTATATTACAGGACTTCATTATTTATATCTACAATGGTGGTCAATTGATATTGGCTATCCTAAATTTAGGGTTCCAGACCTTGAAAAGTTCTATTTTATGGACTATTGCATACAAGACCCACTTTGTATGGGTATGCTTGAGGTAACTAAAAGGCGTTTTGGTAAATCATTTGTTGCAGGTCTATTTGTAACTGAATATACCACTAGGACAAAAATGACTAATGGCGGTATTCAGTCTAAGACGGGTTCTGATGCTAAAAAATTCTTTGCTAAGACTGTGGTAAATCCTTTTAGAAGGTTACCTAAGTTTTTTAGACCAGAATACGATATGTCTTTGGGAGTAAACCCAAAGTCTGAGATGAGATTCCAAAAGACGAATGTAAGAGGTAAGAAAGCAGAAGAGAATATTGATAAGGATGAATTAGGTTCAGTTATAGACTTCCAATCAGCAGATGCAGTAGCCTATGATGGACAAAAACTTCATCGCTATGTGGCAGATGAGTGTGGTAAAACTACAGAGGTAAATGTCTATGATAGACACGAGGTTGTGCGTTATTGTTTGCTAGATGACGAAGGTCAGATTATTGGTAAAGCATTATATACCACCACAGTAGAAAAACTTACAACTGAAAAAGATGGCGTTCAAGATGCCTTTAAATTATTATGGGAAGAAAGTAATCAAGAAAAACGACAAGAAAATGGAACTACTTCTAGCGGTCTTTATCGATTCTTCATGTCTGCAAAGCGTACAAGAAATTTTGACGACTTTGGCTATCCAGATGAAGAAAAAACTTTGGATCAAATTTTAGCAGATAGGGAAACAGTTAAAAATAACCCAAGAGCTTTATCCGCTCGTATTAGAAAAGAGCCACTTACAATTGATGAGGCATTTAGTACAGATTCAGATAAGTGTATTTTTAATGCTTTAAATATTGGTGAAAGAGAAGCATTTTTGAAAGAAAACCCTGTATTAAAAAGAAAAGTAATATTTTATAGGGATATAGACCAAATAGTTAGGTGGAGAGAAGCTTCAGATAAAGAAGAGGACTTCCATTGGAAAATTACCCAATTACCACCAAAAGGAGAAGAAAACAAGCATACATACGATATAAGTTTAAAGAAGCCGGGAAGAATAGATGACGGAGCAATTGCAATTGATGGTTATAGTAATAGTCAAGGTGGTAAATATGGCTCAAAGGCATCAGCTTGGATTGGCAGAAGATACAATTTACTTGACCCTAAGAATACAGGCAAAGCCATAGGGCATCTTTATGGCAGACCGCAAATAAAGGAAACATTGCATGAACAAGTAATGTTAGCTGCTGAATTTTATGGCTACAGAGCTTGGTATGAGCATAATAGTGATGATTACTTGTCTTATTTTAGAGATAGGGGTAGGGTTTCTTATTTAGGACTATATCCAAAAATATCAATAGACCCAACAAAGAAAGATGCTGAAAGATTCAAAGGATTCCCTACAACACCATTTAGTTTGACAAAACAAGCTGATGTTGGGATTATGTATTTTGAAAATCATATAAGCTCAATAGACTTTGAAAACCTATTAGAAGATGCTAAAAAATTCGATCCAAATAATAGAACAGAGTTTGACCAAACTGTATCTTTTTTGATGCTTTTGGTTTGCCTAATGGAGCCTGTTCCTGTAAAAGTTAAAAGAGAACCACTCGTAAAAAGTTATACACCAAGTCTTAGTTAAATTTTTTTTTAATTAATTTGTTTATTTTTTGGTATATTTGAGGATAAAATCAAGTTAAATTGGCTTCAAATCCATTAGACATAGATGCTTCTAACGCAGGTCAAGCATTAAAATCATTCCAGTTAACTACTAATGTCAAATCAAAATCTGATTTTGAATATGGCAGAAAAGTAGCTCAGAATATTTATGCTACAATCTATGGCAATCAAACATATTTCTGGATAAGAAATAATAGATTTAGAAAAAATAGACAAATCGCCAATGGTAAAATTGACATGAGTGTTTTCTTAGATCGTCTAGAGATGAACGGGAAAGCTAACTATGTTAATATAAATTGGAAATCAATAATCATTGGTAATACTATTGTAGGTAGATTAGTAAGTTCTTGGATGTCAAGAAATGAAAAAATTGATGTTACTGCTGTTGATAGCACATCTGTTATAAAGAAAAGAGATTTAGCTGACGAAGCAGAATTTGTTTTTCAAAATAAAGAAATTTTAGCACAACTACAGCAAGAATCAGGAATACCAATTGTTTCGCAAGATCAATTTATTGCAGAAGATAAAGAGGATTTGGATATATGGAGAAGTGAGTTTAATAAATTACCAGAAGAAATATTATATAGCTTAGGCGTAAATAATGTTTTTGCTGCTAATGGATGGGATGATGTATTGAAAGAAAGAATATTACATGATTCTGCGGAAGTAGGATTATTGTGTACTTATACTTGGATGGATGATGAAGGCGAAGTTCACATTGAATGGATTCGTCCTGAAAATGCAATTTATTCTTATTCTGATTTTCCAGATTTTAGAGATACAGCTTACAGAGGTCATGTTTCTTCAATGAAGATTAGTGAAGTAAGAGCAAGATATGGTAAAGATAATGGTGGTACTTTAACAGAAGAGCAGATATTATCTAAAATTCAATTTGCTAAAGAATACCAATTGACAGATAAGATTAAGTGGATGCAAGATTGGAATGTGGCTTATTTGCGTCCCTATGATGAGTGGAATATTGATTTAATGAATTTTGAAATTAAGAGTTTAGATTCTGATGGTTATACTATTACCAAAACTAAAAAGAATGGTAGTACTATTATCAGAAAGGGTAAGCCTGAAAGAATTGATGAAAATCAAGAATATGTAGAAGAAAAGAAATGGAATATTTATAAAGGTGTATATAATCCTGTTACAAAAACAATGTTGGAGTGGGGGATTAAAAAGAATATGGTAAGACCGCAAGACCCAAAAGAAATTGGGAATACGGAATTTTCATATAGCTTTTATATGTACCAAAATTACGATCAGCGAAATGTGGCTGTGCCTGAAAAAATTGAAGAACCAATTGAGCAAATGATTTTGTCTAGATTGAAGATTCAACAATTGGTAGCTAAAATGGTACCAGCAGGAGCAGCAATTGATGTTGATGCAATGCAAGAATTAGATTTAGGTTTAGGCGATTCGGTGAAGCCATTAGATGTTCAAAAAATTTGGGAACAAACAGGTAAG
>Ga0209299_1001819_pt1 | contig 11617 bp, 17 predicted proteins | sample S_140806_MF_Meta_FD_187326 | JGI IMG/M metagenome (GOLD analysis project Ga0209299, IMG submission 187326) | Freshwater microbial communities from Lake Simoncouche, Canada to study carbon cycling - S_140806_MF_MetaG (SPAdes) (version 2) | ecosystem: Environmental > Aquatic > Freshwater > Lake ...
GTTACTGAATTAAACACACTGAAAAGAACTGAACTTACTGAGGATGCTGTCAACATCCTCCTTCACACTCGAACGCACTGCGTCACTCTCACGGATACTCTTTGCGTCAACATCAGCCAACGCTCTCTCAAGCGATGCTCGGGCTAACTCGAGATCTGGATCGGCGCTTAGGTTGAACCCCTTGAACGTCTCGCACATCTCCAACGCTTTCTGTATCGTCGTGTCGTAGATCTTGCGCTTACGAATCTTGGTCTCCCCTGTGTTGTCGTCAACGCCCAACTCGTCAACACCACAGCAATGACTGATCGACTGCATGACCTCGATGAACCTTGTTTTCTGAGCCAGCACCACCTCGGTCACTATGTTCTCGGCTTGCCGTGAATATGTCTCAAACAAGTCATCAGCGATGTCCGACGCAATGCCACAGCGGAAATCACTCATAGGCACTTCGCTCACATACAGGTGAACACCGAACTTCGCTTGCAACTCATCGACCGCAGGGTAGTCGCTTCGATTAAACATATCTCCAGCCTTGAACGCCATGTCGGACACGATCGAACTGTATGACGCAATGAAATCATCAACCAACTTGTCGAATGTCGTTTGATGCTCACCGAACTCTTGCTTGAACTTCGGCACGTCAATGCTTGGCAACAAGTCGTTCGCATCATTCCAGCGATACGTCCTGCGCTTCGTCCAGTTATAGATTGTTTGGCGATAGTTGACGATCGCCTTGTGCTTGGGATGATCTGCCAACAGATTCTTCACGTACTTGCCCGCGTTGCGATTGGCTCGCTTTGAGTCAGCAACATCATTGCTGATGCCCCTGTCCTGTTTCGTTGCCGACCACACGTGGGTGTCGATGGATACCAACACCGCAGACGATGCCAAACTTATGAGATGCTTTGGCTTTTGCAATTCCATGTTCATGCTTTCTCTCCTTTAATTAACAACCCAGCGATTGCTGGCCTCTTACTTACCGACCGAGACAGATTGCTTCCCGACTCAGTTATAAGTATAACACAACTTGACATATACGTCAACCCCTTTACGCAAAATAGTTGCGTAAGAAGATGCCAGTTATTTACCAGTCTCGGTCGATCGAACGATTGACACGCAACCAATCCCAGTCGGCTTCGCCGCCTTGCTTCTCCTCGATGTCGTCGTTCTCCTCACCTATGCGCACGAACATATAGGCGATCTCTGAATGGTTGTCCTCATCGTTCGCCCACTCACCCGCAAGGTCGATCAACGCTTCGTGACACTTCACATCGTCAAAGTCGGGATACCACTTCACATCGTCAGCAGAGAAATTAATACGGAATCGTCCCTCGTCCACGATGAACCCATTGCCCCCACTCCAGTTCTTTTGTTCCTCAGTGAAACATGGGGCAGTGGCTGCCTTAGCCTTAGCTTCAGCTATGAATGTATAGAACGATTGCTTGGCTCGCTCGTCGTCGCTTGTGAACCTGATCGTGTATGCGACCTCTGATCTATATCCCATTGCTTTACTCCTTCTCATGTGTTGTTGAATCTTCTTCGCTTGCGCTATCGTGCGCTCGGGTCTTATCCACACTTGTTTCATACTTGTCGTACTCCTGTCTGTGCCAAGGGCGGGTCACCATGCTGATGGTTGGATAAGGGTATTGCTTGCGCAGTGCAGTGATTACTCTGCCCAGTGGTTCTTCTACGCCACGCAAAGCTCGCCTTGCTTCCATGATTTGCTCCCCAGTAGAGTCTGGGTGCTTGAACAACTTCCACGCCTGTGCCTCCATGTCCTGCTTGTAGCGGATGATTGTCACGAATGACTTTCTCACCTCATCCAGTTTCGATACTTCAATCATGTGTGTCTCCTATTGCTTTGGCTAAAAGAATCATCAACTCCTCGTCGGTCTGATACCCATAAGGGTCGTCCTCGTCATCGAGCATCACCTCGTATGGGGCATCTATCCTTGAATAGAACATTGACCCAGAGATCACGCTCACCTTTTTGCCGTTGGGGAACACGTACTTAGCGTAGAAGTGATCGCCATGTTCTTGCAGTCTTGGGTGACGCCCACTATCAACTATGAATTCATCGTATGGCAGGCATGGCTTGTCCCTGTCGATCGGCACGAACACCGACACCATGTGGCTCATGTCATTTTCGTACATCATCTGTGAAACCCTCCCTTGTTGTTGATACCTTTCAAGTCAGCCATGTCTGTGACCATCACGTAGTTGGACTTGTGCATCGGCACGACAGTGCGCACGACTTGCTGTGCCACCTTGTCCCCGCATGGTAAGCAGAACTTGTAACCAAGACCCCAGCGTTGTCTGGAGTACTGATCGCCGCAGTTGCGGCACTGTGGGATGTGATTGTCTTTACTCATGTGTGTCTCCAAAGTCTTTTTCATGTAGCACAGGCTCACTCAATGCTTTCTCCAATCTCCGCAACAACTCTCCCAATTCATCTATGTCGTCGCCACACATGTACGGCTCGCTGTACGCATAGGGTTTGCCCTTGTCGTCGTAGAACACCTCTTTGAAGAATAACAAGTCATCGCCGCCGTTCTCGGACGGGCAGTTCATTACTCTGTGATTCCAATTCATAACTTCATCTCCCTTTGTTTCACCAAGACCTCGTACCCCAACACCTGTATGCGCTGGATGTCTCGGGGCAGTAGCGTGGTTGTCCCTGCGATGTCGGCAAAGATCTTCGCCTTGTCACACACTGGGTAGATCTTGGACTGACCGTAGACCTCCCTGATCTCGACTGTGATATTCATTACTCATCCTTCCATGTCATGACCATCTGCAACACACCCTCGGGTGCGGTCTCAACCACCTTGTCGTACTGTCCCCATGCCTGACACGCAGGGCACTCGGCATCATGCTCGGGGCATCGGTCGCCCCAATAGAACAACATCGCTTCGTGTATCGCATTTCGTTTTTCCATGTTCATTCCCCTGTGTAAGTGGATGTGTCGTGCATGATCTCGACAACGTAGTAGTCGTCGGGTGTCTCGGCGTGCATGTCTCCCTCGGTGCAGACCCAGCACTCGTAGAACGCCAACGCCCTGTCCATGTATGAGCGATAGGGGAAACCATTCTTCATCAGTAGATAAACCTTTATCTCAGGCTGAACACTAATTGCCGGCAGGCTCGTCTCATGAGCTTGCAGTTCGTCGAGTATGCAATGTATGGCTTGAAGTTCTTCTGGTGTTGGCTTGAAGTTCTCCATGAGTACCCGCAACTCGTCGTCGTTGGGGCAGTCTTGGTCTGCACGATATGCCATCTCGATGGCGATGTCTTTGAAACGTCCCATAAAATTCTCCTTGGTGATAGATAGCAACCCAGACATGGCTGGGCCGCTGATTGCAGTGCTTGTGTGATTAAAGAATGTCGTAGCCAGTACAGAACTGGAACAACTCAGACTCGGACATGGACTCGGTAATGGTCAAGCCCTCATGCTCGTCGTCAATGTCTTGGAACTCGTCGAAGTCGTGACCTCTGTCCAAGAACTCTAAATTCTGATTGAAATACGCATCGGCACGCATTGCATCCCTACGCATGGTCTCGGTGAGATCTGTCTGCGCATGGTTGTAAGTGGTGCGGGGCTTGTGCAAGCGGATGATGGGGCGTGTCACCGATTGGGGCAACACAGGGGCAACGAAATACATTCTCATGACTATCTCCTAAATGGTCAACAACTTGAAATAACAACCCAGCAACTACTGGGTCACTGATTAGAGTCGGTTAAGCTTTTCTTCCCCGACCCAATTCATAGTATAGCACAACTTGACATATAGGTCAAGTGTTTATATAAAATAGTTAATCTAGCGGTTTGTTCTACGTGTTCTAAGGATGTTCTATTTTTCAATGTAAAGTTAGAACAAAAATGGGTATTACTTTTCTGCTTGAAGTATAAGTTTCTGTAAGGAGAAGTATTATTATTTTATAAAATAGAAAGAAAGAAAGGAAACTTGTTCTAATGTTCTACGGTTTTTAGGGGGGATACGGTTTTATTTCGATTTTTTCCGATGCGAGTTTGCACTCAGCAGGTAAGTCTTGATCTTGCAAAAATCTTCAAAAATAAGACCCCTATGCTCAAAATCGTAGAACATTAGAACAAAAAAAAATTCTTCAATGCTGACAAGGGGTTACGAGCGTTTTTCTGTTCTACTCGACCCCATTTGTTCTACTCTTTTTTTAGAACATGTATAGTTAGCTCGGAGAAAACACTGTTTTGCATCGCCTAAGTTTCTCAGAAAATAACTTCAAGCATTTGTAAGGCGTCATTTAATTATTTCAGAATCGACGCAGCCACTAAATAAGACCCCAGTGATGGCTGGCCTACTAAATAAGGGTCTTGCCCTAAGCTTCTCACACGCGACACGCGCGCAAGGAAAAATAACTGGTATCAATTAGGCGCAAAAAAAGCCCGCATGGCGTGAACCATGCGGGCTTCAAACTAGCTTAGGGTTTCCACTTAGCTAGAAAAGCAATGATTGCTTCATTCAACCTTGCTTCATCAGCGGTTGCATCACCACGTTTTTTCGAGGTTTTGCATTTATCCCTGATTGCTGGGATAACACCCTTTTTAGGGTCATTCAGCCATTCAGCAAAATCCAAGTTTGGGGCACGTGGCGTAGAATTCTCTTTTCTGAGAATCTTTTTAGCTTTGCCCTTAAGGTCAGCTAAAGCCCCTGAGCAGTAGTCGTTAATATCTCCCCTGATCGGTTGCATCAGTGCATACATTGCTGGCTGAGACAATTTCAATTTGCCAAACTCTTGCTGGGTGTAGCTGAAAATGTGGTGCATTCCAATTTCCACCTTTTCAACCTTTTTATTTTTAACCATGTCAGCCGTGGCTTCGACATAATTCCCGTCAATCACCGCATACGTTTTTGCTGGGTGTGTTGCATCCCAGCGTTGACGGTAACCGGAATAAAGCAAAGCCCTTGCTTCATCAGAGATTTCCTCAGGGAAGCCCACAATCAAATGCATTGCGGTTTGTGCATGTGATGTCAGCGCATCACCCGTACCAGCTTGGGCAAAACCCAATTCAACTAAATTTTCCATTTTGAATCCTATTCAAAGGTTTGTCCCGATCAGCGAATCCGATCAGGTAGAACCATATTAGCTGATGTGGCTTGAAAAGTATAGTTTGAGGGAGGGAAACACGTTATTCAACGAGCCAGCCTAAGCTGGAACACTAATTAGCCACACACGCACTACACGCGCGCAAGGAAAAATAACTGGTATCAATGGGCGTAAAAAAACCCTGCTAGGCTTTCACCTAGCAGGGTTTAGTCTTAACCTATCCAGATCGCCTTGAATGCGGCGATCGCTTTGTTCAGTCTTTCCAGATCTGCTGTCGCGTCTTTGCGCTTATGAGCAGTCCTGCATCGCGTTTGCATATCAACTAAGACGCCGATTGTTGCCGTGCCGTCTTTGCGTTCGATGTACTCACCAAAGTCTAAGTTCGGCGCGCGTTCTGTATCGCCTGAGATTTTCTTAAGTTCTTTTCGCGCCGCCGCTTTAAGATCGGAAAGACAACCCGAACGATAGTCTATGAAACCCTCACGCCATACGCTATAAGCCGCGTATTTTGCAGGGTCGCTAGCCTTGAATTTTCCGTATTCCTGTTGCGTATACGAAAAGACTACATCGACACCGATTTCGACTTTCTCTTTGACTTTAGCCTGCGCGTCTTTGTCCAGATCTGCAAGTACTAAATAGTTGCCATCGACAACCCCATAAGTAACAGGCGGATTGTTGTCGTTATAGCGCATCATGTAACCCTTGAAAAGCAGTTCTTTTGACGCGTCATCGAGTGACTCAGGAAAGCCGACAATGTTAGCGATGGCAAATCTAGCCTGATTCTTTAGGGCATCGCGGGTCGCGCCTTGACGATATCCTAAGTCAGTCAAAGATGCTATCGGGGTAACATCGACGGAAGTGATCGCGTTTGCGATCGGGGTTTTTTTGGAAGTAGCGATGATCGTTCTCCTAGAATGATCGGTTTCAGAATGTCGCAGAGCAGAATTACCCATCGACAAATACAGTATGACAGATCGGGCAAAATAAGTACAGTTTCACCTAGGGAAAGCCGCTATTTAACGGCCTAGCGTTAGCAGGGGCGCTATTTAAGACTCACGCACGCCACACTCGCGCGACGAAAAATAACTGGCATCAATAGGCCAAAAGAAAAGGGAGCCGAAGCTCCCTCGTCTTACATCGCCTGCATCTGGTGCTTGGTCATGTGGATCGCAACCCACAGCAAGTACAGCGCTCTTACAGTACCTACGTCGCGCCGCGCTTCATAGAAAGCATAGGCTTTGCCGTAGTGCCTGACGTTGTCCCGAACGTCGAACGGTGATACGTATGAATACATATCGTCTCCTTTCAAAGCGGGGGCCGAAGCCCCCTCAGGTTAGCGGTAGTAACGCACCGCGACACGTTGACCGAACAGGTTGGTAACCATACTGAACTGCTGCTTGGCTACCTTGTCCTTACGACCATGCAAGTACATCCATGTAAGTGCATTGCTCTTCGTCCATGACTTGTGCGTAGTGCATGAGTCAGACAACTGGATCAGGGTTGTGTACACACCATGTGTACGTACCCAACGGCTGAGGGCTTTGAACATATGTTCCTTTCGATCTGCTTAGCACTATTGCTTTGCATTGAATACAGTATTGCATATGTGGGGTTGAAAAGTACAGTTTTACCTAGGGAAACACGTCTAACCCGGCCCCCAACCCGACCCCCACCCCCCTAAACCTCAATGAGCCTCCCGCTCATACCCCATACCCCCTAACCAACACAAACGATCACATATTTTTTAAAAATTTCACCCAGTAATACGTCAAGTTACCAAGTAATAATTCTTGGCTTTCGTGTAGTCGCCGCCAAGGTATGTGTAATTCGCCCCAATTAATATGTCTAGTCTCAACGAATTACACAGGGCCACTCGTCCGAAAAGGTCAGGCTACCCCCACCCCCCACTCGAATTACACAGCTAATAAATGATAACTTTCTATACACAACCCCCGGGTAGGATTCCTTACCTCCCCTTTGCACAAAGATATATTTTTATGATACATTCGGGTCGTTAGCGCACAGCACCTGAGTAAACATTGCTCCTTGCTTGTTGGTACAACTTAGAACTCCCTGCGCTAACACCTCAGCTACAAAACGGAGCCAATGCCCGACATGGAACAGATAATGCCCTATATAGAGGAAAACATCCCTCTACCCAAGAACGCCTCAGATGCGTTCCCTGACCTGTCCCCGTCTGAAGAACTCACCATGAGAGCCAATGTGGTGAAGCTGATGTCAGATCTGACGGGACACCCCCTTGCCCCCACACAAGAGAACGCCGATCAGGCAAGAGAGATTGCCAAGCAGATGATCTCAGATCCGACGCTCAGACCTGATTTCTCTAAGTACCCCAACGAGACCCTTGCCATGCTTGCAGGTATGGTGGCTCAGATGAACGTGTCCATCGTTGAAGAGTTGTCTGACTTAAAGATGTATGTGGTCAACAAGCTGGTTGCAGAGATTGAAAGTGCCAAGGACGCCAAGACTCGGGTGGCGGCACTGTCTAAATTAGGCGAGATTGATGGCGTAGATGCCTTCAAGAAGCGCAGTGAAGTGACGCATAAGATCATGTCGATTGAGGAAGTTGAAAAGGAACTCTTGGACACCCTGACTAAACTCGAAGACAAAGCGATAGATGTCGAGGCCCGCGAAGTTGTTCGGGGTGAAAGCCCTCTGCGAAGAGACGTCGAACAAAACGGATGACTGCACTTCCACAACTCTCTCCAGAACAGCTATTTAAGCTACGGCAAGCCCTGCCGACGATGCCCGAGAAGCAGAAAAGGCGCACTCTTGAGCTGCTGAAGACCTACGATGCCCAGATGACACAGACTTTGAGCAAGGAGAGTTTCCTTGACTTCGTCAAACATGTCTATCCGGGGTACAAAGTTGGCCCTCACCACCTGAAATTGGCCCAAATCTTCGAGGATATTGCCAACGGCAAGAAGAAAAGGGTGATTGTAAATATTGCACCCCGCCACGGCAAGTCAGAATTGATTTCATACCTTGCTCCGGCATGGTTTTTGGGTAAACATCCTCAGAAAAAGATCATCATGGCCTCCCACACTGCCGATTTGGCGGTGAATTTCGGTCGGCGAGTACGAAATTTGGTCGGTATGGAGACCTACAAGGACATTTTTCCGCAAGTTGAGCTGCAAGCTGACTCAAAGTCGGCATCAAGATGGGGGACAAACTTTCATGGAGAATATTTCGCAATTGGTGTGGGTGGCGCTTTGGCTGGTCGAGGCGCTGATCTGTTTATTATTGATGATCCTCATTCGGAACAAGACGCTAAAACTGGGCGAGCTGATGTTTTTCTTCCTGCTTGGGAGTGGTTTCAGTCTGGCCCTCTCCAGCGCCTTATGCCGGGAGGCGCGATCATTGTTGTGATGACTCGGTGGTCAAAACTGGACTTGACAGGGATGATTGTCAACCAGATGAACCGCGAAGAGGGTGTCGATCAGTGGGAAGTGGTCGAGTTTCCAGCAATTAAGCCCGATGGAGAGGCACTTTGGCCTGAGTTCTGGCCCGTTGAGGAGCTTTACGCGAAGAAAGCTGCACTTGACGTGCGGTATTGGAACGCCCAATACATGCAGAACCCCGTCTCAGAAGAAGGCGCTCTTATTAAGAGGGAGTGGTGGAAGATCTGGGACAAAGAGGAGCCGCCCCCATGCGAATTCACCATCATGAGTCTGGACGCTGCGCAGGAAGCATCAAATCGGTCAGATTACAACGCTTTGACGACGTGGGGAGTCTTCTTCAATGAGGAGACGAACAATTACGCGATCATCCTGCTCAACTCAGTCAAGAAACGGCTGGAGTTCCCAGAGCTGAAGGCAATGGTGATCGAGGAGTACAAAGAGTGGCAGCCAGACGCGTTTATGGTGGAGAAGAAGTCCAACGGCGCGGCGCTGTACCAAGAGTTCAGGCGTATGGGCATACCGGTGGGGGAGTTCACCCCCGGCAAGGGGCAGGACAAGATTGCCCGTGTCAACGCAGTTTCCAGCTTGTTCCAAGGGGGCGTGGTCTATGCGCCGGACAGACGATGGGCGAAGGAGGTCATAGAAGAATGCAACGACTTCCCTAGCGGAGCGAACGATGACTTGGTAGACTCCACAACACTGGCTCTGTTGAGATTTAGGCAGGGTGGCTTTATTCGTCTGGAGACCGATGAGCCAGAAGACAACTTCATGAAAAAAATGTTTCGCAAAAAAGCGGCATATTATTGAGAACTCACATGACTACACAGAAGTTTATGGGACGCAATCAGTTGGTTGACCGGCTTGCAGCGCAAGTGGGTAACAAGGACACGGCGATCGCCATACTTAAACAACGTGGTCACATGAAGGAAGATGGGTCACTGACAACAGCAGGACAGAAGCGCAACATGATGACTGCTGAAGAGCGGGCAAAAGATCGTGCAGTAAAACGCACAGGTCACTCTGCAAAAGATTTTACGTATTCAGCTCGTACAAACCGAGCAACTCTAAAGGGTAGATGATGGCAACAAACATGGACAAATCAGTCTATACAGACGCACCTCAGGGCTTGGAACAACTCGGTGACGAGCAAGAGCCGATTGAGATCACTATTGAAGACCCGGAGGCTGTGAATATTAAAGGCCCGGGCTTTGAGATTGACATGGAGGAGTCCGAGGACGAGGACGAGTTCAACAAGAACTTGGCTGAAGAGATGAGCGAGGATGACTTGATACGCTTATCTGGGGACTTGGTCGGTGAGTATGAAGCAGATATTGCCAGTCGTAAAGATTGGATACAGACCTACGTGGATGGCTTAGAACTCTTGGGTATGAAGCTTGAAGAGCGTATGGAGCCTTGGCCCGGAGCATGTGGTGTCTTCCACCCCATCTTGAGTGAGTCCGTGGTCAAGTTCCAAGCTGAGACCATGATGAGTACTTTTCCGGCGGCGGGGCCGGTCAAAACACAGATCATCGGCAAAGAAACACCGGATAAAAAGAAAGCGGCTGAGCGCGTGCAGGTAGATATGAACTACCAGCTTACAGACGTTATGAAGGAGTTTCGCCCTGAACATGAGCGTATGTTGTGGGGTTTGGGTCTGGCGGGTAATGCGTTCAAGAAGGTGTACTTCGATCCCAGCTTGAATCGTCAAGTCTCTATGTATGTGCCAGCCGAGGACGTGGTTGTGCCCTACGGTGCTTCAAGTTTAGATTCAGCGGAACGTGTAACTCACGTGATGCGCAAGACAGCCAACGAGTTGAAACGTCTCCAACATGAGGGTTTTTACCGAGATGTGGACTTGGGTGATCCAGTCAACGTCATGGACGAGGTGGAGAAGAAGATTGCTGAGAAGCTGGGCTTCAGAGCATCTGAGGATGACCGCTTTAAGCTTTTGGAGATGCAGGTCGAGATGGACTTGCCCGGCTACGAGCATACGGACGACGATGGAGATGAGACTGGGATAGCCCTGCCTTACATCGTCACTATCGAGAAGAGTTCAGGTGAGGTGTTAGCGATCCGCAGAAACTGGAGACCAGAAGATGAACAATGTCTTAAACGTACTCACTTCGTGCACTACGGCTATATACCGGGCTTTGGATTTTACTGTTTCGGCCTTATTCATCTTATTGGTGCTTTTGCCAAGTCTGGCACTTCTATCCTGCGTCAGTTGGTGGATGCTGGTACGTTGTCTAATCTTCCCGGTGGTTTTAAAACGCGTGGTCTACGCTCTAAAGGAGATGACACACCGATAAGTCCCGGGGAATTCCGTGATATGGATGTCCCAAGTGGCTCCATCCGCGACAACATCATGCCCCTGCCATACAAAGAACCAAGTCAGGTTCTGGCTGCTCTTCTCCAAACAATCATTGATGAAGGCCGCAAATTCGCTGGCACTGTTGACTTGCAAGTGGCTGACATGTCTGCCCAGTCCCCGGTCGGGACAACGCTGGCAATCTTGGAGCGTCAACTCAAAACCATGAGTGCAATTCAAGCGCGTGTCCATTATTCGATGAAGCAAGAGTTCAAGTTGCTCAAGGATATCATCCGCGACTACACCCCTACAGAGTACAGCTACGACCCAGAAGAAGGTGGTCGTCACGCCAAGCAGAGTGACTATGACTATGTGGAAGTGATTCCAGTCAGTGATCCCAATGCAGCAACGATGGCTCAGAAGGTTGTTCAGTATCAGGCGGCTCTTCAGTTAGCCCAGACTGCGCCTCAGTTGTATGACCTGCCCCAGCTTCACAGGCAGATGCTGGACGTGATTGGTATTAAGAACTACCAGAAATTAATACCGGTTGCAGAGGACATGAAGCCGCGTGACCCAGTCACAGAGAACATGAACATACTCTCCAATAAGCCGGTCAAGGCTTTCTTGTATCAGGATCACAAGGCACACATCGCTGTTCACATGGCAGGTATGCAGGATCCTCATGTACAAGAGTTGGTAGGCCAGAACCCTCAAGCAGCACAGATGTTGCAGGCAGCGATGTCGGCTCACATTGGTGAGCATTTGGGTATGGAGTATCGCAAGGAGATTGAGCAGCATATGGG
>Ga0209299_1001823_pt1 | contig 11601 bp, 9 predicted proteins | sample S_140806_MF_Meta_FD_187326 | JGI IMG/M metagenome (GOLD analysis project Ga0209299, IMG submission 187326) | Freshwater microbial communities from Lake Simoncouche, Canada to study carbon cycling - S_140806_MF_MetaG (SPAdes) (version 2) | ecosystem: Environmental > Aquatic > Freshwater > Lake ...
GCGCCCGGACTGGTGCGTTCGGGCCTGGAGGTGCCAGCGGTGCTGGCCCGCGCCGATCGCTCCGGGCCGCCTGGGCCGGCGATTGAGTTGCTCTGGCTCGGTCCCAAGCTGGAGGAGGAGGAGGAGAAGGAGGAGGAGGAGGAGGAGGAGGAGAAGGAGGAGACAGATGGCAACCAGCCCGAGGCCAAGGCGCCCAGCCGCACGGAATGGGAAGGGCGCTTGCCCAGCTTGATCGCTGCGACCACCGCCGGTTTACTGGCCCGCCGACCCCTGTTGTGCCAGGGAGGCCAATCACGCCCCCTGGGCCCAGAAGATATCTGTCTTCTGGTGAGCCGGCACCGCCAGGCGGAAGCCTTGCGGCAGGCCCTGCAGCGCCAGGGCATTGCCTCCCGCCTGGTCAGCCAGGCGGATGTCTTCGCCACCGCAGGGGCGACCCTGTTGCAGCGCTTCCTGGATGCCCTCGCCGATCCGGCCGATCCCAATCGCCTGCGGCTGCTGGCGGCCTCGCCCCTGATCGGTTGGAGCGCCCGCAGCGTTCAGGCGGCGGATCCCGGCCGTTGGAGTGCCCTGGCGGGCCGGCTGCAGGCCCTGGCAGCCGGGCTGGAGCGTCGCGGCCTGTTGGGGGTGCTGGCGGACCTGCTCGGCAGTGACAACCTGGCCCGGCTGTCGGATGGGGGGGGCCGTTCATTGGCGGATCTGGAACAGGTGGCCGGGCTGGTGGAACGCCAGCGCCATGCCGAGGGCCTGGGTCCCGCCGCCCTGGCCGATTGGCTGCGGCGGCTGCGCCACAGCGAAGATCGCCCCTTACCGGAAGACCATCAGGCCAACAGCGACCGCATCGACGACGCCGTGGCTGTCGTCACGATCCACCGCAGCAAGGGCCTGCAGTTCCCTGTGGTGATCTGCCCCTATCTCTGGCAGGCCCCCGGCGCCAGCCGCAGCGGCGCCGCGCCCCTGGGCTGCCGTTGGCAGCCCAGGGGCGCGGCCCAACCCCACCTCGATCTGCACCTGGATCGGCGCTGGGGCGTCGGCTATGCCGCCCACAGCCAGGAGCGTGCCGCCGAGCAGGCCGAGGCGGAGCGCCTGGCCTATGTGGCCATGACCCGGGCCGAACACCTGCTGCTGCTGGCCTGGGGACCGGTGGCCCAGCAGGGGGCCAGTCCCTTGGTGCCCTGGTTGTTCCCCGAGGAGCCCCTGGCTGCCCCCGACCACGACCCCCTCGATGGGGTTTCCGCCCTGGAGTGGCGGCGACGACTGGAGCAGCAACTGGCCCAAAGGGCCCTGCCCGTTCGGCTGATTGATCCGCCCCCTGCCCCAAATCAAGTACGTGCTGCGCAGGGCAATGGGGCGCCCCCCCTGGCCCTGGGTCCCGTGCCGCTGCGCCCTTTCGATCGTCGCTGGGGGCGCGCCAGCTACACCGCCTGGACCCACGCAGCGCCCGAGCCGGGCCGTCCCGTGACCGCCTCGGGGGTGGCCCCCCAATCCCTCGACGAGGGCCGGGACACCCTGGATCCCAGCACCGAGCTTGAAGACATCCAACTAGGCGCGGCGGTCCCAACCGCGGGGCTTGTTCCTGGCCGCCAGTGGCCGGACAACGGCCCTCTGGCGGATTTTCCCCGGGGGGCCGCCGCCGGCGATTGCCTACACCGCATTCTGGAGGGTCTGGACTACAGCATCCCTTGGCAGCTGCAATCGGTGGGGGAGCAGGTGCAGGCGGAACTGCGCCGGGCGGGGCTGGCATCCCACCCCATCGAGCCCCTGCTGGCGGGATTGGAGCAGGTGCGTCTCACCCCCTTTGGCGGCCCGCTCGGGGGCCTGCGGTTGGCGGATCTGGCGGCGGGCCAGTGGCTCAATGAGATGAATTTCGATCTCACCTTGGGTTCGGTGCGGGCTGAGGCCCTGGCCGCCGCCTTTGCAGATCACCCCGGCGGGGCCTTTGGTGCCGATTACGCCAATCGGGTGGCCCAGTTACCGATTGCCAGCCGCGGCTTCCTCACCGGCTCCATCGACCTGCTCTTCCAGGCCCCTGATCCGGCCGGTCGGGGTCGCTGGTGGGTGCTCGATTGGAAGAGCAATTGGTTGGGACGCCGGGACAGCACGGGCCGGCCCGTGGCCTGTGGACCCAGGGATTACGACCGCAGGGCGATGGCCACCTTGATGGCCGCCAATCACTATCCGCTGCAGGCCCATCTTTATCTTGTGGCTCTGCATCGCTACCTGGGCTGGCGCCAGCCCGGTTATCAGCCCGAGCGGGATCTGGGCGGTTACGCCTATGTGTTTCTACGCGGTGCCCCCGGGCCCGTGGCGCCGCAGGATTGGGACGCTGGTGTCGCGGGCAGCCCCGAAATCCCCGGCATGGTTGTCGAGTGCCCCCCCGTCGGTCGTTTGCTGGCCCTTGATGGGGCCCTGGCGGCGCCGGAGCGCAGGCCATGACTAACCAGCCAGACCCAACCAGCCCAGACCGCAGCCCAGGCACTCCAGGCGAGGGCGATGACGCCGCGCAAACCAAGGAACCGCCCTGGCTCACCGCTCTACAGGAGTCCCTGGTCGAAGCTTTGCCAAGGCTCTATGGGGTACCGGCGGATCCGCTGGTCAGCGAGGCGATTGCGGCCTTGACCTTGGCCTTGGCGGGCGGGGAACTGGCATGCCCCCTCCCCCTTTCACTGCAGCAGGGCCAGGGATTGGCCCAGGCGGATGGGCCCGATTCGCTGGCCCGCCTGCAGCGCTCAGCCCTGCTCCAGGCCAGCGACAGCCCCCTTATTTTGGAAGGCCAGCGGCTGGCTTGGCGCCGCTGGCAGCAGCGGTTGCAGCAGGTGCTCGATGCCCTGATTGAAAGGGCCCAGGCCCCCCCTCCCGCCTGGTCGGTTGCGGCAGATGAGACCGCGCCAGCAGCAGCGACCCTGGCCGCAGCGCCCCCTGCCGCCCCCCTCGATGACCAGCAGCGACGGGCGGTTACGGCGGTGTTAGCCAAAGGATTGGTTCTGCTGGAGGGGGGCCCAGGAACGGGCAAGACGAGCACCGTCGCCGCCATGATCAACGCGGTGCAACAGCACTGCCCCCAGGCCCGCATTCACCTGGCGGCCCCGACGGGCAAGGCGGCCGCCCGACTGGGCCAGGCCACCTACGGTCGCCAGCCTTGTTCGACGTTGCACCGCTTGCTGGAGCAACGGGGCGACCGCTTTCTGCGCAACCGCCACCATCCCCTGCGGCTGGATCTGCTGATCGTCGATGAGGTGTCGATGGTGGATCTGGAGTTGATGGCGGCCCTGCTGGAGGCCCTGCCCGCCAGCTGCCGGCTGGTGTTGGTGGGCGATTCGGCCCAATTGCCGCCGGTGGCACCCGGTGCCGTGCTGGCGGCCCTACAGCGGCCCGCCCCCCGCGCGGCCCTGGGCGAAACCGCCGTGCGACTGGAAACCACCTATCGCCATGCCGGTGCCATCGCCTCTGTGGCGGCGACCCTGCGCCAGTGGGGTGGTGCCGATGGGCCGGATGCCCCCACGGCCCCTGACGCCGAGGCCCTGCTGGAGCTATTGCGTCCCCAGCTGGAGCACCTGGGGGAGGGCGACAACCTGCAATGGCTGGAGGTCCCCTGGACCGGTTGGAGCGCGTCCCTGCCCGAGCCGGTGCGGCAACGCCTGCAGCAGCACCGCCTCAAGTTGGCCGAGCTGGCCCAGGAGGCTGAGCTGGCCCGGGTGCCACGGGGCCCCGGGGCCGGGGACCAGGCGAACGGGAATCAGGAGGCGGCGTTGGAGGCGCTGTTGGCCCAACGCGATCGGCTGTTGCTATTGACCCCCCAGCGACGGGGACCCTGGGGGGTGGAGACCCTGCATCGACTGCTGTTGGGGGAGGCCGCAGCGGATCCGGCCCGCTGGCCCTGCGGCACCCCAGTCATTTGCCTGCGCAACCGGGACGATCTGGGCCTGGCCAATGGCGATCTGGGGGTGGTGGTGGGTGATTCGCCCGCTACCGGCCCTGATTTCAGCTTGGATTCCAACCGAGAATTCCAACGCTGGTTGATATTTGGTCCCGACCCCAGCCAACGACTCCATCCGGCCCAGTTGGCGGGCGCCGTGGAGCCGGCCCTGGCCCTCACGGTGCACAAGGCCCAGGGCAGCGAAGCGGAGGAGGTGATCGTGCTGGTGCCCCCCGGCGAACCGCGGGATCCGCGTTTGCTTTACACGGCGTTGACTAGGGCACGGCAACGGGCTCTGTTGGTGACGAGCAGGGCCACAGGTCCGGCTTGAACGAAGTCGCCTAGCGCCAGCTTTGGCGCGATTGGGCGGTTGGGGGTCTAGACTGTTTATTCATCTTCCGGTGATTTCAGGCAATTACCCGTAACTGAGCCAGCCTGCCAAGGATACGGACCGGAACGAAACGTTCTATTTGCGGGAGCTGGTAGAGCAGGTACAGACGACCTGGAAGATGCTTACTTGGGCGCTGCAGCACTGGAGGCCCATCCCCGTTCTGGTGAGTCAACCATTCCTTTGAATCATATGATGAGAGATTATAGCTTGGAAATTTGAGTTCACCCCCGCCGGATCGCTCGGCACCTGAATGACATGGCCTCCAGTTGCAGTGATCCTTGCCAACTTGGCAAGGGCCTGACTGAAAACATGTCGGGCTTGTGGCTTTGACGTGTGATCTGCTAAATCTACGATTACCGCTTAGTTGTGCTGGTGGTGCGGATTAATCACCGCTGCACGGTGTATAAAGCCAAGGTGCTTAGGCAGGCCTCCGACGAAATCAAATATGAGCAGTAAAGCCCCGACCGGCTGCCGCGTCTTTATCCCCCTCTAGACAAATCCTGTGCGTTCTGGTGCCCCCTGCAAGCCCTCGGTAGAGACACTCTCAAGGTATTGGAGAAATAATTCACATATCTAATTAAGCGAGGCTCGGTACTCTTTTTCCCGTCAAAGAGGCATTGAGCCGTAGATTCTTGGTAGCCATCGAAGCCATTGCGTGCTCGGAAATGGGTTTCCGCAACCCATCCTTTTCCAGATTTGACATCGATGATCTGAGTGTTAATTCGCTGGTAACTTCCTGGGTTTGTTAATTGATTTTTAATGGCTTTGTCGCAGTTGGAAGCGCCGACATACATTCTTTCACCAACCTTGACACCAATCGACCCTTGTTGGATGCTGCTCTGGCTGCTCGATTCTGTTTTCTCGCGTGGGATGATGCCACTTTCTACAAACTTACCTTGAACAAATGAAAGCATTAGCGCGGAGCCCAAAATAGGGCCAAAAACTTTAATAAGCGTTATAAGTCTTGACTTGTTTGAAGGTGAATTTCTTGTATCAGGTGTTTCGGGCATTGACTGGGGATAACTTGACTAACATTACCAGCATTTTCTTGCCTTTACATGATTTGGTCCGTCTTCATGACGGAGGTGTGGGCTAAAGAACGGCAGAAGTGGCCACTCTTAGACCCCACCCGATTGACTGGCCACAAGGCCCCCGCTGACATCGAAAATCCAGTCCCCAACAGGATTAGGTGGTATTTACAAAAAAGCATTCTTAATATTAGCCCCTGACTATTCTTCCAAGTAGAGCGGAAAATTCACTCAAGTATCGATTCAATAGAGCTACTCTGCTTACCAGAACTAAAATCTGCACCCTACAATTGACACCAAGCGCTCTGCACTGGATGGCAGAAATGGTGCTTATCAGAAAGCCGGCAGATGACTAAGATCCTAGTCCTGAATTGGACTTTGTGACTATAGTCGAGCTGACCCCAGACCTGAAAAACGCCAGCAGGTGAACCGAGAGACAATGCAACATGCTATTCAATTCGATATCCAACTTCTGAGCGGCCAGTTCGATTGTCTGCCGAAGCCGAGTACCAAGGCTTAAACGAAAATGAAGCTCACAGGGGGCTTGGGAGTTCAGACCCAGCGGATGTCAATATTTCAGTAGTTGTGTCGTCCCTAGATTCGGTACCATAGGCACCTGCATCACCCGCCACCATGGCCTCTTACCCTTGGCTTTCCCTATCCTTACTGGTGACAGTATATCCCGCTTTCCCCGCTATCGCTGACGTTACTAGCCCCCAGTATTTGACTTGTAAAGAGGATTTTGGGTTCGACAAGATTGATGTATATAAGGATAATCTCTTCAACAACCGCAAAGCAAGCCTGGAAAAATCGGAATCGCGCAAGGCGTCCCTACGAGCATATTCTGTATATATTGACTTGTCTTCTGGGAGAGGTGATGTAGATGGACGTCGGAGGCAATTATCGCTGTCCCCAACCCAGCTTAAATTATCTACAAGCACAAGCAACTCAAAGGGCACATATAGCTATCATCATGTCTTGAGAATTGACAGACTAGCATTGGAATTTACCACTGAACAGCATAGTTTCATTATGCTAAATCAAAGTGAACATGAACGAGCTTATTTCAATGAAAGTAAAACCGGAGGAAAGTGTGTAATAGTTAAAGCAGACTTATTGAATCAAATCTAAGGCCCTGGCTGTCCGCTGCTGGGACTCATTCGTCGATCACGCTAATCGGTTCGATTTCCTATACCTTTTCGAGAAGCATCTGCACATAGTGGGCGGCCATCTCCTCGGCCTTGTCGAACACCTTCTGAGGATCGGTAAGCTTGCCGCCCAGTTTGAGATCAAGGGCCTTGTTGGAGAAAAAGATAGGGTCAAGGTCGATGATAATCACCTTAATTTAGTCATTGGCATTGAGCACGGAGATGTGGAGCCAGCCCCTGAGGCCGCTGATGAGGCCCATCGCCGTTCCGGTGAGACGACCATGCTTTTGGATCAAGTGATGCGAAATCTTGGCTTGGAAGTTTGAGTACACCCCCGCTGTTCGTGGCGTCAAGTTGGCCGGCACCAGCCCCGGCACCCTGCGGGAGAACGCCAAGGCGAAAGCCGCCTCCGCCGGCCGATCCGAAGCTCTCCGCCCAATCTTGACCGCCATGGCCGCCTATGAGAGCAGCCTGTGAGCGATGGCCGGGGCCCTTGCCGCTTGTAGCACCCGCGCCGCCTTCGACCAACCCTTGAACCCTACGCAAGTGCACCGGCATCTGGAGCGGCTGGAGCTAGCTACCGAGTTGTGCTGATGGCCTAGCACGCAGAAACTCAAGTACTTTCCCGTAGCCATCAGCCGTAACGTCGTGTACTGCTTTCCCCATGGGAGAGGAGGGGAATAATTGATGAAAGTCTAAAGAGCCTGACAATTCAAATCCCTCTTCTAATTCTATAATATTCTCAGAAAGATATGCAATGCACTTTTGTGCACTTTTTTGTATTTTTTTGTATTTTTTCATCAAGAGATGAATCTTTTTCAGCATTCTTTAGGTGTTCAATAAAAAGCTGTACATTTTGGCGAAGGAGAGAAGTCATTGAACGTTTTAATTTCAATACACTTTATTCTTGCCATCAAAATGGACAAGTACGGGAAGCCGTAGCGCTGGGGAAGTTGCAGAAGGTTTGGCCAGCATCTGGAGATTTTCTGGACAAGTGGCTGCTTGCCTATCAGTCGGTAGACGAAAATTTTAGAGCAATCCGTTCGATCGTCTGCCGAAGCCCAAGAATTGAGACGCAAAAGAAAACTAACTCCACATAAAGTCTGGGAGTGCTGCCCCAAGCGAAGCCCTTGTTGAGCCCTACGCAAATATGCCGGAATATGGAGTGGTTGGGCCTAGCCTGTTGATCTGGCGAACGCTGGGGAGTGGGCATTCGCAGCAGCGTCAAGGCAAGAGCTGCTGCCCTGAGGGGTGGAGCTGTGCTGCGAAACGAGCACTCGCACCGTTTGCTCCGCTGATTATGTGGCCTAGATGTCGAATTGGCTGAGCACCTGCAAGGCAGCAGCAGCTTGGCCAACTTCGGCCCATCAGTAACGCCACCGACTGACGGCACTGATGGGCTATCGCAGACCACCCCTTTTGCCCATAAAGATGGAGCGTAGTGACCCCGCCGATCCGGGGATCTGTCACTGATGGCAGCCACTGACGGCAGTGATGCACTGGCAGCTCTGGTTCAGTTGGCTGCAGTGATGGCAACAACACTGCCCCAGGCCCGGTCTTCTCGCGGGGACCAGAGGCCTGGCCGAAAACGTTGCCATGGGGGCCTGGCTGAGCCCAGCGGAGTTGGCTTACGGATCAATTTCCCCGGCCCGGCTTTGGGCTGGAGCGTCGGATGGACGGCGACACGTTATGGCGAAAAGTTACCGGTCTGTGACGGCAGTGACGGGAATCTGGCGTGGTCTCTGCTGGCGGCGCAATTGACGGTTTTGACGATTTTGACGTTTCTGGCTTAAGCTTGAACGATCTTGCATCCTCTCTTCTTCTCTTGGAAGTGAAATCCCAATGACCTCGACCCTCTCCCCTGACGCCACCCCCAAGGCATGCATTACGGATGCCGTAAAGCGGCCTGTTGAGAGCATGTATCTCACCAGTACCCAAGCGGCCAAGGTCCTTGGCGTGTCTTCACCCAATACTGTTAAGAACTGGCTAGAAGGTGGAGAATTTCCTGGAGCGTTCAAAACACGCGGAGGCCATTGGCGATTTCTTCGACTTGAGGTCGAGGCTGTGAAGAGTCGGCTGGACAACCTCTCATATCGGAACCTTCAAAGAGATCTAACCCCCCTCGACGTTGACGATGACTTTGTGCCTCCATTGTCGTAGGTTTTGTTAACTAGATGCTAAGGAGCTTCCGCATAGTTATAAACGGGGCACCTTTGTCGTCCCTTGGAATCGGCCCACCCAGGTCTTCCGACAAGCCCATCTTTTTGTAAAAATTTATTGCGCGTTGGTTATCTGATCGCACCCATAGGGAGACGCCTACGCAATTCGGATCTTGAATTGCATGCCCTTCCGCGATCTCAAGTATCGACTTTGCATAGCTAACGTCTTGATTCCTAGCGTTATTTTTACCTATAAATTTTTTGTTGACGCCAATCATATAGATTATTAAATATCTTGCCCTAGATTCGCTTGTATCGCATGGGTGTGCAATTTTTTTGAAGCTCATTGCGATATATCCAACAACCTCTCCTCCCTTTTCTGTTCGAAATACATAGGTAGAGGGAGAGGATTTTCCTTTAGTTTCATTGAACCACGTGCATTTCTTGAAATAGTCATTTACCTTTTCGTTGCCGCAATCAAATTCCCTCAGCCCTGGGTGATTGGGCATGGCGAATTCATAGAATAAATCCTCAGGCATGCAAAAGTTCAAGATTTATCTAAGCCGCACTGTATGCGAATTGGTCCGACGAAGTCATTACGGCGACGTCTGCGACTGCGGCGGGATACGTTTCGAGCTGGTGTGGCCCCATCCCCGCCGCCGGCTGTTCTCGTACCTATGAGTACCAACCCACCTGGCCCTGAACCGTCAGCGACATTCCGGTCCCTGCCAACCTGGCCACAATTGGGCTAGCCAACATGGACCCTGTCAGCGGCTTTCCTTCAAGGACAACCCTCGTCACAGCCAATCCCGCCCTACCCGAACCAGCCCCAGGCCTCCGTTGCCTGCGCCCCTGGGGCTGGTTCGAAGTGCTGGCCGTCGGCGAGGGCTACCAGGTCAAGCGACTGCACCTGGAGCCCAACCAGCGCTTCAGTTTGCAGCGGCACCAGCAGCGCAGTGAGCAATGGTTGGTGCTGGCCGGCCAGGGGGTCGTGCAACTCGGCGAAGACAGCCTCGCCGTGCAGCTGGGCCAGTTGTTATCAGTGCCAGTCGCCTGTGTCCATCGGGCCAGCGCCGGTCCTGAGGGTCTGGAGATTTTGGAGGTCCAGCGGGGCAGCGTCCTGCGGGAAGACGATATCGAGCGCCTGGAGGATGACTACGGCCGTTGCCAGCTGGCTTGACCTCTCCGGTACCCCCAACGACAACTAGGGGGGAGGCGATGTGTTAAATTTTAATTTCAAACCTTTGATTGAGGCGGTGCAGCGCGGGAGATCCATCTCCCACACAGGGTCGCTGCGTGCCTGCGTTGAAGGATCACTGGCCCACGCAGGCCCCCTTCCTTGACCCATCCCTCTTCGGGCAGCGCCCTTCCCGCTGCCAATCTTGACGTGGCACCTCACGTCAGTGATTCCCTTGCGACCGGCGTCGATTTGCGCCTCGACGTTGACAATTCTTCCCCCGCTTTGTTGGAGACTGCCGCCGGCGTCCAGCCAGAGGGGCTGGTGCCAAGCAGCGTTGATCTCTCTAGCGCCACCGCCGCCTTGAATACTGTCGCCGAGCCCGCCCCTGGTGCGGAGCCCCGTGCAGCGGTCGCCATGGAGGACATGCCCGCAGCCGCTGCCCAACCCGAGGTTGTGGCTGCCCTTGAGGCTGCGGTAGTGGCCGCCCCAGCCGATGCCTCCGGTTTCAGCGGTTTCGGCCTTAGCCCAGAACTGCTTGCCGGTCTGGCGGCCATTGGCTTCCAGGATCCCTCGCCGATTCAGCGGGCTGCCATTCCCGAACTGATGCTGGGCCGCGATCTGGTCGGCCAGGCCCAAACCGGCACTGGCAAGACGGCCGCCTTTGCCCTGCCCCTGCTGGAGCGCCTGGACCCCCAACAGCGCACTCCCCAGGTGCTGGTGCTGACCCCCACCCGGGAATTGGCCATGCAGGTGGCTGAGGCCTTCAACTCCTATGCGGCCAAGCTCAGCCAGGTGCGCGTCCTGGCCGTTTACGGCGGCGCCGATTTCCGTGACCAGATCCAGCAACTGCGCCGGGGCGTCCAGATCGTCGTCGGCACCCCTGGCCGGGTCATGGACCACATCCGCCAGGGCACTTTGGATGTCTCAGGTCTGCGGGCCCTCGTGCTTGACGAGGCCGACGAAATGCTGCGCATGGGTTTCATCGACGATGTCGAGTGGGTGCTCGAACAGCTCCCTAGCCCCCGTCAGGTGGTGCTTTTCTCGGCCACCATGCCGTCGGAGATCCGGCGCCTCTCCCAGAAATACCTCGACAATCCAGCTGAGGTCACGATTCGCACCAAGGGTGCCGATGGCCGTCGCATCCGTCAGCGTTTCATCCTGGTCCAGGCCCCCCAGAAGCTGGAGGCCCTCGAACGGGTGCTGGAGGCCGAAGGCAGTGAGGGCGTGATCATCTTTGCCCGCACCAAAGCAGTCAGCCTCACCGTTGCTGAAGCCCTCGAAGAACACGGCTACGACGTGGCGGTGCTCAACGGTGATGTGCCCCAGACCCTCAGGGAGCGCACCATCCAACGGCTGCGCGATGGCCAGGTGAACGTGCTGGTGGCCACGGATGTGGCGGCCCGGGGCCTGGACGTGGAACGCATTTCCCTCGTCATCAATTACGACGTGCCCTTTGACGGTGAGGCCTATGTCCACCGCATTGGTCGCACCGGCCGGGCCGGCCGCAGCGGCGACGCCATTTTGTTCCTGACGCCGCGGGAACGGCGTTTCTTGGGCGGCATGGAGCGGGCCGTGGGTCAATCGATCGAACCGATGGAGGTGCCCTCCAATGCCGCCATCCATCAGCACCGTCTCGACCGCCTGCACCAACGGCTGGCCGGCACCGTGCAGCAACCCACCACCACGACCGAGGAGCGGGCCCTGCTCTCCGAAGTGTTGCAGCGCCTTGGCCAGGAACTTGACTGCAGCCCTTCCGTACTTGCTTTGGCGGCCCTTGAGCTG
>Ga0209299_1001826_pt1 | contig 11599 bp, 11 predicted proteins | sample S_140806_MF_Meta_FD_187326 | JGI IMG/M metagenome (GOLD analysis project Ga0209299, IMG submission 187326) | Freshwater microbial communities from Lake Simoncouche, Canada to study carbon cycling - S_140806_MF_MetaG (SPAdes) (version 2) | ecosystem: Environmental > Aquatic > Freshwater > Lake ...
TGCCATCGCCGGCGGTGTCCTTCGTTTTGGAGGCCACCTGCTGGATCAGCTTGGCGCCGAGGTTCTCGAAGGGATCCTCCAGTTCGATCTCCTTGGCGATGGTCACACCGTCGTTCACGATGTCCGGGGCTCCGAATTTCTTCTCCAGAACCACGTTGCGTCCCTTGGGACCGATGGTGACCTTCACCGCATCCGCGAGGGCGTTGACGCCCCGCTCCAGGGAATCGCGGGAGGCATCGGAGAACCGGATCAGCTTGGCCATGGGGAGAAGCGGGTCTGCAAACCACACCCATCTTGTCACGGCGATGTTCCCGACCGGTTGATCAATAGTATGGAAATCCGATACGGCGCTCTCCAGCGCTGCTGCCATAGGTTTGGACGTCGGGCTTTCGTGATGGATTGTCTTCGTCTGATCGGCCGAGGTTTCAACCTGATTCGCTGAGATTGAGCGCGGAATCGCTGAGCAGCGATGGGAGCCAATGGGATGAATTTCCATTGAAATAAAGTTGACTACTAGGGATGGACTTACATGATAATAATCATGTTGATTTGGCTTGTTGTGAGGGGATCTCCATCTTGGTACTGCTCACCTCTCACCTCTCACTGCTCACCGCGCCGGTCAGCGCGCATCTGTGCCGGTCGATGGTTTCCAGCCGAGCCGAGCAGCAAGTCCCTGGATTCAGCTGTGTTAAAATGTTTACAGTTGCCAAGCCGTTTGGGTATGCCGACTCTTCGTAAGAATCTTCAAAGCTTCTTTGGGGATCGTGGAGTGGTGTTCGGATCCCGCATACTGTTGCTGGCTTCCCTTGGCTACCTCTTTTCATCCCTGCTTGGATTGGCCAGAGGGGGTGAAGCTGCGGAGCGAGCATTTGGCTTGATTCGGTTAGCAAGATTACCCCTCCCTTTTTCGGATCTCCTTTGGGTTATTGTTGTTGGAAAATGTGGAACCAAAACTGCCAGGCTCTTTGATTCGGTTTCTGCTGTCTGTGATCAGTATGGATATGCTCAGCCTGGTGGTGGCTATGAAGATACCGGCTATCCAAGCATGGCCAATACCCTCGTTCATATTCTCAACATTCCTGTTGGTTACTCAGGGGCTATCGGCCTCCTGGCAGGAATCCTTTTTGTGATTGCGATTGTGCTCAGTTCGAGGCAGTTGTTCCGGTCTCAATGGGCTTGGCCAGTTTCAATGTCTGTCGTTTTGATTAGCTTCCCGGTTCAGACTTTGACTGAGAGGGCAAACATTGATGTCTTTGTTTATCTACTTATGTTCGTTTCATCTCTCGTTATATCTTTTGGTGGCGGTGTTGTGGCATTTCTGCTTCTTTTCTTTCTGGTATTTTTGTCTGTTGCGCTAAAGGCATTTCCTGTTTTTGGGTTCGTGGGCTGGTTGTTGTCTGCCATGCTTGGGTCGAAAGAGTATCGCGTTGATAATATCGCTAAAGTTGCTGTTGGCCTTGGATGCGTCTTTGCGATTACTGGTTTGATTCCGTGGGCCATCTCAACCGGAAAAGATATTAATTTTAACGGCGGCTTGGCTAGTTATGGATTTAAAGCTCTTGGGTATATCAATAATTATCTTATTGGAATGTTCGGCTATGATCGTGCCAGGATATTGATCAGGGGACTTATTCTGATCAAGCTGTTCTCGGCTGTTGCGGGTGTGACGCTGGCTCTTCGCTCATCTTTGACTGAGAAGGTGTCAGGGTTTTTCGGCTCAATTCAAGATCCATTTTTTCGGAAGTTTAGTATCACTCTATTTTTGCTCATGACATGGACTTGGCTCTGCGTGTACCTGGTCACAATTTCCTATGATTATAAGCATGTTTTCATGCTCCCGAGTGTGTTGGTATTTCTTGCTGTCCTTGAGAATCGTGGTTCGATGACTCGATTCCAGCGTTTGGTTCTCGGTTTTTTGGTTACATTGGCGATTTTTATCATATTGTCTCCTCTGTCTGTATCTGCAAATGTGCTTTCTCAGGGTCCGTTTGTAAAATTTTCAGAGCTCTTCGGCGAAATAGTTGTCCTCCCGATGTATGCAGGTGCTCTTGGAGTGATTGTTGGATTGCCGTTGATTAAATCAGTGCTTGTACCTCGCTTTGCAAGGGTGTGATCAGCTCCGGCTGCTGCTGAGGAGGCAGATCTGGATTTACGACGCAGCATTGCGATGCTGTTTGTTCATTGCGGCTGGTCAGCGTGGGACGTTCACGTGGGTTCCCCGATCCGAACCGGATGGCACCCCTATGCAACCTTTCAAGCCCGAGGGCTCCCCACTGGTTGGGGCGCTGGGGTGAGGCTTTCGGCGCCGAACCCCTCGCCGCTCGGCTTCACGGTTAGGAAAGGTCGTGCCTTGGGCAACGGATGCCGTTGGGATGGTTGATCTCCGCTCGCGGGGACCGCAGCGTGGCCGCCGCGGCGGATCCGGATCCGATAGGTGGCGTGGGAGGGCCCGACTTGGCGGATCAGGGCATCGCGAGCCTCGTGGTGTAATTCCTCGAGGGTCGGGGCTTCCACCACAAGCCCCCGTTCCGGGGCCGTGGCCTCAATCCGGCCGGGTTGTTCGGCCGTGACCAGAAAAACGATCTCGCGCATACCTGTTGATTCTGTTCCCCCTATGCATCTAGCCTGCCCGGTTGGAGCCGCATCGGGGTGCTGCCTGGGATACGGGGATCCGTCATCGAGATTTCCCCGCAGGCATGGCTGCCTTGCCGCTGGCCCCTGCACCCCAAGGGTGGCCACCCATGGCAACCTGAAACCTGGAGTGCACTCCAGGCGCTTCGCCTTCGTCGGGGGGTTCCCCGGTATCCCTCTACCGACCCTGGCGCCATGCCGATCGCCGCTTCCTTCTCCTCCCCCCGCTCCTACACCCTGCTCTCGGTGGCGGCGGCTGTGGCCACCATCGCCCTAAAAACGGCAGCGTGGCGCCTCACCGGATCGGTGGGGCTGCTCTCTGACGCGCTCGAATCGGTGGTGAACCTGGTGGCGGCCCTAGCCGCCTTCTGGGCCCTCACCTTGGCGGCCAAGCCCGCCGACCGCACCCACCACTACGGCCACTTCAAGGCGGAGTATTTCTCAAGCGGCCTGGAGAGCGTGCTGATCGTGGTGGCGGCCCTGGCCATCATCTATGCCGCGATCGGCCGTCTCCAGCAGCCTGCGCCCCTGGAGCAGGTGGGCATCGGGCTGGCCCTCTCGCTGTTGGCCACCGGCCTCAATGGCCTGGTGGCCTGGGTGCTGCTGCGGGCCGCCCGCCGTTTCCACTCGATCACCCTGCGGGCCGATGCCCACCACCTGCTCACCGATGTGTGGACCTCCTTCGGGGTGGTGTTGGGGGTGGCACTGGTGAAGATCACGGGCTTCACCATGCTCGATCCGCTGATCGCCATCGCGGTGGCGCTCAACATTGTGGTGACCGGCTGGAAGCTGCTCCACGAAACCGCCTCCGGTCTGCTCGATCGCGCCCTGCCTGAGGAGGACCACGCCGAGTTGGAGGCCCTGCTCGCCTCCCATCAGAGCGAGCAGATCCGCTTCCATGCCCTGCGCACTCGAGTGGCGGGATCGCGGCGCTTTGTGGCCTTCCATGTGCTGGTGCCGGGAGCCTGGAGCGTGCAGGCCGGCCACGACCTCTGTGAACAGCTCGAGCAGCAGATCGCCGCCGCTCTCCCCCGCACCCATGTGCTCACCCACCTCGAACCGATCGAGGATCCGAAATCCTGGGACGACCAGGGCTTCCGCTGGGAGGAGGGCTGAGCAGGTGGCGCCGAGGCGGCTGTTGTGGTGCTGCCGAAACCGCTCCTCTAGCAGCTCTGGTGAGTGAAGGCGGGTGTGGGGGGCGGCCGCACTGGCCGCCCCGCCTCGATTCAGCGAGCGGGGAGTGTGCAGCCGCAGCCACAGGCACCGCCGCGGAGGCAGGAGCAGGAACTGTTGCAGCGGCATCCGCATCCGCAACGCTGGGCGTCATTGGGGGCACAGCAGCAGCTCTCGGCCGGGTTGTTGGGGGTCTTGCAGGTCATGGGGTGCTCCTTGGGTTGGTATGGATGGGGCTGGATTCGGTCGGAACCGCCCCGTGAACCCAGCATCCACTCTCCCCTTGGGTGGAGAGTGAAGGGGGAGTTGGTGCGGTTTCCCGCCGTCGCTCCCAGGCCGGATGCCGTGCGGCCCGGCCCCGGCGGGCCGCTTAGCTGCGGGGAGCCTCGGGGGAGGCCAACCGCTGCAGCAGCCGTGGCAGCACCACTCCCTTCAGCACCAGGCTGGTGATCACCGCCACCGCCACCAGGGCCTCCATCTGCGTGGCCAGGTCGGCGGCTTCGAGGGGATGCACATCCCTCAGCCGTGGCACCTGCTCCAGCAGCGCCAGGGACAGGGCCAAGGGCACCGCCCCCCGTAGACCTCCGGCACTGATCAGCAGCCGTTCAAGCCGCTGCCCCCGTGGTGCCCCCCCCAGCCCCAGCACCACCAGTGGACGCACCAGCAGTTCAAGCAGCAGCCCCAGCACGATCCCCAGGGGAAGCATCTGCACCATGACGCCGGGATGCACCAGCAGGCCGAGCAGCAGCAGCATCGTGATTTCGGCGGTGGTGTTGAAGGGGAGAAGCACATGGCGGAGCCCCGCATGACCGAAGGCCCCGCGGGTCTGGGGCCGGTTGGCCAGCACCAGGCCCGCGATGTAGACGCTGATCAACCCTCCGCCGCCCAGCACGTTGCCCATGGCGTAGGCCACAAAGGCCATCGAGATCGCCAGGATCAGCAGGTGCTCGCTATGGGTCACCAGCAGGGGAATCAGGCGGTTTGCCATCAGCCCCACCAGCAGGCCTCCGGCCATCCCCGCCAGCAGGTGCCCCACCAACTGCAGCAGGCTGCTCGGCAACTCCTGCACGGCACCGAGACGAAAATCACCCTGGCCGCCGTGCTGGAAGGCCAGGAACAGGGTGATCACCAATCCGAAGCCCAGGATCGCGGTGGCACTGCCCAGGGCAGCCTCGAAGGCCAGAACCGGTTGCACGTTCTTCGGGGCATGGTGCCCCCACTGATGGGCCAGTTCCTCATTGGCAGAGCCGTCCGTGGGCAGCAGGCAGGTGGCCGTCAGCATGGCCACCCCTAGGGGGAGGGGGGCCGCCAGTCCGGCCCTGGGGAGAAACGGAAGCCCGGTGTGGCCCAGGGCCCAGAGCAGCAGGCCCAGCAGCAGACCGGAGAGCAGAATCCCGATCGTGGGCAGCGCCAGGGCCAGGGAAAGGCGGCCGCGGATCCGATCCAGATCGGTGTTCAGGCCCGCGTAGAACAGCAGCAGGGCCAGGCTGGTGGTGTGCAGGGTCTCCACCTGGCCATGGCTCACGGCATGAAGTCCGTGGTGCAGCCAGTTCACCACCAGGGCCAGCGCCAGGATCGGCAGGGCGGAGGGGATCGCCAGCCGCCAGGCCAGTCGATGGAGTCCCAGCGCCAGGATGTAGAGGACCCCGGTGGCCAGGAAGAATCCCCGCGGCAGGATCGTGCCCGTAGCGGTGGAGGCCACGCTGTCGGCGTGTTCCGAAAGGGTCAGCAGCCAGGAGAAGCCCATCCGCCGGAGCCCGGGAGAATTTGAGGCCGACGCTAAACGGCGCTTGGGATGCCACGGAGGTGGCCCCCTCAGCGGGTGATCGGGGAAGATCGCTCCCGATCAGACCCCCAGCCAGGCGCTCCATGAGCCTTCTCCTTCCCCGCAAGCTCGTGGTCCTCGGTGACAGCGGTGTGTTCGGCTGGGGTGATCCCGACCACGGCGGTTGGTGTGAGCGGTTGCGCCGCCACTGGATGGCCACTCCAGGGGCACCGGTGCTCTACAACCTGGGCGTGCGTGGTGATGGGTTGGAGCGGCTGGCCGCTCGCCTTGCAGGCGAGGTGCTGTGCCGGGGTGAGCTGCGCCGTCAGCGGCCCCAGGGCATCCTGCTCTCGGTGGGACTCAATGACACCGCTCGGGTCGGCCGACCCGATGGCCGCCATCAACTCGATCCCGAGGGCTTTCTCTTCGGCTTCCAGCAGCTGCTGCGCCAGGCCCGGGAGCTGGCCCCCACCCTGGTGGTGGGCCTCACCCCCGTGGATGGGGCCGCCATGCCCTATGCCGAGGTGCTCTGGTATCAGCTGGAGGCCGTACGGCGCTACGAGGGTCTCCTGGAGGAGGCCTGCCTAGAGGCCGATGTGCCCTTCCTGCCGCTGCTCGAGCCCTTGCTCGCCGATTCCCGCTGGCTCCGCTGGCTGGATGCCGATGGGCTGCATCTCAACAGCGACGGCCATGCCGAGGTCTACGGGCGGGTGCGGGCCTGGCCTGCCCTGCTGCAGTGGGCTGGCCTGGAGATGGGGCTGCAGCCCACATCCAGTTTCTGAGTTCAGGCGCACCGTCTAGGCGCCGGCCGGATCCGCTCAATCCATCCCGCCCGCAACAAACGCCCACCGCCCGCCACGAGCTTCGCCATCCCCCGATCGGGTGAATCCTGTTCCACCGATCTGGTGACAGTGCGCCCCCCGGAGCCCTCGCATCGTGGAAGCACCGATGCTGATGCCGGCCATGGCCGCCTTCCTTCCCCCCATTCCCAGCAGTCCAACCCACGTCCAGGCCTCCCCCCCTGTCGCTGTCGCCTTCGTTGCCGCTGCAGGACCCGCGGCAGCGGCCGTAGCTCCCCCCTCCTGGGCACCCTCCTCGCCAGCCCCAAAGCCCGGACGTGCATCGGTGCGGGTACAACCACCCGGACGACTAACGGCCAGCGATCCCGTGGTGCGCCGCCGCAATGCCCTGGTGGAGGCGAACCTGCCCCTGGCCAGGGCCGTGGTGGCCCGCTTCTCCCCACGGCCGCCACTCCCCTACGAGGACCTGATGCAGGTGGCCAGCCTGGGCCTGATCCGGGCCGTGGAGGCCTTCGATCCCAGCCGCGCCGTGAGCTTCAGCAGCTTTGCGGTGCCCTACATCCGTGGGGCCCTGCTGCATGAGCTGCGCGATCGCCAGCCGATGGTGCGGATCCCCCGGCCCCTCTGGGAACTGCGTCAGCAGTCGGCCCGCCTCCAGGAGGAGCGTCGGGGGCGGGGCCTGCCTGCCCTGGATCGATCCACCCTGGCGGTGAGCCTTGGCTGTACTCCGGAGCGGTTGCTGGAGATCGAGGGCCTGCGGGCAGCGGCCCTACCCCGCAGCCTCGACGCGCCGCTCGAGCGGGGGCCGGCGGGGAGCGATGCCGGCGACGCCGGGGTGCTGCTGGATCGCCTTGCTGATCCGCGTTCGCTGGTGGGTGAGCTCCCAGAGCCTGACGGGGTGGATGCGCTCGCGGCGGAGCGGTCCTGGTTCCAGCAGCAGATGGCGGCTCTGGATCCGATGCGCCGCCAGCTGCTGGAGGGTCGCCTGCGGCTGGGCTGCACCTGGGTGGAACTGGGGCGGCAACTGGGCATCCATCCCCGCATGGCCCAGCGGCGCTGCGACGCGACCCTGCATGAGCTGCGGCTGGCGGCGGAACGGTGGCAGGCCTCCCGCGACGGGGCTGGGATCGCCTGAAGGCGTTGGCTCAGGGTTCGTGGGGGGAGCGAGCATCCGGTTCCCGGGGTCAGCCGCCCCGCAGACCCAGCGCCGCCAGGGCCAGCAGCGCCGCCACCAGGGTTTGCACCCCATTCACCAGCTCATTGCTGAGCCAGCTCCAGCGGCGCTGCAAGGTGGCGCCGATCACGCTCTCGGCCAGGGTGGCGAGCAGCGCCACGGCTCCGACCAGGAGCCAGGTGCTCGGGCCGCGGATCAGGCCCAGAGCCAGCATCACCAGGGCCATCAGCAGCCCGCCGGCCAGGCTGGCGGCGGTTCCTTCCAGACTTACGGCCCCCTCGGTGCCGGCGGGCACCGGCCGCAGGCTGGTGATCAGCAAGGTGTGGCGCCCCCAGCGTTTGCCGATCTCACTGCCGCAGGTGTCGGCGAGCTTGGCGCTGAAGCTGGCCGCAAAGGCCACCAGCAGCGGGCCGCTCCAGCTGAGGGGCGCCCGGGCGGCAAGCATTGCCAGCAGGGCGCCCACCAGAGCTGATCCCCAGACGTTCTCCGGGCCCCGCCGGCCGCCGCGGGCTTCGGCCAGGCCGCGCTGTTGCTTCTCACGCAGCCCCAGCCGGGTGACCAGGGAGCCAAGGGCGAGATACAGCACCACCGCAAGCCAGCCCCGCCAGCCGAGGGTGCCCCACAGGATCGTGCCGAGGATGCCGGCATGCACCCAGCCGGATCGGGTGAGCACCGGAGCCCGCTGGGCCAGGGCGATCAGCCCAGCGTTGAGGGCCAGGGCCAGCAGCCAGTGGGCGGGATCCTGGGGCGGCAGGGAGAGCATGGGGAGAGGGGACTGGGCGGGACCACCAGCTGCCCTCCGAGCCAGCCCCTGCTGCGGCTGGAACCGGACGGCGGGAGCGGCACTGCAGGGGAGCGGGACTGTTGCACTGGTCTAAGCGCCGGGGGCTGACTCGCCGCCGCCGGCGGATAATCGCCCCATCGCGGCTGCCCCCATGATCTTCAAACCGAAATTCTTCCTCGACCTGACCGGCGGCAAGGATGAGCTGCCGGCAACCCCCGCCGTGGTGGCCCCGGTGAGGGAGAAGGCCACTCCCGCCAAGTCGCAGGCCAGCAAGCCGGCCGAGGTCGTGGTCCGAGTCGCCCCCATTGCCAAGGCCCCTGCGGCGAGTGAGCCAGCCAAGGCCGCCGCCGAAGCCCCGGTCGCCGCGGCAGCTCCCGCGCCCAGCGCCTCCCTCACCACCGCCGAGTCGATCGCCGCCGAACTCGCCGCCGCCCAGGCCAACCGGCCTGCCCCCTCGCTGGCCACCTTCGCGCCGGAAGCCCTGGTTCCCGGTGGGGCCACCCCCCGGCGTCGCCGCAGCGGTGGAGCCAACCTGGCCGGTTTCAAGGAGATTGCCCGCTCGTTCGTGAAGAACTGAGCATCGGCCTACCTTCACCCCTGCCGCTCCGAGCCCAGGGCCAGCCAGGCCAGGGCGGCCACCGCCGCCGTTGAGGTGCGCAGGATGGCGCTCCCCAGGCTCACCGGCTGCCAGCCGGCCGCCAGGGCCGCCGCCTCCTCTTCAGTGCTCCATCCCCCCTCGGGCCCGATCGCCAGCCTCAGCTCTCCTGGGCTCTGATCGCTCAGGTTCGGTAATCGATCCTGGTGGTGGAGGTCCGGCAGCAGCTCCGGCAGGGTTGGCAGTCGCTCGTGACGGGTTGTGGCCAGCAGGGCCGGCCCCGGCGGCCGGGCTTTGAACCAGCCCATTGCCTCCACCGGTTCCGCCAGGCCCGGCAGCCAGAGGCGCTCGCATTGCTCGGTGGCCTCCCGCACGATCGTGCGCCAGCGCTCCAGGGGTAGATCGCCACGCAGCACCCCCCGGCTGGCCAGCAGGGGCTGCAGTTGGCTGGCCCCCAGTTCCGTGGCCATGCGCCACACCAGCTCCGCATCCCGCTTCGGCACCGCCATCGCCAAGGTGATCGTGGGACTGGGGCGGCTGGAACGCTCAAGGGGCCGGGCCAGGGGCTGCTCCAGCTTCAGCACGGCCGGCTGCTCCAGGGTGGCGGTCCACAGCTGCCCTTCGCCATCGATCAGGGCGAGCCGATCGCCATGGCGGAAGCGCAGCACGCGCGCCACGTAATGGGATTCCTCCGGCTCAAGCTCCACAAGCCATCCCGCCTGCTCCAAGCCGATCCGGGCCGCGGCCGCCTCAAGCCTCCCGGGAGGAATCAGCAGCCGGCGTAGCTCTCGGGCCATCGGGGGTGTGGCTTAGTCGTCCAGGCTGAAGGGGCTGTCGGGGGCCTCCTCGATCGGCCAGTCTTCATTGATGCCGCCGATCAGCACCTCCTCGATCTCCAGCACATCGCTGTTAAGCCGGCTGAGGGTGTTGATCAGCACGTCGAGGGCGAAGGCATCACTGGTGCCCAGATCCAGCCAGCAGCGCGCCCATTCCTCCTCGTATTCCATCGGGCCCATGTTGTGCATCAGGGCCGGTAGGGCCCGCTCCGCCTCCTCCGCCTCATAGACCAGCCAGTTCAGATCGGCCCCCTCCTCATGGGCCTGGAGGTTCTCGGCGTTAAAGCCTCCAAGCTTGCCGAGGAAGAACCAGCTGTCAAACACGGTTTCCAGGTAGCTCCGCTCCGCCGCACCGGGCGGGTGGCCGCAGCGCAGCCAGATCCAGCAGTTGAAGGGGTCGACCTCGCGGAAGCGGACCTCCATGGGTTCGGGCAGCGATGGGAAAGAAGCCTCACCATGCAACCACCCTGCCCACCCTGCCCCGGCAAGCTGGGGGGATGCTCGAACTCCGTGGCCTCCGCTATCAGCCCGCCACCGCGCGCCAGCCGGTGCTGCGGGACGTTTCCCTGCAGCTGGCGGCGGGGGCACCCCGGCTGGTGGCGGGTCGCAGCGGCTCGGGCAAGACCACCCTGTTGGAACTGATCGGTGGCCTGGCCGATCCCGATGCCGGCCAGATCCTCTGGAACGGCGAGGTGCTGAACGCCCGCCAGCGCCGCTGGCTGTGTGGCCTGGTGTTCCAGTTCCCGGAGCGCCATTTCCTCGGCCTGAGCGTCGGCCAGGAACTGCGGCTCGGTCAGCGCCGGCTCGGCGGCGAGGCCATGGAGCGGGTGCTGGGTCAGGTCGGTCTGGCTTCGATCTCCCTCCAACAGGCGCCGGAGCGGCTCAGTGGCGGTCAGCAGCGGCGCCTGGCCTTGGCGGTGCAGCTCCTTCGGGATCCGAAGGTGCTGCTGCTCGATGAACCCACCGCCGGCCTCGACTGGACCGTGCGCAATGAGGTGCTCCAGCTCCTCGCCACCCTCGCTCGGGACCGGGCCCTGCTGGTGGTGACCCACGAGCCCGATCTATTCGCCGGTGTGGTGGATGGGGGGTGGTTCCTCGAGCAGGGGGCCCTGCGTCCGCTGACGGAACGGACCCTCGCACCGATCCTTACGATGCCGCCAGAAGGAGTTGGCGATGGCGGATGAGCTGCTGCGGGCCACCGCTGCCGGGGGAGGCATCCGCATGGTGGCGGTGAACACCACCGGCATCAGCAGGGAGGCACAGCGGCGCCATGGCCTCTCGTTTCTCACCACCGCGTTGCTGGGCCGCGCCATGACTGCCGGCCTGCTGCTGGCCAGCTCGATGAAGGTGGCCCATGGGCGGGTGAACCTGCGGATCCGCTCCGATGGGCCCCTGCGGGGGCTGATGGTGGATGCCGGCCGGGATGGCACGGTGCGCGGTTATGTGGGGAATCCGGCTCTTGAGCTGGATCTGGTGGCCGATCCAGCCGGGGTGCCCCAGTTCGATTTCCGCCGCGCCACCGGCACCGGCTACCTGCACGTGGTGCGCGACATCGGCCAGGGCGAGCCCTTCAGCAGCACCGTGGAACTGGTGAGCGGCGGCATCGGTGACGACGTGGCCTCCTTTCTGCTCCATTCCGAACAGACCCCTTCGGCCCTGTTCGTGGGTGAGGAGATCGGCAGCGATGGCGTGCGCTGCTCCGGCGGGGTGCTGGTGCAGGTGCTGCCGAAGGCGGCCCAGGAGCCGGCCCTGGTGGCCCTGCTGGAGGAGCGCTGCCGGGAGATCGAGGGCTTCGCTGGCCGCCTGGCCGCCAGCGCCGATCAGCTCCATCTCCTGCTGGA
>Ga0209299_1001831_pt1 | contig 11581 bp, 13 predicted proteins | sample S_140806_MF_Meta_FD_187326 | JGI IMG/M metagenome (GOLD analysis project Ga0209299, IMG submission 187326) | Freshwater microbial communities from Lake Simoncouche, Canada to study carbon cycling - S_140806_MF_MetaG (SPAdes) (version 2) | ecosystem: Environmental > Aquatic > Freshwater > Lake ...
TGTTCGAGCGGATGAGAGCTTCCCAAGCGGCTGCAGAAGTTCTTGGAATAGGCCCCGCCGCCGCGATAGCAGATAAAATCTCTGTTGACCGGCGATTCACCCTGAGAGACCTCGACCATTTTTTGAACAGCATTCGCACGAATCCCGCCCGGCTGATCGATCCAGACTGAATTGGTCGATCGTCCACGGACCGCATTTCGACCGAATCATTTTGCTTTTGACGTGTTTGCCGCGGCTATTTGTTCCTTTGCAATCCGCTCAATTTCAAACGGATCAATCCAGACGATCGTGATTTCCCCACCTTCAACGCGGGCCACGTACCATTCCCCATCGACTCGGAGTTGCCCTTCACGAGGCTTGTATTGTCCGCCATCCACGATCCGAATTGTTGTGGACTGATCGACATTCGGCACGATCTCAGTGAGCCGCTTCCCGAACTGCCAGTTGATCGGATTGGTAGTGATGGACTCCGCATCGGCCGACACGACCTGCAGATTTTTCAACGCATCATCTGCACGCCCGCCAGTCTCAGTATGGTACGAGAAGTCGAGAAAAATCAGGTCACCCGCTTTGGCGTCGTGCCACTGAATATTATGCACGTAGAGCGGATCCGGGGTGCCAACGTTGCGCGTCTTCGTCGTGACGATGCTGCGAAAACTGTCCTTCGCAGGTTTAAGAAGCACCTTCCCGGATTTGGCCTCTCGAACTGTCTTCCGAATCGCCTGCCGCTCCTTTGAGGACTCCGCTACTTTCGCTGACGCCTCCAGCGAACGCACCTGTTCTGCATTTTGAGCGATCGCATGAGACGCGAACGCCTGATTTGCCTCCAGCTGCAAATCGCCCACAAACATCAAAAGAATCAGCAACATTTTGAAGCCCCTTCGTGATTCCGAAACGCCTGCCGATCGTTCGGCACTGTGACGAATGCCGTAAGGGTTACGTGGGGGCATGTTGATTTCAACCCGAAGACACTGTCTGCCTTCCGGATGCACGAACATTGAATTCGTGCCGATCAGTCTTCCTTGCGAACTGTGTACTCACAAAATGTACTCACGGCAGTGGAATCGGCGACATTTGTGGACATCGCCGATTCAAAACTGCCGTGTTTTACATGCCCGGGGACACTGTGGACGTGCCAAGCCACAACTCATAATTCGTTGGTTCTCGGTTCAAGTCCGAGCGGCCCCAGTAAAAAAGAAGCCTGTTTTCTGCCGTTTCAGGCGGGATCAGGCTTCTTTCGTTTCAGGCGTGTACTCAGGAAATGTACTCACCAGCTTTGGATCTTCTTTCGGAGCACGCTGGCGCATCATCTCAGACATCTTGGCAACTGCTTCGTCCTGAGCCCCCTGAAGTAAATGGGAATACGTGTTGGCAGTCGTTGCGAAGTCCCGGTGTCCGAGTCGCTTCTGAATCACCTTCAGGTCCACGCCGGCAGCCAAGAGTAATGAAGCCTGTGTGTGTCGAAGGTCGTGAAACACGAATGTATCCGGAATGCCGACGCCATCACGAATCGGATACCAAACATTGCGGTCGAAATTCGAGTTTCGCATGTAACCGCCGCGGACATTCGGAAAAACAATAGGGACCTGATCAGGCTCAAAGCCCTCTTCAATCGCCTTTTTTAACCGACTTCGGAGCGCCGCTACGGCCTCAGAGTCGAGTGACACGACTCGTTTGCCGGCTTTCGTCTTAGGCTCCTTCAGGCTCAGGCCATTGAGCTCCTGCAGTGTTCGCCGAACGACGAGAACGCCCTCAGACAGATTGACGGCGTTCCAGTCGAGCGCGAACAGTTCGCCCTTTCTCAGGCCAGTCAGCGCCGCCAGGACAATCATATCCCCCAGTCGATGTGCCTTGCAGGCCGAAAAAAGTTTATGGCACTGCTCGGGCTCGAGCGGAATCACTTCCTTGGAGACTGCCCGCGGCTTGTCCAGGACGGAACACGGGTTGAACGGAATTAGCCTCAACTTGATGGCCTTTGTCAGGGCCGCGCGCAGCACGGCAATGGAAAAGAGCCGTTTGTGATTCGTGGTCTTCTTCCTCGCAAGCGTCCCCTGCCACGCAATGAGCCGCTCTCCGTCCAGCTTCGACAGCTTGACCGACCCAATGTGCGGCGTGATGTAGAGACGCACAGTTTGTTCATACGTACTCAGAGTTTTGGCAGCTCGATTGACGGCGACATCATTTGAAAGCCAACGTTGAAGATACCCTGCGACCGTATCCTTTCCAACGATGCCCCGAGCGTTTTGCTTTCGCTGCTGCTTCAGATCATCAATTTTTTCGTTTACCTCGGCTTGCGTCAGTCCGTACACCGTTTTTTGCACCCTCCGTCCATTTTGATCGAACCCCAGAGAAAGGCGTCCGACCCAACGGCCGTCACTGCGTTGAAAGACGGTACCTTCACCGGTACCTCGTTTCTTTCTTGCCATATAGTCCACTCCATCTGAAAGTGAGCATCTGGAATTTACGATGCTGGAAACCGGCCCAGATGACACCAGCTTTCGGGACGGCTCATGACTTCCGCCCTATCCAGCATTGTTGTTTTATCGGTGTTCGCGTCTCGATGCGACCAGGTAAAGGCGGATCAATTCAGCGTAGTTGGGCATGTCGAGAAGTTCCTGAATCCGGCACTTCGTGGTTGTAACGCAATTCGGTGCCGTGCCCAGAATCTGCCCGATGTTGATTCGATGTATTCCACGTGCGAGCAATTGGAGAACACGTCTCTGATGGACTGTAAGGCATCTGAACCGCTGACGAATGTTCTCCGGAGCCACAACAGGTTCGCCCGACGGCGTCAGTCCTGCCAAGTCAGCCGTGCAATGTGCACGGCAATACGCCCGACGCGCGGCATCGATTGCCGACCGGCCAATTGCGTATTCTCCCTTCAGAATCCATTCCGCAGCATGGTTCCATCTCACCAGCTGTATGGCCTCGAACGCTGCTGCATCATCTGACAGGATTACCACCTCGAGCGGCAGTTTCTGTTTGCGGATCGATCGGAGAACAGATTCGGCATCTTCAGTAACGTCACAGAAGACCACGCCGGGATGAACGGCAGACGATGACTGGCAGAATGTGACGAAATGCTCTGTCGACACCATTTCGACCGGCGCCAAGAAAAAGAGCGCCCGACAAACGCGGCTGCGATACACCTTCTTTTGATGAATCACAAAGATGCCGAACGGCTTTCGTTCGGTCGGTCGGTCAAACTCGACCCGGTTCGGAATTGGTAGTTGCATCTGCAGCCCTTTCACCGGCGTCGATGTGATGTTGAAAGTCCTGTGCGTCCATTTCCTCAGGCACTCCATCCGCACGGAGAAATGTCGGCCGCCAATCAGACCGAAGGCGTTTAAGCCGCTCCTCCGGAGACCACGTTTGCTGAATGAGTAGACAGCTGGCCGCGATTTCATCCAATGATGGATCCGCTTGCGGCATCAGGTGAACCCCAAGGCAGAGAACGACGTGCGCTGCAGGTATCGGAACCGCCTGAAGTGCGGAACAAAGTCGTCCGGAGTGCTGTACTGCGTTCGATCTACCCCCGCTTGATCCAGCGACACAGGTTCTTCTGCGTAGATGTAAGGTCGTTCGTCCGCTGATTCGTCGGCCAGTCCGTTCTTGATCAGGCAGCGTTGCTTGACCCCGTTCGTCACCGAAAAACTGTAGAAGCCGCGGTTCAAAAGCGACTCGTCCCAGCCTTCGGTACGAATTAGAATCTCAAAGTCGATTGTGCGGAATTCGTAGGTCTCGAAACGCTTCGGTGCAGACACTGGAGCGGCGATAATCAACGCCTGCCCAATTTCCACCGGAACACCATCCAGCGTGAACGCGTCATTATTGACGATTCCCGGTAGGTCCAGCACGGCGACTGGTACGACCAGCTCGTTGCGGCTGTAGCGGCAGGTCGGCATGTAGCGATTTCGTGTGATCCCGGGAATAAACAGGTCATCGACCGTGTTTTCCACCGGCAGTTCGTCCTCTGACCACGTGACGCCGTCATCGTCACTGACAAGAGCTTTCTCGACCGGCTCCTGAACGACTCGATGCCCCCACGACTTGGTGGCGCGAAGCCCATCGATGTAGCGATCTGGATCATGTCGATTGGCGGCTGCAATGCCATTTGTCGCCCAGGCGAGCGTGAACACCATCGATCTGAGCGCCTTGTCGGAAGGCGGCGCGCCGTTGGGTACGCCTTTCAGAAACAACAAAGGGTTGTCGGGATGTGGCGTTCCGATCGCAGGCAACAAAGGGTCACCGAGAAAGGTCAGTGGATCGTCCATTTGCTCATCAAACGTGGCAAGCCACTGTTCTCTGACTTCCCAGATGCCTTGATCTGTGAACGAAACTGAACGCCCCTGCGGTTGCCGCACAAAACTTGTTGCTGCCACTGAAATTACCTCCGTGAACTCAAAGTTTGAAAGGCCGATTTAGCCAACTGGGGTGAACCGTCGCAACCGCTCTTGCTGTTCCCGCTTGCTTACCGACTGCCCCAAAAGCGCCTCAGATGCGAATTCGTCCGCTGGTGCCTTAATTGCGACGACAATCGGGCCAGCCGCAGGCCCCGGCAGCGCTGATGGACTACGGATCAGAAGTCTCGCAAAGTCCTCATCCTCTTTTGCCAGTCTTGGCCGTTTCCGTGGGTCTGAATCGTTCCTTCTCTGCCATACTTTTGCGATGACTCGGCCGGGTATTTCTGCCTTCCCCACTCGGTGAACCTGATGAAATATTGCTGCCATGCAGGTTCGCTCAGCTTCACAATCCTTTGCAAATTTGGCGACAACAGCGTCAGCAAAATACCCCTCAAACAGCTGCGTGTCTCGATGCCTTACGATTCGCTGAATGTGTTCTGGCTTGATATCGGAAAACCTGACAGTTCCCGTCTGCGGTCGCGGTCGTTCTGCTGATTGCGGTTCAAAATCAGAATCTCTGAAAGACACATGATCATGCTCATGAACATGATCATGTGTCTTAGTTTCATGTTCATGTACATGATCATGATAGCCGTTCGGAATGCCGATCACTTTGCCGGTCGGAATGCCGCTCGGATCGCCTCCCGTGTTCACGGCATTTTCGGGAGCCGTTATATTGTGCACCGTCTCAGGATCAACGTGGTCGCAGTTATCGCGATCGACGGAGAAACTGTTGTCATGACCTGCACTGTCGTTGTTATCGAACGGGCTCCAGAGGGCCAGTGCTGCGACTGCTCTGCCGATCGGGGTTGAGGGATCGCTTGCGGGAAGGTCGATCAGTCGTTGCACAGAGAGATAGTATTGGGTCTCACTACCGCCCAATGGCAAATTCTCTGTCCGTCGAACGAGGATCCGCCGCCTCTCAAGATCCGTGCAAACGTGTCGCACTCGACGTGGGTCTACATCGCCTGATCTGCTTCGAAACCCGCATCGTTCCGCAATTCGTTTCTGCCCCTCTGTGCAGGTCATTACGTAGAGGGGCTCTGGATGCACAACATAGCGACCTTCAATGGATACATCCGGTGAACCATTCGCCGCTGAATGCATCAGCATCAAAAGCCGCCTATCATCCCTGCTAAAGTCTCGAGCGAGCAGAACGGCCTCAAATTCCTCGGCTTGCTGGAATGGCAAGGCAGTCATTCGACAGACTCCGTCTTATCGTTCCTCAGTGGCCACTGCCTATTCGTTTCAACCCAAACCGAATAGCCATCACGCAGCACTGGAAGCAGTGTTGGACCGAGCAGTAGTTTGACATATCCACGCCGCTGAAGTTCAAGGCGGCGCGGTCTGACTGAGTTTGGACCGATAACCGTTGCCTTCTCAATCTCCAGGTCGGTCAGTCCATTCTGGCCGGCGTTTCGCATCGCGGCCATTATCCGATCACATTGCCCGCCGACACGAGGCCGGACAAACTCCGCCGCTGCATCGCTCGCGACATTGCCGGTCATGATCGGCTGAGGTTTACTTTTGTCCGGAACCTTACCACCAAAAAGCGTGCGTTGTTTTTTGAGCTTCGTGCTCATCTTAACCTCTCCATTGAATCGGAGTGGTTGCGGTTGGAAGGATGTTGCATTAATGCTACAATCCTGCCACGCAAGACTCCCCAAGTGTTTGCGAAGGAGCAAGGCTGCTTCCGGCAGCTTTGCATGAATCACGAAAGGCCGGCGTCAACGAATGACGCTGGCTTTTTTTGTTCACAGGAACGCTGCACGGATGCTCGCCCACGTAATTCGGCATGATCGACCAAAACGGCGCGCTTCGAGTTCACCTCGATTGATCATGCTGTAGATGTGCGATCTGCTGAGGCGACTCACCATCACAGCCTCTGCGATTGTCGCCAATCCGCTCACGGGATGACCGTCGTCTGCGATCACTCGCCCCTGTTCATCGCGCCTCAGTGCCTGAGGCTCGTCAACTTCTGCCGTAGTCATTTCAATCTCCGCCCTGTGCCTTTAGGGTACCTGCATGGTTGCTGTGTCTTTCAACATTCAAACCATTGATACTGGTCAGACAGGCGATTGAAAATAGCCTCTGGCCTTACCTTGCGCAATCTTGCGCAGCTGCAATCAGGTTCTCGCAGTGCCAATGCTGCGAATCGATTTCTGAAATTTGTAACCTTGCGCGAAGAGCTATCGAAATCTTTGGCGTTTAAGCAACTGGCGAAGGCAATCTCTAACAGTTTTCAGATGCTCTCTCTTGGGCATGGTGTACTTAGAATCACGGCCCACCTTCTGACCAGCAAATGTGGCCCGGTACTTTTCAATCGCAGCCAGCCATTCAGGTTCACTGCTTTCATAACGGATCTCAGCGGTATTCCAGAGCCACTCGTGCAAATGTTTCCACTTGGAGTTTCTTCCGCTGAAGTCTGGTGACTGTCGGGGTGCGCCGTCCTCTTCTCCGGAAATCACCGAGGAGCTTGCGCGTTTGGGAAGTCCCCGGCTTTCCGCTTCTAAAGGCGGAGAGGAGTTTTGCCGTGTTGAGATTGCGGCCGCAATGAGTGTTTCCAGTTCGCCGACTGATCGAACGAAATCAGCCCACGATTCAGCGTGCTTTGTGTCTCTCCACTTTGCCAGACTGGTCTTACAGTCCTGCATGGCGCTACTGATGCTTTTCTGGCTGTATTCGTCCAGCTTCCCAATCATAACCCGTTTTCTCGCGCTGAATCGAGCTACCGCGGAAGCTGAATCGTCATCGTGTTCGTCCATGCAATCCAACCAAGCTGAAACAGTTCTCAGCCACGCGTGTAGCAATCCAACCTCGCCACCTCCGTGTAGAAAGCGAACATGACGTTCCGACTGGTCGGCAGGGTCACACAACAGTCTGCGTAGCGGAGAAACTACCGGTCCGCGTGGCACAGGCGGTGCACTTCCCGTGAACCCGGTTCCAGATGGGTTGTCGTGCGGATGGGACGGAACTGAAGGTGTTTCGGCCGACTGACGACCGCCGCGGCGATGCGCTGACATTGCATGTTTCCCTTTGCCGGGCGGGGCATGGGAACCGCCGAAAGGAAACGACGGCAGCCCCCATGCTCACATTTCAGCCCCGCGAGTTTCGAACCTCGCTGAGCACCCGATCGGGACATCATACGACACTGGAAGTTTCCAGCAACTGGCCCGTTGCATTAATGCAACAGCTGTTTTTCTGACATAGAAATAAACGCACAAAAATCTCCGGACGAGCAAGGCGTGGTCTCGCCAAAAGCCACCACTACAAAACGACCTACCCCCCGGTCTGGCGTGTTCGTCCACGGCGAACCCCCGGCAAATTTTCTCAGGAATGGCTAGGTTGCATGGATGCGACATAGTGCTGCATACAACAGGCGCTTAAGTCTCCTGAACTGCTTTGCACTGTCGCAACTGTGCTACCAAATGCAGTGCCGTAGCTGCTGCCAGCGACGCCATGAGCACTACAGGAATGCCTTGCGGATGCCGAATTCACCTGTAGAAACATGCGATGGTTCCCCATCACTCACGACGCATTGAGCTCAACCGAATGTCTGCATCCGCCGCCCCTGCACTGTCCACGTATCTTGAATCTGATTTCATTCCCGCTGTACTCACGGACGTGAAGGCCGGGACAGTGAATGAATACAGAAAGGCCGTTCGTCGGTTCGTCGGCTGGACTGGATGCGACATTCGTCTTCATGACATCGACGAGTTTTTGGTGGAACGATTTCTCCGCGGTCTACTGAAGGAAGGCGTCGGATATAAGAGTGCCCGCGCGTGGTCCGTCTACGTGCGTCGCGTCGTTCGACACGGTTCCCCGGGCAAATGCCTGAAGGCTTCAGGGCATCGTCCGCACGAATCGAAACCGACGGTTATCAATGGAATGACAGAGGAAGCACTTCGGGCGCCCACTCGTTCTCTGATGCGATTCTTCGAGGACCAGTACATTCCTCGGCGAATGCTGGGTTGCAAGTCCGGCAGCGTGGATCAGATTCGGTGGACGATCTCCCGATACGCCAAATTCCTCGGCCGTTGTCCGCTTCTGGATGACCTGTCAAACGATCGTGTCACCAGCTTTATGGCGTGGATCCTGAACGTTCGGCACCTAAGTCTTTCCTCCGCTAACGGCAGCCGAAAAAACCTTTTGTCGCTTTGGAACTACGCCCGCAAACGGGGATTGATCCGGGAGGAGCCGAACGACTGCGAGAAATTGAAGGAGCCGAAGAACCTGCCGACAGCGTGGACGCTGGAGGAAATTGGCCGCATCATTGCCGCCGCACGGCAGCAGACCTCGCCGAAGACGGGTATGGTTTATCCGGCTTATGTGTTCTTTCCCGCCCTCCTCCTCGCCGCCTATGACACAGGATTGCGACTGTCGGCGCTGCTCGGTATTCGTCGCGACGACTGGCGGTCTGACCGAAACGAACTGACTGCCATGGCAGAATTCGCAAAGACAGCCGTCGCGCAGACGTTCATTGTCAGCGAACAAACAGCTGAGGCGATTCACCGAATGCTTCAGGAACCACATTGCACGCCGGACAAATGGCCGGAATTCCTGTTCCACTGGCCCATCAGGAAAGACGCGATCCACGAACACTTTCGCACCATTTTGAAACGTGCAGGCCTGTACTCGAAAGGAATGGATACTTGGCATCGGATGCGAAAGAGTTCCGCCACTCACCTGACGGCCGTTATCGGAATTGAAGCGGCCAGTCGGCAACTCGGTCATTCCAGTGTGGAAATGACAAAACGATATGTGGATCCACGTTTGACCGGACACCACAACGCAGCTCAGTCGCTTCCCCGCCCCAAATAGATGACCACTGTCGGGAACCTGCGTTCCCGGTTCCCTGTTTACCTCTCTCCTGACATCGGCACCAATCATGGCACCAAAACAGACGCCTCAGCTGTTCATTGAATGGGAATCACTCCCGCTGAATCTGGAGGATCTCCGAGCCGCAAACGCCCTACTTGAGCGGCTCGGTCTGGACGAGGAAGCCGCTATTGCGGCAGTTCGCTGCGCTGCATTCATTCGCCCCCGGATGTTCGCCACCGCACCGGAAACGCCATCAAAGGCCGTTCGACAGTTCAACCAGAAGTATCCACCGGGAACGCCCATAACGTGCTGGCCGAATGGCCGGGACGAAGAACCGGTCAAAACTCTCACGGCGTCCGTCGCGTTTGATCTCTGCGGATTGGCGGCTGTATTGGTTCAGCATGAAGACGCAACAACTGTCCCGCTTGCCGATGTTTCACCACACAAACAGCGCCGGTTCTGACCACTGTCACATTAATTCCTCTGGCAGGCCCGGGCCGATTTCATGGCAGTTTCCGCCATCCACTCTGCCAGAGCTTCCCGTTCCGCTGCCGCGGGCGTTTCGCGGCAACACACGATCCGAAGTCTGATCCGATCCTTCAACTCCGCTTGTGAACATACCACGTCAGGCAGAAACAGAAACTCTCTTGGGAGCATCGTCCGCCGGCAAACTTCGCATGCCGCCGCAATCGTCGTTTCGCTGAATGGTTCAACCCCTCTTGTCATCCGATCAATTCTCCAATTGCCGACCACCTTATGAGGAATGTTCCCATGATTTTACCCACAAGCGATCGGACCCCGAACAACTTTGGCCAAGAGCGGACAGGCGGAAGACTGAACCCGAGTTTTTGTACATAACCGAACGGTTTTGTACAAAGTGCCAATTGACACAACCGAACTGCCGACTATAATTGTGCCATCTGACACAATAACAGTTCAGGAACCAGCACGATGAAGACCGCAACCGCTTATATCCGAGTTTCGACCGAAGGCCAGGCAACTGAAGGTGTCAGCCTCGAAGCTCAGCAGGCGAAAATCGCCGCTTACTGTCTCGCGAATGACGTGACACTCGGAAATGTCTTCATCGACGCCGGGGTCAGTGGCAAACGTGCCGACAACCGCCCTCAGCTTCAGTCAGCTCTGGACGATGTTTGCCAGAATGGCGGAATTCTGGTGGTGTACTCGCTTAGCCGTTTGGCCCGATCGACGAAGGACACCATCGCAATCAGTGAGCGACTGGACAGGTCCGGAGCCGACCTCGTGAGTCTGTCGGAGAAACTGGACACGACCAGCGCGGCGGGGAAAATGGTTTTCCGGATGATGGCTGTTCTCGCTGAGTTTGAACGGGATCAGGTTTCAGAGCGAACAATCGCCGCCCTCGCTCACAAGAAATCCAAGGGCGAACGTGTTGGAAAAATCCCGTTCGGCTTCAACCTGGCCGCTGACGGCGTTACCCTGCTGGACAACCCAGCAGAGCAAAGGGCCGTCGAGTTGATCCGTTCCCTGAACGCCGCTGGTCACTCGCTGCGATCCATCGCGGCAGAGCTCGACAAAGCAGGAATCCCAACGAAGGACGGGAAAGCCACATGGCAACACACGACGGTGAAAAGCATTCTGAACCGCGCAGCCTGAAAGATACGCCGGAGTTCCGCGAACTGGCGGAACTCATGAAGGCGATGCCCGCCGAACGCCGTGCTGAGGCATTTGCGGCTGCCGACTCTCCCCCTGAATTGAAACTATTCATCGAAAATGACACCGAAGCCACCACCGACGATCGCAGAAGCCCTCCGCCTGGCAATTGAAGCCTCAGGCAAAACCGTGAATCAGATTGGCGCCGAGGCTGGAGTCAGTCACAGCGTGATTCTCAGGTTCCAGTCCGGGGAACGGGATCTCCGATTGGAGACGGCCGACAAATTGGCCACTGTTCTCGGCGTGAAAGTGACTGCACCAACCTCAAAACAACGTCGAAAAGCCACGAAATGAGCAACCAATCGTCATCTCCTTCGCCAGTGCTTTTCGAGTTCTCCGGGAAAGATCGTGAGGTACAGCTGCTGCTCGGGCTCTGCACTCGCGCCATCCAGCAGGGAAAGCAGATTGCAATCTTCCGCAGAGACGAGGACCTCAGGGACCAGTCCATCGCCAAACTCCGGGAGTCCATTATAGAAATCGGAGTGGGCCGCGCTGAGTTGGAAGTGAAAGTTCCGGCGCTTCTTTATGCGTATCGGCTGTTCGAGCGGATGAGAGCTTCCCAAGCGGCTGCAGAAGTTCTTGGAATAGGCCCCGCCGCCGCGATAGCAGATAAAATCTCTGTTGACCGGCGATTCACCCGGAGAGACCTCGACCATTTTTTGAACAGC